>Ga0105162_1002079_pt1 | contig 10828 bp, 7 predicted proteins | sample JNZ201metaG_FD_81532 | JGI IMG/M metagenome (GOLD analysis project Ga0105162, IMG submission 81532) | Hot spring microbial communities from Jinze hot spring, China to study Microbial Dark Matter (Phase II) - JNZ 20120812A | ecosystem: Environmental > Aquatic > Thermal springs > Hot (42-90C) >...
CCGCTGTGGCGAGCCAGTTCCGCTCGAGAGAAGTTGCGGAAGTTAACGTGAAGCTGGCGGAAAAGGGCTACTCAATGGGCGTCGAGCTTAGGCGCAGAGTGCGATTTCAGCTTAAACGGCTCAGCTCCTCGAGGCGCCTGCTCATAGATGGGAACTCCGCGTTAGCTCTGGGGCTCCTGGCGGGAGGCATGACGGCTTTCTTCTCGTACCCCATGACCCCGGCCTCGCCGATCCTGCACTTCCTCGCTGAGATACAGAGGGAGTACGGCATCGTCGTCTTCCAGCCGGAGAGCGAGCTCGCGGCCATCAACATGGCTGTAGGAGCTGCCTACGCCGGCGCTAGAGCGGCTGTTGCTACCAGCGGCGGAGGCTTCTCCTTGATGGTTGAGGCGCTTGGGCAAGCAGCCATGACAGAGACCCCAGTGGTTATCGTTAATGTGCAGAGGCCTGGACCGAGCACTGGAATGCCGACACACACTGCTCAGAGCGACTTGAGGTTCGTGCTCCACGCTTCTCAAGGTGAGTTTCCCAGAGTTGTGCTGGCCCCCTCGAACCCCCTCGAGGCCTATGAGCTGGGCTGCGAAGCGATGAACATTGCCTGGAAGTACCAGGTGCCAGTGATCGTTCTCTCCGATAAGTTTCTCGCCGAGAGCTTCTGGACGATCCCAGACCTGCCTAGGCTCGAGCCAGAGGAAGGCAGGGTGCTTCGAGGAGAGGTTCAGGGCGATTACGCCAGGTATCGCTTAACCGGGGACGGGGTTTCTCCGATGGCGGTTCCCGGCACCAGGGGGGCGCTTGTCTACGCGAACACCAGCGAGCACGACGAGTACGGTTTCGGAACCATTGACCCTGCCGTTGTCAGGGCAATGCAGGAGAAGAGGTTCCTCAAGCTCCGCTCGCTTAGAGCGGAGGCTGAGAGGAAAGGTGTTAAGGTTCACGGCGACGGGCAAGTCGTGCTGGCGACGTGGGGATCTACAACCATGGTTGCCCGCGAAGCTCTTCGCGAGCTTGAGGGAGTTAAGCTCGTTCAACTCGTGTGGCTAGAGCCTTTCCCCGCTGAAAGCTTCGCGCAGGAGGTATCTGGGCGTAAGCTCCTCGTAGTTGAGAACAACATGAGGGGGCAGCTCGTCTCGCTTATTAGGGAGCATGTCCTTCGGCAGCCGGAAGGCTTCCTTGGCAGGTACGATGGGAGGCCGCTGGATCCGGAGGAGGTAGTGGAGTTTGTAAAAATGCACATGAGGTGATCTAATGGACGAGAGGGTCTACGACACGAAGAAGCGCCCTGTGTGGTGCCCAGGCTGCGGGAACTTCGCGGTACTCACTGCACTCAGGAGGGCTCTCGCCGAGTTGGACCTTAAGCCGGAGGAGGTGGTTATCGTCACCGGTATCGGCTGCCACGGGAGGATGAGCGACTACGTTAGGGCGAACGCGTTCCACACTATCCACGGCAGGACTCTCCCGCTAGCTACCGGCATCAAGCTGGCTAACCCTAACCTGACGGTCATTGCTCACGCCGGTGACGGAGATGCCTACGCGATAGGGCTAGGGCACCTACCCCACGCTGCACGCAGGAACATTGACATCACGCTTGTCGTTCACGACAACATGATTTTCGGGCTGACAACGGGCCAGGTGACGCCGACAACCCCCCAGGGCGTGAAGACGAAGTCGACACCTTTCGGCAACCCCGAGAGGCCCCTCAACCCTCTTCTCCTAGCTCTCGCGAGCGGTGCGACATTCGTGGCTCGAGGCTTCAGCGGCGAAGCGGATCATCTGAAGGAGCTGATAAAGCAGGGGATCTTGCACCGCGGCTTCGCTTTCATCGAAGTTCTCCAGCCTTGCGTAACGTTCTTCAATACTTACCAGCTCTTCCGGGAGAAAGTATACAAAATCGACGGGTCTCACGATCCAACAGATTTCGAAGCAGCACTCAGGCTCGCGCAGCAAGAGGACAGATTGCCCATAGGCGTCTTCTATAGGGTGGAGAGGCCCACGCTCGAGGACTACTTCGCCTACGCGATGAGCCCGCCGCCAGCGCTCAGGAAGCCGCAGGCTCCAGATCTATCAAAGACTATTGAAAGGTTCCGCTGAACAGCTTCCGAGAAGATTCCCCTGGCTTTTTTATGAAGCCCGCTGGCGGCCAGCGCGCCTGCTCAAGCTCTCATGCGTGCTCTTCTCAGCGCGCTTGCGGGAGCGGTACTGCGCTGGGAGGCCCTACTGCGAGGGTGCTGGCGGTTCGAGAAGTGGGATTATCTTATCGGCGATGTACTCTTCAAGCTCCTTCTCGGTGAGCATCGAGAAGGTAACCACGTAGCCAGCGCTTCCAACACCGAACACTCCGACGTCGTCCTCGTAAACCACGTACACCTCTCGGCTCTCAGCAAACCTTTTCCTCAGCTCCTGCAGCTGCAGATCCACCCCGTAGAGCACCGCTGTCTTCAACCCTTCTCCGTAGCTCTTCAGGACAACCTGCCTCACCTTCACCCCCTCTCTGGAGCAGAGCCTGCGTAGCTTCTCTGGGGGGATGTACATCGCCTGCAGGCGTCCCCCTTCTCCGAAGAGCGCGTGTGAAAGCGAGTCAGCTACTCTAAGCGCTCTCCTCCTCTTCGCGAATACTAACGCGTAGCAAGCCCCTCTCACCCACGCTAGGCGAAAACTGTTCCGGACACGCACAGGTATTCTGGCCGACACCGTATCGACCTCGATGCTTACCGGCAAAACTTCCTCGAAAACTCCGGAAACACCTTCAGGCGTTTCAACGACATCTCGTATAGCTACGCCGAGCTCAACTCTCATGTCGAGAAACTCCAGGTCGCCGAGAGACACGCGATAACTACGCAGTCTCCTGGCGCTCTCGCCGGGGCTCACCTCCTCCGCTACCTCAAAGACCGTGCACGCCACCGCCACCGGCGTCACCCCCGTAACCCTCCTCGACCAGGAATCTGGTGAGCCCCTCCCTCACCTTCACCAACCGCCTGAGGTTTAAGCGGCGGTACTCGAGCCCCTCTCTAGCAAGGACTGTTAAAGCTTTCCTAGATATCGACGGTGCTGCCAGGATCCCCCTCACTCTCGGGCCCACCGCCCCCCTCATGTGCTCAACGTACCGCTTTAGCTGGTACACTGCCTCCACATCGGCTTTATCCCGCTTTACTTCCACGACCACGAAATTACCTTGCTCGTCCACCATTAAGAGATCCGCGAACCCAGCCCCGCTCAGCTTTGCTTCAACCTCCACGGACTTCAGCTTCTCCCCGAGAAGGAGCTCAGCAGCCTCCGCAATAGCGTCGCGTATCTCGCGCTCAGAGCCGCCGACCTCGAACTCCGCGTTATCTACAACTTCCGCGGTGATGAGGTGGAGCACGCGTGTCACTCTGATCACCAGCTTCTCGGATGGTTTAGCTCTTGCCGAAACGATCACGAGCGAACCCTCTTCGCGCTTCACGCTTACGAGTGAACCCTCCGGCTGGTAGTTCACGGGGAGAGAGCCGTAGGGGCGGTGGACGAGAGTACACCCGTCCGGCTTTACTATGATGAGCCTTTCCCCCTCTCCAAGCCTGGAGACCGTTCTTCCCTCGTAGCTAACAGTGCACGACGCGAGCATGACGATCAGCTTTCTCTGAGTTACCGCCTCGGCGATTCGCTCTGCAGCTTCACTTATCCGCAGGTAACTCCACCTTCTTCTCACCTAACGGCTCCGCGTTAAAGTTATCGTGCAGAACCCCGGCTTCCTCTTAAATGCCGCTATCAGCCGCGGCTTAGTACCTCAGGATTGTGTAGCCGTGATCATCCATAGTGAAGTCCACTATCTTCTCGAAAATCTTCTCGTCTCGCTCCTTCTCGAGTTTCTGCCACTCTTCAACCATTTTCAAGTTCTTCTCCCAAGCTTCCTCGTCGCGGACGAGAAGGACAACTCGGCTTTTCTCGTCTGTGAGCTTGACCGAGTAGCCGGTGTGCTCTGCGATCTTTGCGGCGAAGCTCTCGAGCTCTCTCATCTCCGGCATGGCTGTTATGGGCAGCCTCTTCTGGCTCTCGCCAACCCAGGTGTACCCTTTCAGCTCTACGAACATCGGAGAAGCTTTTGAGATCAGCTTAGCGTAGCCCTCCGGTTCAACCATGTTCAGTCCTCGAACGAGAGTAAGCCTCACGACAGTCCTACTCTCGCCGAATTTGCCCAGGAGTTCTAGGCTCTCGTTAACCATTTCCCACGCTCTCGGTATACGTGGGTCAGCTACCGCCTCGAAGACCTCCCTGTTAGGGCCATAAACGCTTAGGTAGAGGTTGGTCGGCTGAGCATCCTTGCGTATCAGCTCTCTGAGCCTGACCGGGATCGAGCCGTTAGTCACCAGGAACACCGTGAGCCCCCTGCTCTTCGCCTCCTTCACGAGCTCAGCAAGCTTCGGGTATAGGAGAGGTTCACCGTCTAGGCTTATCGTCAAGTGGCGGGGGAACATGGCCTCGAGGAACCTCTCAGAGGATACTGCCGGGTTACCCTTGAAGCCTATCAGCAGGAGTCTCTGCGCGACTATGGACTTGTCGAGAATTTCGGCGGGGCTATCCCATCTCCAGCCAGGAGGGATCTTGAACCTACCGGGCAGGTGCATTCTCCAGCAGAACTTGCAGGCGAAGTCGCAGAAGTTGAGAACCGGTGTCATCTGGATGCACCTATGGCTTTTGATCCCGTACCAGCTCTTGTAGCAGAGCTTACCTCCCTTTATAGCTGAGCGTGCCCAGCGGCAGATAGCAACCGCGCTATGGCTACCGACCAGCCTGTAGCCTGCTCTCAGGTAGCGCTCAGCGCTTAAAGTGCTCTCCACAGGCGCCCCTCTTTCCCCACTAGCTGCGGGGTTAAATTCTTCTGCTCGCCCCGCGAACAGCAGAGCCTACAGAAATCTATATAAACTCTTTTAAATCAATATGTGAAAGGTGCATCTTGAGGGAAAGTACCATCGCGCTTCTCGTATTGGCTACGGAGGTCTTCATAGGCAGCGCTACCGGCATCCAGAGGACCATCCTAAGCATAGAGGTTAGCAGAACCCTAGGCGTCGCTCTCTCGCTCACGCCAATAGTCACCTTCGGCATCTTCAAAGCGCTCGCAGACTACTTCGCCGCCCTCCTGGCTCAGAGCAGGGGCAGGAGCCGCGTCCTCCGGCTAGGTGCTCTGCTTTACGCGATCGGCGCTCTCTCAGTACTGCTCCTGCCGCAGCCATTCAACTTCTTCCTGGGGAACGTGCTGATCGGCGCAGGAGAGGGCTTCGTCTTCGCAGCTTCAGCGATGATTCTGCGTAGCCTCTTGGGCTTGGAGAAGTCCGCCCTTTCTTTCAGCTATATCGAGAGCGCGTGCTACCTGGGATACGCTCTGGGAGCCTACGCGGGCGGCGCTGCCCTAGTGCTCGGCGGCTCTGCAGCCCCGCTGCTCCTAATAGCTGTGTTTTCTATCTCGGCGCTCGTAGTCTCGCTGAGGGTGAGGGAGGTCAAGAAGGCAGAGCAGTTTTCAGGCGAAGAGTCCTGGGGGAGTGGCGAGAAGTTCAGCTTAAAGCTGATATACCGGAACCCCAGCACCCTCTCCGCCCTCCTGGCTGCCCACGTAGCGAAGACTGCTGACAGCATTGTCTGGGGTGTTCTCCCGCTATTCGTCGTGGCGAGGGGATGGGGGTCCTACTACGCGGGCTACGCGCAGGCGCTTATCCTCGTAATGTGGTCGCTAATGATGCCCTTCTGGTCTTACTACTCTGATAGAGTGGGAAGGAAGCTTATCTCCACAGCAGGTCTCCTGTTCACGGCGGGCCTGCTTCTCCTTCTCCCCAGCTCTGGCAGCCCAGCAGAAACGCTACTCGTGGCGATGCTGATAGGCATTGGCTACGCGATGTACTACCCCATCCTGCCGACCCCGGTCGCCGACCTCACGCCTCCCGGTGCGAGAGACGTCGCGATAGGCTTGTACAGGGCGGTGAGAGACTCCGGGTACTTTACCGGGGCTCTACTAGGGAGCATGCTCCTCTCCGCCCCAGGAGACCACATAAGGGAGACTTTTATGAACACGGGAGTTCTACTAGCGCTCTCGGCAACTACCTTCTCGGTGATCTTCCGCGAAACAAGACCAACGTGGCCTTTCCTCGACCTGGTGATAGAGCATGTGAAGATAATTCGCGACGTGCTGCGCCTCCACATCGAGACGATTAGGTGTTTCTTCGAGGGCAGGCAGAGCGAGATGGAGGAGAACGTGAAGAGGATAAAAACCCTCGAGAGGAGGGCGGATACGCTTAAGCGAGAGATCGTGTGGAGGATATGGTCAAGTTTGCTCCCCTCATCGGGGAGGGCGGAGTTCGAGAAGCTTGTGGGGGAGATAGACAAGGTCGCGGGAGCTGTGCTCGAGAGCAGTGAGAGGCTGCTCTGGGCGAAAAGGGGGCCCGAGCTCACCCGCGCTTACGAGCTGCTGGTCGGGATGCTGCTCGAGACGGAGCGCCTCGCCGACCGACTAGTAGAGAACTTGAAGCTGCTGAGCCTCTCCCCCCTCTACGCTGTGAGGGCAGCTGTCGAGATAGATGCTGGTGAGCGTAGAGTGGACGAGCTCCGCACAGAGCTCATCCACGAGCTCCGCAGGCTAGTCAACGAGGGGAAGATCGACACCTTGACTTTCCTAAGCCTTGTAGAGGTTGCGAACCTGATCGAGCTGGCCTCGGACGACTTCCAGGACGCTGCCGACCTGATCAGGGTAATCGCCTACAGGCATGCCGCCACTCCTCTTCGCTAGCCTCTAGATGCTGCACGTTTTCTGCAATTAAGGTGAGCCGGTAAAGCGCCTCCTCACCGTCCCTCCCGAGCAGAGGAAGCGGGGCGCGACACCCTCTTGCTCCCCTGCTCTAATGTTCTCACCCACACTTCCGCGACACCGTTCAGGATCTGCGCGGCGGTGCTAGCTGCTCTCTCGAGCTTGTGGGTTGGAGTGGCCGGGAGAGACCTGTACTCCGCGGGAACATCAGGGTACGGTATGAACTGCTGCACTACGTAGACTAGCCTCTCGGCTTTAAGCCCCATCTGGGCGATCTCTGTGGCGATTATCTGCACGTCCTCCTCGTCGAGGAGGCTGGGAACTACCGTAGTTCTAAGCTCCAGGAAGGGGACTCTCCCGGATAGCGAGAGCAGTCCTTCCTCGACCATCTCCACCACTTTTTCCCCGTTTTTAGCGCTCACACCTGCCGCAGCAGCGTACTTGAGGGGGTTTTCGAGAGGCGCTTTCACGTCGACTGCTACATGATCCACGCTCACTTCGCTTAGGATATGCTTGAGCGCCTGAGGCAGCATAGCGTTCGTGTCGAAGCTCAGCTTCAAGCCTGTAGTTTCGCGTACTAGCTTCAAGAGGCGTGTTAGTGGCCTGTACTGGAGGGTTGGTTCACCTCCAGTAACGTGGAAGTAGTCGACGACTGCAGCGGTCTCCCGCACGGCTGCAGCTATCTCCTCGACGGAGACGAGCCTCCTATCCTTACCTTTCGCGAGCTTAAAGTTAGCGCACCAAGGGCAGCTCAAGTTGCAGAACGCCGTCCACAAAGTGAAGCTGACGTTCTCAAGCACATCAACCAGGCTAACTTCCTTCCACCCACCGATCCATAGAAGGTGCTCCGCCGGAGCTCTACCTGACACAGACCCTCCACCTCACAACCTAGGGATAAGTTCTCGAAACGGTTCTCGGGAACGGGAGAGCGTCCACTATGTGATCCAGCCCAGCAATCCACATCACAAGCCTATCCATCCCCAGCCCGAAGCCCGCGTGGGGAACCGTCCCGTAGCGTCTGAGGTCGATGTACCACTGGTAGTCCGCCGGGTTCAACCCAAAGCGCTTAATCTTCTCCACGAGCTCGCGCGGGTCGTAGATCCTCTCCCCGCCGCCTATAATCTCGCCGAAGCCTTCCGGGGCGAGGAGGTCGGCCGAAAGAGTAACCTCAGGTCTCGAGGGATCGTTCCTGTGGTAGAACGCCTTTACCTGCTCCGGGAACCCGTAGAGGAAGAAGGGCTTATCGAAGAACTCCGTAAGTACCCTCTCCTCATCTGCGCCGAGGTCATCACCCCACTTGATCGCGAGACTCCTGGACTGCAGCAGCTCTACCGCCTTATCGTAGCTGATTCTCGGGAACGGTGGGCAGACGTTCTTCAGCGGTTCGAGGTCTCTTCCAAGGAGCTCGAGCTCATCCTTGTTCTGCTCGAGAACCCTCTCGACGATGTGCGCGACGAGCTCCTCCTCCACTTTCAGGATCTCCTCCAGCCCAACCCACGCGACCTCCGCCTCCGCGTGCCAGAACTCAGTTAAGTGCCTGCGTGTCCGGGATTTCTCAGCCCTGAACGATGGTGCTACAGTGTAAACTTTCTCAAGGCTGTAGATCAGCGCCTCTAAGTAGAACTGGGAGGACTGCGTCAGATAGACGGTGCTACCGTCAACGTACTTCACCGGGAATAGCGTAGCGCCCCCCTCCACAGCGGCGGAGACGAACATAGGAGCCTGCACCTCGTAGTACCCGTTGCTCCTGAAGTACTCGTGCAGCGCAGCGAAAACGGTGTGGCGCACTTTCAAAACCGCGGTAAGCTTCCTGCTCCTGATAGCCAGGTGGCGCACTTCGAGGAGGAACTCTCTGGAAGCGTCCTTCCTTATCGGGAAGTTGTCCGCGAGACCCACGATTGCGAGCTCTTCCCCTCTGAGCTCCTTCCCCCCGGGAGCCCTTGGGTCGTTTCTCACTACACCGCTTACGATAACTGAAGATTCTACAGTGACTTTGCTGGCGTGCTCGAAACCCGGCGTTCCAGGCTCGAAGACGCACTGCAGGATCCCCGTAGGATCCCGGACTACGACGAAAGCTTTACCGCCGAGATCCCGCCTCCTGTAAACCCAGCCTCGTGTCCTCGCCCGCGCCCCCTCGGGCAGCTTCAGTACGTCGCTGATGTAGAGGAAACTCTCCGGCATCGCTTCCCACACCTTCTCCGCGCACTCTATCAAGTGTTTTTCGCCGTGATGGCTGATGTTAAACAAGAGGCCTTCCAGACCTCTCCAGGCGCACCGGCGCCAGCTTGAGGCTTATCGTCTCCGCTAAGACCTCGGAAGCCTTCCTCCTCGAGAGCACCTTGTTGTTGTTGCCGCAGTAGGGGGAGAAGATGCAGCGGGGGCACCCGTCCTCGCAGCTGCACTTAGACGTTATGTCGTAGGCGCGCTTCAGCGCCTCCTCAAGCTCCTGGAAGAGCTTAGCGCTGACGCCGGAACCTCCCGGGAAAGCGTCGTAAACGAAGATGTGCCCTGTCGGGAAGCTTATGCCCCCCAGGTCTGTGGGTCCCGCGCCTACGACCATCTGGGCTGCGTAGATCAGCGCGTGCTCGACTGCGTGGAAAGCTTCCGCGTTCTGCATATCCGTCCATTCCGCTTTCGGCGGGAACTCGAGTAGAATCCCCTTCGTCCTGAACGAGTAGCTCAGCTCGCTCTCAAGGAGCCTCTGGGAGATCACCTGCCCCTCCGGGAAGGTTTTCGTGACGTAACCATACACCACCTCCTGCACCGATAGGCTAAGGTAGCTGACCGGGATGCCGAAAGCTCTGCGGGACGCGAGGATCTCCTCCTCCGCCGGCACGGTGTAGTGTAGCGGCGAAGTGGAGATCGGAGGAACCTTCGCCGGGAGGAGCTTGACCACCGCACGCTTACCCTCGAGGCGCAGGGACATGTAGGCCCTCCCCCCGTGGAGGTAGATGGCTCCGGGGAAAAGCTCCTTGAGCGCTTGAGGAAGCTCGCGGTGGCCGATCACGCGCCCCGTATCGGTGACTATCACCACCTGCTCCCCCACCCCCCGGATGTTGTCCCTCTCGCGCAGAAACGCAAGCCCCTTCCTCGTAGGTCTGAGGTAGCCTCCCTGCGCCAGCTTCAGGAGCCCAGCTCCGAGCAGGCTCTCCACCACCGTTCTCTCGAACTCTGTCAGCTCGGAAACTCTGAGAACGCTCTCAGTGCTCATCGAGAGCAGGTGAACCTTAGCCACCTCTTCGTTGCGCGGCTCGACGAACACGGGGTCTGGCCTCTGACCGTAGTACTCTTCGGGGTGCCTCCCGTAGTAGCTGCTGATGGGGTCGTTGCCCAGAACGAGAAGCACGTATCCTGCGCGGCCCCGCCGCCCCACCCTGCCGGCTCTCTGAACGTACTTAGAGAAGGTCGGGGGGATGCCGTACATCACTACGGCGTCCAGCTCCCCCACATCGATGCCCAGCTCCAGCGTTGGCGTCGCTACCACAGCGTCGAGCTCCCCCCTCTTAAGCTTCGCCTCGATCTTCCTCCGCTCCTCAGGCAGCAGCCCGGCGCGGTGCACAGCGGCGCGGATGCCCTCCCTTTCGGCCAGGATGGCCAGGCTCTCGGCCAACCTGTGGCTGTCGACGAAGACCAGAGTCCGGAGGCCCTTCGCGGAAAGGAGCTTCATTAAGTGGATGACTTCAGCCCGCCTGGCCCTCGTCTTAGGCTCCAGCATCACGTGGTATACAGGCGCCTTGCGGACAGGCTCAGCGTTCACGACGAAGGCGTCGCTGCCGAGAATTTTCTCCGCGAACTCTTCGGGGTTGCCGATGGTCGCCGAGGCTGCTACCAGCTGCGGTTCTGCCCCGATAGCTCTCCTCAGGCGCTTCAGCACGTAGTGGACGTGCGAGCCGAAGACACCGCTGTACACGTGCGCGTCGTCGAGAACTACGTGGGAAACGCCTCTCACCAGGTCCCTGAAGCGCGGGGACTGCCTGAGGGAGAGGTGGAGCATGTCAGGGTTCGTGACCAGCAGCCTAGGGGGGTACTGGAACAGCATCTCCCGCTCCTTCTCCGGCG
>Ga0105162_1002080_pt1 | contig 10820 bp, 11 predicted proteins | sample JNZ201metaG_FD_81532 | JGI IMG/M metagenome (GOLD analysis project Ga0105162, IMG submission 81532) | Hot spring microbial communities from Jinze hot spring, China to study Microbial Dark Matter (Phase II) - JNZ 20120812A | ecosystem: Environmental > Aquatic > Thermal springs > Hot (42-90C) >...
CCTAACTCTTCTGTTCAATTCCGACAATATATCTAATGAAGGGGTTTGTGGTACAGGTTTTTCTACCATATATTTTTTCTTTCTCTAAACAATAAATATGGAATTTAAGTATGAGATTAGAGACAATAATTTAATAATTGATGTTCGAGAGATAGCAGGAATACATACTATAGAGGATTCAAAAGAGATGAGCGAGTTTGTAATTTTAATGCTATATAAACATCCTTTTATTAACTCTATAATCATAAGGGAAGCGACAGAAATAACTTATTTGCCATCTGAGGTAGAAATTTTAAAGGAAATAGCTGAAATTTACAGATATGCTATAGATAGTTTGGGGGCTGAAAGATTTGATTTCTATCCAAAATATCGTGAGATAACTAGAGGAGTATTAAAGTTATTAACTCAAGATCCAATCTTGTGCTATTTTAGAATTTTAACCCTACTTAAAAGAATTGATGATGAAAGTTATAGGAAAAATTTTTTGGAGGAAATAAAGAGGAGGTTAGAGAGTTCGAAAATTTTTAGTTTGTTTAGAAGAGAACACAAAGATTATATGTGGAATTTTAGAGATTTTTATAGAAGAATTTTCCATCCAATATTTAAACCTCGCTTTGTTTTAAGTAATGTTATAATTTTTCCTCCTGAAGGATCTATTCTTTTGGAAAGATATATGTTGAGAGATGGTAGTGAGGTTAGCATCTATAGAGTAAAAGATAAGATTGATATTCTTTACAGTGTTATCCCAAAAGAATATTTAATTTCTCATGAAAAGGTTAAAGTTTTAGAAGAGGCTAGAGGAAGAATTGGTGAACTTGGTGGTGAAATTAAGGCTTTTGATATAATGAGAAGAGTTTTCGTAGAAAAGGCAGAATTAGTTATAACAGAAATTTCACTTAGTAGAAATATACCAATTTCTAAGAAAGAAATAAAAGAATTAGCAGAAGTTTTGGTTAGGAATACTTTAGGTTTTGGAATATTAGAGGTTCTTCTTCAAGATGAAAAAATTCAAGATATCTATATAAATGCTCCTGTAGGTAATTCTCCAATTTTTATTAATCACAGTGAATATGGAGAATGTACAACAAACATATATTTAACCCTAGAAGAGGCAAATTCGTGGGCTACTAAATTTAGATTATATTCGGGTAGACCTTTAGATGAGGCTAATCCAGTATTGGATACAGAATTAACTTTACCTTTTGGAAGAGCAAGAGTGGCTGCTATAACTAGAAGTTTATCGCAAGAAGGTTTGGCATTTGCATTTAGAAGACATCGAGAATCTCCTTGGACTTTTCCTCTTTTCATTAGAGCGAGATATTTTAATCCTCTTTTTGCAGGTTTGATGAGTTTTATAATTGATGGTGGAAGAAGTGTTCTTGTTGCTGGTGGTAGAGGTGCAGGTAAGACTAGTTTACTTTCTTCTATGATATTGGAGTTAATGAGAAAATATAGAATAGTAATTTTGGAGGATACGCCAGAATTGCCAATTGAAATCTATAGAAAGCTAGGTTACAATATTCAGCATTTAAAATCTAGAAGTGTGATTACTCATGTTCAAACAGAGCTTCCACCTGAAGAGGCATTAAGAACAGCTTTGAGGTTAGGCGATTCTGCTTTAATTGTAGGGGAGGTTAGAAGTAAAGAATCAGCAGTTTTATTTGAAGCGATGCGTATAGGTGCCTTAGCTAATTTAGTGGCGGGAACTATACATGGCGAATCTGCATATGGAGTTTATGATAGAGTAGTAAACGATTTAGGTTTGGTTCCAACAAGCTTTAAGGCATTAGATATAATAGTTATTTCAAATGTTCTAAAATCTCCAGATGGTTTAAAGAAATTTAGAAGAGTTGTTGAAGTAGTTGAAGTTAGAAAAAAGTGGAAAGAGGATCCATATAGTGAAGGTGCTTTTGTTCCCTTACTTACCTATTCAGCTAGTGAGGATAGCTTAAAACCAACTGATGTTTTGTTAAATGGGGAATCAGAGGTTTTAAATCAAATTTCTAAAAAGGTTAAAGAATGGTATGGGGCATGGGATAAGGTTTGGGAAAACATTTTATTGAGAGGGAAAATAAAACAAACTATGGTAGAATATGCAGAGAAATTAAACAGATTGGATATTCTTGAGGCAGAGTATGTAGTAGAGGCAAATGAGGCTTTTCATCTTATCAGTGAAGAGGTGTTGAATGAAAAAGGAGAGTTAATTTCGGAAGAAATATACAGAAGATGGCTTAATTGGTTTGAAAAGAGGTTAAAATTATGAATTATGAAGAAAAAAGGAATTTTTTTGAAATTTTATGTAAAATTTTTGGTAGATTTCAGTTTCCCATTCCAACAAGTTTGGAAAAAAAATATTTAGAGGAAATAACATTCTGCGGTTTAGATGTTCAACCTAGGGAGGTGTTTTCAACTTCAATAATTTTTCCTCTTCTTCTCTTTTTCCTCTTCTCCTTATTTTGTTTTATATTTCACATTGCTACTTTAGATCTTCTCTTTAGTATTCTTATTTTTACTTTTATATTGTCGTATTTCTTGCTTAACTATACTTCATTTTTTGCTAAATATCTCCGAGCTAAAGCATCTTCTGAGATTATTCTTTCAATTGTATATATGGCTATTTCTTTAAGAATATCTCAAAATCTAGAAAAGGCTGTAGAGTTTGCTGCTTCAAACTTAAGTGGACCTATTGGAAAAGAGTTAAAAAGAGCACTAATTAATGTAAAGTTCGGAAGATCGTTTTCCATTAAGGAAGAATTAAAGAAAATTGGTGAAAAATGGAAGTTAGAAAGCCAAGAGTTTAATGATGCTCTTTCTATTCTAATAAAAACTACTGAGGCAACAAGAGAGGAGCTGGAAAGAAATTTAGAGGAAGCGATAAATATTGTAATAGTTGGAACTAAGCGAAGAATGAAAGATTATGCATTAAAAATGAAGACATCATTAAATATTGTTAATGCGTTTGGAGTATTAATGCCTCTTTTACTTATGGTATTTTTACCTATAGGGATAATATTTTTACCAAATGTTTTTAAACAAACAACAATTTTTACACTCTATCTTTTTGTTTTACCCTCCATAGTATACATATTTCTTTTGCAACATTTTTATTCAAGACCTTATTCATACCATCAAATAATGATGAATTTAACTGAAGAATATAGAAAGCGAAAAAAACAACTAATGATAATATTACCTATTATTGTTTTACCCCTCTTGTTTATTCTTTTTAAGTATTTGATAAGTGTGGAGGGTATGTCATCTAAGTTTCTTATTTCTTTGGCTATAACTAATACAATAGGACTAAGTATAGGGTTATACTTTTTCCTTCTTCAATCTAAAGCTAGTGCAATTTCAGAAAAAATATCTAAATATGAAGATGAATTACCTACACTTCTTTATCAAATTAGTATAGGAACAAAAACTGGTCAACCGTTAGAAAGTGTGTTTGAAAATATTTATACTACTATTAGGAGTTTAGAAATAAGTAATTTCATTAAAGAGATAGTTACTTTAATAAGATTGAAAGGTATATCATTGAGGGAGGCTTTAGTAGAAGAAAGAGAAGGAATACTTTCTAAGTACCCATCTAAAGTTTTATCTTCGTGTATGAGAGCAATGATAGATATAGCAGAAAGAGGAAGTTATTTAGTTTCAGACACATTGAAATCAATTTCTACCTATTTAGATACTGCAAAGGAAGTTAACAAATTCACTGATGAGGTTTTATCTGAAGTTATTTCTGAGATGAAAGTTACTTCATATGTATTTGCTCCTCTTTCTGGCGGAATAATAGTTGGTATAATCTCGATACTTATATCTGTCTTTATTTTTGTTCAACCGCAAATAGAAAAAAGTATTGGTGGAATGGGAGAAATAGAGGGTGCTGAGATTATAGAGTCCTTGGGTTGGTTATTAAATCTAACCAAACAAATTCCATTAGAGTATTTTCAACTTGCTATAGGAGTTTATGTAATAGAGATAGTTTTAATATTGAGCTGGTTTTTAGGCGAAATTTGTTATGGAGAGGATGAAGTTAAAAAATCTAGAGAAATAGGTAGAATGCTATTTTCTTCATTGATAATTTATAGTTTAATATCAATATTTATATATGGAGCAATTGTAGTTATTCTATCCCAAACACCGGTGATGAAAGTATGAAGACAGAAATGAGCCCAAGATTGATGTTTTTAGTAATTTTATTGCTCGTCTTCGTTTTAATAACAGTTTTATATTATATAATAGCAAGAGCCTTAGTTGCCAAGTTTGCGTTTGGAAAGTAGTATGGCAGAGATAGCTGTTCCTGTTGTAGTGTTTGGAATTATACTTGCAATAGCGTTAGTTCTTATATTTGCCATGCTTCCAACTATTTTAAATAAAATTGTTGATGCTATTAAGCAGTTTATTCGTAAGTTGGGATGTGAAATATGTAAAAGAATACCAATGATGGATATAACAAGTTGTGGTTGGAAGTGTTAGATTGCAGAATAACAATATTTAAGTTAAGATTGTAAAAAACAAATATTATGAAGTCTGTTGCAGTAGGTGTTATGCTAGCATTAGTTATAGGAGCAATAATTTTAATAGTTTTACTTCCAATGATGCTGAAGAGCGCGGGAAAAACGTGGAAAGAGATATTAAAATTGGAAGAGCTTTTAGAAACACAACTTAATGATGTAGAATTAGCTATTGTTTGCTCTCGTTTGATTTGTACTGTTGATTATGATAGAGTAAAATGGGGTTGTCCCGTTTTTGATTCAAAAAGTTTTTTTGTTAAAAAGTGTGTACCTTGGTTAGAGGAGAGAGGATTATATAAAGAAGTATGTACACTACCAACCTTGTTTAAAATAGATCCATGTGCAATTTTATCTCTTCCTATAAATGCTAGTGCAGAAACAGGAAGTTCCACAGTAGCAATAAATCTTATACAAAATATAGTAAAATCTGAGACAAAAAAAGAGACTGTGCTAGTGAAATTGGGAGATGATAGGTATGAGAAAGATAAAGGTTTAGTTTACACTTTTCTGAAAAATCCTTCTGTGATTATTTGGAAAGGTAAAAATGCGATAGGGCAGGATGAATATGTTTTAGAAAATAGACTTTTTCTACCAAACAGTTCTATTGAGCAAGATAAGGGAGATAATACATATATTTTAACACCTGGTAATTATTATGCTTTTACATTTTCTCTTCCACTTAAGGAAGTTACACCAATTTCTGAAAATGAGTTGGAGTATTACTATACAGCTATAATGGATAAGCCAAACTATATTTTTCTTTCTGATAATTCCGAGGTAACTTTAAAGATTCACTACAGTTTATATTTTGAATATCTCTGCTATCACATTTTACAGGTTCCTTCCTGTTATTTTATTGCACCTAGACCTTACTATCTTAGAATAGTTATAGGAGATGAATATAATGCAACAGAAGTAAGAAGTTATAACTACTTTATTAGAATTGATGAAATTGACAAAAATCATTTAAAGATGACATTTATGGCTTACTATTTAAACAGTAATACTCTTAAGGAGTCTTCTTTTTCCTTTTCTTCTTCAGGATATTCGAAAAAAGAGTTTGCTACTAACAAAGGTAAACTTACAATAGAATTTAAAGGATTAGAAGCTAGTACCTATTATGTTATTTCTTTCAAATATAAAAAACAGTGAGATTATGAAAGCTATTGCTTGGGATCTCGTATTTTATTTTATAATAATTTTTTTGGGAATTCTTTCTCTCATAGTTCTTGTCACGGGCGTTTTTCCTAATATTGTTGCTTTTAGTAAAGATACAACTTGCCGAGCCAAAATAGCTAATTATTGTTCTGCAGTTGTTTGCGGAAAAACTGCAGGTTTTGATCTTAAGGGATGCGAGGACTATACTTACGGAATTACTAAACCTACCAGCGAAGAGTGTGAAAGGTTAGGATTTAAGTGTGAATAATAAACTAATATATTATGAAAGCACAGCTTTTTAAAAAATGGTTTCTATCCCTATTTTTTATAGCTTTAATTACTGCACTAATTCTATATAATTTTCTTCCCTATTTTTTTGAATCTGTATCACTATTTCTTTCTCTATCAGCTGCAGAGGTAGTTGCCGATCAACTTGCAACTTTAATTACTGCTTCTTCTGTTGCTCCATTTTATATTGAAATTACTTATGCTCCTAGTAAAGAAATTAAATATGATGTTTCTGCAAAAAATAGAAGATTAGAGGTAAAGCCTTATTACAATTCTCCTGTAACTAGAGATATTACGAAATATGCTTTTTATGGAGTTAATTTACCAGATTTTAGCTTCGAAAAGGTTAATATTTTTTCTATCACAAAGATTGTAGAGAATAGTAAAAGTATATATTCTATTTCTGCTTCTTCAAGTGACTAAAATGAAGGGCGATATTACTCTTTCTACCATTATAGAGAACTTGCTAATGATAGGTTTTGCTTTGTTAATACTTTATCTTTTGTATTTTTCTAAAATGTTTTTTACCACTTCACTTGAGCAGGAAAGTAATGAAAGATATTCGATTCTCTTAGCAAATGGATTAATTTCGCATGAAAAATTGGTTTATGAAAAGAATGGTAGAATTTTTAGGGGAATATTAGATGCAAAAAAGTTAGATGCACTCTTTTATAAAACTGAAACTGGGCTAAGAAATGAGAGTGAATTTAGAGAAAAGATTCTTAATCCAACTTTCAAAGAAGGAAAATTATCTAGGAAAGAACTTGATATTGGTTATAATCAGCTAACAATCTATATTTATATTATAGATCTTAATGACTGTAACGAGAATAAATGTGTAATATGGGCTGGAGTTCTTTTACCTATAGAAACACTAGATGATTGGGTTAAGGATAATCCTGTATATAAATTCTTTAAATGTATGTATGAATCCTTTGATAATAATTGGGCAAGACCAACAGCTACTTGTGCGGGACTAGCAGCTACCGGAGCTATAATTGGTGGTCTTATTGGAGGACCGGTGGGGGCACTAATAGGTGCAGTAGTTGGTTGTGCTGCAGGATTTTTAGGAAATATGTATTCTGCAGCTGAATGGGAGAATTGTATAAAGGAAGCTGGAAGAGATGTAAAAGATATGTATGTTTCTAAAATTCTTTCATTTAAGCAAGGTCTTCCAGTAAATATAATTTATGAGGATGGAAGTATACATGTTGGAAGAATTATAGTAGGAATAGTTAGAGAAAAACCGTAAATGAAGGTGGATGAGTTATGAGAGCGGGTATCTTTGCTGTGGGCGGATTGGTGGCAATAGCTGCAGTAGCTCTGCTTTTTTCTACAAGTTTAATTTTATTGAATCAAAAATCTACTATAAATACAAATTTAAATATGCTCTTCGATACTAATGAAGGCTATAGAGCGCTTGTAACTTTGCTGTATTTGGAAAAAACATATTTATCATTAAGTCTAAGCGATTATTATCCACTTTCGGAAGAATATAAAGAGTTTTTAGCAGAGGAATTAAATAGAACGCTTTATCTTCCGCAATGTTTAAATGTAACAAAAGAAGATAAAAATTTAGTAGAATTTTGGGATTTGTGTAAAGGAAAGTTAAAGGCAGCAGTAGTTCCTCTTTTTGTCCCAGGAATGAAAGTTGAGAGCCTATATATAAATTACATTAGGTGAGATATTTGAAGGGTTTAATAGGGTTAATAATTGTTATGATTCTTGCATTAACATATCTTGCTACACTCATTTCACTACATATTGCCTCCACTACATATTCTATCAAAACCACATCTAAATCTGATAGAATATTAAAAGCTGCAGATCAAATTGAAGCAATAAAGATTGGTATAAGATTTTTATTAAACTATTCTTTTCTTCAGGGATTATATGAGACTGCTAGGCATGGAATATTTGTAGAAAATTATGAGGATATATTTGGTGTTCCTGCTGAATTTGAAGAGTATCCTATACTAAGATTATATAGTGCTACCTATTTGGAAGATGTATTGAAAGTTATCTCTAAAATTAGAAAGACAACTAATGATGTTATAAAAAAGTATCTGAAAGAACTGAAAAATAAATACGAAATAAAAATGGAAATAGGAGAATTTATATTGAAAGAAGATGGTAATAAACATGAGATAGAAGCAAGTTTAGATATAGAATACCAGACTGACTATTTTCTAATTAAGGATTTTGTAAAAGAAAGAATAGATGTAACAAAACATATGGCTACGTTTTTAAACCTGTTCTCATATGTAAAAAATAAGTTTGTTGATAATGATATCCTTAGCAGTGCTATAAGTAATGCTTTGGGGATGATTCCTGAGAATTGTAGTTCTATAAGCGTTGAAATTTGTGAAGATGAATATTATTCGCTCGATTTTGAAAAAGCAAGCAATATTTTGTTCAATTATTGTCCAGATATTATTGAATATTTAAATACCTCAATTAGCAATAAGTTGTTCTCCTCTTTACAAACTAACTTTCTTGATTTTAGTTTCTTTATTACCAATATAAGTTTAAACTATACTTATAGTGCTGAAAAAAAAGAAGAGAAGGAAGATTTAAATAGAGAGTGTAGAGAGGGTAGCAAAAAAGTTCTTGTTGAGATAAAATATAATTATTCTGCAGAGGTTACGGCCTTATTTAATATTACAAGCAGAGATGTGTATCCTCTTTATGAAAAAAAAGAAAAGGTAACACAACTCAGACCGCTTACTTTCAGTTTTTCTGTTATTAGTAGGTCTTAGATACCTAATCTACTACATAGAGTATCGCAGGATGTACCTCCTCCTCCTGCACAATCTTTTAAATCTGGATAATAGATGCCACATCCTTTTGGAATATCTTTGAAAATTTCTCGAGGAGAGGCAGAAGGATCAAGCATATATTTTCTGCATGCATCTATTATTGCAGTTTGGCAATCTGCTTTCGAGACCTTACTGGTGAAACGCCCGCCAGAAGTTAAGAACATTGTAATTATTGCTATAGCTATAACTACTGCAACTAATATATAAATTATTGGGCTTACATCTCCCTTCATTTATTAAATTTATTTTGAGCTTATAAAAGATTTATATTATTCGCATTTACTAGTCCAGTAGGTAGATATTTTGGAGGATTCTACAGTTTCTGTGGTTTCATATTCAAATCTTACATAAACATTTACTTCCTTCATAGCCTTTCTTATTGTTTCTATTTCTTCACTAATAGTTGCATTCATTTCTTCTGTACTTCTGTTTAAGAAAGAGCAAAAACCATATTTATCTAGAGTTGCTTTTAGTGCAGCATTTAGTTGTGCAAGTTTTTCTTTTCCTAAGAGATATTGTTTATAGAGTTCAGAATTATAAGTTATGCTTTCGGAGGAAATATTGAGGTTGGAGTATCTGCAGTATTCATCTATCATTGCAAAACTAATTGAAGAGGAAAGTTGTGTTTCGTTTGTAGTAAGGTCTACAATTTCGAGTGTTATTTCTGGAGGTTTGAAGTAGCAAAGAATTCCTGTCCACTTCCCAATTTTAGTTAATATCTCATTAATTTTCTCTACGCTAGTACAATTTATTTTTGAAATACCTATAGTTTCAACAATTTTTTTATTATTTACATAATCATAAATTACTGTTTTAGTATTTATCGGACGAACTTCATAATTTTTTATCTTAGAATTATATCCTCTAATTTCTATACTAGCTATCATTTCTACTGTATCTATATAATTTTCGTAAAGTTTTTTTATCCATGGGTTTGGTATAAAGCTAAAGGAAAGTTTTGCAGGTTCTTGAATATATACTTTTTTAATTAGAGGCTCAATTACTTCTGGTGATTCATAATAATAAAGTGTTCCTTCACCAATTATGAAACCATCATGTGTAATATTTGCACCCATGTATAATGGCTCGCCTGAGCATGTAGTTTTTATCCAATCAAAACACTCACATTTTAGATAATCAGTTTCTATGCATATGGACTTTATATTATCTTTCGATAAGCATGGTGTTTCATATGAACACTCAATACTTTTATTTTCTTTTTTTTCTTCTAGAGCAGCTTCCAGTTGTGCTGTTGAATATTTACATATTTCTCCACTAACTTTCAAATATTGGGGATCAAAGGTAACATACTTTCCGTATATTTCTCCACTTTTTAGTATATTTTTATCTATCTCAAAATTTTCTGGAATAAAGTAAATGTGATATTTAGGATGATAAATGTAGGGAGAGATGTCAATAATGTTGATTGTCCTGTTTTCATTTTCCGGATCTTTATAGTAGTTTGTAATAAAAATAACTTCTTGGTAAGTATGACCAGCTGGTAGCGGAGTCATTCCCCCATAACCTATTTCTATAACTAGCCCGCTCGTAGAAGGAATTTCCATTTCTTTTTCTCTTTCCACTAGTGAAAATTTTGTCAGTTTTGATACTATATTTCTATCTTTTTCAAAAAAGTCGGAAAACTCAGTAGATGGTGTAAATTGAAACCAAATATAGATTCCAATTGAAACAATTATAATTAGTAAAAGTGTGGTTATTATTGGGGAAACTTTATTTGAAGAGGGTTTTGGTTGTTCAGTTTTTTGTTGCATAGTTATTATTCTGATTAACCTATCTCTTTGTTGTGGCATTATTTTTTTGATTAGGTTTAAAATGAAGGATATCATAGAAAATTTATTATATTTTAGTATTAAATAATTTTGATGGAGGCATTTACGATTTTATTATCTTTCTTGTTTTTTTACATTATCTTTCTTGTTTTTTTAAAAAAGAGCAGGATTTTTGCCCCAGCTTCCAATTATTTTTATCTTATTCTTTCTATTTTACTTTCTTTAGTTTCGACTTTATCTCTCTATTTTTC
>Ga0105162_1002081_pt1 | contig 10818 bp, 8 predicted proteins | sample JNZ201metaG_FD_81532 | JGI IMG/M metagenome (GOLD analysis project Ga0105162, IMG submission 81532) | Hot spring microbial communities from Jinze hot spring, China to study Microbial Dark Matter (Phase II) - JNZ 20120812A | ecosystem: Environmental > Aquatic > Thermal springs > Hot (42-90C) >...
CCCGTGTCGAGCCACCATCCGCTCACGAACCTGTACCCAACTCTATAGCCTCCATCTATGAGCATTTGAAGAGCGTCGGTGATCTCGTACTCACCTCGCCAGCTCGGCTTGAGCCTCCCAATTATATCGAAGATCGGAGGCGTTAGGAAGTACACTCCGACGAGAGCGTACTTGCTCGGAGGAACTTTAGGCTTCTCGACAAGCCTAACCAGCCTTCCATCCTCATCGAACTCAGCTACTCCAAACCTCGTTGGATCCTCAACCTCCTTCAAAAGGATCATGGCGTCGTAGTCGCTATTCACGAAGTCCTTTAAATAGCTCTTAATCCCATTTTGAAGAATGTTGTCCCCAAGGTAAACGACGAACTTGTCATCACCCACAAAATCCTTGCACAGGCTGATTGCATGCGCTATTCCCAAAGGCTTACCTTGATACACGTAAGTGATCATAATACCAAATTTGCTACCATTCCCATAATACTCACGGACAAGATCGGGAAAGGTCTCTCCCAGAACTATGGCAACTTCTCTAATCCCGGAGTCTCTAAGATCCTCCAACACGTACTGGCTAACAGGCTTATTAGCAACCGGTATTAACTGCTTAGGACCGCTAAAGGTCAGGGGTCTAAGCCTAGCTCCTGCACCGCCATGAAGTATGATGCCCTTCACGACTTATCACCTCTATTCATCACAACAGGCTATGTCTGATAAGTCTATTGGCATGTAACCCTTCGGCTTCCTAGCCTTAACAAATACTCCTGGAGCTTCCCAATCTGCGCTCAGATTGATAATCTCAAAGTCGGCAAATATCCTCCTCATATCCTCTGCCTTATACCTCCAAAAATCGTAAGAAAAATCGTAAGGATAGCCGTAGTATAGGAATCCTCTAGAACGAGTTGTGATATATGCCCCCGGGGGTTTCAGCACGTCCTTCATATTCGTTATAACTTTCCTCCAATCTTTAACATGTTCTAGAGTTTCCGTTAAAATTGTGAGATCAAGGGATTCGCTACCAAAATATTCAACTAGCTTCTCAGCAGAGAGGACTACGTCAACATGCCTGCCGGGCTCAATATCAGCACCAATATATTCCTTTGGTTGCATGAAGCGTTCAATGAGTGGTCTAACACTTCCATTAACATACTTGCCACCAACTTCTAAAACCCTCTTATCCCTAAACTCCTCAGGCCTAACGTTTTCGATGAAGAACTCTATTACAGCCGCATTACACATAGATAACCCCTATGCCAGCCCACTTCTGATCCCAGCTCTTAACAATCTCGAGATAGTTATAACTGTGCTTAATTTCATTCCAGAACCTACTTACTTCACAGCCAGTTTCGGGTGGATGTTCGACAATGTCGTGGAAGGCTATTATGCCTCCCTTCCTAACTAGCGGAGATACATCTTGAAGTCCCTCTTTACACCCTCGTAAGTATGGTCTCTATCTATAAATAAGAAGTCGAGCTTACTATTGCCAAGAATCTTCTTAACGATTTCTAAAGTCTTCGGGTCGTGCGAATCTGCCCTGATCAAGTGAATCCTCTGTCTCTCTTTGGCGAACGACTTACATAGCGGTATCCTCCACTCCGGGTACCCTCCTCCAAAGGGTCCTCCGGGCAGGTCCACACTAATTACGATAGCATCAGGCTCAGCTACCTGACAGAAGAGGAATAAAGAACCTCCGCTAGCAGTCCCTATCTCAAGCAATGTTTTAGGTCTTAAATCATGGATTATTTTAGCTAGGCTTAAAATTTCCGTGTATATTTGGCTTGGTTTAATTGTAAAGGGTCGAAGCAAAAGCGAGTTCTGTCCAAAGCTATAGGCAAGTTTAACCATGGATTCAGTATTATCGCCACATTTTTTGGCGTGAGCTTTAAGTACGAGGCCTATGAAAGGGGAGAGAAAGTAGCAATAAGCGACAATAATGGGTTTAAAAGCTGTTGTAGACGCTATTGAGTGTAAAAACCTTAACATGGCGATGCCTTATGTCCTCGCCTTTGCCAAAGCCTATAATACATTGCTATTTTATTCTCCTTATCCAGAAGCTTCCGGGAAATGTTTCACCTTTCCTATAAGATCTAAAAGTTGCTTCAAATTTGTCTGGATGTTTCAGGTTCATGTAGCTTCCAGCCCAAACAACTTCAAAGCAGTCATTGAAAATTAGGAAGGCTTGTAAGAGGTATTGCTCGTTCCAAAATCTGTGTTGTTTAAGAACCCAGTCTTTTGGATACTCTAACGGCAGAAATATATCATGGAAGTGAACTAAAACGCCTTTGTTTAGTCTAGGCAAAACTTCAAGGTATAAGTAAACTACGTCGCCTCCAATCCTAACCACATGAGTTGAATCTATAAACAGAATATCATTCTCTTTTAACCTGATGAACTCGGATAAATCCAGTTCCTGAACGCCTTTTTCTATAAGCCTTGATAGGCCTAGGATTCTCTTCTTTAAAATTTCCACAGGATAAGGGTCAACGGCAACAAGTTCACAGTCGTGGCCTTCTTCCCTATTTTTGTTAACGGCTTCAGCTGCCAGCAAAGTAGAAAAGCCTGCGCCAACCTCGATAATCTTTTTGGTTTAAAATGGCGGATCATACAGTAATATATTTCTCCATCCACAGAACCGAAATTGCCGTTATAAACGTAATAACGAGTTTCTGAAGTCTTATTTAATGGCAGATTATTAAATTCACCACTGTAAAATGCTGAAAAATCCTGCAACAACCTAAGTTGATATTCCTCATTCATTTTTATTCCAATCAACTCTGAAGGGGCGCGCCATATGTCATCTCGCAGCTTTCCAACCTCAGGTATCGGTGAATAATAATGTACGGGTAAAATATGTAAACCTAACTTTTCCAAAAGCGCGAAGCTGCGTTCCGTAAGCTTACCAAACATAAATTCTAGAGCCTTTTTGATCCTAATCACCGCACGTATCGCATTAAATTTCTTAAATAGTTTTCATGAGCTCTGAGGAATATTTCTAATTTTGATGGAATCACTTTCTTTCGATAATACTCAATCTTTATATTGTCCAATATTATTTTCTCAGTGAACATAGGAATGACTTTCCTAGTTCTCTCTTTTATTGTGAAATCTTTTCTCTTAATGCCTATTAATTCTACAGAGCCCCCAATGAAGTTTGTCAGTAGCTTCTTTATTTTCTTCGGTAAAACTTTTTCTAAAATTTCAAATTTCGCTGGAATCGCATTAAATTCAATAATTGATGCCACTTTCTCGAATAGTTCAAGATATTCATTTTGTGTATAATAATGATGCGTAATGCCCAACTTTGCAGCTTTGTCTCTTCTAAGAGCGTTGCCCTTATTTCTAAGCATAGATATTGCAGGTTCTTCGATTACTATTAACCCATTTTCACGAGTAACTCTCCAAATTTCACTTAATAACTCCAGAGGGTCCTCAATATGATGAATTAGTTGCTTGCAGAACACAATATCGAAAGAACTTTCCCTAAAAGGAAGTATGGAACAATCCGTAACCACGCGCTCAAAAAATAAGTTCTCATCTTTAAAGTAATCAATTGAGAAAAGAAACTCTGGACATAACTCCGCAGCAACAACCTGAAAACCATGCTTTGAAAATTGCCAAGAATGAAGTGCTCCACATCCAGCCCCAACATCAAGGACTGTGAGTCCCCCTCCGCTTGTAATTTTTAGAACCTTCTTTATTTTTTGTATTATTCTTTCACCCGTGATGGCGCTCTTTTTCGCCCATTTAATATGGCTCTGCATGTCGACTGAAAACTCCCACTTGAGCTCAGAATCCAATTCTTGATATCTTTCAGTTTTCTTTTCAGCACTTATACCGAATACCGGTACTCCATTTTCAATAACAAAATTTAGTTTACATGCTTGACAGAAGATTCTTCCCCTAATAATTTCACCTTTTAAATCAGTTTCAAATATTCTTAGTTTGAGCCGCCCTAAGCACTGTGGACAAACCAAAACGTTAAGCATCCACACCTTCATATCAAGTTTCCACCATTCTGATTTAAAAATTATTACCCTAGAGTAATGCGACCTTTATTTCTAAATTAATTACGCAACACCTAATTAATATCTGAAAGCGGCTTCGTAGCCATCCATTAACCCTATTAAATAATGCCGCAATGCTTCAAGATTCTTGCGAAACAAACAACGTATAAGGGTAAATGGAAGTTCATTAAAAACCACGTAAAGAGTGTGTTTCCATAATTCGTGAGGAAAAAATTTCTTGATAAATAAAATTCTGTTTCTAGTAGCATAATATGTTCTTATGGGACTCAGATGTCCCCCTGCAGAACTTCCAATTTTATGCCATACCTTTGCAGTTGGGCAATACATTAATTTAAAGCCCGCTTTTTTGGCTCTCATGCATAGGTCTGTTTCTTCATAATAGCAGAAATACCTCTCATCGAAAAAGCCGACCTTCTTAAAAACCTCTCCCCGTATGAGCATACATGAACCCTCGATCTTATCCGGCTCCATAGGCTTATCCCATTGCCCTCTATCTACCTCTCCACAACCATATCGTCGGCCTGTCCCTTTCCATGAAATGATGTCTTCTCCGATGAAAGAAATCACATCACTTCTTCCCTCATAATCATAGTAGTAAATTTTTGGTCCAACAATTCCAATTCTACTATCGCTTTCAGCAACTTTAACGAGTTCTTTCAGAAGCCCTTTATCCACCACAACATCGTTGTTTAGGAGCAAAATGTATTCTGGATTTAAAACGTGTAAGGCAAATTTTATGCCAATATTGCTTCCTCCAGCAAAGCCGTAATTTTTTTTATTTGCAAAAATTATCAGCCTTGAAGCTATTGAAAGCTTTTCGTAGAGTTCTTTTGGAAAACTCTCCATTTTATCGTAGACTTCAAAAACTATTATTGGCTTATTGTCTACACAATACTTGAAGAATTTTGAATCAATCCTTATTTTTCCTCCCGCATAATCCTTAATATTCTCTATTGAATGATCTCTAGAGCCATTATCAATGATAATCACATCATAGTTTGAATAGTCTATTTTGTAGACCGATTCCAAACACTCAATGGTGTCTTTCCAACGATTCCAGTTCAAAATAACTATTGAAACCCTCGGATCATCCATTCTTTATATGCCTTCTCACCAAAATTTCTCAACCAATTAACTTTACACTGTGAAAATTAAGCGCCATAGTAACGCAAGCTTAACTCCTCATAAGTTGAACAAGTTTCCTTAATTATTTTGTCCCAACTATACATCTTTAGGTCTTCATTAGATCCTTTTTGGGGAAGTTGTTTGTTAAGGACTGCTAGGATATTTTTTTTAATTGCTTGCGGGTCCTCTTTTGGAATTATGACTATGTAATCGTGTCTTTCTTTTAATTTTCTGATAAGAAGTGGAATACATCCTACGGGAGTAGTTATGATGGGTATTCCACATGCTAAAGCTTCAAGTGGAGCGATAGACCAAGCTTCCTGTAGGCTTGGGAAGACAAAAATATCCGCAGCATTATAGTATATGGGTAGCTCATCCTGAAGCTTCCAGCCCAAAAACAATACATATTCAGTTATTCCTAGAGTTCTGCACATAACTTTCAACTCATCTTTATATGGTCCATCACCCAGAAGAATTAATCTCAAATTAACATTTTCCTTTAAAGCATCCTTAAAGCCCACCAGCAAATACTTTAAACCTTTTGACTTTGAAAGTCTTCCTACGAATATTAAATATTGCAGGTCCTCCTCTAATCCGACTTTTTCTCTTGCCCTCTTCTTATCTAGAGGTTTAAACACGTCAAGATCGAGTCCCATCGGCTGAATCTTGACCTTATCTCTCCCAAATACGCTGGAAAGATAAAGCTCCTCCTCTGAATTCAGGACAAAAAATCGATCAATGTTGTGAAATGCAACATATTGTGGAATGCTCTCTATAAGAAGTAAAAACCTCAATGGATGCCTGCTCTTTTTAAACGTAATGAGTGCCGGAAAACCCCCGTGAGACTGAGCAACTATAGGAGCCTTTTTACCTATCAAAAAACCAATAAGATAAGTCGTTAAAGTGTATAATCCATGAATGTGAATTAGAATTTTTCTTCCATGTTTAATTTCTTCATCAAGCCTTTTTAGCATAGGTAAAGAATACTCAAAATTTAAACCACCAATACTAAAGTAAGTGGACGGAAATATCAGATATTTAATTCCTTCTCTTCCTTCCCTTTTGAATATCCTTTTAAACGTTCTTTCTGGACGCCAACACTCTATTTCATAAATACTTGTTCTTTTCATTATTTCCTTAGCTACCCTAACATGCCAGTCTCCTTCGTAATATTTTGGATCAAGCCCTATGCTAAATGGAGTCAAAGAGTGCGTCAGAACTTGTATAATCTTCAAGGTCATGATGAGACTCCTAAATCTATATCGATTTCCAAACGTAAAGTCCCAGATTTTGTTGAAGCCTTTGCATAGCTATTATCGCGACGATAACATCGTAGTTGAGTGCGCTATACAGTATACAGACTCTAAACATTTTATGGCGTCTCTTCAGCTACTCGGTTCTAGGACTTAAATTGAATTCTAAGGCGATCATTTTTATCCCCCCATTCGATGTTTTTAAGAATATTTGTGCGTTGCCGCTATCGTATATTTTACTTAACCCTTCAAGAACTGTAGAAATTTCCACATAGTCCCTTACAGAAACGCATGGACCAACCTTATATGTCTCTAATACAGTGCCGCTCCTTATATTGAAATCCCCCATGAACACGTAGAGAATTATTGAGGATTGAGACTTATAATAGCTGTACCAAGTGTATGGGTATCCCTCGAATCCTATTAGTAACAACCACCTGTAATCGTCAGCGTAAATTTTCCCCTCACCTTTCGATGCATGTAACCATCTTGCTCCAGCAACTTCTTGCTCGTTGAATACTGGAGAGTCTATATTACTCAACGCTATAGAGGCTGGATTATCTTTTGTTAGCTCGTAAACCCAACCGGAGTTGAAGAGTAGAAAAACGCAAAGAAAAACGGAAATAATTTTCAAAGCTTGTGAAGATGTTATATTGAGCTTTTTTCTTAGCAAAACTCCTGAAAACTCTGTTAGGGCTAGCCCTCCAACTATGCAGAATGGCGATAATACGATTAATGTAATGTGATACACTCTGGTGAAGTCGAAACCGTAGTAGGGAAAGATCGCTGAGGCGACCCATATGCTAAAGAAAATTATGGATAGCAGAGAATATTCGCCTTTGATTTTTTCAGTTTTTCTCCGCATAAATAATAAATCAAGAATGCCAATAGCTGTCAGAAACTGCGTAATGTGGTAAAGTATTTTTGTTACATCATGTAGCGGAGAAACAGTTCCTCTTATGAGTAGTTGAAAGGCATCTGATTGGAAAGGATTAACAAATTCTTCGAAGATTATCTGAACGGAATGCACGAAGGTTTCAAATGGATGAGAACCCGCGACATACATGTACCATGCTAAGGTGCTTGCCGCATACATTGCGATGAAAGGTGATCTGAGCGTTGATCTATTTAGATCACGGAGCATGTTTTGCCCATAAAAACGTGAACTAAACATTTGTGAGCGAGTAATTCGCGAAATAGCGAAGTATGCGATGAGAATAAACATGAAAAGATATGCTGTACCGTAATGCGACATCACTAATGAAACGCCAAAAATAATAAGGAACAGGGATTTATAGATCTCCTTCAAACCTTCAGTTGCAACAGCTAAAAGCATCAAAACGAGAAAAAGCTCAGCGATCTGTTGCCTCGCCAATTGAAGCATAGTAAAGTAAAAGGGTGCTGTGAACATGAAAAGGAAACAAGCAAGAACTGAGGCTTTCTTACTTATCATTCTTTCGAACAAACTATACATTGCCATTGGCACAAAGGAAAAAAGCACAGGATATATTATCTTAAAGACCCAAACCAAGTCGATGCTACAGAGAGTAGCGTAGCTGGGAGCCAAGAGCACTATAGCCGGCATTCCATTTATAGCTCCATAAATACTCGGGTCCCACCAGCCATTCGCAAGCGTAAGTTTCGAAAAATAATACTCTAACTGAATATCCCATCCCCATACGTGTTTAGAGATCAATGAAGTATGGTATAAGAGAGAGGTAGAAGCTATAAACGTGGTCAATGGATACAGTCTTTCTTCAATTATATTGCAAGCAGCTAAAATAGGAATCAACCCAACTAAAAACAAGAGGAAGATAAGGAGAATGTTATTGCTGTAATAGTTGACAAAATATGTGCCAATAATTCCAAGAAATGGTATCAAACAAAGAAATAGTGATGGGGGCGAAAGCTTAATTTCCAAAACTTTTTGGTTCACAAAGTTTCGATCTCTTATATAGCCTATTAAACACAATACACTCACAAGAAGTGTAAGTGTTATCATCAGCGGAATTGTTGAAATTGGCTTGGGCATGCCCAATAGTGGATAAACCATGTTTGCGAAAAGCCCCGAAAACATGATTACGGCTAGGCTAAGTCCAACAGAGTAGCACAAGTTTTCTATAGGATCAAGGTTATGGATTTTTAAGGCTCTTAGAACAAGCATGCCGGGTATAAAGGTCAAGTAAATAAAGCAGACAATTTGCCTCACAAAGGGTATTTGAAGACCCACATAATCCAGAAGAGTTAAAGCAATAACTAGAACTTGAAATAATATTATTACCTTCAATAACTCGCCTATTTCCCAATCATTCATCTGAAAGAAACTCAAAATCTTCACGATTTCAGCTTCACCTCTCCATAAGCTCTTTCAAACACATATACAATGTTCTGGATTGTTTTTCCCACGAATAATTATCTTCAACAAACCTTCTGGCTTCTAACCCGATCCGTTTTCTATAGTTCTCATCCTTAAGGAGGCTGACAACTTTTTCTGCAAACTCTTCATCATTTTTGGCCACTATGATGTTGCGCTCATTTGTAACGCCTAGATCTCTGACACCTAAAGGAGTTGAAACCACAGCTTTTCCCATGGCCATGGCTTCCAGTACCTTCGACTTTATCCCTCCATCATCAATAATGACAGGATTTATGAAAACATTCGCCGTTGAAAGGTATGGTCTAACGTCCTTCACTGTTCCCGTCACTATGACGGATGGATCAGAACCAAGTTTTTTAATCCTAGCGTCAGGGTTTCTGCCCACAATATAAAACCTTACATGCGACACTTCTCTCTTCACGTAAGGATATACTCTGGAGTAGAAGTAGAGGATTCCAAGGATGTTTGGCGTATAATGCATACTGCCAACAAATAAGAGTGAGGGGTCGTTTGAACAGGTGTTAGAAGGCTTGAAGTGTTCAACGTCAACCCCAGGTGGGATTATAAAGCAACGTTTGGGCAGAAAAGGTTTCGAAAGCTCGAGGTGAGTTTTAGAAACATATATGCCCCCTTCAAAATGTTTGTACCGTCCCACTTCAAATAAACGGAAAGAAACATATTTTGCGAAAGCGCGAAGTTTCTCAGAAAGAATCTCTGATTTAAAAAATTCGCGTTGCGCATATAACATGGGAGAGAAAAATTCCAAGATTACAGGTGCGTTTATTCGCCCTGCAAGTTTATGGCGAAGCAGATAGGAACAAACCTGATAATGGGAATAGATTATATCGAAATCGTCTCTCTTTATGATGCTATTAATAGCCCTTTGGAAAGGGGGAAAATATGATTTAAACAAATTAAAATCCCTAGCGTATCGCATATTTGTTAATGTTATTCTTCCAATAGTCGAAAGCAAGATCTTGAGGTATGGACTTTCAAACGTATGGATAGGAACAGCTTCACACTTTACTTCGCTAGGTAAAGTAAAGCTTTGCATATTTACGTGCGGTGATAATAATGTTATGGAAGTTTCAGATGCATAAAATTTCATGAAATAGTAGGGTCTAGCATAGCTTGGGTGAAATGGATGTGGTGTAGCCGGCCACAGTATCAGTATCTTCATCTTTTCAACAGGTGCCATTCCATATAAGTAAACCTGCTCCGGAATGCTATAATTGCAATTGATGCCAGCAAGCAATGAAAGCATCTTTCACATTTTTCCACTCTTCGAATGAATAACTGTTCACGTTAATTTTAAAGCCCAAGTTTTTGAGAAAAAGCATCACCCTATCCATGTATCTAACATTAACTTCATAGCCTTCTTGAAGTCCAAAATAGACGAGAGGAATGTGGGAATAGAGCATATAATCCCATTTTATATGCGGCTTAATTATCATCTTTAAATTTGGGAGATCGTATTTCACTACCCATTTTTTCAGAAACCTGAAAAAATTTTGAAAAAGAGTGCTGTTAAACGGCAGAGTCGTATAATCTTTGAAACTTAAATTCACATATTTTTTCTGGAATTCCAGCCAATCGCTGAAATCTATGTCATATCCAACTTTTACTATATGCCTTAAAACTTCACCACAGATTCTGCTAACTTGAAACCAGTATCTCTCTTTATCATGAGGTGTACTATTTAGAATGCTTAGTTTGCGATTCGTTGCATCGACTGCAAAATTGGCAAGCGCCTGGACGTAGGAAAAATTGAATTTACTTATGGATTCCTTGAAAATTCTGTTTCTTTCCTTATATGATGGAGTATACTTCCCGATTGTTAGGAGTAAAGCGTCTTGACATGCTAGGACTATTTTGTCGGCCCAGAATACCATTTCATCTGTTGGGCTATGTGGCGAGAAATACTCTAATGCCTCCGCCATCCTGTTTAGTATCAGCTTTATCCCCTCCCAAAGCGGTATATCTTCTGGTTTAAAGCTTGGAATCTTCTCTAAGTAGTTTTTACCATAAATTACCTTTGAACCGTA
>Ga0105162_1002082_pt1 | contig 10814 bp, 9 predicted proteins | sample JNZ201metaG_FD_81532 | JGI IMG/M metagenome (GOLD analysis project Ga0105162, IMG submission 81532) | Hot spring microbial communities from Jinze hot spring, China to study Microbial Dark Matter (Phase II) - JNZ 20120812A | ecosystem: Environmental > Aquatic > Thermal springs > Hot (42-90C) >...
CTTCAAGCCTACGTGTAGATGGCTGCTTCATGGATGGAACAACAACGAGCAGAGGGGGCTCTCTGAGGAAAGTGAAAAGCCTGCGGAGCTTTCCACTAACCTGAGAGTAAACCGGTTCCTCGATTATGACAACCCTGCTCTCCACGACCCTGGAGATCACTTCCTCCTCCACACTTTCCGACAGTTTCTCAGGCACCATGACTACTTCGAAGCCCAGCAACCTCATTGAGTCGATGGTAGGTGTAGACCCGATGGCCACTACGCTCAAGGGAACCCCCTCTACCTCATCTACCACCTATTAAACTGTTTTCGGTTAGAGAGGTGCGCCGGCCTCCCTTAGCTCCTCTCGCACCAGCTCCTCGAGACGCTTGAGGGAAGCCTCGTCTCCTGCCTCTATCGTTACGCGAACTACGGGCTCAGTGTTCGAAGGCCTTACCAGGAACCAGCCCTCTTCTAGGTCGACGCGCACGCCGTCGATCGTCGTCGTATCCCGGTACTTGGAGGAGAGCCTTTCCTTCATTCGCTCAACGATAACGAACTTCATCTCGTCACCCACATGTAGCTTCAACCTTCTCGCCAGGGGTGTCGGAGGCACATGACTTGAAACCGGCCCGCCGAGCGCGGATACCGCCTCGAGAAAGTATAGGAGAGATGCTACGCCGTCGTCGAGGTTAGCTCCCTCGTATGTAACGTAATGGCCGCTGCTCTCAACCCCCAGCCCCCCGTAGCCTTCAATCGACTTGTAGATTATATAGATGCGACCTACAGGAACTCTTTCGACCGTGCCGCCCGTCTCTTTCACGAACCTGTCCAAGAGCCACGAGCATTCGACGTTAGCGATTACTCTCCTCACCTTGTGCCCCTTAATCATAACTACAGCAGCCTGCTCGGGGGTGAGCGGTCTACCCTTCTCATCGTAGAAGATCACGCGGTCTCCATCACCGTCGAAAGCCACCCCCACATCGGCCTGAAACCTCCTGACGAGGTCTCCCAGGTAGCTCGTGGCCTCCGCCGTGGGCTCGGACCCCCTTGCGGAAAACAGCGGATCGACATCGCAGTTAACGGTAATAACCTCATAACCCAACTCCCTAAGCAGGTTCGGGACGACCAGCGATGCCGCACCGTTCCCGCAGTCTAAAACGACCCTAAGGTTGCCAGCAGCTCGGGGGAGGCTCCTCAAGTACTCCGAGTAGCTGTTGAGAAGGCTCTCCTCAATAACGACTTTCGCCTCTCTTTTCGCGCGCCACGAAACACCTCTCTCAACACTTTCGCGAAGCCTATCGAGGTCCTCGAGGGAAATAGGCCTCCCCCCAGGCTCGTACAGCTTGAGCCCGTTCCACTCGGGAGGCAGGTGGGAGGCAGTCACGTAGCCTACAGCGTACCTCCGGTGCTTCGCCGCGTAGATCGCTAAACCTATCGGCCCTAAGCCGGCGTCCACGACCTTGGCCCCCCCTCCCAGAAGCCCCGCTATCAGGGAGAGCCGGAGAGCCGGTGAGCTTATCCTAGTGTCGGAGCAGGTGCAGAACTCGCTGAACTGCTCCGAGAGGGCGGCTCCGAGCAGGAGAAAGATCTCGGGGGTGAGATCCTGGCCGTAAATGCCCCGAACGTCGTAAGCTCTGAAGATGTGCTTCGGCAGGTTCATCGAAACTCTTCGTATCCTCCGGCTAATTTATCTTGCCGCTTCTCCACAGTTCACCAGAACGTCGATAGCAACCTTGTAGACTCTCGGAGCATACGGTGAAACCACCCTAGTCTCGAGCAGCTCCGATAGACAGCCGTGCTTTTCCGCTGCTCTCCGCACAAGCTCGTAGCCCTCCTCGAACGCCCTACCCTCAGCACCCCAGTAGTAGAAGTGAATGACCCCGCGTCCCGCCAGGCAGTCGATAGCCTCGTCGAGGAACATGTAAGCCCCCTTAGGGAGGGGCATGACGACCCGATCGCAGCAGCGGCGAAAAGCGGGAGCCTTCTCCCTCACATCTCCCAGCACAGGGGTAATTTTACCCTCGAGCTTGTTCAGGTGAACGTTCTCGACGAGGTAGCGGTACGCCTCGGGGTTTATCTCAATGGCGATTATCTGGGCGACGAGCGGCTGGGCTTTAGCGATGGCGACTGCGTAGGGGCCTACGCCGGCGAACATCACCATCACTGTCTCGCCTGGCCTAACCTTGGAAGCCACCCTCTGCCTCTCAGTGGCCTCCCTTGGGGAAAAGTAAACTTTCGAGATATCGAGCTTCAGCAAGTAACCGTGCTCTTTGTGGAGAACCTCCGTTACAGGCTCTCCTGCGAGCAGCTCCAGCTCCCTGACCCTGTAGTCCCCCTTCCGCTCGCTAGCTTTTCGGTAAACTGCCCTGACACTCTTGTGCATTCGCATGAGCTCCTCTGCGATGAGCTCACCGTAGGGGACCAGCCTGTCGTCGAGCTCGAGTATTGCGACCGCCCTCCCCCTAGAGCCCACGATATCAAAGCTCGCAGGCACTAGGTCTAAGAGGTCCGGTGGGACTTTACCTCTCAGCACTTCTTTAAGCCGCAACAGCCATCACCAGGCTTCCGGTAAGCCCGGTCTCCCTGGGATAAATTTCTCCGCTTGGACTGAAAAGCGTATTAGGCAGCGTGGTAGGGAGAGGTGGTGCCTCGCCTGCTCAGGCTGGTAAACTTCACCTACCCGCTCGACGACGATGTAGAAGCAGTGGTTTTGTCCGCTGGCGAGGGGGTCATCTTCGCCGGCTCTGAGAGCTCTTCCCTCAGGTTCCAGGCACCCCTAACCCTCGACCTGGAGGGGAGGCTTGTAGTGCCGGGCTTAAGAGACGCGCACACCCACCTTTTCTCCACAGCGCTCAGCTACTCTGGAGTAGACCTGAAGAGCGCCAGATCCATCGAGGAAGTGAAGGAGATTGTCCGGCGCAAGGCCGCGGAGCTCGGGCCGGGAGAATGGGTGGTCGGCAGGGGGTGGGATCAAGAGAAGCTTGAAGAGAAGAGAGTACCGAGCCGTGAAGACCTAGACGAGGCGGCGCCGAGAAACCCGGTGATTCTCGTGAGGGTTTGCGGTCACGCCGCGGTCATAAACACTAAAGCTGCAGAAGCTCTAGGCTTAGCCGGGAAAGCGCCGGAGGGGCTCGAGCGTTTCGTCGTGAAAGAGGACGGCAGGCTCACAGGGCTCCTTCTGGAGGACGCTGTCGCGTGGGCTCTCGGGAAAGTCCCGAAGCCAAGCCTCCGCGTAGTCAAACCACTCATCTGCAGGGTGCTGGGCGAGTACCTCTCCTACGGCGTGGTATCGCTGCACTCTATGTCCGCAGGCCCGGATGAGCTTTCGATCATAAGCACTCTCGAGCGCGAAGGCCTCCTCAACGTCAAGTACGAGGCCTATGTCGCTCACGAGCAAGTGGGCGAAATACCTCCGGGCGCAGCACACCTGGTTAGAGGGGTAAAGGCGTTCGCCGACGGGAGCTTCGGAGCACGCACCGCTGCGCTCCGCGAACCTTACTCCGACGCGGAGAGCGCCGGAACCCTCTTGATGAAGGCCGAGCAAATCGCCGAGCTCGCTAGGCGAGCTGCTGCGAGAGGGCTGGATACGGCTGTTCACGCTATCGGGGATCTAGCCGTTGAGCAGGTGCTGGAGGGCGCGCGGCTCGCTAAGACTGAACTGAGGATAGAGCACGCTTCGCTTACCCCGCCCGACCTCCTTGAGAGAATCTCAGAGCTCAAGCTGAGGGTGTCCGTCCAGCCTCACTTCATTCTCAGCGACACGTGGATAGTGGATAGGCTCGGCTACAGAGCGAGGTGGGTTTACGCGTACAGGTCTCTCCTGAGCACAGGCGCCACGCTTATGGGCTCCTCGGACTCGCCCGTCGAGCCGCTGAACCCTTGGCTGGGGATTTACGCTGCTGTGAATAGAGGTGGGCCCGAAGGCCTCCCGATACACTCTTACACTGCTTCCGAGAGGATCTCATTCAAGGAGGCTTTAAGCATCTACGCGCTAGAGAAGACACCGCGCGAGTACCTGGTTGTGCTGAACACGACAAGCGAACCTTGCTCGAGAGAAGAGTACGCGAGAGTTAGAGCCGTGAAAGTCTTCGCTAAAGGGGTGCAGTTAGGAGAAATCGGGACGTTGACGGAGCTCTGCCGCGAAAAGTAGAAAAACCAGCGCGGGAGGTGGCTGCCGGGGGCCGGTCGTCTAGTGGGAGGATGCCGCCCTTGCAAGGTTCCACTCCCGAGAGCGGCGGTGGTCCCGGGTTCGAATCCCGGCCGGTCCACCAGGTTCTTTGCCCGCTTCTCACCCTTGGCCGAGAGCGTAGATTCCTTTGCCCGATAGCTCTACCTGCCCAGACCTGACGCGCAGGTAGCCGTACGCCAGAAGCTTGCGCACGAGAGGTTTTCCGGCCCCCATCGCCGAGGCTATCTCGTAAAGGGCTCTCGCGGTGATTAGGTGCCCCGAAGCCTCCACTTCCTCCAGCAGAGCTAGAGCCTCTCGCCATGACTCCCCGAAGGCAAGTGGCACCAGCTTTGGCGCTGCTCTCGGCTGCGGCAGAGCCTGAGTTGTGATTGGCACGCCTCTAACCTCCCCGGCGCTCGCCTCAGCGTCGATGCTGGACATCGCGGCATAGCGGAGAGCCCGAGGGGCAGGGATCGCCGCGGCAGCCCGGTACCCCTCGAAGCCGTCGAAGACGAGCTTAGTCCACCTCGATGGCACGTAGGAAGGGTTCACGAGGGTAAGCTTCTCCACACCTGAGAAGCCGGCCGCCTGTATGAAGCTCGATATGAAGGCCGGGGTTGCCGCCTCGGCGTAAGCGCAGGCCTGCTTTCTGCCTAGAGCCGCAAGCATCGATGTCGCGGGCGCGAAGGGCAGCAGGCAGGCGCACTCCTCGCTGCAGGGCTGAGCATCCGCGTAAAGAGCTACGTGGAGAACCCCCTCCCACATGTCTGGCTCGACTGCAGCCGCCTTCGCTACTGTGTGAGGCCCCGGGGCTTCCCGGAGGAGGAGCGCGAGCCGTCCCCTGTTCCTTATAACGCCGTCCTCCTCGAGGGCCTGCGCCAGAAGCCACTCAGGCGAGAGAGTTGAGGGAGGGCAGCCGCAGTCAGGGGCGACTCTGAAGAAGCCTTCGGGGCAGCTGCCGCCGTAGAGGAACTCTACGTGCATGGTTACACCGGGTGGAACTCGGTACCGGAGGGCTTCTGCGGAGCTGCGGGTATCAGGGGTAGGACGGGCGGGACCCCTATCTCCCTGAGGAGGAGCATGGCTTCGAAGATCAGGTTGCTCGTCACCATCTGCACCAGCTCGGGGTCTCCCGGCTGTACTTTAAGCTTCTCCGCCACTTTCTCGATCTCCTCTCTGGAGCCCTGGATGAGGACTTTTCCCCTCATGATCACGGAGAAGAATGGGGGAGAGGAGGAGACGTTGGCTGCGAAACCTACAGAGATTGCTGTTTCGCTAATGCGCTCCGTGAGGAGGGGGAAGGTGACCTGGACGTTTACGTTTAAGGGTCCTTGAAAACCCTCCGCAATTTTTTCAACCTGTAGGAAAGTGTAGCTTATGCTCAGCTGCACATAAATGTTAATTCCTCCCCGCTCTTAAATTATTGTGGCAAGAGCGGCTATAAGCGGGGATAGCGGCACCCGTAAGCTTCTCCTGGGGAATGAGGCTATCGCACGAGGCGCTGTGGAGGCCGGGATATCCGCTGCTGCCGCGTACCCCGGCACGCCGTCCACCGAGATTCTCGAGGCCCTGGCGGAGGTGGCTGAGGAGTACGGGGTGTACGTGGAGTGGAGCACTAACGAGAAAGTTGCCCTGGAGGTCGGCATAGGAGTGAGCATGATGGGGCTCAGAGCGCTCGTCGCGATGAAGCACGTGGGACTCAACGTGGCTTCAGACCCTCTTATGAGCCTCGGCTACACGGGGGTTGTGGGCGGGCTAGTGGTGGTTTCCGCGGATGATCCTAACGCGCACAGCAGCCAGAACGAGCAAGATAACCGCTACTACGGGCTGCACTCGTACATCCCGGTTTTCGAGCCTTCGGGGGTTCAGGAAGCGAAGGACATGACGAGGGAGCTCTTCCAGCTGTCGGAGGAGCACCGTACGGCTGTGATTCTGAGGACGACTACTAGGCTGTCGCACAGCAGGGGCGAGGTCATGTTCGGTGCGGTGGAGAGAGTGCACCGCGAGCCCGTATTCCACCGCGACCCGGAGAGGTGGGCGCTGCTACCGCCGTACAGCCTAAGAAAGCACCGAGAGGTTCTCGAGAGAATCAGGACGCTTGAGGAGAAGCTCGGCGAGTGGCCGTTTAACCGGTTCGTCGAGGGAGACGGAGACACGCTCATCGTTTCCGCAGGCTTCGCGCACGCATACGTGAGGGAAGCTTTAGATTGGTTGAAGGTTAACCCTCCGCTTCTCAAGCTCGCGAGCACTTACCCGCTCCCCAGAGCGCTAGCGAAGCGCGCTCTCGAGTTCAGGAAGATCGTCGTCGTGGAGGAGTTGGAGCCCTTCGTGGAGGATCAGCTGAGGGCCTTTGCTCAGAGGGAGGGAAGCTCTGCCGAGATTCACGGCAAGGACCTCTTCCCGCGGGTCGGCGAGCTGAACACAGCCCTCGTAGCCTCCGGGCTCTCGAAAGCTCTCGGCGTCAGCTTCGACCCGCCTCGAGGAAACGCGGCCGGAGTAGAACTGCCTCCAAGGCCTCCGACGCTGTGCCCCGGGTGCGGGCACAGGTCGACCTATTACGCCGTGAAGCTCGCGGCGGCTAGAGCGAGGGTGAAGCCAGTCTGGGCTAACGATATTGGCTGCTACACGCTCGGCTTTTTCCCGCCCTTCCGGATGGCTGACTTTACGTGGAGCATGGGCTCCGCGCTAGGGATCGGCATGGGGATCGCCCGCTTCAGCAAGGATCCCGTGGTAGCTTTCATCGGGGACTCTACATTCTACCACGCAGGGATACCTGGCCTCATCAACGCTGTCTACAACCAGTACCCTATAGTTGTGGTCGTGATGGATAACGGAGTCACCGCAATGACGGGGCACCAGCCGCACCCTGGAAGCGGTTACGGCCCGACGGGTGAGAAAAGGCCTGCGATCCCCGTTGAGAACTTGGCGAGAGCATGCGGTGTCGAGTTCGTCGAGGTGGTTCCCGCCTACGAGGTGGCGAGACTCAGGGACGCGGTGGAGAGAGCCATAAAGTACGCTAGAGAGAAGAACGCGCCCGCGGTAGTCGTGGCTAGGCAGTTCTGCGCTCTGGAAGAGCTGAGGATGAAGAGGATGCGTGGAGAGGCTGTTGTACCGTATGTTATCGACCAAGCGAAGTGCGTGAAGTGCGGTATATGCGTCGACCAGTTCTCTTGCCCCGCTATTGTGCGCGAGAACGGCTCCATCAAGATCCTCACGGAGCTCTGCGCTGGGTGCGGCGTCTGCGCCTCGATATGCCCCGCTAAGGCGATAGGTCCTCTGAGCGGGTGAGCGCGGTGATCAGGAGCGTAGTTATCTCAGGTGTAGGCGGGCAGGGACTTCTCACGATGGGGGAGCTGCTCGGCGAGGCGCTGATTGAGCGCGGATTCAAGGTGTCTGTGGGGGAGATACACGGCTTATCCCAAAGAGGGGGCAGCGTCGTAGTGTTCGTGAAGTACGGCGATGTGCAGCCGTCGCCAATAGTTGTCGAGGGAGAGGCGAACGCTCTAGTGGGTCTCGAGCTGATAGAGACTGCCCGCAGAGTGCAACTGCTCGCCCCCACGGGCATAGTGCTGGCGAACAACTACCTGCTCCCGCCCCCAGCTTCACAGAAGATCCCAGGAAGAGAGGAGCTCATCGAGGCGATTCGCCGTGCTGCGAGGAACGTTATCCTCATTAATGCTGTAGAGCTGGCGAGGAAGGCCGGCTCACCGGTAGCGGTGAACATGGTGATGCTGGGAGCTCTCGCGGCGAGCGGCGCTGTAGACCTCGGCCTAGCCGACCTGAAGGGCGTAGTGGAGAAGAAGTTCACCGGGAGGACAGGTGAAGTTAACGCGCGAGCCTTAATCCTAGGGTTCGAGGAGGCCCAGAAACAGCTTCGCGAGAAGGCTTAGGGCAAGCGTGGGAGCTCTGGCAGCGGTCAAACCAGCTATTTTTAGAGCTACACTAGCCTGCCTGTCCATGGAGCCCTCTCTGGAGATAAGCTCCTCGGCCCCCTCTCGCTTTAGCCTTGCGACTAAGGTGGAGAGCTCGCGGTCGCTTAGCGAGTTAAGTAGCCGCCTGACAAGCAGCTGAGCTTTCATCTCGGCGCCCAGCTCTCTTACCACAGCACGCTCGTAGATGGCCAGGTTCCCGCTTCGCACTGCCTCGGTCAGCTTCTGCGCTGCTAGAGAGAGGTAGACTAAGCCACCCCCCGTTGTCGGCTTCGTTTGGCCAGCTGCGTCACCTATAAGGATCGTTGAGCCGCGGAGCAAATGCTTCAGCATCCCTCCCGTGTAGACTGCTCCCCCGTAGACCGCCAGCCGCCTCACCGGCTCAGGGCAGCCTGTCAACCGGTGAAAACTCTTCAGGAGAAGCTCGAGCCTACTCATCACATCTCCTTTCGAAGCGAGGCCCACTCTGTATACTTTCTCGGAGAGGGGGACCGCCCAGGCGAATAAACCTCTTGAGAACCTCTCGCCGAGGAATATAAAGACGTGCTCACCGCCGCAGTCTCCTGGCAGTGCTAAATCGTATTGAAGCGCTGGGAGAACGTATCGCCCTGCACCGTGACTTTCTCTGAGCAGCGAGGTAACTCCAGTTGCGTTCACCACAAGCCCTTGCCCACCTAGCTTCTCGAGCTCAGCTCTGCGTCCCAGCAGAATTTCAGCACGGGAAGCTGCTTCCTCCAGAAGAACCTCCTCCAGCGCGGGCCTCTTCAGAACCGCTGCTACGGGCTGGCTCCGCTCGACGAGAAGCCGCGTCCCGTCCGGTGCTACGATCCAGGCACCTCTCAGCCTGTTGGCTACAACCCTGCGCTCGCTGACTTTTATGATGTCGCGGAGGCCCTCGAGGCTCACGAGGCTCGTGCAGTGCTGCGGTAAACCCACCCTGCTATGCTCCTCCAGGAGCACTACCGAGATGCCGCGCCTACCCAGGAAGCGAGCTGCCTGGAGACCTGCGGGCCCACCTCCAACTATCGTCACTCGGGCTTCCGGCACGCCTAAACCCAGCTGTAAGACTCCCTTACCAAGCTTTTCATTTCCTTCGATAGCTGCTTCACCAGAGACATGATGCTCTGCTTCACGTTCTCGTCGACGCCGCGGACATGCCACAGGATGCTGTCTCCCTCCGCTTCGAGCTTAGACACAAGGAGCCCGAGGAGCTCTAGGGGGCTGCGCCCGTTGTACGTCTTCTTCAGCGCTTCGAGCTCCCCCAATATTTCGACGCCCCTGCGCACCGCCATCCCCCTGAGGATAATCCAAGAGCTCTGCACCTGCCCCTGTAGCTTCTTCGCCTCTGCGGTGCCACGCTCTGTGAGGCGGATCACCGAAGCGTACCTCCCTCTAACGAACTCCGTTCTCCTCTCTACCAACCCTTCGGCTTCGAGCGCTTCCAGAGTTCTATCGATCTCCGATAAGCGGGGAAGAATGATGGAGGGGGAGAGGGGCGTATCGACGTAAGGGTAAAGGAAAAAGCAGAGGTGTATTACCTCCTCTCCAACGACGGGGCTGCGGCCATCTGAAAGGAGAAAAAGGAGCACTAGCTCGCGGGGCCCAATTTCGTGAAAAGGATCGAGGTTAAGCCGCTTGAGCACCTCAGCTTTCCACTCGTCCATTCTCACACCTCTACGATCTTCTTCCTCTTCTCTACGACCCGCTTTATAACACTTCTCAAGAGGGCAGCAGAAAAGAGGAGCAGCAAAGCTAGCCCTAAGAGCTGCACATGCTCCAGAGTCACCACGAAGCCGCCTAGAACGGTCACAACCGCTGTGCGAACGGTCTTGACGCTATCTCCCGCAAGCACTAATCTCTCCACGTGGACGTAGCGCCTGTACTCTACTAGCAGCGTGTACTCTCCACTAGGCAGGTAGCCGAAGTCAATCACTCCAGTCTGGCTCACAGAAGAGTTTACTGTAAAGCCCACTCCCTTGAGCACCACAGCGGCATCTTCCAGCGGCCGGTCGAGCGCGTCCAGGATCTTTACTCTAAGCCTATACACGGGCAGGGTTAGGGAGAAGCTGCTCGCCCCCCAGGATACGCTCAAGTTGACCGCCGCGAGGGGTACACCACTCTTCGAAATCTCCAGGGTGTAGTTTCCTGGAGGTACACCCGCTATTCTCGCCTTCTCAGCTGCTTGCGCATGCTCTGCGAACCCGGCACCGCGGAGAAGAACCGTGTAGTTCGTGAGAAGCTCACCCACACCCTGCCTGAATACCTGCACCTCCAGAGTAGTCGTATTGGTGGCAAGGGCGATGAACGTATCGCCCGCGATCTGGAGGTTATGCTTAGCGATGAGCGCCCCCCAGCGGTATACGAGCGCAATGTACTCTCCTGGCGGCAGCCCGCAGATGTTCGAAGACCCGTTCACCACCTGCGCTGTGCCCACAACCTTACCCTGCCGCGTTAGAACCAGGGAGCCGCTCGGAATCAAGTTTCCCATCTGGTCGCGGAATTCCACATCTAGAGAGTAGAGAGGTGCGGCAAGCCGGAGGCTCGGTGGCGGTGTCGTCACCACCACATCTGCCGCCGCCAGCCCGCTCTTATAGAACCTCAACACGATCGTTGTGTTATCGCGGAGGCCCACTCTGTAGCCGGCAGCTCCAGCTTCTCCAGGGGAGATCAGCCTGTAAGTCACGCGAGAGCCGCACAGATCCTCGGGTAGCTTAACGTCGAGCGTAACGTTGTAC
>Ga0105162_1002083_pt1 | contig 10813 bp, 9 predicted proteins | sample JNZ201metaG_FD_81532 | JGI IMG/M metagenome (GOLD analysis project Ga0105162, IMG submission 81532) | Hot spring microbial communities from Jinze hot spring, China to study Microbial Dark Matter (Phase II) - JNZ 20120812A | ecosystem: Environmental > Aquatic > Thermal springs > Hot (42-90C) >...
GATTCATTTAAACAGTCGATGGATTTTGAAAGAAAAAGCTATGTAAGTAGAAAAGTTGAAGAAAGTTCATTGGAATCTGTGGATTTACATAATCTATACATTGTAGAAATGCCTACCATGTTATGCAATATAAATATGGTTACATCCGCTTTTAATCTATTAGACTACCAGCTAAATGAATTAGAAAGAGAAAATATAGTCAGACTTGTTTTAAAGTTTAAAAATAAAGATGGCGGTTTTGGATTAAATACTTCATGTATCGACGAGACTTTTCACGCGCTATCTATTTTAATAAACTTAAAGAGCTCTCTTAACGATCTAGATTTACAGAATACTATAAAGTGGATATATGAATGTGAGAATCGCTCAGGAGGTTTTAAAATTAAACCAGATATCCCGCTTTCATATTCTCTAGAATATACTTACTATGGCCTCCAAGCGATGGATTTGCTGAACATTAAACCGGCATTTTCAGATATGCATACTAACTTTATCTACAGCTGCTATAATCCTAATGGTGGTTTCAGGAGGTCGACAAATCTTGGTATTTCAACGTTAGAAGATACGTTTTACGCAACTTCTTCGCTTAGTACATTGAACGCCATTCTATATTAACCATTGATCAACATCTGCCCACGTAGTTCAATTTAAATAGCGTGTTTAGTACTATAGTATTTCATGTCTCGTATTTTGGAGACCAATGAAGATAGGCTTATTAAAGTTTCAGTTACCGGAGCCATTTCAAGCCCTACCATACATTATCCGTATCAAATATCTGCCTTCGGCGAGCCAATGGTTTTACCAAGTGTAGGAGGGATTCGATATAATTTACGTGTTGGAGACTATGCAACTGGGTGGATGGCGGATCACGTTGAACCAGGTGTAAGCATTAAAAATGCAAATAGTGATGCCAATAGGGCTTTAAATACCCTATCATGTATAGGGAATGAGGCCGTGGTGGTTTCAGGTGATGCTAAAGGTTCTAAAGGCACGGTTATCGGCAAACATGGGGGAATTGAACATATCATCGTCGACTTTCCACCTGAAATTCTAGATAAGCTCAACATAGGTGACAACGTCTTGGTTAAAGCTTATGGTGTCGGCTTAAAAATACTGAATATTCCAAGTGTTAGAATTATGAATCTGGATCCTAAAGTATTGAATCTATTGAATTTGAAGTTTGAAGATGGCTGTTTAACGGTTCCAGTCACCCATTTAGTACCAGCATCGATAATGGGTTCAGGCTTAGGAGATATACAGGTGTACAGTGGTGATTACGATATTCAGCTCTTCGATAGAGCTATTGTAAATGAATACCACTTGGAGGATCTTAGACTAGGAGATCTTGTGGCAATAATGAATGCAGACCATACGTATGGACGGATCTACCTCAGTGGGGCTATCTCCATAGGTATTGTTGTCCACACAGATTGCGTACTAGCAGGACATGGACCTGGAGTAACCACAATAATGACTTCAAGCGAAGGTAAAATAAAGCCTTTAATAGACTCAAATGCAAATATTGCGAACATTCTGAAGTTGAGAAACGATTTTTAAATTCAGCAGAGTGCTCTTACCCACTCTATGCCTACTGCTTTTTGAATGGCATGAAGCTCCATAGTGACCTGCTGCCAGCCATACTCATAAGGTCTATGTCTAAAGCATCGAGAACCTGTTCAAATGTACTCTCAAGGTATTCAATGTATTTGTCTGAATCTATCTCACTCGGGCTTCTTATAAGTTGGATTGGCTTAACACCTGGATCTGTCACTACTTTAACAAAAGATATTATATCCCCTGCCCGCACATCAACCCCTCTTTGTTTTAAAAGTAGTGCAGCTTTAACATGCTGGGGGGTCGTCTTCACATATCCTTCAGGAGGTCTACTGAGCATGATTTTGAATGCAAGTTTATCTATTGGCACATTTCCGCGTTTTATCTTATTATAGCTATCTTTGTAGAGTTCTATTATGTTCTCCTTAGCTTTTTCGAAGTCTTCAGGACTGTTAACCGAGCCGAGGATTTTCATCATTTCCATGAATGCATCTTTAATGAACTCCGGAATATGGCGTTTCTTGCCAGTCAATCCTTTTACGTCTACCGTACCATCTTGGTAAACGCCAAGGTAGTTCTTTTTCCTAGAACTTAATACGACATATCTGTAGACTCTATCTATGTCAAGTTCCATACCGAGTTCCTTTTCAGCCCAGCTAATAAGTTCTTCAATCTGATTCTTCGTCGGAGACTTTAAGAATAGTGAATCTGTATCTCCGTATATTACTTCAACTCCCAACGACTCTGCTTTTTCAACAGTCTTCATTATGACATACCTCCCTATGGATGTTATTGCTTCGGCAACTGTAGGACAATAAAGTGCGAAGTTTTCAGCCCCGAACACCCCGTAAGATGCATTTAAGATAACCTTTAAACTGCTTTGCACAACATTATACCATTCTCTAACTTCAGGGGGAAGGTTTTTATCTTTAGACCTAGGTTTATACCATTTAACTCTAACGTCTTTAAGGGACCCTATGAGTAGACTTGTCATTCCCCTCTCTTTTATACAAATCCAGTGGGTTGTTCCCGGGACCGTCTTGGTTCTACATTCTGGGTGGTTGCAATTCAACGTTTCATAACTTATATTATACTGTCGAACTATAGAAGGATACATGGATTGAAAGTCTAAAACAGCAACGTTAAAGTGGACACCTGGTTTAGGCGTTATGACTTCTCCACCTCTATACTTCTTTCCCTCTATGATGGCTTTCGTTGTTATTTTACCTTTAACTGCTAGGAGGTCTTCCTTTCTAGGGATCAGCCATCCTCGTACACGATGTTCGTAAAGCATCATGTTCCTTATCCAGTTCGATATACCTTGTCTAGTTAAGTCTTCAACTGGAGTCGAGGTTATTCTTGCAAGAACCATTATGAGGTTCATTACTAAATCATTATTCATAGAGGTTAATCCGTAGACTATTTGTGAATCCCTAAGGCAGTATTTGGCAAGCTCCATGTACGTAAGTTCGCTAATTGGCACGTCGATCTCCACTTTTCCCATTCCAAGTAAAGCGTCACCTATTTCATCAAGTGTATTTTCACGGTATTTCTGACCAAAGGCGTATACCTGGATAGACTTGTTGAAGAAAAACTTGTAAAGGTCTATGTGTATTCCATTTTTAATCAGTGTGGAATCTCTGCCTCTTTCTATAGGTATTTTATCAGCCTCTATACCGAGCTTCTTCGCCCTATAGTAGAGATATGGCAGGTCAAAATCGTCACCGTTAAAAGTTAAAATGAAAGGATACTTCTCAATATAATCGAAAACCTTTAATACAAGCTCTTTTTCACTATCGAAATACTCAATTTCCGCATCGACATCTGCTACTCCTTCTTCTACTCCCTCTCTCTTCAGCAACATGACTTTACGTAATCCATCAGATCCTATTAAGGAGACAGCGACAATTGGATCTTTCGCCTCCTTAGGATTAGGTACCCTTGTAGCCACCTCGCCCGCGACTTCTATGTCTATTGCCAATCTAGATATCTTTGGGACTCTCAACTCTAGCATGCTAAGCCATCTGAGAATATATTCCATGTACTCCTCTGGCTCATCTTTAAAGACTGTCTTAATAGTCTCCAGTTTTTCCTTCGGTAGTTCATGTTCAACTTGAATGAGTTTGCCATCTTCAACTTTATACAGCATACCAACTTTCAGCCTTCTATCGAAGATGTAATTTTCATGGAACTTTATATCTGCCTCCCAAGCCTTGGGAAGAATATCTCTTATGGAATTTCCCACCCTTCCACCTATTGAAAGTGGATCTTTAGCAATGATCTTAGTCATGAGTTTTCTCTCGTAGTTTAATGGATCGTATTTTTCAACTATTTCTAACTGTTGAAATCCAGGGTGGGTCACAATTCCCGGGACTTCTTTCACTTTTTCAGGTGGTAAATCGCTTAAGCAATAGGGTTTGTAACCCGTATTATCATACCATAAGTATATTTTCTGCTCTCTCTCATTATACATTTTTAAGCATACAGCCCCCCTCTCACCGTCATAGGTTGCTGATACTAAATAGCTAGGAGGTATATCCTTCGCCTCCTCGCTTACAACGGGTTTGATTTTCAACATTTGTTCCTCTTCAGTGGGGGCTTCGTCTATTGTTCTTTTCTCCGCATCTGTTTTCTTAGCTAGAAAGTCCATAAGGGTGTAGGTTTTAGAAGGCATCTTCTTCTCAATAGAAACTATAAACGACCTCAGATATTTGTATTATTCTTCGCAGAACCGTTAATATAAAGGGGTCGGTTGTATTGCTAAATCAATATTTTTAAGCAGGTTTAAAATAAATGATTTCAAGTTGACTGCTGTTTATGATTGTTGAAAGGGCTCTTAAACTCGCTTTTAAAGTCTTCCAACTTGAAGAAAGGGAGAATATAGGGTTAAAGTCTGCCGCTAGTAGAGCTAGGACCCTTCTATCCGAAGGAGACCGCCAGATTTTAGGGTTAGCACATCGTTTAGCATTTGAAACTATAAAGTATAGACTGCTCATCGATTATATTCTTGGCGAATTCTACGGTGAGTCTTTAAAAAAGCTTTCAGAGTCTGCTAAATATGCTTCGCAAATTTTAACCTATGAATTTAAGATAAATGATACCCCGTCCATAAGAATCGACGCCTTCTTAAGAGCTTTGAAGAAAATCCTTAAAAGGGAGGAGTATGCTTCATGCATACGTCTTTTCCATTGGCTTGAAGGGGTATCTTTAAATGAAATCCTCAAGGTGGAGGATCCATTAAAATACCTCTCGCTTTCATACTCAAGTCCGAAGTGGCTCGTAAAGTATTCCATTAGAAATTTCGGCCTTTTGAATGGTTTAAATCTTTTAAAGAGTTTAACTTCATCCCCTCCAACGTATTTCAGAGTTAATACTCTTAAAGCATCTGAAGACGATATTCTAAATCTACTTTCTGATGAAGGTTTTGAATTCGAGAAAGTTGAATGTTTAAATTATGTTTTCAAGGTTATTGAGTCTGAAAAACCTATAGTTGCATCTAAAGCCTATAAGGAGGGCTGGATATACATCCAGGATTTATCAAGCTGTTTGGCAGTAGAAGTGTCTGAGCCTAGACCTGGCTTTACAGTATTAGACGTATGTGCTGCCCCTGGCTCTAAAACTACTCATCTTGCTCAACTAATGGAAAATAGAGGCCGTATAATTTCAATCGAGCTTTCAAGAAGCCGTGTTAAAACATGGTTTAAAGAGGTCTCCAGAATGGGTGTTTCAATTGCACAAATGGTTTTAGCAGACGCCTCTAAAACCTATCCGCTGAAGCTTGAGGCAGACGTCGTCCTAATAGATCCACCTTGTTCAAATACTGGGGCTTTCCATAGAGATCCGTCATTAAAATGGAAGACATCACCTGAGCAAATTAGAAGATTTTCTGAGCTTCAATTATCCATGCTTCTCTCTTCTGTAGACCATGTTAAACCAAATGGGCACATTATATATACTACGTGTAGCATAATGGTCGAAGAAAATGAAATGGTTATTGAGAGGTTTCTTAATCTAAATTCCGACTTTGAACTGGAAAAAGTGAACTGTTCAATTGGAGATCCAGGTTTAAGAGGTTTTAAAGACTGTAAAAGGTTATATCCGTATAAACATAACTGTAACGGGTTTTTTATAGCTAAACTTGTAAAAAGAAACAGTTAAATCTAATATCTGCTTTCAAAATACTTTTGACCTTTATGGATAAGATTAAAGTCGGTATAATAGGATGCGGTGGTATTGCTTCAAGTACACATGTTCCAAATTATCTTAAACTGCCGGATGTATCCGTGGTTGCATGTGCTGACATCGATGTATCTAGAGCAAGAGATTTCGCGAAAAAGTTCAACATTCCGGCTTTCTATGGAGATTACAGAGACATGCTTGATAAGGAAAGCCTAGATGCCGTAAGTGTGTGTACACCTAATGTAGCACATAAAGAACCTTCTATAGCGGCTATGAAAGCCGGAGCGCATGTACTTGTTGAAAAGCCTATGGCTGCCTCACTGAAGGATGCCGTCGAAATGTGGGAGACCTCTAAAAAGACAAATCGAATACTCATAGTCGGTTTTCAAACGAGGTTCAGCCCGTCCATAGTAATGCTTAAGGATATCGTTGCATCTGGTGAATTAGGTTCTGTATACTACGCTAGGTCTCTACATTTAAGACGTTGGGGTATTCCGCCAAGCCCTACTTTTATAGACGCAAAGTTATCTGGAGGAGGGGCTCTACTCGACATAGGATGTTACGCAGTAGATACCGCCATGTACGTATTAGGTTTCCCAGAGCCTAAAACAGTGACAGGTGTTACATATGCTAAATTCGGTAAGAATAAGAAGTATGCTGAAATGGGCTGCTGGGGTTCCAAGTGGAAGCCTGAGGATTTCCAAGTTGAAGATATGGCTATAGGCTTTATCAGATTTGAAAACGGGCTTTCTATGATCGTAGAGACCAGTTGGGCTAGCTATATAAGTAGCTCGGGGGTCTTTAATGTAGTACTTCTGGGCGATGAAGGAGGGGCTCAAATGGACCCGCCTGAGATCTACAGGGGTTTAGAGCTTGAAGAATTGAAGAAGAGAGCATATGGTCCTCTTAATTTAGCAGCTAAACCTATTGATCACTTTCCAAATGTGGACATATACTATATGCGCATAGCAAACTTCGTAGAGTCTATAAAACTTGGGAAGCCTTTATTCTCACCGGCTGATGAGGGTATAATTGTTCAGGCAATCTTAGACGCAATATACAAGTCTGCAAACTTAGGCAGAGAAGTCGAAGTTGAAAAGCCGTGGAGGAGTTAAAAACGCATACATTTTCTTCTAATTTTTCTTTGAGAGTAAGGCTACCCTACTAGATCTAAAGAAATCTTTAATAGCATATCCTGTTTTATCAGCTAATTTCTCGGCAAATTCTAAAACGTCTTCACAACTTGGCATAGCCGTTTCTGGGAGTCTTTTTATTGATTCTCCTACCCTCATATAAGCTTTGGGCTCTATGTAGTCTGGCTCGGCTCTCTCTATGAGTTTAGCATACCCATCTACATTGTGCATATTGTATCCTTTAACCAAGGTTATCCTCACCACTTTACGGCAGTTGAAGCTTCTCATAAGCTCCAGGCTCTTCATCTGCGCCTCCCACCCGTTTTGTTTAATGGGCGCTTCAAGTCTGTTGAAGGTTTCTTCATCTGGTGCGCATACGCTTATGTACAGGTTTGTCGGTTCAACCCATAGTTTTTCAAGTCCTTCTGGATATGTGCCCTTCGTAACGAGGAAAGTCTTCATCCCCCGTTTTCTAGCTACTTCTATAAACTCCGATAAATACGGATATAGAACACTTTCACCAATAAGGCTAATAGCGATATTCGTAGGATTTTGCGCTTCTTCCCATTTTCTCCGCTCAACTTTAATATTCCCCTTGTAGCCTGTCAGAAGAATCCGCTGTGCTTCCACTAAACCGTTTAGTAGCCATTCAGGCTCATCGGGTTTTACGTCCATCTCAGCTCCAAGAAATATTTTGAAGCTCCTCCAACAGTAGAGACATCTATTAAGACACCAGAATAACGCTAAACTACACTGGAGACATCTATGGCTTTCAATTCCATACCACTTCTGCTTATAACAATATCTTCCCTGCGTGAGGCTTTTCTTAGTCCATTCGCATATTTTAACACCACTGTGGCTTCCAACGATTCTATAGCCTTGCTTTAAAAGATTTCTCTTAAAGGATTCTAAGGTATTTTCTAGGCTTGTCATCAAATCATTATCGGTATTTTCAACAAAATAAAGTTACTTCAACATATGAAAGTAACTTTACGGTTTGTGTTTTTGCAATGGATTTAGTTTTCATAATGGGAAACGTTGGAGAATTCTTTTTCAAATTGTAGAATTAAGAGTTTCTAAAATGAATACAGCTAAAGCGAGTGCAAGCATAAGTAGACTCCAAGTTTTCGTGATTTTACCGCTCCGCCTGTTCATTACGTATAGCATAAGCGTCATAAGAATCATGAAGGGTACAGTTGATAAAACCTCAAGTAGAGACACGTTGAAAGGTCTGAAAAGCCCAACGATCCCAAGAACAAGAGTCATGGTTATTATATTGTCGCCGATCACATTCCCTATCGATATCTCTTGTTCACCATGTAAGGCTGCAACTATCGACACAGCCACCTCTGGGATTACACAGCCAATTGCCACCATCGTAAATCCAACGTAGAACTCGTTCAAATTAAACATTTCACAGATGAATACAGCGCTATATACTAGGAGGAAGGCTCCACATAGTAATACCAGACCACTAAGAAGCATGATTATCATCAGCTTTGCTAAGCCATCACTTGGTTTTCTATCTGTAGGGTTACTACCTCCATTTCCTTTACGGATAGAGTTGTAAATGAACACGGGATATAGCAATAGAAAAATTAAGCCAACCCACCACGTTATCTCCCCAATTGTAATAGCTATAAGCATAAGTGTAACACTTAAACCGATCATAAAGAGGCATTCGTCGTTGATCGAATTTTCTTTAATCTTGAATCTCCTTACTAAGCCGCATATCCCTACGATTAAAGGGATGTTGTATATGTTTGAACCTATAATGTTTCCTAAAGCCATCTTAGATGTTCCGTAAAGCATGGCAATTGTAGAACTTAGCAATTCTGGCATTGATGTTATAGATGCTACGAAAACAGTTCCCACAACAACTCTATGAAAGTTTAAATTAGCTGCTAGTTTAGACGCTACTTGTACTATTTTCTCAGATCCTATGTAAAGGAATAGCAGACTCACTGCAAATAATGCTGTATACAGTATTACTGTCAAGGTTTTTCCCAGACTTCTGGGTAGCTTTAGAAAAGCTAAATATAAACTTATCGATTTTTTGTAGATACATTTTAAAATTCTTGCAGTAAGAAGCTATAAGTTCATATTGCACCTTATGAGAGTACCTACATGGTGTAAATTTGTGAGTAAACTTGAGGAGATTTTCGCAAAGCTTGAACATACATTGTCTGAGAAAGATTCTGTTCGCGACTCTATCCAGGAAACTGCTCGAAGCATTATAAGGCTTTCTAAAACAGTGTTGGGGCTGATCCATAGAGGGCTTCTCGAAGAAGCAAAGTTGGAAGCTGATAAGTTTTCAAGTCTTCTTGTAAATTTAGAAAAGCTCAGGTCTCTCCATGAGGAGTTCTATTTTTCAAATTTGATAGCTGATGCCTATCAAGAGTACTGTGAAGCTAGAGTCCTTCTGACTTATCTTTCTGAAAGTAGGATACCCAACTGGGAGGAGCTTCGCTCCCCACCAATATCGTATCTTCTAGGCTTGTTAGATATGGTTGGTGAGCTTAGACGTTTAACTTTAGACTGTATTCGACGGGGTGATATAGACGCAGCTGAACGGTTTTTGAAAACCATGGATGACATTTACTATGAATCTATGAAGATAGACTCTCCCTACGCTCTCTCTGTTGGATTGAGACGTAAACTCGACATAGCTAGAAAGATAATAGAAACCACAAGGGGAGACCTTATATTTGAAATCAGAAGGAGTAAACTAGAGCAGGCTTTAAGAAATCTAGAAGATGTTATTAGGAGGCATGAAGCCTCTTAGCCTCATTGGCTGCTAAATGTGCTAATCTAATGGGCTCAGGCATTCGGTAGTATCCGAGGGATCTAATGGAAACTTCCAACGTCGTCTCTAAAGATATGAAACTTCCAGGTGAGACATATATTGGATTAGCTCGATTACTGGGTCTGATACAATAGCCTACAACTTGTCCATTTAACACTATAGGCTTATACTCTAAAGGGTCTTTAGGCATGTCACATATGCAACCTGACAATAATTTACTTGAAACCCCGATAGAAGGTCTGTTAGACAGTACTCCAACGTATGTGGCCAATCCACATTTAAAGGGATGCGCTATACCATGTCCTCCCACTATGAGCACTTGAAAGTCTTCTTTAACGTTTTTTAAAGCCCTAAGTATTAATGGCCCCTCTCTGAAGCAGAGTAGGCTTGGTATATAAGGCATAATCACCCTGCCTTTGTAGATAGTCTTTTCAACCATCCTAAAATCTGAAAGTTCCATCACAACGATAGCAACATATGCGTTTAAATCCTCATAGGCAACATCTACACCAGCAACCCTACTAATAGGTTTTTCAAAACGATCTTCTATGGTTGCCTTCGACGCTATGTACTCCTGTACTCTTCTAAGCCTTGAAATAAAATCCCCATCGACATTGAGCATTAAATATTCACCTTAACTTCAACTGAAATTCTATCCCCATTCTTAAGGTTGAACCTTTTTCTGAGGTTTTCAGGAGCTATAAGTTCAACTATATCAGGTCCATAGTGCGTCCTCTCGGGTACTACTATAGCGCCGTTTACTTCACCACCTATTAAAGCTGGGTAACACCTTACAGCACCGTAGGGTCTTCCGTTTTTACTGAATTTCTCTATTTTTAAGCCAGGTAGTCCTCTCACAATGGAGATTGCTTTCAAATCGTTTAAATCGACGATTTTAAGGTTTAAAGTGCCAGGGTATGGCTTAAACTTTAGAGTGTCTTCAAACTTGTCCATATATACTCTCACGTAGTGTTCTCCATCTCCAAATCCACTTAATACTACTCCTGAAAACCTAAACGTTTTATGTTCTTCGAAGATGGGTATGAGCTTCTCATAAGTAGACCTTAAAATACTCAGACAATTATCTGTCAATCTAACAGCAGTTTTTCTACCAGCTCGCTTCTTCTCAATAAATGCATTA
>Ga0105162_1002084_pt1 | contig 10805 bp, 14 predicted proteins | sample JNZ201metaG_FD_81532 | JGI IMG/M metagenome (GOLD analysis project Ga0105162, IMG submission 81532) | Hot spring microbial communities from Jinze hot spring, China to study Microbial Dark Matter (Phase II) - JNZ 20120812A | ecosystem: Environmental > Aquatic > Thermal springs > Hot (42-90C) >...
AGAGAAGATCATAAAATTTTCTATGCTAAAGATACCACCAACCTCAAATATCTCAGCCGCATTTCTATTTTTCATTTTTTCTACTTTGGTGGCTTTTATAATTTCTCTATTGTTTAATTTTTCTTATTTTTTCTATTTGCTTTTCATGATAGGGTTCTTCACCTTTTCCATTTACTATTATCCATACTTGAAAGTAAAAATTGTTCGTGCTCAAGCATCTTCTGAAATGGTGCATTGCATAACTTATATGGTAATTTCTCTTTCTCAAATTCCAAATCTTGAAAATGCGGTTATTTTGGCTTACAAAAACTTAAGAGGTCCGATAAAAGCAGATTTAGGAAAAGTTTTGTCTGATTTAGTTTCACAAAAAATATTTACTTTTGAAGAAGGTTTAAATGAAGTTGCTGATAAATGGTATGTGGAGGCTAGAGAGTTTAGTGAAGCACTAAAACTTCTAATAGCATATTCTAAAAACCCATATCAAGGAGAAAAATTGTTGGATGAAGCTACTAGTTTGGCCGTTGATGAAAGTTACCAAAGAATGGAAAAATATGCAAGGGAATTAAAGCTCCCAACAACAGCCATAATGGTTTTAGGTCTAATACTTCCAATTATTGGACTTACTCTTATTCCTTTACTCACAATTTTCTTACCAGAGCTTTTAAACATCATAGGTGTATTTTTTGTTTATGATGTTTTCTTACCAACAATTCTTCTCATTTTGATTATGTTTGTGATAAACGGAAGACCTCTTGTAACATCGCCAATAGAATTGGAGAGACAATTTTTAACATTCAATTTTTTGAATAAACAAGTGAATATTCTTCCTATACTTTTGATCTTGGGGCTGATAATATCAATGATGTTTATACCGAATATTTACTTTCATGTAAAAAATTTCCAGCTTTGTTCGGCTTGGATGAACGAGAAGTTTGAAGTTGAAAAAAAGCCAGAAGGTTTGAAAATGAATATTCAAGAATGTGAATTTCTTATAAATGATTTGACAACACCCGCACTTACAACTTCTCTATTTCTTATAACAATTGTGTCGCTCTTCACTTTACCTTTAATCCTCTACACGGGAAAAATAATGGAAAAAATGAAAAAAATAAGAAGAATTGAGTCTGAGTTAGATTCAATTTTGCTTCAAATTTCACATTCTTTAAAAATTGGAGTGCCTTTTGAAAGGTCAATACTTTCTCTTTCTACAAGATCAAAAATTTTTGAAATAGAAGAACTATTCAAAGATCTGAAAGAAAACATATTATTGGGCAGAAGTTTAAATTCAGCACTTTTCGACAAAAACACAGGAATTGTGAAAAAATACAATTCCGTGATGCTTACATCTGTTTTCAGAATAATAGCTGATATTTCTTCAAAAGGTTCTATATTTCTTTCTCAAGCTCTTGAGACAATTTCCAAGCATCTTAAAAAACTTTCTTTACTTCAAAACAAAATAGAAGATTTGATTGCAGACAATGTTTCTACAATCAAATTCATGTCATTTTTCTTGAACCCACTAGTCGCTGGTGTAGCAACAGCCTTAGGATTAATTATTATGGGAATTTTAATCTCATTTTCCGTAAGTTTAGGAAAGATTACGCCAACAGAAATTTCTGGTATTCCTTCAATTGGTTTTCCGATGCTTGAAGTTTGGAAGACTGCTAGAGTTTCTCCAGCTATTTTCCAACTTGTTATAGGTATCTATCTTATAGAAATTTCGATAATTTCAGGAATTTTGGTTGTTGGTCTTGAAACAGGTTTTGACTATGTTGTTTGGGTTAATTACATTTCTAAAATACTCTTAATTTCCACAATTATTTTTGTTATATTTTCAATTTCTATTTATGTTGCACTTTCAGGAATGATAATTAATATATTTCAAGTGATGTGAATGGAAGAAAGAGTACAAAAAATTGTATTGTCCTTGGTTGTAGGATTGATAATTTTTTTCATATTGGTGATGGTTGTGGTTAGGTATTTGTTAAAATTCCCTGTTGAGGTTGTATTCAAATGAAAGGGATAAATTTGCTAGACCACATTTATGTTATAATCTTTTTCTTGCTTGTTGCAATAGTTATAATAGGAATTTTAATCTTTTTTTCAAAAGGTTTTATGGAAGATTTGAAATCAGGAAAAATATATGATAGAATAGAAGAATTTTTGAAGAAAGTGATAGGAAAATGAAAGGTGCAATCGAATTAACTTTGAATTGGACCGTGATACTAATAGGCATAATTTTGACTATCGTTTTGGCAATAATCTTTCTTTCAATTTTCTTTCATTCCAATGTTTTTGGATGGACAAGCAAAGAGTTATGTCTTATGACTATAGGCAAACTTTTTGGAAAAGCAGAACTTTGTGAAGTATTTATTTAGGGACACGAAAAAAATTAATTATGGAATTAACGCTAAACACAATGGTAATTATAATTGTGGCAATAAGTGCACTTCTTTTAATGTTGTATTTTTATTGGAAGATTAAAGAATCGGGAACTTCTACCTTTGAGCAAATATTAAATATACCAGAATTTTTGAAGAAAATATTTGGTGGAAGTTGATGAGTGAAGATGAGTGGATCTTGATTCTTTCCATAATAATCCTAGCTATAATAATTTTTGTGATATTCTACATCATAAGAAATGTTGATTTAGTAAAATTGATTGCTAATATAAAGATACCAAAGCCGTGGAAATGATGAAAGGAATAAGTTTGCCTTTCAAATACTTGGTTTATGTCATCATGCTCATTTCTTTATTGTTGCTGACATTTTTTTTAGTTTTCTTTGCCAGAGAAAAATTTCTTAGTATTGTTAAGTTTATTTTTCCATAAAATCAAAATTATTTTATGGAAAAGCCGTTATCCATAATTCTCTTAATAATTTTGTCATTCGTATTACTCTTTGCAGTCATGGTAATTTTGCAAATGATGAAAAGTGGTGCCAACGAGCCAACTATAAGATTAAATCAAGCTTGTTTAGAGCTCATAAAAAAAGGTTGTGATGATAATCTTGTTGTTATTGACTCAAAGAGTTTTGATGAGATTTGTGATCAAAATGGTATGAAACTAGAAAACTGTAAAAAATATTGTGGGTGTTAATTTTGAATGAGTATACTTTAAGATTTTTGGTTGTTGGTGGAGTAATTGCTGTGTTGGTAGGATTCGGTTTGTGGTGGTTTTTTATCCACAATTCTAGTGATAAAATTGCGGAACAAAATGCTTATAATTTTTATAAAAGTGTGGAATATGTTTGTGAAACTGGAGAAGAAAAAACATTGAAATTTGAGTTAGAACAAAATAGAATTGCAAGTCTAAAGGATGAAATAGAAAATGGAATAAACTGGGTTAAGAAAAAAATTGGTTTAGGTGGGCCAGAACTTGAAATTCCTGTACAATTATTCAATGATCCTTATTATAAAGTTTATTGGGAATATTTTCCTCCAGAACCACCATATCAATTTGGTCAAGGTGTTCTGGAAACAGCAGCTTCAGTCTTCATCCCCTGGTCGGAGGATTTGCCATGGAGCTCTAATTTTTTGTTGACAGTTACTTTGGACTCTGTGTTTTTGGGTATGGATATATTTGGCCTAGAAACTGCTGCAGAGGCTGGAAAAGAAGGTACGATAACGGTTGGAAGAAAAATTGCTAATAAAATTAGGGATAAAATAGAGTCAATTTCACCAGAAACTTTTGCTAAATTGAAGAGAGCATGGAATGCCCTAGAAAACGGTGCAGATGATGTGATAGAGAATATGGGAAAATTAAAGAGGGGTGTGATAAAAGCAGGAAAATTTGTAGTGAGAGAAGGAAAATTCATAGGAAAAGTCACAGCCGGCTATACTCTATTATGTTTGGCAATGCAAGATAAAACTCTAGGCGATTGTTTGAAGGAGGGAGTAATTGTTGGAATTGGGGCAGATGTGACTAAAATTATTCTGCAAAAATTTGTCATACCAAAAGTTCAGAACTATTTGAAAACTAAGATAGCTCAAGCCAAAAGAAGATTTTCAATAAAAATGGATGATTTGAAAGATAAAATTTCCAGTTATTTTAAAGAAGAAGTGGAAGAGAGCGACGAACTTGCAGAACTTTGGAAAAAGAAAGGATGGGAATATGATTCTTCTCTCAAACATTGGAGAATAGCAAAAGATTTTGGTGATGAGGCAGTAGAAAATGTGATAAATCCACTAGAAGAATATGCCCGTGAAAATGGATGGCCAGACAGAATAGATGATATTTTTGTTCCAGTTTATGAGGTAGACGAATATGGAAGAGTAAAGGGGATAAAAGAAGTTATTCTTGATGAAGATCCGTTTTTTGAAAGAATTAAGAAGAAAATAGTCTTACCATTTGAAGAAAAGATAGCTAGATTAGAAGAGACAGTAATGAGTGATAGGGTTTTGGATTCTGATTCTTTTTCAAAACTGAGTGAAAGCATGAAAAGATACTTTGAAGAGAATCCTGAGGATGCTGTAGAATTTCTTAAGCGTGCAGGGGTTAAAGTTACTAATGAGGATGAGGCATTGAGATTAATCTCAATTAAAATAACGAAATTGCAAAAAGAGGCAGATGAAGGTATATTTTTTACTGTCATAGAGAGAGGATCAAAAATGGAAAAACTAGTTAATAACATCGATGAGAGATTGTATGAGTTGTTTATGGAAGGTAAAGACATTTCTGAAGAAACAATCTTGTATGAAACTCAAGATATCGTGAGAAGGTATTTAAAGGAAGATGTTATAAAAAGTTCATCTGAATCTAAAAATTTGTGGAATTTACTGAATGGTAAAAGATTGAGACTAAAAGAAGATGCAGAAATCTTTTCTAGAGGAACTTTAGGCTATGCTATTCTTAGAATTCAGGATCTTTACACTCCTCTAGGAGCAACCTACTGGGATAGGTATTTCTCTTACTATGGCTATCCTTCTAAAGAGAAACCACCAGAAGGCTATTGTCAAACATCATGTCAAGATGGTGCAATTTGTATTCAGCTTGGAGCTTGTGTGAGAGCTTATCCATTACCAGAGGCATGTCAAGCCAAAGGCATAGATTCAATTAAATTGAAGAGAAACAGTATAGTTGCTCCAGATCCAAGATTTTATTTAGTAAGTCCATGTTATTCAGAGCTTAAAATTTATCAACAAGGAGATACAATATATGTTGAACCTTACATGCCTTTATCTTACAGCAAAAAGAATTACTGCTATGCAACAGCAGGTTTGGTTAACTGGTATGTTGGTTTAGAAGCAGGAGAATATGTTGCTAAATGTGTTTCTGCAGCACTTTGTGCTGTGGCAACGGCGGGTGCTGGGGTCTTAGATGCAGTAGCAGCATGTTTTGGATTTGGTCAAAAGTTCACTGGTGCTTGTTCAGTAGTTTCAGAGTTCGTTGGATTAATTATAGATGTTTATAGAGAGACACAGCTTATTTATCCAGATGTTTATAAAAACCGCCCAGACTTAATAGATTTTAAGATTCCAGCTCTAAATTAAATTATGAAAGGCTCCCTGCTCGTTACATTTTTACAATTTTTTGCTGATTTAGTTATAGTTTTACTGATAATCTATTCTTCTTATATAATCGGATTATCCATCTTTAGAAGAAACTGGGTAAACACTAAACTTTTTTCAGAAACAGTAGCTAGCATAATTTCCTCGATATCTTCATCTAATTTTGACATATCTTCAAGAATTTTTGTAGGTAAATCGTGTGATGTTAAGATTCTGAATGACAAAGTAATTGTAAAAATAGGAAACGATGTTTATTCACATGAAATCATAGCACCAAATTATATTAAAATTAAGGATAGCAACTCCACTTGCTTGGACAATTCCATAACTATTAAGAAAATAGGAGAAGAGGTTTGGATAGAATGAAGGGACAAGTTTGGATAATATCAGAAAACATGATAGATATACTGAAAAATATTATAGTTATAGCAGTTCTTCTGGGTTTGTTTCTCCTTTTTGCAATTTACAATATAAAAATAAATGAAACAACCGAAGAAAGGAAAATATTTGATGCAGTCAATTCAATCATCGGGAACAAATGCTTAATTTATGAAGATGAAAGCGGAAATTTTTACAGAAGTATATTTGATGAGGAAAAATTAAATCAAGATAATGTTTGTTTAAATTCAAATGAATTTGAGATAGAGGTTTCAGATTTTGAAAATACTTGGAGGCTAGGTAGTTCTCAACACAAAAAAAGCTTCACTCTCCCAATCACCATTTATTCAAAAGAAAAATTTAAGTTTGGAAAAATGGTGATAAGCTATTAAAGGCTTACTTTTACCCAAAATTTTCAACTTAATGATTTTTTTGGTAACTTTCATAATTTTTGCCAGTATTTTGTTTTTCATTATGTCTTTTCTCAACATAAAGATAGGGGTTGAGATAACTTATAGACCAATTTATAACCCATTGAAATCACAGATGCTATCAATAGCTATAGCTCAATCTGAGATGAGCGAAATGGTTTTAAGTTACTTGGAGGGAAAAATTGATAAGAGCACTATAGAGGCTAAGATAAGTCAAGTGTTGCCTACCTACAAAATTCTGGTTGGAGATAAAGAAATAGGAAATCCAAAAATTTCTGGTGAGAAAACTACAATCGAAACATTTGCTAATAATAAAAAAATTAAAGTAGAGGTAGTGGTATGAAGGGTTTGGTGGGCTATATATTGGCGATTTTAATAACAGTTTGCCTAACTGTTGCAGCATTCTATTTTTTAGGTCAACTATTAAGTAGAGAAATCGAAATTTCTGCAATTTCACGAAAATATTCTTCTATCATTAACGAGGCGGAATATTCACAATTCTATTTCAGAAAATATTTTGAGAACAAAGTTTTAGAAAAAAGAACCAAAGGAATTCCTTATGAATCCATAGCAAAAGAAATTCCAAAAACAATTTCTCTTACCTTTGATAATTCAGAATCAATTTTTAAACTTGTAGAGGCATATGAAGATTCAGGATTTTTAATTGTAAAGGGCAAGATATTTTACAACTACAAAGACCTGAGAATTGAAGTAAATTTATCAAAAGATGTGACATTTAAGCTTTCTAGTTAAACAGCTGAACAACCGTTTTGGACAATTTTTGCGCTTTTAATTGGGGTTCAGGAACCTTGATGGTAAAAAAAGCAACTTTTAAATTTCGATAAATTTAAAATTTATTTAATGGCAGAACAAACTTTTTGGATAATTGCAGCACTTGTAATAATCATAGTGGTGGCAGTAGCTCTTGTTGCCTTGTTTGGTGGTCAGTTTGGGCCATTCAAGACATGGACATTCAAAATAACAGGACATCAAGAATTGTGTAGGCAAATGAATGGAAGAGGTTGTATAAACACTTATATGCCAACACTTGAATATGAAAAAAGTGGAATTTTGTACGATCAGATAGGGCAAAGATTGCCGGATCCAAATAACAGAGAATCTGAGATAAACAGAGCAACTTTTGGCGAAGTTTGTAGCTTTTTTGGTTATAAGAACTTTGACGATTGTCTTAAAAGCTGCAATTGTCAAAGTTCTTATTAGCTAACCACATACAAGCTTTCTTCTATTGATCTTCTGCTGAGGAAATATATTTTTATTTCTAAGACAAGCTTCTTAAAAGCTTGCTCAATCTTTTCATCCTTTCCTTTAAATTCACATATCTTCAGTTTCTTTGCACTTTCAGACTCACAATTTATGTTTATATATTCTTGTCTTTCCCTATCTTCAACTTTTATCTTTGGGGCAGCAAATTCGTGTAAAAACAGATAGTCCTCAGGTAAAGAAACAACATAAGATAAACTAGAGGTATAATTTTCTTCTAAAGTTATTGTTTCTATGGTTTCTTTACCATGAGAAATTGTTATAACTCTTGTTTCAATCGGGAAAATTTTCACTTCTTTAAGTTCGAGATATTCTGAAAATTTTTTGATTCCAAGATAAACAGAGAATTTTTCATCTTTAACCAAATTTATTGGATTTGGTCTTAGGTCTGGCGAGATTTTAAGAGACGAAGAATCTGAAATTTTACAATAAGGATAGCCGGTATTCAAATACAAATCACAAAGACTTTTTATCACACCACTATACTCCACTTCTATTCTCAAAACAGTTTTTGTTGAATTTAGAAGTTTCTGTTCCTCTCCACTAAAAGGGATTTTTATGTTTAGTTTTTTCTCTTCCCCTTGATTCATTTCAAATTCCAGACAATCAGCATCTATCGAAGAAATCGAATTTAAGTGTTTGACAATAATACTTGGACAAATCCTTGTTTTAATTTTTTCGTCAAACAAATTTTTTATATTAAAAGGAAATTCAAAATAACCCTTTTTTACATCCAAGAATCTTGTGGGAAGTCCTTCTTTACTTTCAGTCCCAATAAAGAAATTTACATCGACAAAATTTGGTATGTTAGGGGTATAAGCTTCAACAAATACTTTAGTGCTAAAGCTTTGATAAACAAAATAACCCACAACCACAACAACAGCTATTAGACAAATACCAATCAGAGCAAGAGCAATGCCTTTCATAAAAAAGAGTTAGATTTACAAATTTAAAAAACAAGATTAAACAACTTCAATTTTTGTCTTAGCTTTATCAAGATAAGTGTAACTTATAGTAAAGTTTATTGAAAAGTCGGTATAATTTTTGATATCATCTTTTGTTATTACAAGCCTACATACAATACTTTTGCTTTTGTTAGAAAGTTTTACAAGCTCACCATCATCAAAATCACATTGTAGAGTTGAATTACTGTTGAACTCGAACCTCACATATTCTTTATATCTTTCTGGTGGAGGATAATTACTTATATCACTATATACTTCACCTGAACCAACATTTTTTATTTCTAAAACAAAAGGCAAAGTTTCTCTGTAACGAGTTAGGATAAAAGGTTGTTTAAGGTTTATTTGCACACCTACCGGTGTATTCTTACTCATCATTGAAGACAATAGGGCAGATTTTTCTTTAATTTTATTTCTTTCTTCTTGATTAAGAGTATTTAAATATTCATTGTCATAAACTCTCAATTTTATGTTTGCTTTTGTTCTCATATAGTAGAAAACATTTGTGGTTGCTATGAAAGTTTTATTTTGAGATGGCGCATAAGCAACCCAAGAAAACTTGTAGAGGTCATTTGGTTTTAGCTCTTTAAGTTCTTGGATTTCATTTTCTACTTGCCATCCAGTTAAATTCAAAAGCTGAACTTTTATGTCTTCTGCTACTTCGGAAGCAAGGTTTTTAACAGCTAGAATAAAAGTTACAGGAATAGAAGTTCTTACTTGTTGTGCATCAACCGTAAGAGTAGCACTTAAACCAATGCCATAACTTTTTTGTGTTTCACTTTGACCTACACATCCAGATAAAAAAACTATTATCACTAATAACAACAACAAAAAATGAAGCTTCATAATTAATATTTCTAAATCTAATTATATTATTTAACTGATTCTTTTACCCATTCTTTTACCCAAAACTTAAAATATTTTTGAGTTTATTTTTTTTAAATGTGAGTCTAGAAGCCAGAGTGATAGTTTCACTTTCCCATGGAGAGGATACTCCTCCAATAGAATTTATAAACAATTCAAGAGAAACAATAGATTTTCTTTTTTCTGAAGAGAAATTGACGCAAGAAAGTTTGGAAAAAGGTTCTTGTCTCTTAATTTATAATCCCAGAACATCATTCTCAAAGGAAGAAATAGCTCTTTTAAAGAAATATAGGAGCAAAGGAGGGATTGTCCTAATTGTAGACTATAAAGATCCAGAAGAATATGAGATTTTTAAAAGGAGTAATTTTGTTGAACAATTGTTTGATACTGAACTTATTTTTAGACAGTTCATACCATCAGTTGACTTCGGAACTTACCAACTTGTCTACAAGAAAGATAGTTTTTTCTCTTCAGAGTATAAAAGAGTGATGAAAAAACTTGAGTTACCATGTAGTAATTTTTCAAGAAAAATTAGATCCTTACCTTCTTCTAATCTTCCATTTTCACTTCTAAAAGAAATAAATGAAGATGATAGAAAGTTTATTTCTTTTTTCAGACATAAAGGTGAAAGAGTATTTCTCCAAAGATTAACTGAATGGAAAAACTCAGAGGGGATGGAGAGATTTCTAGTAGAAGATAAATTAAAGGAGAAGTATAAGTGGGAAGGTGAATATTATCTTGTTGGTGGGATAGATATGAATGAGATTCTTTATCAACTTTATTCAAGTGTCGGAATACTTTCTTCTGTAGGTTATGGTGTTGCTTTATCAACAGATAAACCTTTTGAAGAAATAAGTAAAAACTCTGAACTTTCTGTTGAATGTCAGAATTTGTTAGAAAATATTTTGGTTTGGGCAAGTCAAGGATTAATAAATAGATTTTCTGGTCTGAAAAAAGAGGCCAGAAAAGAAAAGAAAGTAGCAATTGAAGTTAGATCCGAAGAGACTTTCACACCAGCTCAAGAAAAGGAAGCAATATACCAAGTCGAAGTAATAATTTCGGATATTTTGTTTAAAGCAGCAAATTTAGGACGACTTCTGGAAAGAGGTACTGTAGAAGAAACATTGAATGTAATGAATGATTTGGCCCACACTCTCCGCCAACAAGGAAATGAAGAATCAAGTTCGCTCATTTTCTATTTTTACAGAAGATTTGATCAGTTTTTTTCTTCTCCAGACTATCAAATACCTGGAAATATGTTGATGGAAGAAGCTTTAAAAATCTTACCACAGTTAAAGAGAGACAAAGAAGATCTTCATAAAACAATTGAAAGAATAATTTCCCAGTATGAAAAGATGAAATAATTTATCTAGGAAATTC
>Ga0105162_1002085_pt1 | contig 10804 bp, 13 predicted proteins | sample JNZ201metaG_FD_81532 | JGI IMG/M metagenome (GOLD analysis project Ga0105162, IMG submission 81532) | Hot spring microbial communities from Jinze hot spring, China to study Microbial Dark Matter (Phase II) - JNZ 20120812A | ecosystem: Environmental > Aquatic > Thermal springs > Hot (42-90C) >...
ATATCTTGTAGTTCTCTACCAATAACTACTAGTATATCTGGTTTAATACTTGTGATTAATTTGTATTTATATACTATAGCGTTTTCATCCCCGATCCATCCATCCGTATCGACTACTACTATATTTCTATTATCGTTTACAGCTCTATTCATTAATTCCTTAACTGCATATATTATTTCATCAACCTTATATTGTGGTTTATTATCACCAATGAATTTGTAATGTACAGCTTTATACTCCCTCATCCATATTACTTGATAATCTGGATAACTCATAGTTATGAAACATGGTGGGCCAATATCTGCTTGACCAACATCGCTGTCTATAACTGCTGGTTTTAAACCTTTATTTAAAGCTTCATTAGCAATCATTATTGAGAAAGTTGATTTACCGCTATCAACATTTCCAATCACAATTATGGATTTTGGTTTAGAATCTAGTATTTTCGATAATGTTTCTAACCAATTCAGATAAGAGTCTCTATCATCGAGTTGCGCTAAACTGGCTTCACTACCCAAATTAATCTCTAGTTCTGAATCGGTTATTGATTGTATTACACAACTTCTAAGTTTATGTATAATGAAGGATTCTCCAGTTTCGAATTTCTTCCTATACACATCAATAACTCCTAATTTTACATTTATAGATGCTGGTCCAAAAACTCTAATTAATTCGTTTTGCTTAAGTTTGATTATTGGCATTAAACGATCATTCCTTTCCTTAAAGCTATTCTTATAGCTGCATATAGGTCTTTATCTATACGTATGTTTCTTGAGGGTAAAAACTTGTTTTTTATCAAAATTGACTCTAGTTTCGTTAAACCAGAGGTTTCCTCTTCATCAACCACTTCAACTCTAACTCTTAATCGATTCTTTAGATTCAAAGCAAGTCTCCATCCATCAACACCTCCCCCAATTCTCACTACAGTTTCTCTATATGGTATGCACTGTAGTTTCTCCAATATCTCATCTTTTAATTTATCGGGTTCTACTTTTCCATAATCTATTAATTCATCATCACCAATTACTACATATGTTGCTATAGATCCGGGATCTATACCTACAGTTACGTGCTCATAACGTTCTTTAAATCTAGTTTTTAGAATAGCTTTTTCTAGAGATATACAGTTATGTTCCGGATCATACATAACTAAAACATCGTTTCTAATCGAAACTTCTTGAACAAATAAGTAATAATCAGTATATAGAACACTAAAATAGGGAATTTTATCAGCATTCTCATAAATTAAGAAATATAAACCTCTCTTTCTAAGATAACCGAGAACTTTCAAAAACCAATTAGGATCATAAATAGCTATCACAAATGGTCTACGTTTCCAAACAATAGATTTAGAATTCTCCAAATCCATACAAACCCATAGAAACTACAATAAAGAGTATTAAATAATAATTAGGAACTAAGACATAATATCTCTAAATTATCCTCCTCATCTCCTACGAATATCGTAGGGAGAATGTAGGATTTGGTTTTTGCATTGTTTTTATTTCGGTTTTTATTATTGGTGTTTTGTGAGTGTATCGTGGTTGTTTGGTTTTGACAAGATATTTGGGTGTTGATGTTTTAGATAGCGTTTTTGATAACTCTTTATTAACATTGTTTTATGGTCCTGCTGGTAGCGGCAAAACCGCTTTTTTAACAACTATTGCTAGGAATTTATGTAGAGTTGTTTATCCATGTATATACGTCAATACTGAGGATCCACTGTTTTACGATAACATAGCTAGAATGTGGGATGAATATAGTAATGTTTTCTTCATAGATATTAGGGATTTCAGCGATTTCTTCGATTTCGTTGTTAAGCACATTGTTAGATTACCTTTTAAAGCATTATTCATAGATAGTGTTAATTCAACATATAGATTAGTTGCTTATAGCGAAAACTCTCTGACGAAGTTTAACTTAATTTTAGCATTAATAGCTAGGAGAGCTTATGAAACTGGATGTAAAGTTTTCGCGTCAGCACAAGTTAGAGCTGAAATCGATAGTGATGAAGTTGTTGTTAGTGGTATGGGTATTCTGAAATACTGGTTTAACACTATTTGTCAACTAGGTTGGGAAAACAATTATAGATTTATTAAAATCATTAAACCTCCAATGGATTTGAAACTATATTTTAAAATATCTAATCGTGGTGTTGAATTACTTGATCATTGATTTTGCAATATGGTTTTTCAAATACTACTTACCTGTAATGGTTGCTAATGCATCGCCATTATTAATTAAAGGTTCTAAACCAATAGATTTCTCTAAAAGATTCATAGATGGAAAACCAATATTAGGTCCTCATAAGACATGGGAAGGTTTAATCATAGCTCTATACATGGGTTTATCAACGAGTTTAGCGATATCGATAGTTCTACAGGATCCATTGATCACAGCTATTGGTTTCGGAGGATCAGTGTTTGCTGTATTAGGAGATCTCGTGGGATCCTTCATTAAGAGGAGATTGGGTTATAAGAGTGGTGAACCTGTACCTGTACTTGATCAATTGGATTTCGCGATAACATCATCCATATTCTACATGCTCGTGGATGTATCCTTTATAGAAAAAGCAGTCTATATACCCATAGCTCTAGTAATCATAGCTATACTACATGTTTCAACAAATATAGTTGCCTATATGATCGGTTTAAAGAAAACGAAGTTCTAAGTTAGATTTATAAGTTCTGCTGAGTAATAGATGGGTTCTAAATAAGTTTAGAGAACAGTATTGAGGGTTTTGATTTGAAGATACCTAATGTGATAAATACGTATTGCCCTAAATGTAGGAAACATACTCCTCATAGCGTTTCAGCATATAAGCATGGTAAGAGGAGGAGTTTAGCTGAGGGTGAGAGGAGATATGCTAGGAAGAAGAAAGGATATGGTTCTAAAAGAAAAGCTGAGCAGAAGAGATTCGCTAAAGTAACGAAAAAACTTGTTCTAAAACTTAAATGTAGAGAATGTGGATATATTCTCCATAGGAGGGGGATTAGGATTAAAAAGTACGAAATAGTTGAGGTGGCTAAGTGAAATGGGTAAAACATCGGAACTCATACCTCAACCAAGAAGTAGATTTTTGAAAGTAGTTTGTAAAGTATGTGGAGCGGATAACATAGTTTTTAGTCATGCAACATTCCCTTCTAGATGTAAAGTCTGTGGAACACAATTAGTTAAACCAAGAGGAGGTAAAGCAGAGATTCTTAGAGATAAAGCAGAAATAGTTGCTGAACTGGGTTAACTTACTCTCAACTAAAATCCTTCTAAAATTGCTTAGATTTAAAAAAACTGTATTAAAATAGAAATTAATATTAGAGTGCGGGGGTGCCCGAGATTGGTCAAAGGGGCCGGGCTTAGGACCCGGTGGCGTAGGCCTGCGTGGGTTCGAATCCCACCCCCCGCACTCTTTCCTCAAACTTAAAATATTTAATCTATCTTGTAGATGAGTTTAGCTAAACTAGTGTTTGTTTCGGGGATTGTGTTTTGACTATTGGTTTATTCAAGGGCGTTAATAAAGCTGGTCATAGAGGGTGGAGTACTGTTTATTGTAGAATTTGTAATAAGAAACTAGATATTTTCAAAGCTTATGATTTAAAGAATATTTATTACTGTGAGAAATGTAGAAGTAGTGGTATTGAAGCGTACTTCTGCGATGCTCATGCTCGAAACCTACACTATAGATGTCCATATTGTAGAAACTCGTTGAAACCCTATTTAGAATAGTTCGGTTTCAACTATAACTATTCTAATAGCTTTAGTAGGACATAATGGTATGCAACCCATACAACCTAAACACTTACTACTATCTGCAACAATAGAATTGTTTTCGAAACTGAACGCGTTAGATGGGCATAGCTCTACACATAATTTACATTTAATACATTTCTCCCAATTAATCTCAACTTTAAACAAGTAATCACCGGTTCACGATTTTGTGGGTTAAAGCAGATCTACATATACATACTAATCGAAGCGATGGTTCACCTAGTCCTCGTGAAGCTATTCATTACGCATACTACTATAGGGGTTTAAAAATAGTATCTATAACTGATCACGATACTTTCCAGGGTTCTATTGATGCTAAAAAATATGTTGAGAATTTGAATGGTGAGCTACTACTAGTAATTGGTAATGAAGTTAGAACCGATAATGGTGATGTTCTAGTTTACTGTATGGAACCTATAGATACGTATAGATCGATAGATAAGTTGCTGGAGAAAGCTCATGATAACAACTGTATCGTAGTTCCAGCACACCCATTCGATAAATTTAGATTTGGAATTGGAGATCTAGTATATAGTTATAAATGGGATGCTATAGAGGTTTGGAACCCCCATGCTAGTAAAGGAGCTAATAGGAAAGCATTGGAAGCAGCTAAAAAACTCGATATAGCTGGATTATCATGTAGTGATGCACATATACTTGAAGCTATAGGTACAGCGTATACTGAGATATATGTTGATAATTTAGATTTTGAATCGTTTAGAAAAGCTTTAGAGAAGAAACTTGTAAAACCATATTTTGGAACATGGAATTTTCGAGTACTAGTTAAACACACTGTACATGCAGTTAGAACAATACTGGCGAATCGTTGTAGAAAACACAACGTGGATTTTGAAACAGATACGTAGAGGTAGTGTAATTCACTATATTTAAAATTAGGTTTTCAATATCGCTACGTATTTCCCAATTAATAAAGTGTTTTCAGGTGGTTTATCATCATAAATCTCCAGCTTCTCTATTCTATGTAGGTCTCTGATTTCATCTAGAACCGGTTTAGCAATTGATGGTAAATACACTATTTGTCTAATTGGATCGCTCAGTCTCAAACCATTCTTCTTCTTGTAACTCCATATTTCTGAATTAATATCCATAGTAACCTCTAGTAATTCCGTATCGACACTCAACCATTCCTTCTCAGCTTCTGGAAATACTTCTCTATATATCTCCACCCCATAGAGTTTAGAGTAGAGGTGGTCTGTTACAAAAGGCATTATAGGATGTAGTGTTAATAGTATTCTCTTCAAAACATAATGTATCGTATACCAAGCGCCTCTCTGTTCATCAACACTATAATTGTTTTTCTCATTATACGCTCTCGACTTAACTAATTCGATATAGTGTGATGCGAAAACATTCCATGTGAATTGATAGAGCGTATTTATAGGTTCATAAACATCTAGTTTTGAATACGCTTCATCTACTTGTTTAACAACTTTATTTGTATAAGCTATGATCTGTTTATCGATTTCTCTCAATACATAATCTTTATCAATAACTGGGAATGATGATGCGAATCTAGCTATATTCCATAATTTAGTTACGAATAGAGAACCAGTTCTAATAACTTGTTCCGAATACCTATAGTCATAGCCTAATCTAGAAGCTATAGCAGACCAGAATCTAACTGCATCAGCACCATATTTCTCGACAACTGGTTCGGGGTCAATGATATTCCCCTTAGATTTATGCATAGCTTCCCCTTTCTCATCTAAACCCATACCATTAATTCTAACGTAATCGAAGGCTTGCTTACCCGTTAATTGGTAAACTCTAAGTAGGGAGTAGTACAGCCATGTTCTAATAATTTCATAACCTTGAGGCCTAATCTTAATAGCTTTCTCGAAAAGCTCTGGGTTATCGAAATACCTGGTAACGTATAGAACAGTAATGCTACTATCAAACCATGTATCGAAAACTTTTTTCTCGCCTTCTAAATACTCTCTAGGAGCACCACATTTAGTACATTGGTTCCACGGAGCTGGTTCAGCCCATGTTCTGTAATACCTACCCGGTTCTGGAACATGGATTTCACCGCATTTCCTGCATCTCCAAACGGGTATTTCCGTTGCATAGTAGCGGTCTCTACTAATAGGCCAATCCATTGTTAAACTATTGATCCATTCTAGGAGCCTCACTCTATGGAATTCAGGTATAAATCGTAGATTTTCAGCAATACGAATTATTTCGGGTCTAAAATCAAGTTGTTTAAGAAACCATTCTCTACAATTAATTATTTCAACTGGTGTTTTACATCTCCAACATACTGGAACATTGTGTTTAATTTTCACTTTATTAACTAAATAACCCTTCTTCTCTAGTAATTCAACAGCTTTTAATCTAGCTGTTTTGATATCTAGACCAGCTAATTCGCCCGCTTCACTTGTTAATCTCCCATCTCTATCGATTATAACTGTTGGTTCAAGACCTAGTTCTCTAAAGATCCTTACGTCATTCTGATCTCCATAACTACAGATCATTACTATTCCGGTTCCGAAACCAGGGTCTACACCATGGTACATCATTATAGGTATAGTGTATCCATATAGTGGGTTAATAGCGTGTAAACCCTCTAGTCCACGGTATCTCTCATCATTAGGATGGTATACGAGTGCTTTACATGCACGTAGAAGTTCTGGTCTAGTTGTTGCAACAACAACGCTTTTTTCTTTCTCAACGAGGTCGAATCTAATATAGTATAGATAACCCTCCTCTTCAACATACTCTATTTCAGCTTCAGCTAATGCAGTTCTACATCTTGGACAGTAATTAACAGGTCTATAATCCTCATAGATCAAACCAGCCCTGTATAGTTTAATAAATGATGCTTGAGTATACCTACGGTATTCTTCACTATCAGTACCATTCATCCAGTAATCGAATAAACAACCGAGTTTCTTGAAAACCCTAATTTGATCCTCTAGAACAGAGTCTAAATGCTTAGAACACAGTTTCAGAAAATTCTCTCTCCCCTCAGGTGTAGAAGATACTTCGTGTGGATTTATACCATATTGTTTCTCTATCAGGATCTCAACGGGCAAACCATTTCTATCAGAGTAAAAAGGTATTAGAACAGCATAATTCTTTAATCTAAAGTATCTGGCTAAAGCATCCATATGGATATATGAGGCTGCTTGACCAATATGTAGTTTACCGCTAGCATATGGAGGAGGAGTATCGAAAACAATTATCCCCCTATGTAAGCCTTCAATATAGTTGAACTTATGTAATCCTTCTCCAATCCATTTTTCAAATATAGCGCTCTCTAAACTACGATCCCATCTTTTCTCAACAATCCCACTACTCATCCTATCATCCGTTTCTAGGGATCCATGAGTAATACAGGATAGAGTTTTAGGAAATAAACATTACTCAATACAATTAAAACGCCATACTCCGGTTGTAGGAGGTTTACATTTAACTATTCTCCAAGATTCTTCGAAAAACTTTTTCGCAACATCTTCATTAACATCTCCATAACCAATCCATCTAACATTAACTGTTTCTACAGAATCTTTGATTTTAACTCCAGTAACTATTACTTTATCAATCCTAACTTCGTGGAGTAATGGTTCTGGATTAACGATAACTTTATATATTAAACAGGTTCTACCATCTTCTAAACAATGCTCTTCATAATCGTCTAGAAACCATCCTCTCCTATATACATCAACTGATGCTAAGAAAGACCCGTCACTATTCTTGACAACAGTAACTCTATAGTGTTTAGAAAACCAATACTCGAGTACATTGCTCAACTCAATTATACACCATTAAATGTTTATGAAACTGGTTTATAGATTAAACCTAGCGATTCAGCATAACTATATGCTTCAAGAATCTCTTCTCTCCTAAGCCTACGATTAATATCTCTAAATTTATCTGGGTATTTAACAACTAAATGCTCCGGCCTATATTGCTCCATTACATTAACCAATGCTTTAGGAGTATTTTCAGCAATCCATTTAAGAACAGGTTTAGTACAGCAATCAATATGATTAGGTAATACGAGGTGTCTTATAATCATATCTCCATTCTCATAAGCATACTTTATGTTTCTAGTAACAATAGACCAGTAGTTTCGAATATTAGATAATCTATATGCACATTCGTCATTCCCATATTTTAAATCGGGTAACCAAATATCTATTACATCAACAAGTAGCTTCATCGATTCCATAGTTAAGTACATATTACTATTCCATAATTGTGGGGTGTTAATATCTAAGTATTTGAAACTACATAGTATGAAGTATAGGTGTGGTGTAGGGTCTCCGCCAACATGGTTAATATTTCTAGCTCCAGTCAATCTAAGTTCTTTCTGAATGTTCGCTAATTCAACCGGATCGACTATTTCGCCGTTCTCAGGATATACTTGACTGATATCGTAATTCTGGCAATAAACACATTTGAAATTACATCCGCCGTAAAAGATAGTTCCGCTAGGCACTAGTGGCGCTTCTTCACCCATATGGTGGAAATAGCTATGAACAATACATTTATTACTCATTAAACAAACTCCTTTCATTCCCTCAAATCTCTTAACACCACATTTCCTCTCACATAATTTACATTCAACCATGAGTTTGTAGGCTAAAGCTATTTTAACATCTAGGAAACTATAAGGGGGCGGTTCTATACGTGTAATATCATTCGTCTCTACCTGATCGTTTACGATATTTCGCATTAAACTACGGAATTCTTCTTCAGCATCTCTATGTAGATTCCACAATTCTTCAATATCGTCTATTTCGTAGGGATTTCTCCTAACTTCGATTCTCTTAACAACTCTGTACTTAGCTGGTTTCTCGTTAGTCATAACTCTACGATACCATGATAGGCTTTTCCTAACTTCTTCGTAATCCCAAACGCTGAAAGCATCTGGTCTTAAGAAGAAGATATCGATATATCTACGATTCATGCATCACCAGCCGAATAGCAGTCTAGGAGTATAGATTTATGTACCCCGCCTAACCGACCCTCTTCATCTTCATCCCCCATAGTGGGGTTTCTGAGAGTGTGAGGGAGCGGGGCTCATTATTTAATCATAATCTAAACATCTTATTAGTTTTAACCGATCTATTGATGAGATAGGTACATGGATAGTTAGAAATTTTAACTTCTGAAGTAATTGGGTTTCTTAACCGGGGGTTTATTTGGTTTCTGGTATAACACGTAGAGCTATGCTCGAGATATTGAATTTCGTGGGCAATGTTGTTGATTCAATTAGTGATGAAGAGAAAGATAGGTTTATAGAGCTACTGATAAATACTTATCATAAGAAAGCTAGAGTATTAGTTACTGGTGCTGGTAGGAGCGGTTTAGTTGGTAAAGCGTTTGCTATGAGACTACTTCATTTAGGCTTCCCGGTTTATGTTTTGGGTGAAACTATTGTTCCAAGCATTACTAAGGGGGATGTTGTCATAGCGATATCCGGTAGTGGTAGAACAAAATTAGTTGTAGCTGCTGCGGAAGCGGCTAAGACTGTGGGGGCAATAGTTGTAGCTCTAACATCATATTATGATAGCCCTCTGGGGAAGATTAGTGATTTAATCGTTAGAATCCCCGGTAGAACTAAAATTGCCGAAGAAGAGGATTTCTTTGCTAGACAAATCATAGGTATTCATGAATCACTAGCTCCACTCGGAACTTTATTTGAAGATGCTGCAATGATATTCCTAGATGGGGTAGTAGCTGAATTAATGGAGAAACTCGGTAAGACCGAAGAAGATCTTAGGAAACAACATGCTAATATAGAGTAGAATAAACTGTTCGCTTCTAACAGTAGTCACTGTTCACTTCTGATTAAGAAGATTTTAATTATAGAACAATTTATTCTACTACCATACGGTGATCACGTGATGGCTAATGAAGAAGTTCCTGAAAAGAAGGGAAAAGAAATTGGGAAAGAAGAAGTTAAAACTCGTAAAGAAACTCGTGAAGTAATGGAGGAGATTAGAGAATTAGAAATTGTTAAGGAAATGATAAGCGAATGGTTTGATAAACTTAGTGTTATTGTTAAGGAGATTATTGGAACAATAACTAGTAGTATAGATGGTAGGAAGCTTAGCGAAGAAGTTGTCGAAATGTATAGAAGACTTAGAGAAGCTAATGTACCGGACGCTATCATTAATGAAATGATTCGTGATTTCTACAAGAAAAAATTGGAAGCAATGCCTCGTTTAAGCGACTTAATTGCTTTAATAACTGAGAAGCTCTTAACTAAACCCTCAAAGAAGGTTGAAGAGAAAGTTATTAAAGAAGCTCCAAAGCCTGAAGAGAAGAAGGAGTAATACGAATTAATAAGAAAATTTGATAAGAATAGATGTCATCTATTGAGAAACTCATCTATTACAACTTTTTTCCATAGTATAGATGGTGCTTTGCTTTTGAATAGTGAGGATGCTTTAAGCAGAGTTGAGCAGTTACTTAAAGATATTCTTAAGAAACTCGAATTTATTGAGAATAGATTGAAACTCTTGGATTATGGTTTTAGTGAATTAATCTCTGTTTCTGAAATTGTTTCTCTCCTATCCCTACCTATCGGGTATGCTGTAGATGCTGCTAAACGGTTTCTAGAGATTGCTAGAAGCTATAAATTAGATCCCATATCTATCGATATTGTGAAAATACTATCGGTATGCGAAGGTTTTAATGTATCGGAAATAACTAGGAGATTGAGGGATTTGAGAGGGAGGGCTTCACGCAGGATTGTTAGAGAGAGGTTAAGGATTTTGGAGAGTAAGGGTATTGTGTTTAACAAAGGTTCCACTAATAGACCTAAATATGTGTTGAGGAAATGTATTGAGGAATCTAAACATTAAATTCTCGTTACACTATAATTCTTTAATCTATATTCTTCACCACACGGTGTTAATGTATTTGAGAAATTATTTCTACCTATTTATTTCTATTAGTTCGGTATTTATAGAAGTTCTTCTAGTTCTTATTACAATATACATGTATATTTACATATATGTGATAATTAAAGCCTATATCTATAAATTCATATTTAACACTAGGA
>Ga0105162_1002086_pt1 | contig 10798 bp, 9 predicted proteins | sample JNZ201metaG_FD_81532 | JGI IMG/M metagenome (GOLD analysis project Ga0105162, IMG submission 81532) | Hot spring microbial communities from Jinze hot spring, China to study Microbial Dark Matter (Phase II) - JNZ 20120812A | ecosystem: Environmental > Aquatic > Thermal springs > Hot (42-90C) >...
AACTCTGGTTATAGCCCAGAAAAAATTAGAACGATGGTGTTCACTACAGCAGTTTTCTTTGGGTTGTTCTTTGTTTTCAATTGTCGCTCAGAGAACAAATCGGTTTTCAAGAAAGGTTTTTTAGACAACAAAAAACTTTTCTGAAAACCGATTTGTTCTCTGAGCGACAATTGAAAACAAAGAACAACTCAAAGAAAACTGCTGTAGTGAACACCATCGTTCTAATTTTTTCTGGGCTATAACCAGAGTTAAAGCTCCAGATGAAGATAGTGAATGTGGAGATGAAATTGACTAAAGTTGCCATGAGTATGAAAGGAAGCATACCATGCAAGATTCCATGCTTTGGATTTCTTGGCTTCTTTTTCATCAAATCTTCTTCGTACGGATCTGCGGTTATAGCCAAAGCCGGAAGACCATCTGTAAGCAAATTTAGCCAAAGAATTTGTAAAGGTAACAAAGGCAAAGGTAAATTTGGTAACATAGTTGATAAAATAATTGCAGTTGTTATCAAAGCTATCTCATCGAAATTCAAGCAGAGCAAAAATCTCACGAACTTTCTTATGTTGTCGTAAATTCCCCTTCCCTCTTCCACAGCATTAACTATTGTTGCAAAATTGTCATCCAGCAGAACCATATCACTTGCTTCTTTAGCAACATCAGTTCCTTTAATTCCCATTGCAACTCCGATGTCAGACTTTTTCAAAGCAGGAGCATCATTTATTCCATCTCCAGTGACAGCAACTATGTGGCCTTTTTTCTTCAAAGCTTTAACTATCCTTGACTTGTGCTGAGGTGAAACTCTTGCATAGATTGCAACTTTCTCCACTTTTTCTTCCAGCTCTTCTTCACTCATTTTTTCCAGCTCTTCACCAGTTAAAACTTCTTCCTCGCCTTCAACCAAACCAATTTCTTTAGCTACTGCCAAAGCTGTGAGCTTGTGATCTCCAGTTATCATCACAACCCTTATGCCAGCCTGCTTGCAAGTTTCTATTGCTTGTTTGACTTCTGGTCTAGGAGGATCAATCATCCCAACAAATCCCAAGAAAGTTAAATCTTTCTCAAGCTTGCTCTCTTCAATTTTTTTCACTCGCTTGTAAGCTAGAGCCAAAACTCTAAAACCTTGCTTTGCCATTTCTTCCATTTCAAAGCTTATCTTTACTTTCTCTTTTTCGCTCAGCCTTTCTGTTTTACCTTTCTTTAGGATGTAAGTAGAGAGCTGAAGAACTTTTTCAGGAGCACCTTTTGTGAAAGCTACGAATTCTTTTCCTTGTTTGTAAACTACTGTCATGAGCTTTCTTTCAGAAGAAAATGGAATTTCAAACTCTGCTTTTTCTTGTTTTGCAAGACCAGCTTTTGAAGCTAACACAAGCAGAGCAGCTTCTGTTGGGTCACCAACCACATGCCATTTTCCTTCCTTGAATTCTAAAGTTGAATTGTTGCAGAGCAAACCAGCTTTTATCAAAAGCATAAGATCTTTGTTTTTTGTTGGCTCAATTCTCATTCCTTCCGAGAAAAATTCTCCTCTTGGCTCGAAACCTGTGCCGGAAACTTCAACTATTTTGCCAGAACACCAAATCTTCTTCACACACATCTCATTCACAGTCATCGTTCCAGTTTTATCCGCAGCTATCACTGTAGTACAGCCCAAAGTTTCAACTGCCGAAAGCTTTCTAACCAAAGCATTCCTTTTTGCCATTTTGTTCACGCCTAAAGCCAAAGCTACTGTAACAACAGCAGGCAAGCCTTCTGGAACTGCTGAAACAGCTAAAGCCACTGCTGTGAAGAAATCATCCACTATATCCAAATCTTCCAAGTAGCCTAAAACAAAGACAAAGAAACAAACAACAAGAACAAGCAAGCCCAACCATTTTCCAAACTTGTCAAGTTTTTTCTGCAAAGGAGTTTCTTCTTCTGCTTCTTCAATCTCTTTCGCTATTTTTCCAACTTCTGTGTTCATTCCGGTAGCAACCACAATAGCCTTACCTCTTCCTCTAGCAACATAAGTTCCCATGAAGACCATGTTGTTTCTTTCAGCTATTGGTAAATCTTGAATTGGCTTGACTTGTTTTTCAACTGGTGTTGATTCTCCAGTCAAAGCTGATTCATCTGTAGCCAAACCGAAAGCTTCTATTATCCTAGCATCAGCAGGAATTCCTTCACCTTCTTCGAGAATTATAATATCGCCAGGAACAAGCTCTTTTGAAGAAATTTCTGTTTGCTTCCCTTCCCTTATCACTTTAACTTTCTGAACCATCATCTTCTTTAAAGATTCCATCGCTTTTTCTGCTTTGTACTCTTGGTAAAATCCTAGAAAAGCATTCATCATCAAGATTGCAAAAATTGCCGAAGCGTCGAGAAATTCTTTTAGAAAGAAAGAAACGATTGCTGCAACAAGCAATATACCTATCAAAAAGCTTTTGAACTGCCTCAAGAAAATTTTTAAAGGAGAAATTCTTTTCTTTTCTTTTATCTCATTCAACCCAAATTTTTCAAGTCTTTGCTTGGCTTCTTGCTCACTTAAGCCATTTTCGCTACTTTCAAGGATTTTCATCACATCTTCAGCTTCAAAGATGTGCCACTTGGTTTGGTTCATAAGATTAATTTGAATTTTTTCTAAAATATTATTCTGATAAAGTCAAAGCCATCCTCTTTGCAACTTCTTTGAAACCATATTTCTTGTAAGCAGAAATTCCTATCTCATTTCTTGAATCGACTAAAACTTCTATTAGGTTTATTTTCCTTTTCTTGAACCACTTCACCAATTCTTCAAACAACATTTTCCCTATTCCTTTCCTCCTGAACTTTTCTTCAATAAAAGCCACTTCAATTTCACCAATTTTTCTCTCACGCAAATAGTTTGGAGATTTACGAATTGAGGCGATAAAAAGACCAATTGGTTTTTCTTTCTTGACAGCTAAGAGAATTTTCCTGTTTCTTCTCTTCTTAGCCAAAAACTCTTTTAACCTCTTCTTTAAAAAATTTTCCCTTTCTTCTCCAGACAAAAATCTTTTTTTGTCAAGCTTGTGATGATAGTCCGTTGCTTTTTTCCAAAGTTTAAGCAAAGCTTCAAAATCATCTTTTTTCGCTTCCTTTATCCCAATTCCTTGAAACTTCATTAATATATTTTTCCTTTATAGAGAATTTATTTTTGAACTGACAAAAATCGAAGAAAGGGCAAGCGTAGCATTTAGGGTTTCTCGTCAAACAAATCTCTTGACCAAATTTAACAAAACCTAAATTGACAAGATACCTATCTTTCTCTGGTACGATTTTTTCCAAACTTTTCCTTATTTCCATGTAGTTAGCTTTTTCATCAACCAAGCCCAATCTTTTGTTGCAAACTTCCACATGAATATCAACAGCGATAACAGGAAGTCCAAACCCATAAGATAAAACAATGTCAGCAGTTTTATTTCCTACTCCTGGAAGCTTCATAAGCTCTTCTCTTGAGCTTGGAATTCTTCCTTTTAACTCTTCGACCAAAATCTTGCAAAGCTTCTTGATGTTTTTGGCTTTTTGTTTGTACATACCAGAAGGCTTTATCAGCTTTTGTAATTTTTTGTCAGAAAGTTTCAAAATTTCTTCTGGTTTTGAAGCTACAGAAAACAAAATTTTTGCAGCTTTTCTTGTGTTCTCATCTCTTGTCCTTTGGGAAAGGATTGTTGTTATCAAAAGCTTGAAAATATCTGGCTTTGTTTTGAGAAAGCTTCTTATTTCTTTCCCATATTTTTTCTTCAAGAATTTCATCACTATTTGCATTTTTTCTCTCTTATTCACAAAAAATATTTAAGTAAGGAGAAATAATAGAGTATAGCATTTCACTTATGAGAGTGAAATATTTAATATATATTCCTCTTCTGCTTAGCGTAAGCTATAAGTGATGTTATGGTCTTCGAGTTTTTGAACCCAGAACTTCAAAAAATTGTGAAAAAAAGATTTGTTAAACCAACTTTAGTCCAAGAGCTAGCTTTTAAACCAATTTTAGAAGGAAAGAACGTTTTGATAATTGCACCCACAGGCTTAGGAAAAACAGAAAGTTGCATGCTTCCTCTTTTTCATCTTCTCATGCAAGAAAAACCAAAGCCCATAGCAATACTTTACATCACCCCTTTGAGAGCACTCAATAGAGATTTGCTTGATAGGTTGCTTTGGTGGTGTAATGAAATTGGAATAGAAGCTTCTGTAAGACATGGTGACACTTCGTCTTATGAAAGAAAACAACAAGCAGAATTTCCTCCCCAGCTCTTGATAACAACACCAGAAACTTTACAAGCAATTTTACCGGGAAAGGTAATAAGAGAGCATTTGAAGAGTGTAAGATATGTTGTGGTTGATGAAATTCATGAGCTCGTTGACAGCAAGCGTGGAACTCAACTTGCTTTAGCTTTAGAGAGATTGAAAATACTTGCTGGCCATGATTTTCAGATCATTGGCTTGTCAGCAACAGTTGGCTCACCAGAAAAAGTTGCAAAGTTTCTCTGTCCAAATGGAAATATCGAAATAATTAAAGCAATTCAACCAAAAGCCATGGAGATAAAAGTCATAAGCCCTGAACCTAAAGCTGAAGATATGAAAATAGCTAAAAAGCTTTTCGTCACACCAGAAACTGCAGCAAGACTTAGAACAATAATGGAACTCATAAAAAAATCTCGCTCTGTTTTAGCTTTTACCAACACGAGGGAGTTTGCAGAAATTTTGGCTTCAAGAATTAAAGCTTTGGATAAAGATTTTCCTGTGGCTGTTCATCATTCAAGTTTAAGCAAAGAAGTTAGAATAAAAGCTGAGAAAGATTTCAAGGAGGAAAAAATCAAAAGCATAATAGCAACTTCCTCGCTTCAATTGGGAATTGATATAGGAAGTGTTGATCTTGTGCTTCAGTACATGTCTCCTCGTACTGTAACGCAAGCAATTCAAAGGATAGGAAGGAGTGGACATGGTGTTGAAAAAGTAAGCAAAGGAATAATAATAGCAACAGATGAAGATGATGTTTTTGAGTCAGCTTTGATAGCAAGAAAAGCTTTGAAGGAAGAAATTGAAAGCTTGAAGCTACATGAAAATTCTTTAGATGTTTTGGCTCACCAGATCGTTGGCTTGACTCTCGACAATTGGAAAGTTGAGCTTCAAAAAGCTTACGAGCTCGTGAGAAGAGCTTATCCTTATCAAAATCTAAGCTTCACCGAATTTTTGGAAGTTTGCAAACAGTTGCAACAACTTGGACTAATTTTCTTGAACGGTGAAATCAAGAAGAAGAGGAGAGGTTTTGAATATTACTTCACCCAGCTTTCAACAATTCCTGACACAAAACAATTCAAAGTTTTCAACAGCTTAGACAATTCTTTTGTTGGCGTGTTAGATGAAGAGTTTGTAGTATTAAATGCTGAACCAGGAACAACTTTCATCTTGAAAGGTGAACCTTACAAGATAATTTCAGTTGAAGAAGACAAAATTTTTGTTGAGCCAGTTGAGGACATAGAGGCTGCCATACCAGGATGGGAAGGTGAGCTCATTCCAGTTCCTTTTGAAGTTGCACAAGAAGTTGGAAAGTTGAGAAAAATTTTGTCAGAATATTTGGAAGAAAAAAGTGAAAGTGAAATTATTAACTTGCTCTTGTCAGCTTATCCGATAGACGAAAATTGTGCCAAGAAGATGATCAAGACGATAAAACAGCAGAAGAAGTATGGTGTAGTGCCAGATGATAAGACAATATTGATAGAAGATTATGAAAATTCTGTGATAATTCATGCTTGTTTTGGATCTCTCGTGAATGAAACTCTAGGCAGATTTTTATCTTCTCTTTTGACAGCAAGGATTGGTTCTGTTGGCTTGAGAACAGATCCTTACCGAATAATCTTACACTTCCAAGTTAAAGCTCTAGAGCTTTTGAAAGAAGTTCTCTTCAAAACAAACCCAGAGCATTTGAGGACTTACATTGAGATGTACTTAAGCAAGAGCAATTTGTTCGAGTGGAAGTTTGTGCATGTGGCAAAGAGGTTTGGAGCTATAGCAAAAGATGCTGACTACAGCAAAGTGAGATTAGGAAAAATCGCTGAAAGTTTTATTGGTACACCAATCTTCAAGGAGACTTTGAAAGAGTTGGAAACTGAAAAGCTTGACATAGAAAAAGCTACAGAAATTTTGAAGAAGATCCAAAACAGGGAAATTGATGTTGTATTTAAACCTGGTCTTTCGCCTCTTGGAAAAATTGGTTTGAGGCACGAGTTTGCGGAGCTTGTTGGACCTCCGAGACCAGAACTTGAAATCTTCGAACTTTTCAAGAAAAGGCTTTTGAACACAAGCGTGAAGCTTGTTTGCGTCAATTGCGGACAATGGCAGCAAAGCTTCTTAGTTAAAGAAATTTCTGATAAAGTGAAGTGTAAGAAGTGTGAAGCAAAGCTTTTGGCTGTAGTTCATCCAAGAAACATGGAAGCAATAAAACTTGTGAAAAAGAAATTGAGAGGAGCTTTGGCTGAAGGGGAAAAGAGAAAATTCGAAAGGATAAGACAAGCTGCAGATCTCTTCCTTGTGTATGGGAAAAAAGCAGCAATAGCTTTAGCAGCCCGAGGTGTAGGACCAGAAACTGCAAAAAGAATTCTTGCGAGATTTCACAGAGATGAAGATGATTTCTTGAGAGATATCCTGGAAGAAGAGAGAAAATTCGTAAGAACTAGAAAATATTGGAGCAGCTAAACACAATCTGCCTTTTCCTCACAACTTTTACCAGCAAGCTCACCACAAAAAGGATTGCAAATGTGTTGTTGAAGTTGAGAACTGAACTCACAATCACATTCCGATTTTTCTTGATTTCCTGACAAAAAACTGAAAAAGCTTGCCAAAGATTCTCCTTGCTTGAAACCTCCTGAGCTTGTCAAATCCACCAATAACAAAGCTGCTATGAAGCTTAAGACTATTATTCCAATAAGTATTGCCCCTGTTCTTGCTATCATAAATTTTATTTCTCTCTCAAAATATAAAAACCTAAGATTTTTGTTTAGGGAAGAGTAGCATGCCAAAAAATCCTCCAAGAAGACCGCCTAGATGCCCAAGATGGGAAACCAAAACCGGTAAGTTTAATGCCAGAAAAATAATCCAAGAAAAAATGAACAAAATCGTCGCTAAAAATATGGGCAAGTGGCGGGGCAAGAATATGAAACCAAAAGCAAGAAAAGGAAGGAAAAAGAGCAAAGCGGCCAGAGAGGCTTGGTCTGTGAAAATCATCATCACCTCGCTTACCAAAAGTTGAAATAATGGTAAGAAAGAGAGCAAAACCAAGAATGTTGGAATTTTTTCCATTGGTCTTGTTAAGCTTGCTATTGCAATCAGGCCAAAAATTGAACCAGAAGCTCCGACGAAAGGAGCATGCATGGAAATCCCCAAGAAGAGCCTATTAATGATATCAAATATCGCTGCTATGCAGCCAGAAGAGATGTAAATCGAGATGAAGGGAATCTTGCCTATTCTTCTTTCAAGCACAAGACCTGCAATTATCAAAAATATCAAGTTACCAAGTAGGTGGAAGAGATCGGCATGAATCAGTGTGTAAGTTATTAGGGAATAGATTTTCGGTCTTGCTGGGATGAAACCAAGCAAGTTTTCATAATATTCCAAATGGCTTTCGGCTTGTGGATTAAAAAGCTTCTCACCAAAGTTTGAAGTGAAGAGGAAAATTGCTAGGAGCAAGATTGATAAGGATACAGTGACAATCGGAAACTCTTCTTCCATAATAATAATTTGTTTAAATGAAAAATAGAATTGCTGCTCCCACTAAAATCAAAACTGAGAAAACTTTACCAACATCCAAGGCAACTTTTCTATTGCCTAGCCATAGAGCCAAAAGCCATTTGGAGAAAGTGTTTGAAATGGCTGCAAGGATTATTCCTTTTATAGCAACTGTTGATGAGATTGAAGTTAGAGCAAGAGATGAAAGGGAGATGACAATTGCATCAACATCTACCAAGCCTGTGATAAAAGCTATGGGGTAAACAACAGTCTCGCTGAAATAGTTTTTGGCTATGTTTATCACTATCATAGCTATCGTGAAAAATATGCCAAATCTCAAAGCAACCTTTAAATCAAGGGGAGATCTCAAGATGAGTTTAGGTTTCTCTTTCTTGATCTTATCCAAGAAACCTAGTGTTAAAAAATATCCTAAGACACTTAACATTGCGAGAGGAGCGAAAATTTGGAAAGCAAGGCTGTAGTTAAAGATTATCGAGACAAAAAACATCCTCAAGAACATGGTGGAAGAAGCAAGAGCAATTGAAAAAACTGCAGAATAGAAGATTTTCTTGTTCTTCTTGGCATCACTTGCCATTGATATGGTTACTGCAACTGAAGAGACAATTCCACCTAAAATTCCCGAAAGAATTATTCCTTTCTTTGGTCCAAAGATTTTCATCAAGATGTAAGCTAAAAAGCTGAGAGAAAGGACTATGACGACACTTGACCAAATCAAGAATGGATTTATTGAATTGAAAGGATCTATAGTGTGATTCGGGAGAACTGGTAAGATCACAAAAGAAAGTACTGCAAAGAAAACAGCGTTCCAAATTTCTTTTTTAGTCAAGTGTTTTGAAAAAGTGTGGAGAATCTCTTTTGAAGCAAGGATGAAAGTCAGCAAGATTGCAAGAGAGATTGAAAGGTAGTATGGAAAAGTGTCAAAATAGAGCAAAACTCCTAGTAAGAATGTGATTAAAAAAGCAAAGTTGGTTGTTTGACCGACATGTTTTTCCCTCGTTTTTCTCAAGTAAGCCAAAGCTGTCAAAACTCCTGCTGTACAAAAAGCTATGTAGAAAGGTAAGAAAGACTGAAAGAGAAAAGAAAAGTGTGTGGAAAGGAAGCCCAAAAAGGAAGCGAGCATGAAAGTTCTTATTCCTTGGGCAACTTCACCTTTTGCTCTTTGCTCCCTTTCTATTCCAACCAAAGCTCCTATCCCAAGAGAAAGAACTATTTTCAAAAAAAGCTCGTCAACCATAAAATTAATTTGGATTTTAGAATAAAATCTTTTTGACCTCACTCAACACAGCTTCAAAAACCTCTTCTTTCGTCTTGTTGCCATCTATCACAACAATTCTCTCATCTTTCAAGATCTCTTTCAGCTCAAGAAAATTCTTCCTCACTTTCTTCAAGAATTCAACCTTCTCAAATTTCTTCCTCTCTTCCATTTTCCTGTTCTTATCTTTTTCTATTCTCTCAACAGCAATCTCAGGCTCAAGATCAATTATTATGGTTAAATCGGGTTTGATGAACTTTTTGTTCAATTCAAGAAGAAATTTTAACTCGAGACCTTGGGCTTGTTGGTAAGCTAGAGTTGAATGATAATAGCGATCTGAAATAACAATTTTGCCCTGCTCTAAAGCTGGAATAACAGTTTTCTTCAAATGTTCTTCCCTATCAGCAGCGAAGAGAAAAGCATCAACCAAAGGTAAATCAACTTCTTTAAGGTATTTATTTGTAAGTAAGTAACCAATCTCACCATCTGTTGGTTCATGAGTTAAAATTGCTGGGATTTTGTTTTTCTGGAGGAAATCAAAGAGAAGTTTTGATTGTGAGCTTTTTCCACTGCCATCTATGCCTTCAAGAACTATGAAAACTCCTTTTGACATAAAGAAATGGTTACTAAGTTTTTTATAAATTTTTTTCTTCAGTTGAAATGATATTTTTGACTAATGGTTTTGAAATATTGGCCAAACCAAATTTTTTATATTGAAAAAACAAGTGTTTTTTGAGTACAAGAAATAAAATGTTCGTGCCCCAGTAGCTCAGCTAGCTAGAGCGCATAAGAATTGCGCAAGCGTGGTAAGCATGAGGTCGCGGGTGCAAATCCCGCCTGGGGCTTTTAAAAATAGATAACCTTTTGAGTGTTACTGATAGAACAAAAATTTCTAGAAATTAACCATTCTTCTGTAAAATCGTAAAATTTATCTTTGCTGTTTTTGTAAGTGGGTCCGAGGAGAGTCGAACTCCTTCCTTCACCGTGTCAGGGTGACGTCCTACCGTTAGACTACGGACCCTTTAATAAAAAATTGTTGACTCTCTATAAAAAAATTAAATCTTGTATAAATAAGAATAAAAGTGCCCTGTTTTTATTCTTTTCACTTCTTTCAGTCCAGGAAAAATATGAGATGCAGAAACTACTCTTGTTCCTTTCTTCAATTCTTTCTTCAACTTTGGCACAAGCTTTTCATTTTGCTTTTTTGATAGGTAAGCTGTTACCACTGTAGCCTTACTCAAGTTAACATCAAAGTAATTTTTCTCTATGATCTTGATTTTATCTTGCAAGCCTGCTCTTTTAATTCTCCACCTGCAAATTGCAGCAAGCAAAGCACTTCTTTCTATGCCAACAGCTTTACAACCAAATTCTTTCGCAGCTATTATCACAACTCTTCCGTCTCCTGCTCCCAAATCATAGAGCAAATCTTTTTTGCTGACTTTAGCAAGCTTGAGCATTTTTCTTATAGTTGAAGTTGGTAAAGGAACATAAATTGCCTCGTCAAAAATCAACCTTATCCAGAAGTACAAAATAAAGAAAAGGAAGATAATCATCAAATAGTTCATTGAACTCACTAAAATAGTTTTAAGGGTGGGGAAAATTAAAAATTTGATTAAGAAGGGGGAAATTTCTTTCTCAATAAACAAAGAAAAAATACGCCTAGGGTGGGATTTGAACCCACACGGTCTTACGACCACCAGCTCTCTACAACTTTAGCAGACTGGCGCCTTAACCAGATTCGGCCACCTAGGCACTAAAATAATTTATACACAAAAGTTTATTTAATATTAAAACCCACAATTTATTAGG
>Ga0105162_1002090_pt1 | contig 10788 bp, 10 predicted proteins | sample JNZ201metaG_FD_81532 | JGI IMG/M metagenome (GOLD analysis project Ga0105162, IMG submission 81532) | Hot spring microbial communities from Jinze hot spring, China to study Microbial Dark Matter (Phase II) - JNZ 20120812A | ecosystem: Environmental > Aquatic > Thermal springs > Hot (42-90C) >...
GCCATTATGTTAGCTTTAAGAGCTTCTTTACCGTGAGCTCTCGAGGTTCCTTCCTTCAGTATTACTACAGGTACTCCGTATAGAGCCATATTATTCACACCGAATAACGTTCATCTAGAGAGGTTCTATATAAGCTTTAATGAAAATAACCTTTATATTATTACATCATTCAATACCATCAATATATTGATAAAATCTTTCACAAACATTACATAAATTGCTTGAAGTATAAGCTCCACAATATCTGCACCTCTTTGATGAATCAAAAGTATACTTCTGAAACAATTCAATAACTTTTGTGCTCGAGTACATGAGCTCTAAAGATGAGTATAGCATAGATTTTGCTTTACGTATATAATTCTCGCATTCAAATCCTATATTTGGCTCTATATCTACATGGTCTAAGATTTTCATGATAACTACATCAACAGACATTACATAGAAAAACGGCCGCACAATCTTAATGTTATCAACAATTTTCATAGGTAGACCTTCACTAAATATTGTTCCCGAAGTCGTCAGTATTCCCGCAAGTAGGAATAATGTTAATTCATCTCTAAACAAAGGAGAAACAATAAATTCTATATCGAATTTTCTAGCAATTCTTACAGCTATAGCCTCTACAAACTTAACCATTTCTATTTTGTTTGAAGGAACATAGCTTATGTCAACTTTTAAATACTTACTGGTCTTTCCATTAAAGAATGGTTCAATATCTTGACATCTTGTTATACCATCTATACATAAGACATAGATTTTTGTATCATAACCTTTTATAGAATTACGGTATAGAGAGAACCCTATGATAGACTCGCCAATGGAGTCTGGTCTAATGATGTATAGAGCCGATCCATTTCTATGCATCATTTGATAATGATTAACAGCTTTTCTAGTTTGTTTAACTAAGCTACGAAAGAGACACAATTTACATAAAATTTCTCCAGAACTTCTACGTTTATATACTGCATACCTTCTTCTACAAGATGTACATAAAGTGTCTATACTATTCATATATGTTACCGTATTAGAGAGAGGTAAATCTTATCTCTATTGAATAGGTTTTTAGTGTTTCTTTTATTCCTCTTTTTAGTGCAATTTCGTCACTTGTTCTCGAACCTAGCAATCCTTCTTGTTCGAATATACATAAACCATTAAGAAAAAGCCTTATTATGGCAGATTTTCGTGCCTGTTCTATCTCAAAGGATCTAAGTTCATTGCTTATTGTTTGGTAATGAACCATGGCAAACGCTATTGAGGGTTTCACCGATAGTTCAAGTCTATTGAGGATATCCTTAACATATTGCCATATATTTTCTCTATCCTTATTAGTTATAGCTATAACAGCTAGACGATTTCTATAGATATAGTCTCTCAATTCTGAAGGGGTTACGAGCTCATGCACCATCTTTATGATCTCCTTTGCTAGTTTTTAGCATCAGCTTCAGAATTTCTTTTTCTTTTGTATTAAGTGCAACTTCTATATCTAGCTTATCTCTTTCATGTGTTGGAGGCTTTAATCCTAAGCTATTGATATATAGATAACCATATACAATGGTTTTCTTCACATCTTCCTCACTATACAGGTTCACAAATTCCTTTAACATTTTCTCAAAATCTATACTTTTCTTAAGCTCCTCCTCGCTAACTGTTGATCCACAGATGATGCAAGTTAAATCTGGCATTAGTGAATTGAATTTACATCTGGGACATTCTACTGGAAGTATATTATATCTTTTCAAGATCCAGTAAGTTCTCCATGAAGCTCTAATGGTGTCTATTAAATCTTCTCTTCTGTACTTTATAGCTTCTCTATACAGTCTAGGCGCATAGCCTAAAACTAACTCACCTATATTATTAACTACAAATTCTAATTGAGTTATTGATAAACATTCATGAAGCTCAAGAATAGACTGAGCTATTATCTGATACATGTTTTGAGCATATCTACTGAACCTTCTCCTTATGGTATCTTTATCAAGCGTTGATGATTCTCCTCTCAGAATATCTACAAGTTTTATGGCTATTGTTTTAGACTCTTCACGATCTAGCTCTAGCATGTTGAGGTTAAAAATATCAATCAATTCATCTAGATGTTTTTCAACCCATGATTCAGTATCAACATATTTCCTGCTACTTGAGGACCTGGTTTTATGTGTCATGGATTGTTGCTCTTTCTTCTGTTCAATACTATGATTCTCTAGTTCCTTCTTAATGCTTTTCTCTGATTTCTTTTTCTTACTATCTCTCGCCACTAAGAATCACCCAGCACTCAATATAATGACCTTAAACTCTAGTTAATGCTTCTAACAGTTGTTTAATGATTTCGTAGCTTAAATATGGATTATTTTTATCAAGTTTATTACGATTTCTTTTATGTCTTTGACTACATCTATTACAGTATTACTATAATGTTACTGTTTTTCTAAATCAAAGTTTTGAGTTACTCTCTAGACATACTTATTATCTTTACAACAAAAAATCTATTGCCACTAGAGTGTGGCTAGAGCATGATCTCTGAAGATACTAGAGATACTAACTTTCTTCTAAATCAAACGATACCAGAGATTATTGTTACAAAACGTAATGGAAGAACAGAGTCATTTAGTATAGAGAAGATTGTGATCAGCATACGTAAGGCATGTGCTGAAGAATGTTCTGAAAATGAGATACAAGAACTAGTTAAGTCCTTGGTTGAAGAGATAAGCAAACGAACTTCGATAACTTCTACTGAAATAGCTGATAGAATTGTAAGGATGATGATTATGAGAGGTATAGTGAACAATAAATGGTTTGAAATAGCTAAAAGATATGAGCTAGGTGATGTTTATAAAGATGTATATAGAGCCAAAGAGTTTAGTTTTGATCCCAAAGACCTAAAGCTTAGTTTTGCTGCAATCAAAGTGCTGAAAAGCAGGTACCTAATGAAAGACCCTGAATCAGGTAACTATATAGAAACTCCACAGATGATGTTTAGAAGAGTTGCAAGAGCTATAGCACGTATTGAATATAATTACTGTATAGACAAAGTTAAGGCTGAAGATAGGTGTAGGGATCTGGAAAGACTATGGGAGGAAAAATTCTATACACTTCTTAGCGAACTCAAATTTATACCGAATTCTCCCACATTAATGAACGCTGGAACACGCTTAGGGATTCTCTCTGCTTGTTTTGTTTTACCTGTTAGAGATGCTATAGTTACACCAGATGGTGAAGGAATATATGATGCAGTAAGAGCTCAAGCAATAATATTTCAACAAGGTGGTGGAACAGGTTTCGATTTCTCTGAATTGAGACCAGAAGGAGATAGTGTAGCTACGACAGGTGGTGTAGCAAGCGGACCTATATCCTTCATGAGAATGTTTGATGTAAATACTGATGTTATTAAGCAAGGTGGTAGAAGGAGGGGCGCCAATATGGGTGTACTCCATGTGTGGCATCCAGATATAGAGAAGTTTATAGACTTAAAGTCGGGGAAATCGAAAGACATTCTATTACAGAATTTCAACATAAGTGTAGGTGTCTATGATTATTTCATGTATGCTGTTGTTAATGGTGGTATGGTTCCTCTTATCAATCCTAGAAAGACCAACCTAAGATGTGATCTAGGTGCTAACTCAAAGTTCTATGCTATTACAAGAGCACGACACTACTTAGCAGATGAATGGGTACAGAATGAGATTATCAATGAACTTGAAGAAAAAGGTGGAAGTGTATGGCTTGATGATTCACTAATAATAACTATCGATGAAGCTATGGCGATAGCTGAGGATAGAAATGCTATTGTTAGATATATAGATGCACAAAAACTTCTTGAGAAAATAGTTAGAAATGCGTGGGATTCTGGAGATCCCGGACTTATATTCATAGATACTGTGAATAGTCGACACCCAGTATGGTACTTAGGTAAAATAAACGCTACTAACCCATGTGGAGAACAGCCTCTCTTGCCGTGGGAGAGCTGCAATCTCGGTAGCATTGATCTCTCTAAATATGTGTATATAGATCCTGATGGAGAGCCAAGAATAGCTTGGGGAGCTCTTGCTGAAGATCTAAAGGTAATCGCTAGATTCATGGATAATGTTATAGATGCTGCTAAATGGCCTTTACCTCAACTTGAGTATGCTGCTAAAAGAACTAGAAAGATAGGTGTTGGTGTTATGGGTTGGCACCATATGCTAATAAAACTTGGAATACCGTATGATAGTATTGATGCTCTATATCTAGGATATAGATTAGCAGAATGGATTGAATATAACCTCGCTTTAGCGAGTATAGAGTTATCAAAAGAACGTGGAGCCTTTCCAGCTTATGATCCAAAACTGTATAGACCTACATGGACTACTGCTAGACCGTTTAACGAGTTAATGAAGATATCTAACATGAAGGGAGCTCCTTCAGCTAAGGTCATGAGGTTAATCGAGGATAGACCTACTGTAGATTGGAATTATGTAGAAGAACTTAGAAAGAAGTATGGTATACGTAATGCTACTTTAACTAGCATCGCTCCTACAGGAACTATAAGCATTATAGCTAATACTTCATCAAGTATAGAGCCCATATTTGCTGTAGCGTTTGAGAAACATGTTAGTGTGGGAACGTTTATAGAAATTGATAGATTATTTCTCGAATACTTAAAACGTTATGAACTAGATGATCCAAAACTTATAGAGACTATAGCTGAAAGGGGTAGTATAAGCGACATGTACTTTTTACCAAAGAGTATAAAAGAATTATTTAAGACAGCTTACGATATAGATGTAAAGTACCATGTGTTACACCAAGCTGTGTGGCAGCAATGGGTTTGCGCAGGTGTTTCAAAGACGATAAATATGAGATTTGAAGCCTCTATTGATGATGTTAGAGAGGCCTATATACTTGCATGGATGCTCGGATGTAAGGGTATAACTGTTTATAGAGATAAATCCAAGACCCAACAAGTTATATACGTAGGTGTAAAGATGCAACAAAAAGATAAAGAAACATTAGAGCATAAAGCTGGCATTACAGCAAAGTTTACTGATATAAGTGATGCTGTAGAGAGTTCATCTAAAACGGGCTGTCAATTATGTGAATACTAATCTGATCTGAATAAAGTTATATAATTTTACATCAATTCTGATGCAACATAAATATACTGTTTCATTAACAATCATTAACAATAGTTATTAGACTCTTGATCCATAAAAAGAAAATATACACCTATATCTGCTCTAATCTAGTCTAATCTAGAGCTGATATTGATGGTTATGCTATGCATTAAGTACTTATGGTGATTACTGCTTTGAAGAAAAAAGTTACCACATATATAATTGATAAATTTATTGATATTTTGTTAAGCCCAAAAACAAGGATGTTTCTAAACCCATTCATTGATATTACGTATAGAATCTACGAAAGATATCTTTTCAAGCAAATTACATCAAAATCTGTACCAAAACATATAGCAATAATACCTGATGGAAATAGACGTTGGGCTAAAGAAAGAGGACTAAACCCTGTTGAAGGTCATTATTATGGCTATGAGAAAATGAAAGAGGTTATTAAATGGATTTATGATTTAGGCGTAGATATAGTGACAATATATGCGTTATCACATGAAAACTGTCTCTATAGATCTAAAGAAGAGCTCAATAATTTATTTGATATAATAAAAAAAGGTTTGATAGAATTAAAAGATCAAGGAGTTCTTGACAAATATAGAGTTAGATTGAAGGTATTTGGGAAACTAAGTATTGTTAGAAAAGATGTTGTAGATTTAGCTAAAGAGTTAGAGGCTCTTACAAGTATGTATGACAATAAGTTTTTGAACATAGCTATATGTTATGGCGGTAGACAGGAAATACTTGATGCAATTAAAGCCATTGTAAAAGATGCTATGCTTAGTAAAATAGATATAGATAGATTAACCGAAGACATTCTTAGAAACTATCTTTCAACATCCCATCTACCATCACCAGAACCCGATCTGGTAATCAGAACTTCGGGTGAATTAAGAATTAGTAACTTCCTGTTATGGCAAATAGCTTATAGCGAGCTATATTTTTGTGATGTATACTGGCCAGATTTTAGAAAAATAGATCTATACAGAGCTATAAGATCCTACCAGTCTAGAGAAAGAAGATATGGACGCTAAAAAGTTGTATTAGTTGTGTTAACATCACCGGTTAAAGACTTTATTAACCTTGTAACTGTGTATGTATATAGTTCAGACCGCTAACCAATAATGTAGCTAGTTGGGAAATAACATGAATGATGAATATAAGCTTTCCTATGAAGAAAAAAGAGTCTATAGGGTTATAATGAATGAAACCATGGCATCAGGAGGTATCTCTCAGAGAGCATTAAAGTCTCATCCTGATCTAAAAGATCTTGAATCTAAAAGAATTACACAAATAATTAAGAAACTAATAGAACTAAACATGATTAAAAGAAGTGTTGTTGAAAACAACGGTAAACGTACTTATATCCTAAGCATCACTAATAATAAAACACTTGATAAAGATACATCACCACATAACAACAGTTCTGTAAATAATTCATCTTTTCTTGAAATTCCCTGTATTAAATGTAGATATTTGTTTTCATGTAGCATAGGGCATCCCTATGATCCTTTAAGATGTTCTATTCTAACTCAATTTATATTGGAAAAAGCCGGTATTATAACAAATAAACCAATAAATAGACTGGTTTAATGTCAAGCTCTACAACATGTAATTATATCTGTGATAGTAGCATTAGTCACTATACCGTCTGGATATGAATAGCTTTTTACGGCTCTGTAACCTAATCTCTCTAAACATTCTATTACTCTATTTCTTGAGGGCACATTAATACGTAAATATCTGGCTATTTGCGGTAATCGCACAGTTATGGTGTCTATAGTTGCATAACTATGAAGTTCTTGTAATAGTTTTTTAGATGATTTTTGGATCCATACAACTTCGTTAAGATCCCTCAAGATATCATCAATAATGTTTTTATCTATTGTGCTACATATCCATAATGGGCTCCATGTGACTAAAGAAGTTCTACATAATGGACATTTAGTATCATCTGTATGGATGTCGTTGCCAAGTTTATTTATTTGTCTATATCCACAATAAGTACACACTTTTAAACTCCCTAGACATTCTTTAAGCTGATGATCTGCTTTTGAAGCACCATTATATACCACAATGTATGTCCTTATGTAGTGTTTATATGTATAGGAGAGAACAGGTTTGATGTATCTATCAAGAGAATATGATATTCTAGCAATATATGATAGAAGTGCTCTAATGGCTATATCCTTAGAAATCGGTACTGAGGTACCTATAACTCCATATCTCCTATGTAGCTTACCAGCATATTTACCTGTCAGAACAGCTAAATCTGTTGCTGTAATTGCTACAATACCTCCATTATTTACTGTAGATATAGATGAAAATAAAAATGGTATAGGGCTACCAAATGGATCTATATCAACATAGTCTATCTTTGTTTTAGTTCTCTGCAATTTGTACAAATATTCATTTGCATCGATTCTCTCTATATTAATGAGTTCTTCAACACGATTAAGTCTTGCATTAATCTTCATTACATTGACAGCATATTCAGATATGTCTCCCATAAACACCTTTAAACTATTTATTCTATCAGTCTCGAGATAAAACCTTATACCTCTTACACCTGTAGCCGCTAGTGGATCTACAATTACTATATCTCTTCCTAGTCCTAGTTTTCTGGTGATGTATCTCACAACACCTATAGCTATATCTCTATTCTCAATCATATGAGGATTATAGAATACAGGTGCCCAAGAAGGTTCATATACATTGTCGTTCCTCATGTACAGCTCTAGCCTTGGTACACAAATACGTGCCAATCCCTCAAATAATAAATCAAAACCTTCTGGACAAGGGTTCATCTCTAAAAAACCTTATATTGATGTTTACCAGGCTATATCAACATTATGTTAACAGTTTCTGTATTAATTCCATATGTATCTTATTTCTGTTATCTTCTGTTACCACGTACATCTTTGAGTTCTTTTTATTAAGAATCTCAACTATATCTCTATCATTCAGATTTCTATGTACAACAAGTAATGCTTTTTCAGCCAATGACAACGATTTGATTATTTCTTTTCTTAGTTCGTCTACCGATAACTCCATTGGACCTATTTCATCTATACCTAGAATTGATTTGTTACTAGAATTATAGAACTTCCTTAGAGCATTAACACCAATACGTATTACATCATCCTCTAGAACAACGTATCTCCCTATTCTTTTACCTAATGAGCTATAGCCTAGTGCTACAGATTTCTCTAGAGATAGAGCTAACCATCCTGAATCCCCTGTATGTATATCTATAATTCTGAATCCTATTCTTACACCTTTTTCACGAACCTCTGGACAATAAAAACCATAAACGCTATATCCATGTTCCTTCAGACTTTTAATAACAGAATTAAATACTGTGCTCTTACCTACCCCAGGTCTTCCGGTTATGACAATTATAACGTTTTCTCACCTTCTATCTCTTTTCTGAAATTCTTTATATTGTTTATAATATCGTTATATCTATAGACAATACCGTAACCCTCTACCTCTCTAATAATACTCCCTGGTACACCATCTTTAACAATATTTACAGCTACACCATTTAATACTTGGGATACATGTTTATTCTCATATGACTTCGATAAAGCTGTTGTATCATCCATACTACTATCTATTATTGAGATAAATACCTTTTTCTTACCGATACTCAATATCACATCTGAAGGAATGTATTCAAAAAATTCTGCCTCGACACCTTGTTTAACAAGTTTATCAACTAAAACGATCTTCTCTAAATTACCACGAATCTCGTTCATAACTTCACGTCTTTTATCGATGTTTTCCACAATTCTATCCCTAAATATATCAACTTCTTTTAGAACTTGCTCAAATTCGTTATTAAATATCTCAATAAATCTGTATGCCTTCTCAATACTCATGTCTATTGCTCCCTCCTCATACTTCTGAAGAGCTTTAACAGATACACCTACAGCATTAGCTAGTTCATGTAGTCCATAACCTTTCCTTATCCTTAACTCTCTAAGCTTCTTTCCATCTATCTTGACATAGTACATACCTTTGAACTCATAGATATATACTTTGTCACCTTTAACAAAGTCTTTAACAGTCTTAGGCTGAACAATACCTATTCTATCCCTTATATGTAGTACACCTTCTTCAACTTCTCGATCATTAATTCTATCTGCTATTACTATGGCATTAATCTTTAGAAATTCTGTTAGTTTCTTAAGTTCCTTAAAAACAAAATGCTTTGTACAAGCTTTTTTCGATATCTTCATAAACACTATATCATTATCTTTCTTGATTATACAGTCTAGTGTTCTTTTCTCTGATAGAGGAAAGCCTAATTTATGAAGTATTTGAGCATTGAATAACTGTAGAGATTCCTCAATATTCTCTACTACACGACTTTCCTCTAACATCATGTATCACTAAATATTTGATTAAATGTCATGTATTGAGTTTACAACCCTTACCTAGTTAAATTAATTAAAGAGCAAAATAAATCTTTAACTATATCAGGACAAATAAAACTATCATTTCCTTCTATGGTATATTGCATAAACCATTGCATGATCTTTATCGAAAGGCTCTAGATGTACCACATCCACTATCTCAAATCCTCTATTCCTTAACGTTTCTATTTCTTTTCTATAAATTTCACTTGGTTCAGCTGTAACATCAATACTTCGAGCCTTAATTGCTAACAACAACCAACCACCATCAATCAGAAACATATCAGCATTATCTGCAACTATTGAAGCTTGTTCTGGTTGTGCTACATCAGCATAGAGTCCATCAACACCCTCAATTAGGTGTCTATATCTCCTAGGCATTCGTGCATCCTCTAAAATTGGTATAATGTTTTTCCTATCTTCAGCAACAACTATAAGCTCCCTCATAACTCTTGGAGCAAATTCTACTGCATAAATTGTTCCTTCATAGCCAACAATATCCGAAACGTGGCTAGGGGTTGTACCTGAACCTGCACCTAGATACAATATTTTTTGACCTTTTCTTATAGGCATTTCCTTAAGCCCCTTAACTATTGCTGCAGCAAGTTTACTTCTATAGGTGTTCCATTCCCTATATTCCTCATCTCTCCATCTATAGATATGTTCACCGTAAACACGTTTACCTGGTACTAGATTCTTTGTTGCAAGTTTGCTAGTCCCATCGTCAAGTTCAACTATATAAACATCTTTGAATTTTTCATGCTCATATAGATTCACAACTTCAGACATATATGAATACCCTACTTGCTGTATCTTATAACAATTAATAAGCTTATTTAATTACCTTCTTTTCCTTCTTTCTGTAGGAGGTTTACTCTCTTTCTTAGGTGGTTTTGGATATAGTTGTTTTATTTCATCAATTCTTTCATATAGTTTAGTCTTAAGTTCATCTCCAATATATCTACCGGTAAAGAAGTCTATTCTAGCAGCTATCGAAAGTTTTGTTGCAAGAGCTCTAGATATCTTACCTCTTTGCCATTTGGGTGCTTTTCTAATTTCAGGATATTGGAATATTACTCCATGTTTTGGCGGCTTACCTCCAGTTCTAAGAGCTCTAAACAGAGCTTTTTCAGCTCCAAGAACTTGTACAGTACTTGCCGGTAGTCTCGCTAACTCTTCAAGCCTCCCAGCAAGACTTAACAATCTTGCGCCTAGTAATGGTCCTACAAGAGCTGTTACATTTGGTGCTACTTCCTTCATTACCTGAC
>Ga0105162_1002092_pt1 | contig 10787 bp, 9 predicted proteins | sample JNZ201metaG_FD_81532 | JGI IMG/M metagenome (GOLD analysis project Ga0105162, IMG submission 81532) | Hot spring microbial communities from Jinze hot spring, China to study Microbial Dark Matter (Phase II) - JNZ 20120812A | ecosystem: Environmental > Aquatic > Thermal springs > Hot (42-90C) >...
TAAATCTTTTCCAGCGAGGGGGAAGGAGTGCAGGTCTAAAGGAGTGAGCTTAGCGGATATGAGGGTAGCAAGTGAGGGGTATTGGCCTTTAGAGATGAGAGGTTCGAACTTAGCTGCGATTTCGGAGACAATGTCATGATAGTGCTGGGTGTTTTTTGAGGTTCTGAGCATGGTTTTACCTCCTTGTGAAAATTTTCTTAGTAATGATTAATCTTATCATAAGTTTGTCATTCATGGCAAAATTTGCCTACACAAAATTTTTTTAACTCCCATACACTTACATGCTTTAAGTCTATAGGTAACTTCCTCTTTTTTTGAGACAACTTTGAGGATTTCAAGTTTTTGAAGTAAGTTTAAGTTTCATAATTATCCCCCTTTTTTATTGTTTTTAATTTTCACTTTTTTACCATATTTTTATTTTCTAAAAAAGCACCAGAACTTATGGAGGGTGATTTTATCACCTTGAGCTTTTTTCCTCCTCTGGTAAGATTTAAATAAAATGAGATATTTTCTTCTTTTCTTTAGCCTATTCCTTATAAAGCTTTTCTGGGGAAACTTTCTTTATGCCTTTAACATTAAAAACATTGAGGTTTATCAAAGCCCAGAGGGTTCTCCTGTAGTTAATGTGGTCTTTAACAACTTCCCATCTCAAGAGATATTACTCTCTCTCAAGAGGCAAAAAGAGGAAGTTCTTATTCTCTATGAATTTGATATCCTTAGAGAGGGATTCCTTGGTTCAGAGCTTCTCCATAAAGAGGCCTATTATCAAAGGGTAGGTTATTTGCCCGAGGAGAATCTCTATTATTTTGAAGACAACTTTGAAAGGAGTTTTTTTACCAAGCCTGAAGACCTTCTTCCTAAGATTTCTTTTCTTGCCTCTTATCCTTTACAGAATTTCTCCTTAATCAGGGCCAAAAGAGGAACTATCCTCTTAGTTACGGTGAACATAAAATTTTCTACCCATTTAAACAAGGAGCTTCGTTATACACCTGAGGCAAGAAAGGTTATCTATAAGGCCTCTAAAAAATATGTTTTTCCGTAAAGGCTTTTTGCTTAAAAGGGCCTTTCCTTTTATTCTCTTTTTTTTCTTTATTCTAATACAGTATCTCCTTTATGAGAGTAATTTTTGGGGAGGGGTCCAGAAAAACACCCTTCTTTTTCTCCTTCTACAAATAGACCTTTTAATCCTGCTTTTCCTTCTCTATCTGCTTTTTCGGTATCTCTTTAGCATTTTTTGGGAAATAAGGGCAAAAAGGGTTTCCAAAAGCCTTAAGTATAAGCTTATGGCTGTCTATTTTCTTTCTATAACCTTTCCTGCCCTAATTTTAATCTTGGGGAGTTTTTTTTTCCTAAAAAAGGGGCTTGATTACTGGTTTGAGGAATACTCTTCCATACAACTGGCTACTCATCTTCTTCGGGAGGAAGACCATTTCAAAAAGGAAGAGGCAGATCTCTTGATGAAGGCCTATAAGATTAGGGACGAATATATCTCCCAGGTAGAAACCATAAGAAGTAAGGATCTCCGTGAAAGGTATCGCTATTTCCTAAATCTTGATAGCATAGAGATTTATACCCTTCAAGGAGAGCTCTTTAAAAAGACCTATTCCTCAGAAATCACTTCTAAACCAGGTATCCCTCCCAGTCTTATTGAAGATCTCTTAAAGACTAAGAAGCCACAAGTTCAGCTTCATCAAGTGAATTCTTCCCTCCTCTTGAGAGTTTTTATTCTGGTTAATGATTTGAGGGGAAATTTTTACATCCTTTCAGTAGGTAAAGTAGTAGACCCTCAGTTTCTTAGGGCACCCCATGAAGAGAGAGAGTCCTTGCATAAACAAATAACCTACTTTGTTATTCTCTCCTTTCTTATTGTCTTGTTTTTAGTGCTCTTTTTGGGGGTTTGGGTGGGAAATAAGTTAGGCAAAAGACTTACGGAGCCTATACAAGGTCTTATCTTAGCTACCCAAAAGATCTCCCAAAGAGATTACTCCCTTGAGGACATAACCTGGCAAGGCTCTCAGGAAGACGAATTAGCTACCCTTATTAAATCCTTTAAACAAATGGCCCAGGAGATAAAACGCTATGAAGAAACTCTGCGCAAATACAATGAATACTTAGGGGGTGTCCTTAATGCCCTTCCTGTGGGAATTCTTATACTGAAGGAAAATACAGAGCCCTTTTTTCTCAATCAAACTTTGAAAAACTGGCTTAGTTCTATGGGATATGAAAACCCAGCTCTCTTTGTAGAAAGGTTAGCCCTCAAGGATTATCTCCAAAGCCTGGATCTCTCTCAGGGCTTTTATAAAGTTTTTACTCTTAAGGAAAAAGATAGGGACCTCTCCTTTGGAATCACCTTCATGAACTTAGAGCTTCCTGAGGAACGCCTTTTTCTTATGATCCTTGAAAATCTCGAAGAAAAGAAAACCTTAGAGAGGCTTTCTCTCTGGAGGGAAGTGGCTGTAAAGATTGCTCACGAGATAAAAAATCCCCTAACTCCCATTAAGCTCTCCATAGAGAGACTAAAGAGGCGCCTTTATGAGGAGCTTCCCCCTGACAAAAAAGATCTTCTGGAAAAAACGGTTACAGTAGTAAATACTTACATTGAAGAACTGAGAAAGCTTGCCCAAGATTTCTATTACCTTTCGCAAAGACCCCTCTTTGAAAGGCGAGAGTTCGACCTCCTGAAAAACTTAGAAGAAGTCTTGGAGTTATACAAACTTGCCTATCCTGAGGTAGCTATAGAAGTCTACACAGAGGCTAAAGAGGGGGAATCTTTCATGATTAAAGGAGACTTCTTTCAAATGAAACGGGTATGGATCAATTTGTTAGATAACTCTCTTAAGGCTATGGATTATAAGGGAAAAATTGAGATATGGTTTAGCAGCACCCCAAAGGAGGTAAGGGTTATCTATCAGGATCACGGTCCTGGACTTGATGAAGAGGTAAGTGAGGCCTTTAATAAAGGTAATTTGGAGGAATTACAAAAGTTGGGGACAGGTCTGCTTATAATTAAGGGTATGGTAGAGTTAAACGGGGGAAAAATCGAGATAGAGAAAAATTTCAAAGAAGGAGCAAGGTTCTACTTAACCTTTCCCAAGCCCCAGGCTTGATTTTAAGCTCTCAATCTCTTCTTTAGTGAGAGGTAGCACCTCCCCCACCCTTAAAGGTTCAAGTCTCAGAGGCCCTATGGATACTCTCTTAATTTTGAGGACCTTGTAGTGGAGTTTTCCAAAGAGCCTCTTTAAGAGATGATATCTTCCTTCAGTAACCGTGATTTCCAGATAAGTTTTCTCGGGGTTAAGGATCTTTATCTGGGCTTGCCTTGTTTTTCCCTCCTTTAATTCAATTCCCCCTTCAATAAGCTTTTTATCCTCTTCAGTGAGAGGCCTATCAATTTCAACCTCATAGGTCTTGGGGAGTTTCCATTTAGGATGGGTTATCCTGTGGATAAGCTCTCCATCATTGGTTAACAGAATGAGTCCCTCTGCATCCTTGTCAAGCCTTCCTGCAGGAGAGAGTTCATGAAAACCAGGTAAAGTCTCTGGTAGCAGATCAAAAATAGTTTTCTCTTTATCCCTTTTTGAGGTAATTACTCCTGTAGGTTTATAGTATTTGTAATAAAAATTTTCCTGCAGAATTAGGGGCTTATCCTCAAGGAAAATCTTATCTGATCTAAGGTCAATCTTAAAAGAGGGGTCTTTGATAATCTTTTCATTGACCTTTATTTTGCCCTCTTTGATTAATTTTGAGGCCTCTTTTCTTGAACCAAGGGAGGCCCTGGCCACAAATCTATCAAGGCGCATTTTCATTTACAATCAGCCCAAGACTTTCCGTAAGAGATATTTACCTTTATGGGAACGGAAAATTTGAGATCCAGTCCCAGTCGTGGGAAGGGATTTTCCATAATCTCTTTGGCTAAACTCATTATCTCTTCTATTTCCTCTTGAGGGACCTCTAAGAGAAGCTCATCATGAACCTGTAAAATTATTTTGCTTTGATATCCTTCCCTTTCTAAGGCCTCTTGTAAGGCTACCATGGCAGCTTTAATAAGATCAGCGGCTGAACCTTGTATGGGCGTATTTACCGCCATCCTCTGCCCTAACTCTCTAACAGCTCTGTTAGGGCTTAAAATCTCAGGAATAAATCTCTTGCGTCCTGCTAGGGTGGTCACATAGCCCTTTTCTTTAGCTAAAGCTATGGTCTCTTCAATATATCTCTTAACCCCTGGATAGCGGGTGAAATATTTCTTTATATAGGCCTCAGCAGAGGTTACATCTATCTTCAGTTCTTTACTCAAACCGTATGGGCTCATGCCATAAGCGAGACCAAAGTTTATTACCTTGGCTATTCTTCTCATTTCAGGGGTAACTTTTTCAGGGCTTACCCCAAAGACCTCACAGGCTGTAAAAGTGTGGATATCCTTTTCCTCTGCAAAGGCCCTGGAGAGGTTTTCATCTCCTGAAAAGTGGGCCAACACCCTTAGCTCAATCTGGGAATAGTCAAGACTCATAATCACCTTGCCTTCCTCAGCTATAAAGGCCCTTCTAATAGCCAGGCCCTCTTCTCCTTTTACAGGAATATTCTGTAAATTAGGTTTTTGAGAACTTAGTCTTCCTGTGGCTGTTCCTGTTTGATTGAATTCCGTATGGAGTCTGTGGGTAAGGGGAGATACCTCCTTTAAGAAGACCTCTAAATAGGTGCTTTTTAATTTATAGAGGGTGCGGTATTGGAGTAAAAGAGGCACGATGGGGTGATAGTCTGAAAGTTCCTCTAAAACTTCAGCATCGGTAGATGGGAGATCGCTTTTCGGGGTCTTCTTAAGGCGGGGAAGTTTAAGTTTTTCAAAGAGGATACGCCCCACTTCTTGACTGGAACGGGGATTAAAGGGTTCTTGGGCAAGCTCAAATAATTTTCCCTCTAAATCCTTGATCCTTTTAAGAAAACTCTGGTTTAATTCCTTCACATAGTCTAAATCTATCAGTATACCGTGCCTTTCCATGAGATAGAGCACATAACTTAAGGGCACCTCCACCCTTTTATGCCACTCGATTAACCCCTCTCTCTCAAGCCTTGTCTTTAATTCTTGGCCTAAGAGGTAAAGTCCTGTAGCACATAGAGCAGAATATTCCTTTACTTTTTGGCTCTCTCCCTTTTTAGGAGCCTCATTTATGGTAAAATCCAGATATTCTGCAGAAAGGGCTGAGAGTTCATAGGTTTTGAAACTGGGGTTGAGAAGATAGGAAGCCAACCTCAGATCAAAGGCCTGATTTAGCTTTACTTGAAAGTCTTTTAAAAAATTTTTATAGTCAAGCAGATAGGTCTCTCTTTCTTTAAGTTCCGAAAGTAGTGGAGGCTCTACAGTAGTTTCAATTATCTCCTCTGGAGTAAGGGCTAAGAAAGCCTTACTTAAGTTGTGCCCAAAAAGTCCCTTCTCTTCCCTTACATAAAAAAAACCTATAGGAAGGTCTTTTTTATTTTTTAGAAGATCTATACATTCCTTTGGGGAGAGAGTTATTAATTTAGGAGTTGGTTTTAGCTCTGGAAAAGAAAATTCTTTCAATATTTTTCTAAACTCCAGCTCTTTGAAGAGTAGTTTCAGCTCTCGGTAGTTAGGCTCTCTTCTTTGGTAAAAGGAAAGTTCTTGAGAGGGAAGCGGGGCATCCTCTCTAAGTTTCATAAGCTCAAGGTTTTCAAAGACCCTTTCCCTATATTTTTTGAGATTTTCTCTAAGCTTTGGAGGGGAAATTCTTTCTAAATTTTGATAGAGGTTTTCTATAGAGCCATAGGTCCTTATAAGATCACCTGCTGTTTTTTCACCTATCCCAGGCACCCCCTTGATATTATCACTTACATCTCCAGCTAAACTTCTAAAATGAGGAAAAGCTGAAGGGGCAAAGCCATATTTCTTTTTAAAGGTATCCAAATCCATAAAGGTTTCCCGCACAGGGTCATAGGCTGTAACTCTCTCACTAATAAGGGATAAGAGGTCTTTATCAGGGGCAATCATGAGCACTGAAACATCAAAGGTCTTTATAAAGGTAGCTATAAGGTCATCGGCCTCAAATCCTTCTGCAGAAACTAAAGGGATCCCTAAGGAGGTGACAATCTTCTTAATATAGGGTATTTGTATTTGGAGATCTTCTGGCATAGCTGGACGTGTGGCCTTATATTCTTCATATTTTAGATGCCTAAAAGTAGGCCCCTTCTCATCCATGAACCACACGATGATCTTGGGGTCCCACTCCTTAAGTATCTTGAGAAGCATTTGGGTCACCCCAAAGATGGCTTTGGTGGGCAGGCCCTTAGAGGTAGCTAAGTAGCCAGGTATGGCAAAATAAGCTCTGTAGATGAAAGAACTTCCATCAATTAAGAGAGCTCTTGGAGAGAGATCTTCCTTATGAGGCATAATTTAAGCTTCTAAGGTCTCTAAGGCCTTAAGTGCTCCCTCAAGAAGTTTTACCTGTTCCCTAGCCCCCATGCCTTTAAAGATGCGAAGAGCAAGTTCATAGGCCTCTTTGGCTGCTTGGATCTTTTTAGTTTGAAGATAGGCATCCCCAAGCCCTGTAAGAGCTCTCCCAGCTCTATGAGGATCTCTATATTTTTCAGCAATCTCTAAGATGCGATGAAGATAGGGGATCATGGCTTCATGCTCACCCATCTCTTTCAAAACATAGACAATTTTTTCGGCTATAATGCAGGTACTTAGCTCGTCTTCAAAATTTTCACAGATATCCAGACAGGCCTTGTAGGCCCTTAGAGCTTGGCTAAACTTTTGCCGTAAATGATAAATATCGCCAATTTTCTCTAAGACATTAGCCATTTCGGCAAGCCTACCCAGTTCTTTAAAGATCTCTAAGGCTCCCTCAAATCCCTGTAAAGCATCGAGGGTGTTTCCTTTGATCCAGGCTTCCTGGGCCTTACTACAGAGTTCATAGGCCCTATTAAGGGCTTCCTCTTCTTTAAGCTCCTCTTGCATTTATTCTCCCCTAAATAGATTCTTTAACCAAGCTTTCATAATTATCCCAGAGCTGGGAAAGATCGACCTTTTTTCTTTTAAAGGTAGCATAATCAAAGATCTCCACTTCGCCTGATTTTAATTTGTCTCTATAACCCAAGAGCTCTTTTCCTTTGAGATGAGTAAAAATAAGCACAATAAGGGCTTGTTCAGGTGAGGCTACCTTGGGGAAGAGACTAAGTAATCTTAAATAAGGTCCTTCTTTAAGGGCTTCTCTATTTTTCTCGGCAATCCTCTCTAAAGCAGAAAGGGCATAGGGGATATACTCAGGATAATGTAAAAACCCAAAGAGGTTTTTAATGAAGAGTTTAAATTTAGGGCCTGTCTCTCTGATGATTTCACCCACTGCCTCAAGGGCTCCCCAAGGAGAGGCCGCAGAGTCACTGGCTGCATATAAAAGCCTTTTTAGGAAATCAAGAACCCTCTCTGGCTGGACTTCGGAAAGGACTTTAGAGGCCTTCCCGATACTTAAGGCTGCCCTTTTACGTAGGGCTTCCTCAGGATGATAGAGGAATTTTTGTAATTGCGAAAGATTAAGAGGTTCTCCTACAACATAATTAACCAGTTCCTGATAGCTATCTTGTATTAGAAGTTTTTCCATTTCTAACTTACTAAGCCGTTTCTTATAGGAATTGAGCCTTTTCTGGCTTTCTTCTGTGGAAGCCCTCTTTAGCTTTTCCTTTCTCTCCTTTTCTTTTAAGACCTCTATGTCCTCCGTAAGTTTTAGAAAACAGAGGGCCCCTCTTATTTTTCTCCCCTCATAAAGGGGCTCACCAGGGATGGTATGGCTTTGGGGGTCATAATTTTCTATCCAGATCTCCTGATAGTCCTCTTCAGGAATAAGATTGAGGGCTAAATCCCAATCCCCAGCACAGGCAATGAGGAGAGCCTCTAAAAAGACAGCTCCTCTGCTAAAGCCTGTGGGATCACAGACATAGATAGCCCCACAGGCACAAACTCCTGCTTCGTAGTCAGAAAAGCCAAGGGGTAAGAAGGTAGGCTTAGCTATAGGGTTTTTGCAAAAGGGACAGGTAGGTATTTGGGGGATCTTAAGCTTCATATAGAAGCCTTTCAAATTCAGGATTTATAGGATAATTAAGTTTCTTAGCTTCTTCTAAAAAGGCTTTGGCCCTTTCTTTTTCACCTTTATAGTAATAGGCAACAGCCAAATTATTAGGGATGGAACCCATAGTAGGAGCAATAGCCTTGGCCTTATGGAGAACTTCAATAGCTTTATCCCATTTCTCTAAGGCTATCAAAACAGTGGAGAGGTTTACATAGGCAGAGGGATTTTGGGGTCTAAGTTCAATGGCCTTTTGATAACACTTCAGCGCCTCTTCCAAATTTCCAAGTTGAAACTCTATTAAGCCGAGATTATTCCAGGCCTCATATGAATTAGAATGAAATTTAAGCGTAAAAGTAAAGGCCTTTTTTGCCTCTTCAAGCTCACCTTCTTGAGCAAGAATTACACCCAAATTAACCATAGCTTCAAAGTGATAGGGATCTAATTTTAGCACCTTTTTGAGGGCTTCTTTGGCTTCTTGCAATTTCCCAAATTTAAGGTAAGCTAAGGCCAATCTATGTTGAGCCCAAACTGCATGGGGATTTTCCATGGCCTCTTTTTCTAAGGTTTTTAAAATTTCTTCTCCATTCATAGAGTTAACCCTCCTTTGAGCTAATGTTAATACAAAAAATGAAGTTCTCAAGAGATAAGAAAATAGTTGCCTTATTACTTATCATTTTCCATCTCCTTCTTTTTACGGGTATCTATCTTGAGGGAATTGAACCAGTCACTACGGAAAAAAAGGTTTTGCCTAAGTTTGTGGAAATTGAAAAGGGTGAAACCTCCTTTTCCATTGCCAGAAAATTAAAAAAGGAAGGATTAATAAGAAGTGTCACGGTATTTCTTTTCGAAGCATTTAGAACAGGGGTCTATCGAGAATTTAAAGCTGGAGAATACGCCCTTTATCCCAATCAGAGCCTAAGGGAAATTTTGGAGATCCTTAGTAAAGGCAAGGTATATCTTCATAAGGTAACCATTCCCGAAGGAGCCACAATTTGGCAGATCGCGGAAATTCTTGAGTCTGAACGAATCTGTGATAAAGAGGAATTTCTTCAATTAGCTAAAAATAAGGAATTTATAAAGAGTTTAGATCTTCCAGGGCCTACTGCTGAGGGTTATCTCTATCCTGAAACTTACTTCTTTGCCAAAAACACACCTCCTGCCAAGGTTATCAAAACTATGACTGATAAATTCAAAGAGGTCTGGAGTGAGCTTGAGCCATTAACCCCTGGTGTGAAGCTCACGATGAAAGAGATTGTCATTCTTGCCTCTATTGTGGAGAGAGAGGCCTTTTATGAGAGCGAAAAACCCCTTATTGCCGCTGTCTATCTTAACCGTTTGAAAAAAGGGATGCCTCTTCAGGCGGACCCTACCATTAATTATGCCTTAAAAAATTTTAGGAGACTTACCTATAGGGACTATTATCAAGTTAAAAGCCCCTATAATACTTATTTACATAACGCACTACCACCCACCCCCATAGGTAATCCCAGTAAGAGTAGTATCTTAGCTATCTTAAGGCCAGCCAAGGTTCCTTATCTCTACTTTGTGGCAACCGATGAAAAGAGACATATTTTTTCCAGAACCTATGCTGAACATCTTGCTGCCATTGAGAGGATACGCAAACAACGGGAGGGACCAAAGGAAACCTCTCGAGAAAATGGGACCCAAGTCTCTACTTTACTTGAGGCTCAAGCCAATCTATAAAATGTTCATATAGCCTTAGGATCTCTCCAAGGGAAAGAGCCTCTACCCGTAAATGACCATCTATTTGACTCTTTTCTAAAAGCTCTGCAGGGAATTTTTTTCTTAACATCTTGCGCTTATGTTGAAAGAGGTGGGTCAAGAAATTTTTATACTTAGCCAGGTCGGCAAGGGAAGTCTTTACATGGAGACTAAGTTTTATAAGGGAGGAATCAACCTTCGGGGGCGGGTGAAAGAATCTTGGAGGAATAGTCATAATGTAGTCAAGATCATAAAAGGTTTGTATAAAGATAGAGAGCCAGGACCCTTGGGTTAGCCATTTTTCTGCTACTTCCTTTTGCACAAGGACAACCACTTGAGGAATAAGTACATGATAATAGACCACATTCTCTATAATGAGGCTTGCCACATTATAGGGCAAGTTGCCCACCACCTTCAAAGGCCCCTCTCCAAGATTTCTATAATTAAAGGAAACGGCATCGGCTTGGTAAATAGTAAGCCTTTCATCGCTAAATTTAGACCGCAATTCCTTAATCATCTCAGGGTCAATCTCTAAGAGATATAATCTCTTAAGAGGGTATTGAAGAAGATATTTGGTTAGGGCTCCAGTTCCTGGCCCTATTTCTACGACGATATCTCCCTCCTTAATTTCAGCCTTTTCAGCAATCTTTTGGAGAATACCAGGAGAGATTAAAAGATGTTGACCTAATCTCTTTTTTAATCTAACCAAGGGTTACGCATTTATGTTTTTCAAAATGAGGTTGTTGCAAAATTTTCAAGTTAAAATTGGTTTGAGGTTTTTTGAAAAGTTTTTCGCTTCGGTTTAAAAAGGGTATCATAGGTTGATTTTTTAAAAAAATTTTAATTTTAATATAAAAAGTTTTTGAATTATTGTCAAGCTTTTTAAAAAACTGAGCTTTTAGATATTCGCTGAAAAAAGAGCAAAAAATTAATTTATAAAAAAAATGAAAAAGTCTAAAACTTAAAAAATTTTTTATGCTTAATTTA
>Ga0105162_1002096_pt1 | contig 10780 bp, 10 predicted proteins | sample JNZ201metaG_FD_81532 | JGI IMG/M metagenome (GOLD analysis project Ga0105162, IMG submission 81532) | Hot spring microbial communities from Jinze hot spring, China to study Microbial Dark Matter (Phase II) - JNZ 20120812A | ecosystem: Environmental > Aquatic > Thermal springs > Hot (42-90C) >...
CTATTGTAAGTAGGTTTTAAGAGTAAGGTTATTTATGTTGCGTTTGAGCCATTATTGAGGAGGATTCTCTATGTATGGGTTTGTGATGTTGCAAATATACTTACATCACTAACATTCCTTAAAAGATTAGAGCTATTTATGGTTCAAATATAGTTGTATTAAGTGATGGTGCTCATTATTATAAAGCATCATGTAGAATATTAAAATTAAAACATGAATTGTATAGTTTAGAAGTTAGAATTAATGGAGAGAATAATACAATACATTAAGGATAGAACTAAGCTATTCGATAACTACATACCATGCATGAAGGATAGATGTGATGGTGAACATGTATTAATGCTTATAAAATCAATAATATACATACTAAACAAACATGGATTAATAGGAAAATAAAAGCTAAGGAATTCATAGAAACACAATACCAAAATAGAGGTAATAAACATGCTTAAGTTAACAAAGCCTCAGTAAGTTTATCATATGGTAAATTATAGTTTAATTAGTGTAAAGTTAATTAGTTAGATCTATTAATCTGTACTAATGAAGTGTACAAAATGTAGGAGGAGGCAAGCAGTATATTTAAGATCTTATTCAGGTGAAATGCTTTGCAGGTTTTGCTTTAAACGTTCATTAGAAGTGAAGGTTAAAAACACAATATCAAAGTATAGGCTTCTAAGCCATAACGACTCTATTCTTATTGCTGTTTCAGGAGGTAAGGATTCGTTAACTCTACTTAAGACTTTATGGAGGATTGAGAGTAGAATTCCAAGTGTTACTTTAGCTGTATTAACAATTGATGAGGGAGCTACTAGAAGCTATAGAGCAGAGGGGTTAAAGTTATCTAGGAAGATATGTGAAGATCTTAAAATCCCTCACTACATAGTATCCTTTAAGGAATATGTTGGCTATACGCTAAAGGAGCTATGGAGTAGGATTCAGGAGAAGAAGCTGGAGCTACTACCATGCTCCTACTGTGGAGTTTTAAGAAGAAGAATAATGAATACATTTGCTAAAGACCACGGCTTTACAAAGATAGCTACAGGCCATAATCTTGATGATGAAGTTCAAACATTCATAATGAACATAATGAGAGGAGATTACAGTAAACTATTCCGTTTCGGGGCTTCAATGGAGGTTGTTCCAGGATTTATACCAAGAATAAAACCTCTCAGATATATACCGGAGAAAGAAATTGCTTTTTATGCTTTTCTTGAAGGATTTAAGCTCTATGAGACTGAATGTCCCTATGTTCATCTATCAATGCGTGACGAAATAAGGTTTATGTTAAATGATTTTGAACGTAGATATCCTGGAATTAAGTTTTCAATAATGTCAGTAATGGATAAACTGAGTAAACAATTCAGTAAGTTAAGCAAGACATACTTCAAAACTTGTATAAGTTGTGGAGAACCAACATCAAGAGATAAATGTAGAGTATGTGAAATCATGGATTTAGTAAGTACATGAGTAAAGTTAGTGATACAGTTTAAGCATTATAATTCTCATACCTGAAATTAAAAGCTTATTCAAGATTATATGAAGTCCCCATGTCTTCCATTCTTGTTCATGAATTAAATCAATTTAAGATGTATTGATTAGCTCCCATTCCACTGAGAGATAAAGTTAGAACTCTATATAAAGGTCTTCTTGAAGTGACTGTAAGCCAAGCCAATCACGAAGATGTATCCCATAAATGCTTAGTAAAGTTCTAAATAGGAAAGGGCAGGATGGGGAACTATAGTATTCAATGTATTACTTCCCATAGTTAACTTACTTTAGAATAACAAGAATAATGTTTGAAGCTGTAAATCCATTCTGGTTGTTGTGGAGCTTCCTTATTCTTAATCATTTCCCTCCATGCTTCATCTGTTAATCTATCGTTCTGAGGCCATGTGAATTCGTAGTAGCTCATCGTTGAGCCTGCTGCTAAATATGTTTTACTGTTTTCAGTTATATATGTAACTATTACTATGTCGAAGTATCCTGTTCCCACTTCAAGCACCATACTACTATTTGGATCTGTAAAGACATCAGTTATTATTCTTGAATCCTTCACCCTCCCTACAAAGTCTCTAAATAAATCTCTTATTTGATCATGGTATGATTTTATTAGGTATTCCTCGTCTTCACTCAGTTTCTCTCCATTTAACTCCTTAATGGATATGTTGATCAGTAGTCTAAGGATTTGAGATAGTTTACCTAGCTTTTCACCATATACATCATTAATGAGATTCAGATTCTTTAGCCCGGTTGATGTAGCATCTACAAGGTTTTTAAGTCTTGAGTATAGTAGAGGGTTAGGCTCAACATAGCCGTAATGTGGTGGTTTTGGCGGTAGGGCTACTTTTGCAGCATATGGTTGTTTAGCGTATAGTATTGTATCATGTCTTAGCTGAGTCCAGCTTGCTAGAGCTGTACTTAGGCTTTTATCAAGCCATGCTTCAGTCCTCATGTAGCTTGGATATCCCTCCGGAACCGGGCTTAGTAAAGCTTTAATTGTGTAGAGCCAATTCATGTATAGTGTTTCAGTCCATTCTCTACCAGTAATGCTCTCTACAAACTTCTTCATTTCCTCAAGCTTTTCAGAGTATCCTTTATATTTTGCTTTTTCATCCTCAAGATATTTCTCAGCTCTTTCAGATCCTAGAGCAGCCATTATATCCATTCCCTTAACCATAAATCTATAAATGTTTGGATAGCATAGTGATTGATGTATGTATCCATCTATAATAAACCTCTGACCCATAAATCTTAAGCCAGCTATTCTAACTCTTTCTTGAAGATATATTGGAACATTAACTATTCTGGATTTGTCAAGCTTAACAATTTCATCCTGGAATCTTGAAAGCTTATCTCCATCACTAATCATGTTTGGATTAAAGTTTAAACCATATATCTCCATAGCCTTCTCAATGTAATCGTATAGGGTTAAATCATCTGATTTTCCAATTATAAATGCTGTTGGAACATATATTTTCTCCCAAATACTTAAAGCAGTTTCCCCTGAAATTTTTGTTGTAAGTATTAGGTATGTTAGAATTAATGCTTGAGCAGTCTGTATCCTAGCAAGTTCAGGATTAAACGGATCAGAAGCTTCAAACCTCATTCTTCCAAGCCACATCATCGCCTTAAAATACCTCTTCAACGTGTCGTTAACCGTATAGTGTCCTCTAGGTTTATATTGAGTATAATCCTCAATATACTTGAATATTGGGCTTTCAGCCTCAGTATCTTCAGCCTTATCTATAAGCCTCAACTCCATATCAGCAATTCCTGAAACTTGTTTGGGAACTATATAGCTAGGATTTAGAAGCTTATAGGCTACGGAAAGATATGCAAGATCTCTTTCAGCCGCCTCTCTTACAAGCATATTTTGAGTTAATGAATCAATTATCCTTAAAATCTCATCTATAAGTGATTTAAGAAGCTTCTCTAGCAATGGATAAAACCTATTTTGCTCCATATCTATTAAAAGCTGATTGAAGAATGCATGATAAATAAATAAAATAGAATCTGATGAAATGTATATCGGTATACCTAAATCATGAATATACATATAGATGTCCAAGAGATCGTTAAAGGAGCTGCCTATAACAACAAAACCATTACTTTTAAGCTTCTCTATAGCTTCACTACTTAATTTAAGCTTACTGGAAACATCATTGAAATTCAATACTTTATCTAGATCTAGCGGTAACATGTATTGGGAAGCATTACCATGAGAAACATGAACCTCAACTCCATTAATTCTAAAAGCAGAAAAACCCATAATAACAGGTGTAATGGTAATTGGGGATATTGTTAAAGATTTAGAGGTTATGGTGAGTGATGTATGAGATATTGGTGATTTAGAAGGTATCATAACCATTACTGCAACTATAGATATAATGATTACTATTACGATTACTAAGGCTATAATTTTAGATATAGCATATGAAGTCATAAGTTAAAATTCTATAAGCTTTAAATATTTAATGCACCAGTAATACGTTCTATGAATTTTAGCTTTATTTAAATTTCTCTTATTTATGATGGTATGGTTAGGTTTATTAGGGAAAGAACCTATTTATTTTAGATGTTATCTAAATTATAAGGATAGTTCTATAACCATGGGAAAAAATGGGTTAATGTTATTCCATGCCCCATTTTTTGGTTATTTTCACTATTAGAAAGATTACAAAGGCCACTATAATAAATGTTATTATGGATACAAGGAAGTTTCCAATGCCAAATAGTTGTCCTGTCCAGTTTGGATCTATTGAGTTTCCTTGGGGGTCTAAGGCTGTTGGTGGAACAGCGATTCTTAAAGTGGATAGGTTTCCCAAGCCAGGAAGTGCTAACCCTATTAGTGGCATTAATATATCCTTGACAAGCGACTGTACAACTTGACCGACATAAACACCCATGATGAAAGCTACAGCAAGCCCTAACACTTTATATTTAGAAATGAAGTCTATGAACTCATTCCATAGGCTTTTTTTGGGCGGTGGAGCAGGCTTAGGCTCTAATAGCATCTTTATATCCTTCAAAACCTTCAGAATCTCTTCACCCACATTTTCTTCTATCTTAGACATGCAACATTCTCCTTTAAGAAATTATCACAAAATTATTTAAACTTTTCTTCCTTATTTATGGCTTTGTTAACTTTAGATTTATTTGGGAGTTCTCTCCCTTATTTATGGTGTTAGTATGTCTAAAGTTGTTAGATTTGTTAGGGAGAGAACTCCATTTACTCTAGTTGTTTATGGTGCTTATATATTATTCCCATTCATGTTCTTCTAGGATGGCTTCAGATATTCTAAGCTTATTGTTGTTAGGAGTTATTCTATATTATCATGGTTTATCTTAATCTTCTATTGATGGGAGGGATGTTAGGATTGTGGTTGATGATACTATTATTAGTGTGGGGTCTATGAGGAGGATTGTTTATGTTGCGTTTGAGCCATTGTTGAGGAGGATTCTATATGTATGGGTTTGCGATATTGCAACATACTTACATCACTAACATTCCTTAAAAGATTAAAACTACCTATGGTTCTAATATAGTTGTATTAAGTGATGGAGCTCATTATTATAAAGCATCATGTAAGATATTAAAATTAAACATTATATAGTTTAGAGGTTAGAATTAATGGATGGAATAATACAGTATGTTAAGGATAGAACTAAGCTATTCGATAATTATATACCGTGCATGAGGATAAATGCGGTAATGAGCATGCATTAATGCTTATGAAGTCAATAATATACATACTAAACAAACATGGATAAGGAAGATAAAAGCTAAGAATTCTAGAAACACAATAACAAAATAGAGGTAATAAAACATGATTAAGTTAACAAAGCCTGAGAAAGTATAGTAAAATTTATATTTAATTGATGAAATTTATATTGCTATGCCTCCACATCATATTGGTTATCGTATAGGTGAGGCTTTAGTTGGGGAGGGGGATGAAATAGCTCATATTGACTTAATAGTTGGAGATAAGGATGGACTGTTGGTGTAGCTTTTGCAGCTGCATTAGCTTCTCAAAACCCGGGGCATACAACACTATTTGCTGTTTTAGCTCCAAATCTACTAGTAAAGCCTGTAACTCTCATTGCTCCTAAGGTAACGATTAAGAATATGAAGCAAGCTGAACTAGCTTTCGGCCCAGCTCAGTATGCAATAGCTAAAGCTGTTATAGATTCTGTTGCTGAAAATATAATTCCAAAACATATTGTTGAGGATATTGTAATTATATGTGGCTTATTTATTCATCCTAATGCTAAGGATCCAGATAAGGTTTTTAAGTATAATTATGATGCTGTAAAGTTAGCTTTAAAAAGAGCATTAATATGTGAACCATCTATTGATGAAGTGCTTGCTAAGAGGGATACTGCAATACATCCATTCTATAAACCAAAATAATCTTTTTTGCAATACATCTATTCCTTAACACTTAGTTAATTCAACATATACATTATGTAGTATTTATTTTAGCTTTGTAGAGTGTAGTTTTAGTTTAACATATTAACAATTTATCTTATATATGATTTCCCCAATTCTTGAATACTATGGAATAAGGCTTACTGGCCTGTAGTTTACTGTGTCTATGAGTCCTTTCTCAGTTATTCTTAGTTCAGGTAGGACATCTAGAGCTAGTAGAGATATTGTCATGAATGGGGAAATCCATCTACATCCTTTCTCCCTCCATATTTTATATGTTTTTTCAAGTTCTTCAGCAACTGTTTCAGGCTCCTCTATTGACATGAGTCCAGCTAGGGGAAGCCTAATGAATGCTAGCTTCTCCCCTTTATCTACGGTGATTATTCCACCTCCTTCTTTTTCAAGTTCTCTTATTGCCATTACCATGTCTTCATCTCTTAAACCTATTACTAATATATTATGGTTGTCATGAGCTACTGTTGATGCAATTGCTCCAAGCTTAAATCCAAAGCCTTTTACGAATCCAAGTCCTATTTCTCCAGTTCCCCTATGTCTCTCGATTACGGCAATCTTGTATATATTTCTCCCAGCATCAGGTAGGATAATGCTATTGTTAACATGTAGCTCTTCTATGGAGCTTCTTGTTAATACGCTTCCTTCAATTGCTTCTATTGCTCTAACTTCAATTTTTCCCTCTTCAATAGGGGCTCTTACCTCAAGATCCTTCGTTTTTATTTCTCTTCCTATATTTACTGTTTTTAAATGTTTTTCTTCATATTTCGGTTTCTCCAAATCTGCTAATAGCCTTCCATTTCTTGCAATTACTTTTCCATCTGCAATTACTGTTTCAACTTCAACCCTGCTTAGATTCCTCAATATAAGAATATCGGCATATTTAGATGGTGCTATACTTCCTATTTCTCTATCTAGATTGTAGTGTTCTGCTGGATTTATTGTAGCCATCTGTATTGCTCTAATAGGGTCAACTCCCTCCTCTATTGCTCTTCTTACAACATGATTCATATGTCCCTGCTTCAGTATGGAGTTTATTTCCCTATCGTCTGTTACTAGGCAGGCATGTCTTGAATCTATTTTCGTCTCTGTTATTGCCTTTACTGTTTCAGCTACATCAAGCCAAGCAGATCCCTCCCTCATATATACATACATGCCAAGTCTCAGTCTTTCAACCGCATCTATTTTCCTTGTTAATTCATGAGATGATGAAATTCCAGCAGCAACATAAGCTGTAAGATCTCTTCCTAATAGGCCTGCATCATGCCCCTCAACTACTTTTCCAATTTTATGTGTAACATTTATCTTTTCAAACACCTCCATGTCTACTGATAAAACTCCTGGATAATTCATCATTTCCCCTAGCCCTACTACCTCATTCCAGCTAAGCATTTCCTCTACTTCTCTTGGTCCAAGATATGCTCCGGATGTTTCAAACATCGGATTTGCTGGTACACATGATGGAGCAGTTATGAAAACCTTAAGAGGAAGATTTTTCCCCTCCATAATCATAAGTTTTACTCCATCTAGTCCTAGTACATTTGCTATTTCATGTGGATCTATGAAGACTGTTGTAGTTCCTCTCGGTAAAACAGTTTTCGCAAATCCTGTTAGATTTAGCATACTACTTTCAACATGAACGTGAGCATCTAAAAATCCTGGAACCACATATTTCCTCTCCGCATCAATAATGATGGTATTATCTCCTACTGTATGAGATATATCCCCAATACTTGCAATTCTATCCCCCTTTACAGCTATTCCCCAACCCTCCAGAACCTCTCCAGAATTCACGTTAACAAGAGTTGAGTTAAGAATAGCTAGATCTGCTTTCTCTATTCCTAAAGCCACCTTAACTAGAGATTTAGAAACTTCCCAAAGCTTACTTCTCATAGGATTTCCTACATAGCTAGAATAAATACTTTCCTATAATCGGTACGATCAAGTTAAATCCTAAACTTTATGAGTTACTATATACTAACTTAATGGTATTATCTATACCTCACAGTAAATTAGAGTTATGATTAACTAGGCTATTTGTATTTAACTATAAGATTAGAATTATAGTGTTTATGACGTCTATTAATTACTATATATTTGGTTTTGTAAACTGTTCTGTTGCCTTTAGTAGCCATATGTTTTCTCTTCTTGCTTTCTCTATTAGTTCAAACATTGGTAGCGACGTGTAAATGTCTGGTATAATTCTTTCTCTAAGTAGATTTGGATACTTCTCCCTTAACTTCTTTGGTTTTCTCTTTAATTCATTTATAGCTTTCACTCCAGCTCTAACCTTAGCTTCACCAACAATACATAGATTATCTGAAACGCCATAAATATTAACTTCAATATCTGGAAGTGTTAAAGATGTAATCTCAACATTAATACCCATCTCCTTAAGTCTATGCTTAACTACTGATCTAGCTTCATCTTCAACATCTACTGTAAGCTTCTCCAAAGTTTTCTCAATTCTGCCAAGTCTAGCAAGCATACTTCTAAAATCTTTTCTAAGTGCTATTTGCTCTTTTCTAAGTTCAGCTATCTCGTTGGTTAAGGACTCAAATTTCTTTGAGTGTTCAAGAAGTTTAGCTCCTATAGCTTCAAATCCATTTTTCATATATGTTGCTAGAGATTCAATAGCTTTAGCCATGGTCTTCATCTCTCTAGTTTTAGATTTCTCTACTGTCTTCTTAATGATTTTCTCAATATCACTCCATGAAATACTAGTTGAAGACATTACTCATTATAACACAAGATTATTTTTAAACATTTCTAAGCTTTGCATTCAATTATATGTGGTGCTTACATTTGCAGAGGAAATTAATCCTATGTGTAATACTTATTCTTCATGTTTACAATTTCTCTCATAAGCCTCTCTGCATAGCTTCTATCATGATATGCTTTAATTCTTTTAATTGTTGTATCGTAGACATCTATGGATTCCTCCTCTAATTCTCCCCTTGAATATCTTGGATCTATCTCAATTAGCTTCTCAATTAATATTTTCCTCTCCTACTTAGACATTATTTTCGGATCCGTCATTGCAGATGCTCTTGCAGGATTCCTTCATCTAATAGGTATTTTAAGGCTTTAAATGGTAATTCATAATATTCACCTAATGCTCCTGTTCTCTGAGTAAATCTTTCCGGAGTTGCAGCTTTAAATGAAACCCTAACATAGATGAAGCTTGAAAACCTTGATAGCTTCCTTACATAGTCTCTATCAGCTCCGAGAATTATACCGTTTGTTTCAAGATAGAATGGGAAGTTTAGATTTTCAACATATTCCAGAAGAGTGAAAAGATGTTCCTTACCGATAGTAGGCTCACATCCAGATAGGCGGAGCTTATTGATTTTCGGTATCTTTAATCTCCAGTATGGTGAGTATATATTATACCCTTCTCAGCTGCCCCTAGAAGTTTTTCAGCCGCATTTCTTGGGGAGTAGAATTCCCCAAAAATTTCAGGGAAGTCTCTTGACCAGTTACTCCAACAATAGAAGCATCGTAAACAACAGCCAACAGCATAACCGGTAGCAATACCCCTATAAACAGGAACTGAGTAGAAATCAGTATATTTCCCCTCAACACCGTTGGGCCCCTCCTAGTAACTATGGCTTCTGTTCTCCTCGCTAACTCTAGAGGATCAAAGGGTTTAAACCCCTCAACTAGGAAACGCTGATACTCCATATCCTTAAGCCACTTAATTTACTAATATTTCCTTAGCTTTAAAGCTTCCTATTATGTATTTTGTTACGTTTAAATTGCTGGAGTTGATGGGGAGCATTAAGTTAATGAGAACCTAATGTCAGCCTGAGAGCATGGGTTTAATGTTTCCTATTTCTATATCCATTAATGCAGCCGATCTTTATTTCGCTTGAAAGCTTAGCTATTTCAGGTAGTTTCTGAAAGGGGTTGTTTAAGTTTTCTGAATATACTTTTGCATAAGCACTTCCCACAACAACTCCATCCGCGCCAGCTGATACTATGGTTTCAGCATGTTCTCCTCTAGATACTCCGAATCCAACCATTACTGGGATTTCTGCTTCCTTCTTTACGTTTCTTATTAGGTTTGTTATTGTTTTCCAGCCCCTTATTTTTGATCCTGTAACTCCCTTGATTCCTATGATGTAAATGAAGCCTGAAGCCTCCGCTACTATCTTTCTAAGTCTCTCTCTAGATGTTGTTGGTGAAACCTGTAGAATTAGGTTTAAATTTCTTCCTCTAATTATGTTTAGGAAGGGTTTAGCCTCCTCTATGGGTAGATCTGGAATTAAGATTCCTTGAGCTCCAGTTCGTTTTATCTTATCTAGGAAGTTATTGAAGCCCATAACGTATGGGATATTGAAGTACGTAGTAACTATTATAGGCATTTCTAATCCTAAATCTCTAAGCTTTTTAATTCCCTCTATACATCTATTCGGCGTTATGCCTGCTTTTAAAGCTCTTTCACATGCTGCCCGGAATACTTCACCGTCAGCTATAGGGTCTGAGAAGGGAATTCCGAACTCTACGATGTCCACTCCATTACTGGTAAGTGTTTCTATAAGTTTAATTGAGAACTCCTCGTTTGGATCTCCATAGTATATATGGGCTATATGTCCACCCTCTTTACGTTTCTTTAACTCTTGGAGTTTCTCTTCAAGATCCATAGAAACTCCTTAAAATAGTGTCTAGGTCTTTATCTCCTCTTCCAGAATGGTTTATAACGACTATTTCATCATGGCTAAATTCTTCCCTATGGTTTAACACGTATGCTATGGCATGTGCTGTTTCAAGAGCTGGTATAAGTCCTTCTGTTCTACACATTATTTTCACCGCCTCATAAACATCATTATCAAAAAC
>Ga0105162_1002097_pt1 | contig 10776 bp, 12 predicted proteins | sample JNZ201metaG_FD_81532 | JGI IMG/M metagenome (GOLD analysis project Ga0105162, IMG submission 81532) | Hot spring microbial communities from Jinze hot spring, China to study Microbial Dark Matter (Phase II) - JNZ 20120812A | ecosystem: Environmental > Aquatic > Thermal springs > Hot (42-90C) >...
GTGCGTCTAGATATTCATAGGTTTCCAAGTCCATTATCTGCACGCTGGAGGGCGTTACCGCAAACACTTGTCCACTTCTCTTCTCGATTATAGGAACCTCCGCCGTGGCATCAACTGGTTTAACAACACTTCTTTTTACGCCGTCAAAAACACCTATAGCAACTATCCGAGCCTTGGCAGAGCCATGTTTTCCAGGCTTAGATTTTGTAATTTCAACTATACGGCACGGCTCACCATCAACAATTATGTATCCGCCCTCTCGAAGACTCCCAACATCAACGGGTTTGCTCAAACACCATCACCAGCTTACAGTTTCACCACAGCAATTTTAAACAACACCCATATATAAGTTAAGGTAGCAGATTTACGGTTGCCTCAAGAAAGGGAAGAAAATTGTTCAAAAGCGCTGGCATAGTAGCCCGCTTCGACAGAAGAAAAGCCATAAAACTGGCAGAAGAAATAGCAGACTACCTAACCAAAAAAGGGTTAGACGTTTACATTGAAGAAACCTTGGAGAATAAAGTGAGGGAAAAATGGAAGTTTAAGCCACTTGAAGACATGAAAACAGACTTCATAATCACGATTGGTGGAGATGGAACAATCCTAAGAACGTGCATCGCAATCCCCAAACCAGAACCTCCAATACTAGCCATAAACATGGGGGTTCGAGGCTTTTTAGCGGAAGTCACACCTAAAGAAGCGTTCACGGCCATCGACAAATGTTTGAAGGGTGACTTCACAAGGGAAAAATGCGCGAAAATTTCTGTATCCGCTGGTGACAGAGATTTCCCAGACGCCCTTAACGAAGTTCTGATAACCGTTGACGAACCTGTGAAAATGATGTATGCTAAAATATCGAAAGATGGCGAGCCGATTTTGGATAGTCAAGCAGACGGAGTGATGATAGCCACACCAACAGGTTCTACTGGGTATTCACTATCGGCAGGTGGTCCAGTTTTGGATCCAGCAGTTGATGCATTCGTTTTGACGCCCGTATGTTCTTTGAGCGTTTTGCGTTCGATAGTTTTCCCCGCCGAGTCCAAAATCACGGTTGAAATTTTCAGGCCGAAAAAGGTTTTAGTTGTCGTAGATGGGGCATACAGGGCTTTTTTGGAAGCCCCAAACACTTGTGTGACTGTTACCCGCTCAAAAAATGAAACCACCTTCATAAGGTTCCGGGAAAACTTCTACAGCCGTTTAAAGAGCAGACTTCTCTTTCGCGGGGTTGGAGGAAGAGCCTAACGGAAGCGTTCAAAAAGAGAGTATTGATTTTGGATACTTCTGCTTTTGTAGCTGGATTTGACCCGTTCTCAATAAGTGAGGAGCAGTACACCGTGCCGTTAGTTAGAGAAGAGTTTGCAGGAAACTCGCTGGCTTTAGCTAGACTCGCAATGGCCGTGGAGAATGGGAAATTGAAGGTGAAAGAGCCAGACGTCATTTTTGTCGAAAAGGTTAAGGTTTCAGCGAGCGCCGTTGGGGACTTGTTCTTCCTGTCTGAAACAGATATACAAGTTTTGGCTTTAGCCCTCCAGTTCAAAGCGCAGGGGTATGCACCGCTTATCGCTACGGATGATTATTCCATACAAAACGTAGCTAAGCATCTGGGCATAGAATTCGCTTCACTTGCAACCTTTGGAATACGTCGACCATTAAGATGGATTAGGTATTGTCCAGCTTGCCACAGGAAATACCCAGCAGACTATAAGTCAAAGGTATGTAATGTATGTGGAACCGAGTTAAAGAGGAAACCGTTAAGAAAAGCCTCGCAGAAATTTGAAAACGCGGGTGGCTGAAGTTGAGCTTCACTGAAAAAAGGGTGGCATACTTTCATTCAGCTGGAAGACATAACACCGATGCTTTGCTGGAATTTGTGAAAGATTATGTTGAAAGGGAAAACCTAAGGGACGTAGTTGTAGCGTCAACGACAGGTGAAACAGGCGCCAAAGCATCAAAAATTTTCAAGGGGTACAACGTCGTCGTGGTAACTCACTGCTTTGGCTTCCAAAAACCAGGTGAAAGCGAGTTAAAAGAAGAGTTTAAAAAGGAAATATTGCAAAACGGTGCCAAGATTTTCACTGGAACACATGCGCTAAGTAGTGCCGAACGAGCAATACGCAAGGACTTTGGCACACTTGCTCCTTTGGAGCTTATTGCACACACTCTCAGACTCATGGGGGAAGGAACAAAAGTCTGTGTTGAAATTACACTCATGGCTGCCGACGCTGGACTAATACCGGTCGACAGGGACATAGTAGCCATAGCTGGGACTAGCAGAGGCGCAGACACTGCCCTTCGGATAAAGCCAGCTAACACTGGCAGGTTCTTCGACTTGAAAATTAAGGAAGTTATAGCAAAACCCTTGAACTTCTAGCATCGCGTTCAAGAGAAAGGAAGAAAATTGCCTCTTAAAGAAAAGCTCAAAACCGAGCTCTCCTTCTTTAAGGGAAATTACTTAATTCTCATTGCAAGCTGGATTTTAATGGATTTTGCTCATGAAATTCCCGGAACCTATTACCCGGACTACGTTATTCAACTCGGAGGAAGCCCTCTAATTCTCGGGATTATATCCTTTGCCTCGATGACGGCCCTCGCGTCTGTTCAGTTTCCGGGGGGCTACTTGGCCGACAAGTATGGTAGACGCTGGCTTGTATCGACGCTTACTTTTGGTGTCGCTTTATCCTTCGTTTTTTATGCGGTGGCACCCAGCTGGCACTTCATACTTGTTGGCGCAGTCCTCCAGAACATCTGCCTTCTCTACCAACCGGCGTTGAACGCAATGATGGCGGATTCTCTGCCACCGGAAAAGCGTGGATTAGGCTTTTCCCTCCTCAATCTCATAACAAGTGTCTCAACAACACCAGCGCCCGCGGTCGCCCTTTTTTTGGTCGCAACGTTTGGTTCTGAGCTCGGAATGCGCATAGCTTATACTATAGTTGTTGTATTGTACCTCGCAGCTGCCACCGTGAGGTTAAAGCTAAAGGAAACTTTGAGAAGTGCTGAGAAAGTCAAATTCAAGGAAGCAATACGCGCTTACCCCAAAGCCCTGCGAGAAGGAATAAACGTTTGGAAGGATGTGCCACGTTCAATGCTCTTCCTATTCCTTTCAGAACTGATAACCCGCTCATCCCTTTCCACGATTCAAACCCTCTTCTTGGTTTACGCCTTCTACGTACTGCAAATTGGAGGCCAACCAAATCCGGAGTTGCCGCCCCAAGAAGACCCGGCTCTTCAACTTGCCCGCATTAAATGGGGCTACGTAATGATCGCCCTTTTCATCTGCATGTTGATATCCGCCTTTCCAGCTGGAAAGCTTATCGACAAAGCTGGGAGAAAGAAGCCTCTAATATTATCCCATCTCCTGATCGTCCCGGCAATACTTCTTTTTGTTTACGGAAATTATCCGCTCCTTTGGGTTGCTATGCCGCTCGCGGGATTCTCCATGCTTTTAGGGTTTTCCTCATATCAATCGTTGTTCGCCGACCTTGTCCCGCAGGAACACCGCGGAAAGATAACTGGCTCCATGAACTTTTTCACATACATCGCCATGGCCATGGGCGGCGCTTTAGGAGGTTTGCTCTACGAAAGAGTCGCGCCGCAACTCCCGTTCGTTCTGGCTACTGTTTTGGCTGTGCCCTCGATCGCTTTGATAACGCTTTTTGTGCATGAACCAAAACCGGAAAAAAGAGAAGTTTAAAGAGCCAAAAGGCTATAGGGTTTCTATTTCACTGTTTCCTTTTCAACATCTTTCACAACATCTTCAATTATGTCAAGCGCAGCGTCCACAAGCTCTCTCGTAATATTCAATGGCGGCACAATTCTTATGGTTGAAACTCCACATGTTACAACGGCAACTCCACGCTTCCAAGATCTTATCATAACCTCCTTTGCTATTTCAGGGGCAGGTTTTTTGCTTTCTTTGTCTGTTACAAGCTCCATGCCTATCATCAAGCCTTTCCCCCTAACGTCGCCAACAACCTCGCTTGTTTCCATGAGCTCTTCAAGCCTCTTCATAATGTGTGCGCCCTGTTTTGTGGCATTTTCCAAAAGTCTCTCCTCTTTAATTACCTCGATCACAGCTAAAGCCGCTACACAAGACAATGGGTTTCCGCCAAAAGTGCTTGCGTGGGAACCGCCTGTCCAATCCATTATTTTGGCTCTAGCTATAGTTGCTCCCAAGGGCAGTCCGGAAGCTAATGCTTTAGCACTGCAAATTATGTCTGGTTCGATTCCCCAATGTTCAATGGCGAACCATTTTCCAGTTCTACCCATGCCAGACTGCACTTCGTCGTCTATTAATAAAAACCCGTATTTGTCAGCCAGTTTCTTTAAGCGTTTAAAGTACTCTGGCGGTGGGACAACGTAGCCGCCTTCGCCTTGAATTGGCTCAAACAACACTGCTGCAACGTCTTCTGGAGGCACAAACTTCTGTAACACAAACTCATCTATAAAATCCACACACCAATAGTGACAGTCTGGATATGTTTGTTTAAATGGACAGCGGTAACAATACGGATAAGGAACCTGCGTTACACCGGGCATAAGCGGGAAAAAATACCTTCTCTGAACGGGCTTGCTGGCCGTGAAAGATAATGCACCGGTAGTTCGTCCGTGAAAAGCATTAATAAACCCTATAAAAAGCTGCTTTCGCGTATGCCACTTTGCCAGCTTTATCGCTGCCTCAACGGCCTCCGTCCCACTATTGCTAAAAAAGGTCTTCTTCTCAAAGTTTCCAGGTGTTATTTCCGCGAGTTTCTCAGCCAGCGTGATAACTTCGCTATAATAGAAGTCCGTGTTAGAATAATGGAGGAAACGGTCACACTGCTTCTTGATGGCTTCAACAACCTTCGGATGCTTGTGGCCAACATTTAAACAAGCTAAACCCGCGTTAAGATCTATATACTCGTTTCCATCCACATCCCTAACTATGCACCCCTCACCAGATTCCACAACAAGCGGATAAAAACGCAAATAGGATGGCGAAATAAACCTTTCATCCTTTTTTATAAGCTCTCTGGCTTTTGGTCCCGGAGGGGTTACAACAATTTTCGGGTAAACAACCATAATACATCGCCCGTAGGGGACTACATTGAGGAAAACATACTTTATATCAATTTCTGTTCTATTATGGAAAACTACAAATGGAATCAAAAGTAGGCAGTAGGTTGGAACCTTTAATTCTTGCTGAACTTTGAAGGTTTCTATGGCTTGATTACTGTTATTTCAATAGTTGAGACGTTGGTTTTTTGTCCTTCAGGACGAGTGACTTCTTCTGTGCCGATCACGATGTCCTTGACTTGCAGGTCTTTAACGAACGCCCTTCGCAGCAATTCAACAGTGTCAACGGCCCTACTAATTGCCCGGCCTCTAGCTTTTATAACAATTTTCTGCGCGCCTGAATTGAGGAACGTTAGGCAGGCGAGCACGTAGTTCATAACTGGCTTTTTGCCAACCAGCACAGTGCTTTCGTTTTGCGTCGCAGGTTTTTGTGTTTTCTCTTCCTTCGCCGATCTCTTTTGCTTTTCCTCCGTCATATTCTACCTCCTTTTCACTAATTGTATCGTTGAAACGCTAAACAACAAACTATACCATAATCTTGAGGGGGTTCATATATTTTTCCACGTACAAACCGTTAGACACACCTTTCCATGGAAGCTAAAGTGCGATAAAACTCCCAGTCTTCGTCAACCCATTTTGATTTATTAAAATCTGCCTCCATAGGTAACGAACTCTCTTGGATTGGTAGGTAAGTACTCTTGGTTTGAAAGTTAAACTGCAGCTTGTTAGTACTAACCTAAACCCAAAGCAGGATAGTCAGCAAAAGCAGAAAAGTAGCAGCAAATAAGGGGATGGCTATTCGCTTGGCCAAGTTAATTACCATATCTGGAAGCATGCACAGTTTTTCTAGCGCTTCTTTTCCAATAACCTTGACATTCGAAACGTTCAGGTGCAGATATCCCACTTTTGCTGGGTTCAAGCCGGCAACTGCGATGCGAGCTGCCTCGCTTACATATTCAATTAATCTTTCATGGCTCATGACTTCGCCTATTGGATGGTATCCCCGGGCATTAAGCGTCACCGCATTTACTGAATGGGTGTCTGTTGTCAAGACCTCTCCGTCGTGGAAACCGATGGCCTTTAATGCTGCCAAAATTTTTTCACGCAAGCCGGAAACCATGTTGTTGCCATCAAAAACAACGTAAGCTGTTCTCTGTTCGCCAATTTCAACAGCGATAACGGTTATACCGCCGTGCCCCATGCCATCTGATAAGCTGAACTCTTTCGGTTTCACGGTAGCTGCACCCACTCTAAAAGGTTTCTTTTCCAGTGAGGCTGCTTTCTGTAGACATACTTCAGCAGCGCTTTCAAGGGCTTCTAATGCACGTTCCAGGTTCACCATGCCATTTAAGCTGTTGTGAGCGTTTACACAGATACATTCCTTTATACCAAGTTTTTCGGCTTTCTCTTGCACTATGGAGCCAAGCTCTCGTGGAAGATCCTCTGTGGTTTTAGGTGCCAAAGAAAAGGTGATGAACGGTGTCTCCCCAAATATTTGGCAGCACACAGTTGCCAGTTCGTTTTGAACTTTGACGAATGGTGTTGCCTTGTTCCCATAAGCCTTGACAACAGCTGATTTAACAACGTGCTCGATTATTTTTTGACTCTCGTTTTGAGAAGCAAGGTCAAGCTCGTGCCCAAGTAGTCCGAGAGGCACACAGGCAACGCCGCCGAACTTCTGCTCCATATATTCCTTGAGCATGGAGGGCAAAAGGCTGCTTCCAATGTTTTTAAAGGGCCCGGGATGAACGGATGGCACTATTATGAAGATACCGTGGTTTTTTGTGTTAAACCGTAGAATTGAAACATTAATGCTGCTTTCTTTGCTTAACCTTTCAAGAAACCTTTCAAAGGGAGCGTTTAGGCCTGCAATCCAGTTTAGCAGAAAAGCCTTAAAAATCGACAAAGAAGGAAATCCCACGGTTTTCTTGCCAACATTGTTTAACAAAGCAACAAAAAGGAAGCTTGAGAAGATAGCAAGAGCTAAGGCGCATAGCAAAGACGTGAAAACTTTGAGTAAGTTTGCTATACTTGACCAAAATAAGGTGAACGGTCCCAAACATACAAATGAGGGTATTATGGATGCAGCCAAAAAACGTGCGATTCCAGATGAAGAAGTTACATAAAGCACTATAAATCGTAAAATCAAAACGGCTGCGAAGCCTAGAAGGCAAAGTCTAACAGCCCATATAGAACCCAAGAAAACTGCGGCAACAAAACCAATCAATATGAAAACCGACCAAAAAATCCAGCAGAAAAGTGAAAGCACCGTCAGACGTCTCAGGTCATAAACCGGGTCCTTCGCAAAAACATGGAACCTCAGGTAGTAATTTAGTAGAACCGTAAGGGCAAACAATGCAACACCAAGAAGCAAGCCGTCAACCAATCCAGAAGTGGATTGACTAAAGGCTAACACATGAAGCAAGCTCGCCAAGAAACAGATAAACACCAAGAAAACGATACTTTTCCCGTATGAGGGCAAGGTAAACAGTGAAGCGTAATGCTTTACAGCTCTATCCAGATATCGGTTTAAAGAGTTGCTGTTGCTCATTAGCTAACTCAGCCAATTGATCCTATGAAACACATTGTGCATATTAATATGTCGAAATAGTGAACAATTATCCCTTTAGTTTCACTTTTAAGTGCATCAACAGTGAAACAAGAGAGTAACTGTTTTATCTGACAAACACAACTTAAAACTTGCTGAACCACATGCCCGAACAGAATATCCCGCCCACAATATTCCACATGCTGGAAAAAAACATCGGTAAAAGCGTCCGTGTTATTTTAGATCCTTCATACGGTTTTGAGGGAACCCTGGCTGCAGTGACTCACGAGCCTCCAGGTATATGGCTTTCAAACGCTGAGGCCATAATTTTGAGGGCAACCATAGCTCAGCCTATTCCACAGGTGGCTGCTAGAGAAGAGCGCAGTGAAATATTTATTCACTTAAACGCTGTTCAGAGAATAGAAGTCCTACATTCACCTTCCCGTCGCTGACTTCAGACAGGGAAAAAGATTCTTGCCAAAATACATACAACTATTAATGCTATGGCGGCAATTACAAGAAGTTCAGGTCTAACCTTGATTCCTTCAGTTTCTTCCTCAAAGAATCTAAGCAACCCAGCGCTCGCAGCGGGCATGGGGGTGGACTCACTTTTTTTCTTCTTGCTCATTAAGTTCCCAACATTAAGCCGTGTAAGATAATGGAAGCCCCTCATTATTAAGGTTGCGTTGGAACACAAAAAGGTTTTATGCCGAACAAAGGTTTGCATATTAGAAGGTTTAAGCCCTACTATAAAAGCCGTCAAGGTCGTTTTAGACGTGGTAACAGTTTGGACAATAGGACACAGCAATCGCTCCATAAACATGTTTCTTGAACTTTTGAGAGAACATGAAATTCAAGTAATAGCAGACATCCGCAGTTTTCCAACGTCCAAAGTTGAACATTTTAGAAAAGAGAACATGGAAACATGGCTCCCGGAAAATGGCATAGAATATATTTGGCTTGGAAAAGAGTTAGGAGGTTATCGTAAAGGTGGTTATGAAGGGCACATGCGAACCAAACTTTTCAGAGAAGGCATAAAAAAGCTGCTAGAGGTCGCTGCCCAAAAAAGGACTTGCATAATGTGTATGGAGGTAAACCCAAAATATTGCCACAGGAGGTTCATAGCTGCCTACTTAGAACGTAGGGGGGTAAAAGTGATCCATATAATCGCAAAGGGACAGCAAAGCCTTATACATACAACTTAGATTTTAAAACTGCGAGAGAAGCTATTTAGAAGGGGACAGGGTTATGCACATATCCGAATTTCAAGAATTAATGCACCGCTTATACTTTCACAGAGATTCCCAAAGAGGAGTGGAAAAAACCTTCGAGTGGTTGGTAGATGAGGTTGCTGAGCTCGGTGCAGCCCTTAGAAGCAATGATAAAAAGGCCTTGGAAAGCGAGTTTGCAGATGTCATAGCATGGCTGGCTTCATTGGCAAACATAACAAACATAAACCTTGAGGCCGTAGCTTGCCAGAAATATAACAATAAGTGCCCAAAATGTGGGCAGATTCCTTGTCAATGCCCCTTCGTGGCAAGCAAACCTTAACCTAGACGCCTTTGCCCAAGCCCTGTTAGAGCCCAAACAGACGGACGGTTGCCCTTCCTTTGCACAATGCCTCTAGCCTCTAAAAGTTTTAGATGATGCAAAATAACGTTATATGGTAAACCGGTCTGTTTTGCAATTTCCCTCGTGTCCGCTGACGCTTTCTCCAGAAAGTTTAGTATTACTGTTCTTGTCTTCAAGCCGGGTTTAACATTCCTGAACACAGTTAGGTAAGCGTTTGGATGGTATTCCTCTCTGGGCATTATCCTTCAAAATTTACTTCTGCATGCAAAGTAGAAAAATTTTCACCCAGCAAAGTCTGTCAGGCTTATTTGCCTTGGCTTCTTGTTTTCAAAAAGAGCGTTAATCTCGTCCCTCACGAGGGCTATTCTTTGGGCATAATACTTCGGCAAACCATATTTACGGATTATGTGTTCCGCAGCCTCTAGGTACTTTTCTATCCCACCTCTGTAGACTGTTAAAGTGAGTTCTCCACCACACTCTGAGCATCGACCTTGTAGGGGTAGACGGCGGAAACGCTTGTTACAGGCTTTGCACCTGAATGCTTGTGTGGAGAAAGCCCTTAAGTTCCCTGCAATGTCACGGATGAAATGTTTAACTAAAACTTTAAGAGCAACTTTTCTTGCGTTTACGGCGGCAATTTTTTCGGCAAGGGATAATTGTCCGCTAAGTTTATCCATCATGGTCTTAAACCTTTTGTAAGCACTTTCCTCGACACCCACATTCACATTTGAAACGGGTACCGTGTAATAGAAGCCTTCAAATTGGGCTTCTGTCCCAAGCCTATAGTCGATTAGGTCAATTAACGGGCTTACTTGTTTAGCTTCAGCTTTCTGCCAAGTCTTTTCATAAAACTCTGGGGGGTATTCCTTTGCAACATCAAAATCATGCGCTTGTCTCTGCACTTCCTTAGGGTGCACAACGGGAATAATGAATAAAGGCGCGTCCATTATTCCGCCGATTTGCGCAGGCAAATATTTCCTGGAAAAGTTCAGCAAGGTATCTAACGCTAGCATTAACGCGTCCTCGTCGCCGTCACAGTCCCTGCGTTTGGCAGAGTGCCAAACAGGATGCGCGTAGCACACATTAAGGTTTGTAAATCCAATGATGCGGCCTAAAACGCCCACTAGGGTGTGAGGGGCTAAACCAACAACTAAATGCCCTACAAGATCGTCGATGTTTTTAACGTTGTAGTAGGGCGGAAGCCCGTAAACCTTCACCAAAAGCTCGTCCAGAAAGTTTGCAACACGGACAAAGTACTCTGCACATTTAACTGGGATCACAATGTCTTGTATTTTCAGTTCGCAAATTTGATCTGGGCTTGTCAGCGGTTTGCCATAAATGTCATGACGGTAGCCAAGCTGCACAAGCTTTTCGACAGGGACACCAATCTCAGCTGGTTTGAAGTGGGTTAATGGGGCGTTCGTTGCATCAAAACGGATTGTGCCGTCCTTATACACGGACAAGTCATATTTCGCCCTCAAAATTCCCTTCTCAATTATTTCAGGCATTTTCATTTCGTTGGTTAAGCCTTTAACGCCCTTCAAGATTTTTGGCAACGGAACCGCCAAATTGCTACAAGCCTCTTCAAGCAACTGTTTAAC
>Ga0105162_1002098_pt1 | contig 10773 bp, 6 predicted proteins | sample JNZ201metaG_FD_81532 | JGI IMG/M metagenome (GOLD analysis project Ga0105162, IMG submission 81532) | Hot spring microbial communities from Jinze hot spring, China to study Microbial Dark Matter (Phase II) - JNZ 20120812A | ecosystem: Environmental > Aquatic > Thermal springs > Hot (42-90C) >...
GACTCTTATGGCGAAGTTCCTCCAGGCGATCGTGGACTCTTTATAAGCGGCCATCCACAACCGCCCCCTGAAATATGGGTAGATCGCTCGCCCTTAATTCAATTTCCTTGCCAGTTAGCGATGGGTTTTGATGCTTCAGCACCCTTATGGACCTGGAGAGCTCCGTCAGGGGCCTGACCTCCAGAATCGTCCTGGAGTAGGCGGATGCGGCGAAGCCGCCGACTATGCCTAGCCCCTCCTCGCCCGGCTCCCTGTCGAGCTCGGAGGTTGGCCAGGTGGAGGCCACCACCGGGACGTTGAGCCTCCTGGCGAGGGTTGAGAGCTCGTAGAACTGGCCCTCCAGCCAGCTCTGCGCCTCATCCCTCTCCCTGTCGGTCTCCGCGCACCTTATCCACGGGTGGTAGTGATACGCTATCCCGTCGACGATTACCGCGACGACGGACGACAGGAATGACGGCGAGAGGAGGCGGAGCCCCCTGACGATCTTCGCCTGCTCCTCCGCGGTGGAGGGGGAGCTCGCGTGCAGGTTGTTTAGGGGCTGGATCAGGCGCCTGAGGGCTCCCGAGAGGTTGCCCTCGCAGTCGATGAATATGACCGCGCCGATCCTCGACAGGGAGATCGCCGAGGACAGGAGGATCGTTGTCTTGCCGACCCCCGTCTTGCCGACGATCAGCGTTATCCTGCCCCTTTCCCAGCCGCCCAGAAGCTCGTCCAGGGGCCTTATGCCGGTGCTGATCAGGCCGCCCTCCGCGACCCCCACCTCAACCAGCCTCCCCCAGAAGCGCCCTCGCATTATCCTTTATCTTGACCGCGAGCTCCCTGCCTATTCTAGGCATCTCGGCGAGCCTCTCCACCGGCGCCTTGGCCACGTCCTCTATCGTCCTCAAGCCGTGGTTGTAGAGTATCCTGGCCCTAACCCTGCCGACGCCCTCTATCGCGCAGAGCTGGAGGAGCTCGGGCCTCACGCCGTGCCTGATCCTCTCGGCCAGCTCCATGAAGTACAGCGCCGCCTTATGCGCGCCGAGAACCATCAACAGCTCGCTCAGCGAGGCGGCGATCCACTCGGCGTTCTCGCGTAGTACGTGCAGGTCTCCGGGCGCTATGTCGTACACGTTCGCCATCGCCTCCTCCGCCACCTCGTTCACCCAGAGCTTCAGCGCCAGGGCCTTCGCTATGACCTCCATCTCCCTTCCCTCCGCATCCCATCCCAGCCTCTCGAGGGCCCTCGTGAAGGGCTCGATGGCGTGTAGGGGGACGTCGTACTGTATCGGCGACAGGTCTGGGCAGCAGCCGACCGCCACCAGGGCCACGTCCTCGTCCAGCGCCGAGGCCGCCAGCCTCTTTGCTATTACCGCCGTCAGCGGGTCGACGCAGAGCTCCGCGACCCGCTTGCCCAGCCGCGTGAGCTCCAGCGAGTCCTGCTTGAGCAGGCCTATCCTGCGTAGGAAGTCCAGGGCGCCCTGGACCTCGCCCCAGTCATAGCCCTTCTGGATGTGCAGTAGGGTGGATTTGAAGAAGCCGTGCAGCTCGTCCTCGTCGCCAACTATCCCGGCGGCCGATGAGGCTAGGATCGCCCACGAGAGCTTCCTGCCGACTAGCTGGCTCCTGATCGGCTCGGGCTCCGCCATGAGGTATTTCTTGATGAGTATGTTGAGCTTGCGCTTGCTCGAAGCCATTATCACGGAGTAGCCCTCGCGGTCGTATCCCGGCCGGCCGGCCCTGCCCGCGAGCTGCTTGTACTCCATCACGGACATGTCCCTCACGGATTTTTTCACCTCGGGTATTATCACCATCCTGGCCGGGAGGTTTACTCCGGCCGCCAGGGTCGGCGTAGCGCATATCACCTTAAGCCTCCTGGCCAGGAAGCTCTCCTCGACGACGCGCCTGTGCGAGTGCGATAGGCCCGCGTGGTGGAACGCCACGCCCCTCTCGACGCAGTGCGCGAGCCTCTCGGCCATCTCGAGGCCCCTGCCCTCGGCCCTGATCACCTCCGCATCCCTCCTCAAGCCATCCCTGTCCAGCGCGCCGAGCGCGCCCACCCTCTCGGCCAGCCTGGCGGCGCACGACTCCGCCGCCTTCCTGGCGTGCGAGTACACCATTACCTGCCCTCCCTCGAGGAGGCAGTTGAGGGTCAGCCCTATCAGCGGGTTACCCACCACTCCGGCCTCGATCGACTCTATCTTCCCGGAGTCGACGTAGTATAGCCTGTTATCGTAGAAGACGCACTCTCTAAGGGGGGTAGGCCTCCACCGGGTGACCACGGGCGACGCGCCCAGCCACTTGGACAGCTCATCGTGGTTGGTGATCGTCGCGCTCAATCCAAGCCTCTGAGCGCCGGGCGCGACCTTCATCAGGGCCGTGGCCGCAACCTCGAGCCTCGGCCCCCTCTCCGGGTCCGCGAGGAGGTGGACCTCGTCGATCACGATCAGCCCGACGTCCTTCAGCCAGCTGCTCCTGTGCCTGACCAGGCTGTCGGCCTTCTCATAGGTTGCGACCACCACGTCCACCTTCCTAAGCCACTCCTCCGGCGAGTCGTAGTCCCGGCTAACTGCCGCGACCCTCGCGCCGAGCGGCTCCAGGAGCCTCCTGAAGTACTCGGCCTTCTCCGTGGTGAGCGCCCTCAGCGGCGACAGGTATAGGGTTTTCATCCCCCTATCCATGGCCCTGGCGGCGGCCAGGACCGCGAGAAGCGTTTTGCCCGAGGCCGTGCTGGTCGCGACGAGCAGGCTCTCGCCGTCGAGCAGGCCGGACTCGACGGCCTGCGCCTGGGGCGGGTACAGCGCCTCTATGCCGGCGCCCTTTATCGCCTCCCTCAGCGCCGGCGGGATGGGCAGCTCATCTACCCTCAGCCCCGGCACCCCCAGCCCTGGAGAGCGCCTCCAGGACCCTCCTCGCGTACTTCAGCATCCTCTGGGCGGACGTTATGGACACCTGCCTCCCCTCCTTCAGCGCGTTGCTCACCTCTATCAGCAAGGTTTTCGCGTCCTTCGCCTCGCCGTGTGTTATGCCGACGTCAACCCCCCTGTCCGACAGCTCCTTCACGAGGTCGTCGAGATGGCCTTTCTCGATGTCGAAGAACTTCTTGATGGCGCTGCACATGAACTCGTAGGCGACCATCACGCATGGGCCGTATTTGCCCTGCCTGAACAGGCTCTCGGCCATGTAGAAGGATGCGAGGGCCTCGTCGAGCCTGCCGCCGGCATCCGCGTCTATAACCGCCTGCGCGGGAGCGGCCGGCCGCTCAGCCTCCTCGGCCTCGATCGCGGGCCTCGCGGCGATCGCGCCCCTCTCCCTGACCGCATTCTGGTACTCGGAGAGCAGCTCCTCGCCCATGGCCGTCGTGTAATAGACCTCGCCAAGGCTGGCCAGGTAGCCCTTCTCCTCGAGCTCCTTCACGAGGGCGGAATCCTCCTCCAAGACCCTGCTGAGCCCGCCCCTGGCCTGCTCGAGCAGCCTGGCCACGTCTACAGCCCTGTCGCCGAACGCCCTCTCCAGCGCGGTGAGCTGCGGGGCGCGGACCTCGGCGGAGGCCTCGGAGGCCTCGGCGGGCGCCGAGGCGACCTTATGGGCTACCGCTTGCGCCGCCTCAACGCCGAGCACTTTGGGCTCGATGGCGGCGGGGTAAACCTTCTCTATCTTGAACCTCCTATCGCCCTCGCCGCTTATGATGGCCTCCATGGGCTTCAGGCTCCTGATCAGGGGGATGAGCGCCCTGACCCTGTCGCCCACCCTGTAGGGCACGTCCGAGAGCTCCGTGAGTATGTACGTGTTGCAGAGGCTCCAGACGCGCTCGGTCTTCGGCGCCGCCCTGGACACCAGGATTAGGCCCGATAGCTTCGCGCAGTCGAGCGCTATGTACAGCCTCTCCCACGGCTCCCTGGACTCGTAGCTCAGCAGGTTCACGTCCTTGATTATGATCTCGGGGTCCTCGACGACCAAGACCACGTTCTTGTCCGCGAGCATCAGGATAAGGTATCCCATGATGAAGGTGACGTCCCTGGCCGAGCCGGCCGGCTCGACGCAGACGACCGGGGCAGGAGAGGATAGCACCTGGGCGATGTGAAGGCCGCCCGGCGCGATGCTCCTCATCATCGCCGCTATGCTGGAGAGCAGGGGAGCCAGCCTGCGGTCCTGCACTTGAATGGAGTGGAGTATTTCGCCCCTCCCCACGGTTCCCTGGAGCACGCCGAGCCTCGCGACCCTGGCGGCCGGGAGCAGCATCGAGACGTCGTCGTTTTTGAGGCGGTTCGCGAGCGCCAGCGCGTAGACCATGTTATCTGCCGCGTCGTCGTATTGCTCGAAGTCCCTGGAGGCGTCCACCGCGTAAACCCTGTAGTACTCCGCGCGAGCGCCCTCTGGTATGAGCCTGCCGGACCCGATGATGACCGCTCTTCGCCCCCGCTCCGCGAGCTCCCCGATGATCTTCCTCGCGACCGTCCTCGCCCTGGCGCCGACAATTAATATCCCGGACTCTAGCTCGCTCCTCGTCAAACCCTCCCTCGAAAACAGTCCCCCTTTACCGAGCTCGATCACGACCCCCTCCCCTCTACTCGATGGCGTAGATTTGGTTTGCGGGAGCGCTTGGCCTCGAGGGCGAGAAGGCCAGAACAGCGATACCCCGATCAACCCGCCTATGAAGAACGAGGCGAGCGCGAGCACCTCAGCCGACTTCGAAAATAAAACGAGCACCAGTGAAAGGAGCATCGCTATGAGGAGGGTCCTAAGCGGCCTCCAGCGCAGGAACAGGAATAGGCTTCTAAACGCGAAGGAGCCCAGGAGCCAGCCCCCCGGGACGAATATCATTATCATGAGGCCGAGCAGGAGCAGGATGAGCGCCAGCATGCTGATGCTCACGAGTATCGGGGCGGCGACCGCGAATATTATGCCAGCGATTACGAATATCATTAAATACTTCAGCCAGCTCATGGCAAGCGCCGCTCCTAACTTAGTCAAAGAACGCGTCCTCCACCTCCTCGCGCCTCGCCCGGCGGCCCCTCTCTCGCCGCTCTACGCCCTCTCTCACCACTCCCTGCCAATTAGTTGGAGGCGACACCCTCGGCTCCCAATCCTCCTCGACTTTGAGCTCGGACGCCGCCCCTTCGCGCCCTCCACCCCCCTTCCTGATGAGCTTTAAGACGGCGACCGCGAGCACGACGATCACCGTTGAGGCGATGAAAATGATTAAAATGGATGATGATGGCGACGAGAAGATCGACGATTGCGCGAATACGGGGCGGAAGCTTGCCGCCGGGAGGACATACTCTTCGCCATCCTGAGCTATCAGCCTGACGGAGGCCGAAACATTGCCGACGCCTCGAAGATCGGCCTCATTGAAGGCGAGCATGGCCGAGGCCCTCTCGAAGGATAATGGGCTCAGCTCGTGGGGCACCATCACGGACTCTACTTCGCATGGTGCGGAGCACTCAACTCTGTAACCGCTTATCTTCAAGGGTTTCGGCGTCATGATCCTATACTTCAGCTCCACCAGGCCCGAGCCGGCCATTCGATAACCGACCTCCGCCTTTATCGAGCCATAATTGGGCGCGCGCTCCTCGATCACCTCCATGAGGCCCAGGCTGGTTGAGGCCAGGAAGCTACGAGAGCCCGGCTTGGCTGCGAGATAAAGGTACTTGACGACGAATCTTTGCGCAATTGCGTGAACCTCTCCATCGTAGAGCAGGAGCTCGCCCGCCCCTCCTATCAGAACATATGAGCCGTCATGCGCGAACTCGGCGGCCTCATACCGCGCCCCCTCAGGAACGCTCAGCCGCTCAATAACATTGTTCTTCAAGTCGTATAGCAGGACGATCGATTCACCCGTTATCAATATGAGCTCGCCGCCATCACGCGCCACCACCCTATAATATTGCGCCGGCGGCGCCTCCATCGACGTAATTCTCCTCAGATTCTCGATCATGAGCGGCGGAGCGGCCGCCCCCTTCTTCGACGCCCCGACAACTATCAAGCCCTTTTTGGATAGCGCCATATCCGTTATCGCGTACTCTCCTAGGTTCGCCGGAGCCTCCTCGAAAGCGATCCTGGATAAGCCGCCATCCGCTATTAGGAATAGGGTCGATCCAGGAGCCGGCGCGGAGCCCGATGAGCCCTTCAAAATATTGGAGAGCTGATCGGCCGAGAGCTGGCCGCTCCTGACGAGCGCGACCTCGCCGTATTCCGTGGACTCCATGTCCCAGACGTAGCCGCCCTGAACATAATATCTGAGGGTCAGCCCGCCGGTCCACGGCCTCGGCCTAATCAGCTGATAGATGTTGCCCGCCCCGTCGGAGACGTAGATCTTCGACCCGTCGGGCGAGGCGTGGACGTGCGCAGGCGGAACCGGCATCGGCAAATACTCGACCGACGTGTAGTTGTAGATGAACAGCCCGTAGGGGCTTGTGATCACGGCAACGCTCGGGCTCAGGAAGGCTATTTTATACGCGGAGGGGATCGAGCAATAAATTGCGGAGTTCTGAGTCGGATCTATTATCGCGACGCCGCCGCCACCTCCAACAACCGCGAAGAGCAGGCGCCCACCCTCCTCGAACGGGTAAATGTTTTGGGCGGGGAAGGCTATGGCGTAATCCTTAGATGAGCCACCATATGAGATGCTTATGATGTTCGAGCCCCTCGGGACCAGCGCCACGACAAGCTCTCCTCCGACGTAGCCCACAACCCCGGCTATCGGGCTCTCCCTTCCCACTTGTTCAAGGAGCTGTGGCCTGCGCTGAACTTCGAGGATCACGTCCATTAGCCACGAATCCGAGGGCGGCGTCTGATTCGCCTCCTCAATTAATCGGTTTATGGCGGCTGCTAGGCTACCTCCCTCCGAGAGCTTGATCGCCTCCGCCCCACCCCCCTTACACACTTTTACCAGATGAACCTCCACCCTGGCCTCCCTGCCGGCCTTGTTCTCGGAATACGCTAAGACGGGGGCACATCCCTCCATGCCAATGTTATGAGTCTTGAGCGCCAAGAGCGGCTTCAAGTCCTTGACGGCGATGGAGGCCAGCTGGCTCCCGAGCTCGTAATAATAAACCTCATTCTTACTTATGAGTATGGCGAAGTCTTTAGCCGGGCTCCAGAGCGCCATCAAGTAAGCAGATGTTAAGAATGGTAGATCCCTGGCAGTGATCGCCCCGCCTATTCTCTGCAATATGACCGCCCTACCATTGCCTATCGCCAGCCCCCTATCATCCTTCCAGATCACATCCATCAGGTCCGCGCCGCCAATCGTTACCGGCTCATAGATCCAGGTGCCCCCCTCCCTCCTCGCCTCCGCTATCAAGCCGCCTTCACCCACTATCAGCATCCAGCCGGGCTCCGCGTGAACCCCGTATAGATCCTTTGATAGGCCGAGAAGCCTGTAGGAGAACTGGTATCCGCCGCTTGAGGCTCCAAGCGCGGGCGGCGCCGCCGACGAAAGGATGAGGAGGATCAAAGCTATGGCGAGCGAATATTTCAGCCACTCGATTATTCTCTTCAATATGCTCCTCCTCCTGCTACCCCGGCGCCCCCGCTCCTCCTCATCGTCCTCATATCTCCACGCATCCTCCCTCTCCGCCTCGCCGTAATCATCCCAGTAGTCCCAATACCTGTCATCCCAGTAGTCCCAGTACTCGTTCATCCCACCCACCTCCCGCTCAACTTTTTACTATTGCATTCGGGACACAACCCCTCCGGTCCAAGCATGCTTAGACACGTCGGGCAGGTCCACTTGCTGATCAGCTCCAGGCACTTCACCGCATCCTCGCCGCCCTCCTCAATGACGCGGCTTCTGAGGGCGATTATGGCCTCCTGCAAGTCAACGCCCCCTCCCACCCTCCTGGTCAAGCGTTTTAACACCTCTACGGGAATATCCTCACCCTCCTTACCATAATGCGCGATTATTATCGCCAGCTTGTTCACGGGCACGTCCTCGAGCTCCCGCCCCCTGAGCCTATTCACAGCCCTCTCGATTTTCTTAAACGCTATTGCAGCCCTCGCGATTTTCGTGAGTGGGGCTTCAGCAACCGCGGGCGCCGCGGACCGCGCGACCTGCGCGACCGCCGGCTGAGCGGAGATGGGAGCGGGGATGGCGCTGACGCGTCCCCTCCTTTCCCTCCCCCTCCCGCCCTTTGAGCGGGGATTCGCCGGCTCAGGTTGCTCGGCCGGCTTAGGCACCGCCTCGCTCACGGCAGTCTGCACCGCCTCATCCTCCCCTATGATCGCCGTGAGCTCCTCTATTCTGCGCTCAGCAGCCCTTTTTTCCCGCTCCACTATCGCCTCAGCCCTCTTCCAAAGCTCCTCATGCGGGTAGAGCCTGGCTATTTTGCCCACGAGCATCATGTCGGCGCCCGACCTGAACATGCTGGCTTTACCAACGTTTTCCACCCCGGCGATCCTCTTGAGTATCAGCCCCTCATGCTTATCCATTTGATGTATGACCTCCCTGAGGAGGTGGCATCCAGTGTACTCGACCAGCGACTCGACATCCGTTTCCTCGCCCAGCTTGAAGTAGATCTTCGTCCCGATGTTCGCGAGCGCGTCCTTGTCAACGTCGCCGCTTCTCTGCGTCAGGAGTATCATCGCCACCCCCCTGTTCCTGACCTCCCTGATCATCTCGTTCACGACGGACCTGTACTCGCTGTGCGACTTCATCAACGTCCAAGCCTCATCGACCACTATGAACCAGGGCTTATCGACGGCGGCCAGGGGTCTCCTCGATATGTGGAGCCTGAGCTTCCTGAGGAGGAGCTCGAGGGCTATCCTGCGCGTGTCGTCATCATGTATGCCGCTCAGATCCACCACTACCAGCTCACCCCACCTACCGGTTTTCTCATCGCCGGGCTTCGCCTCCAGGAGCCTGGGATTGAGCGGCTCTCCATCGGGCTCGAGGTAGATCGAGAGGAGGCGGATCCTCACCGCCAAATTCATCGCGGCCTCATATGCCTTCGGCCTCTTAGCCTCCAGTAGCTTATGCCCAACGCGATCCAGCAGCGCCGCCAGCTGCGAGAGCTTGGGCTTACCGCCCATCTCCATGAGCTTAACCGCCGACGTGGTTAGGAGGTAGTGCTGGGTGGCCCCAGGGCTCTGCCTCTCAACTATCGCTAAAGCGTATGAGAGATCTTCAGCGACCTGTATTTTCGGCTCCCCCACCACAGACTCGAAAACGTTCAGCCCGCTCCTCGTAATGTTATACAGCCTGGCGCCTGCCCACCCGCGCTTAACCCTGCCGGGGTCCCTGACCATGAACACCTCGGAGATCAGGTTGTCGTCGCCGCTCTTGAGCGCCAGCTCCAACATCACCGCGAACTTCGTGTACTGCCCGAGCGGGTCCAAGACCGTCACCGGGTATCCCCTCATCAGCAACCTCACCAGCAGGTAGTACATGAAAGTGGATTTACCCATCCCGCTGGCGCCGCACACGAGCATATGCGGATTCCCCTCGGCCACGGGATCCCATACCACGCGCTGCGCCCCGCAATCCCTGAGTATCCAGTCCCTCTCCAGCCTCTTCACGTCGCCAACCCTATCGGTAACCTCTATCGGCAGATAGGCGAGCGACCACCGCGCGGTCGCCACCACTATTCCCCCCTCTCTGCCGCCCTTATGTACGGAGGAGAGGAGAACCGCTCCCTGTAAGATGTACGGCGGAAATATCGGGAAATTCAGCACGGGGAGGAGGGCGAGCCCCATCCTACCCCTTGAAATCAACATCGCGCGCACCGCCAGATCAAATGGGAGGGCGACGAGGTTCAGCACGCCGAGATAGCTCGTCCAAGAATCGCCGCCCATGAACACGAACAGTAGGGCCATCAAAATCCTGCCGATTAATGGGAGGGCCGCGGAGGATGAGCCGACGGTCAGCTTACTCGGCCCCCTCCTCGCGGGAGACTTTTTCACCATCAGCGCCGCGAGGAAGCCCATGCCGATCGTGAAGGCCACTCCCCAAATGATGCCGAGGCCCGGCATGGCGAGGATCCTGTAAAGCGGGCCGATTATGGGGCCGATTACCGGGTTGCCGAGGAGCGATCCGATCACATCAAAGCTCCCCAGCCCGAGATTAAGGCTCATTCTCCCAACCTCCTGAGCGCGGCGACTATGGGTATTAACACGGAAAACGACGCGAGGAGGCAGCACATCACGCCGAGATGATCCGGAGCGACGCTCACCTCTATCATCTTCTCGGCCTTGACGCCGTAGAACTCGGAATATGCCTCGGCTTTGATCCTGACCTTGCCCCCGAATATGAGGCTCATCGGAACCTTCACCCTAACCTCCACCACTCCGGCTTTATCGCTTTTCAGCACACGGGGCGCCGCCTCACCCTCAACCCAAATCCTGAAATCGGTGTCGCCGATCGGCCTCACCTCATCACCCTCCCTCGACAGCGCGAACTGTATGATTAACTCGGATCCCGGCCTCGGCTCGCCGAACATCCTGTAATACACCTGATACTGCGCATCCGCTTGCTGAATCAAGAGCAGGGAGGCCAACACCAGCAACAGCGACAGCTGGATCAAGCGCGCCCTCATGCTTTCACCTCCACGAGTTCATGCCCGCAATGCGAGCAGAATCTGGCCCATGACGGCGTCTTCTTATGGCATTTCGGGCAGAAGCCCTTACCCATATCGAGAGATGCGACGGCGAGCTCCTCGACCTCGCCCCCACCCCTGCACATGGGGCCTATCGAGGAGCTGGAAATTCTTCCTCCCACGATCCACGATCCCCTCCCAATATAGCATGGGCCGGCGATGTAGCTGTGCGGGAAAATAACCGCGTCATCATCCACAA
>Ga0105162_1002100_pt1 | contig 10770 bp, 10 predicted proteins | sample JNZ201metaG_FD_81532 | JGI IMG/M metagenome (GOLD analysis project Ga0105162, IMG submission 81532) | Hot spring microbial communities from Jinze hot spring, China to study Microbial Dark Matter (Phase II) - JNZ 20120812A | ecosystem: Environmental > Aquatic > Thermal springs > Hot (42-90C) >...
ATCTCGCTCTTTTCTTTTTGGGTGACCATCGTGTTTAGACGCGTCCTTTGGTCCTCCATTCTTCTTGACCCTAGACGGAGCTTCGAGCGCGTATCCCTACCTATTGAGGCTAGGTTTGACCCGCTCACTGGAAGAGTATGCATAATATCGGAGCTACGCTTCAGCCTCCCTGCAAAGACTGACTTCTCAGAGATAGCTAAAGCCACAGAGATGTTCTGTCCCTTCTGTCCCGCGAGAGTCGAAACAGCTACCCCGATGTTCCCGGAGGAATTCATACCTAATGGAAGAATAAGGATCGGAGAAGCAGTAGTGGTGCCCAACCTTATGCCTTACTCCCAGTATAGCGCTGTAACAGTGATATGCCAGAAGCACTTCGTCAAGATGACTGAGTTCACGCAGAAAGTTCTAGCTGATGCATTCTTAGCATCGCAAGAATACCTCAAAAGAGTAGCGCTACATGACAGGTCACAGAAACACTTCCTCATAAACTGGAACTTCATGCCCCCCTCAGGAGGAAGCATAATTCACCCTCATCTTCAACCGGTAAGCTACGAGGAACCAATGGGATACTATGCAAGGCAACTTGAAGACTCCAAAAAGTTCCACGAAAATCACGGTTACAATTTCTGGGAGCACCTCGTTGAGGAAGAAAAACGGCTAGGAGAAAGATACCTTGGAGCAACAGGCGCCATACACTGGATTACAGCATTCGCCCCGAGAAGCTACCTCTTCGAAGTAATTGCTGTATTCCCCAAAAAAACATCAATCTTAGAGCTCGAACAAAGCGACATAGAAAACTTCGCCAATGGACTCGTCAGAATCCTAAATTACATGGACACCCAGAACATTTCCAGCTTCAACCTCACCCTCCAATCAGGACCACTAAACGAACACCACTACAGAGTCAACGCCTCAATAATACCCCGATTCACACTACCACCACTAGGCACATCAGACACAGCATCCCTCCGCGCACTAAACGACCTATCAGTATGCTACAAGAAACCAGAAACCACATGCAATGAGCTCAAACAATACTTCTAAAGCACACACGAAGCCAACCGAGAAAACCAAACTCTCCAGCAAAACAATCACTCAACAAACAAGAACAAATAGCGGCCCCGAGGGGATTCGAACCCCCGACACCCGGCTTAGGAGGCCGGTACCCTCTCAGAACACATCCTGGCTGGGTTACGGGGCCACAACCAATAAAATCCTAAACCTCGCACTTTTTTAACTCTTTTCCCCCGAAGCTACGAGAAAAATTTAAGTATGATAGCCGCTTTTACCCAGACTTGGGCGCGGGCGTAGTCCAGCCTGGTCTAAGACGTCGGCCTGCCACGCCGAGGACCCGGGCGGCTAACACAAAGCCAGGGACTTCAAATCCCGGCGCCCGCATTCTTAAATTCGTTTAATTTTCATATGAGTTGTTATAGTGATTGTTACTCGTCACTTACCCTCTTCTCTTTGACCTGTTTGTGTTATCTGTGCAGTTTCTGAGATAAGTTTTTGCTTCTTTTCGAGATAAGAAGAAAAAGTGTGAGTGTTATATTCTTGTTTTCAGCCATTGGTCTATGTCTTCGAGGACTTTCTTTTTTTCTATCTCGTTGAGTATTTCGTGGTACATACCGTTGTAGACTTTCATTGTAATTTTTCCTTTTTTTGCTTTCTCTGCTAGTTCCATGCTTCCTTTAGGGTTAACCAGTTTGTCTTCTCCAGCTACTAATAGTAATGTTGGAACTTCGAGTTTGTCGGCGTTTTCAAGGATCATGTTCATGGCCCTGACAAACTCTACAACGAATCTGACTGTGATTGTCTTGAATATTAGTGGGTCATTAGCGTAAGCTTCGCAGACCTTTTTGTCATGAGATAAAGTGTAAGGGTCTATTTGACTTGGGATCTCCTGTTTGGGGTTGGTTTTCGCGAGCTCCTCGAGCATTTTCAGAGTTCCAGCATCAATTTCGCTTGCGAGTCTCAAAGCTGGGGAGGAAAGGATCAAATAATCTATTTTGTTCGGGCTCTTAAGTGCGTACATTAAAGCTATTGTCCCACCCATACTGTGGCCGAGAAGAACGAATTTCTTTCCTGTCTCTTTTTTCTTAACTATACCGATGAAGGTGTCGAGGTCCTCTACGTAGTCATCAAATCTATCCACATATCCCCTATCTCCCTCAGAGAGCCCATGGCCCCTGTGGTCTAGCGCGTAAAACGCGATTCCTTCGCTAGCGAAGTGCTCTGCTACATGTTTGTATCTTCCTGAGTACTCAGCTAAGCCATGCGCTAACACCATGACTGCTCTAACTTGCTCAGGTTTCCAAGACTGGTAATACAATTTTAATCCGCCTTTTCCCTTAAACTCTCCCTCCTCATGAACAACTTTCAACTTTCATCCCTCCGTTTTCTCCTCTATCAAGAGCAATAAACTTCCAGTATCATTGTTAATTTAAAAATTTGGGTTCAACCTCCGTAAATTATGCTTTACTACCAAAAACGCTTATATTTGTCATCTTTGCTATTTTGTTATCTTGTGAGCTCTTTAAAGGGTGGAAAGTGGCTTCAAAAACGAGATGGATGAAGCTCCGTAACTATTTGCCCTAGCGCTCTTTTCCATCCTTAAAGAGCTAACTAGCAATGAAACATAGGTGAAGGTTGAAAATGTATATTAGAAATAGTAATAAGTCTGCGATTGCTCGCGTTGAGAGAGGCAGAATAATGACTAGTGGTGGAAGCACCCTCGGCTACGTCGAGAACGGCAGAGTAATGAACTCCAGTAGAAGCACGATAGGGTACGTAGAAAGAGGATACATAATGAACCCAAGTAGAAGTACCATAGGAAGATATGACAGAAGCAGAATTATGTCCTCATCTGGTTCAACTCGTTTTTATCTCGAAGGAAGAAGCATCATGGCAAGCAACCGGTCAACTATAGGTTACACAGACGAAAACATAGAAAACTACTTGGAAGAAGTGGTGGCTTACGTTGTCTTTTTTTCTAACTGGTGGTGAAAAGCTCTCTTCCCCTCTTTTTCTTTTCCATGTTGTTTCCGTTTTCGGAAGCATCCCGAATTCTCGGTTGGCAGGATCGAAAATGGCTGTCCTTCCTCATATCGTAACAACCAATTTTTTGTCTTAAATCTGTCCAGAAGGGGATGCTAAGTCAAACCTTAATACCCCTTGTAATCCTATGATTGCTAACTCCACTTTCCCTTAGACCTCTTTTTTCATGCTTTCACAGGCATACCTTAATTCAATTTGGTATCAGGGAATAAAAGAAAGAAATATATAACGTAGCAGTGAAAGATTTCCCTTGATGGGGGCGTAGCGCAGCTAGAACGGCTTATAAAAAGTGGTAAAGTAGCGCGGCTGGCTCCAGAAGCAATGAGAACAAACTGGTGCGCTGACCGGAGATGATGACCTTCTGGAGCTCCGAGCTGGAGAGGAGTACCCCCAGAAGCACCAGTTGGTCGTGGGTTCACCCTTTACAGGGGGCCTTAAAGTCCCACCGCCCCCATCAAGTTCACTATTTTTCTACTTTAATTCGCGATACTTAGGCTTCGCTCTGCCCGGAAGCTTTTCCCTAATCATTACGATTTTCTCCGGCTCAAATACTCCACACATGAACTCCGTAATCTGTTGTTCCTTTCTTTTTGCTTCATGTATGTTGGGGTAGATCCTTCCTGCAGCTTCTTCATCTTCGTTGCTTAGCGTGCATGCGATGACCGCCCTGTCGAACTCGTCGAGCTGGGTGATGTTTCTCTCAAATGTCTCAGCAGCTCTCCATGACAAATGAATCATACGGATCCAGTTAAGCCAGCGAGTGTAAAAGTGTGCCTCCTCTGTTTCAGGAGTTCCTTTTGGGTTGCGGAACTCGCACTCATTCCACCATGGTATCTTCGCGTTAAGCCTTATTGCATGGTCATAAAGTCCCGTATTTATCAACTCGTCAACTAGCCGCCCGAAAACTAGGAGGTATGCTCCCGCCCTTTCATTGCCTCCTTCGTCGAAAAGCCTCTTACCCATGGAGACCATTTCCTCATCTATTTCTCTCGCAAGTCTCTCCGCAGCTTCAACTATCCTCCTGAACTTTTCCTCTTCACCTATGTCTCCCATTCTGAGTTTTTCAAGGCTTAAAGACCTAACTAATTCAACTGCTTCATCAGACAAAAGCAGTTTGAGAATTCTTTCGAAGTTCTCGTCGAACCTATCTCTCCTCATCCTCCCCCCGCAGCTTCTTCAATAGTTAAATTTCATTTATTTTGCATAAACACTGCCTCACATATTTGACTTGCACTCAATGTTAAGCCTCCCGCTTAATTTTCCGTAAATTTATTTTAACTTCAAATTTTGGATCAAATAACGCTACACTTTATTGTTAATTTTATTTATGTTACGTCGCCATTAACTTTTTTATATGTCTTTAATGGTGTTGATTTAATGGAGTTGATACCGTTGTATTAACTTTCCGTCCTGCGTATTCTTTCTCTAGCAAAAATTATGATGATCTTTGGTGTAGGGCGAAACTTGCTTGATTAACGTTTTTTCTTGAAGGTTTAAGGAAAGGTTTTTATCTCACTTGTTCGGGTTTTCTTTAGGTTAACTGTTGGAAAGGGAGGAGTTAAATGTGCGTTTATGGTTACTTGATATTCTTGCTTGTCCGGCTGATGGATGTAAGCATTATCCATTAAAGCTTTCGATATTCGAGTGGGAGGACGATAGCGCAAAACGAATATTAAATGCAGGTGAGTCCTACGCTAAGGGTGATGTTGGAAATATGAAGAAAGAGTTGAAAGGTAGCGTTAAAGTTGATAAAGCTAAGGAAATAGTGGAGGATGAGTTAGCTAGGTCGTCTATGGAAGTAAATAAGTATATCTCTCTCTTTAAGGAGAAAGTGAATAGCATTTTTAGGAACGTAGTTGTAGATGAAACTGGGGCCTCTACTCAGTTAATAAACGCGATAATTAACTTCAACCCTCCTTCTAGCCTTGATGAGCCGTTCGAGAAAGCTATATACCTCGCTAATTGGCTTGCCTTCAAGGTGAACGTGCAAAGCGGGATTTTAGTTTGCGAGAAATGCGGCCGCTTCTATCCGATAATAGAGACGATCCCCCATATGTTACCTGACGACTTGAGAGACAAAAAGGAGGATAAAGAGTTCCTTTCGAAGTGGCGGAAGTTTGTTCCAAAAAAGATACTAGAAGCGGAAGGCATCACGTAGCTTCACTCCCCACTAAAATAACGGGGCATACTTTGAAACGGTCTCTTTCATCTTTTTCACGGTCTCCTTGACCACTGCGAGTATCCTTTCCCTTTCATGGGTTAATGGTGGCTTATCCTGATCATACATGGTGTCAGGGTCCTTTGGCACATCACCAAGCTCAAGCGCCATCTTGATATAGAGCTCCCTCCACGATGAAGGTGTATACTCCGGAGGTTTAACTCCCAGTAATTTACATGTCATCAGGGTCCACGCCTTAGCAGTGCATCCTATTTCATATCCTCCCCCGCCAAAAAGTATCAATTTTCCATCAGTAGCCTCATGTGCTAAGTTATGAAGTGTCTCCATTATTTTTTCGTAGCAATCTAGCGTGAGTGCTTCAGTCGTTAATGGATCCCTGAAGTGAGTGTCAACACCGCATTGCTGCATTATCATGTCAGGTTCGTATGACTCCACAAGTGGAGGAACCACCTCGTTGTATGCATAAAGGTAAGCCTCGGTAAACGTTAGAGGCGGCAGAGGAACGTTCACACAGTATCCTTTACCTTCACCTTCACCGACCTCGTCTATGAACCCCGTACCGGGATACAGGAATCGTCCGTCTTCATGGAAGGAAACCGTTAGTACGCTCGGGTCGTGATAAAATGTCTCCTGAGTCCCATCTCCATGGTGGCAATCTATGTCTACTATCATTATCCTTTTCAAACCATACTTCTTCTGAAGATACCTTGCAGTTATGGCGACGTCATTAAAAACACAGAAGCCAGCCCCCCTATCCCTAGCAGCATGATGCAGTCCTCCACCCGGATTGAACGCGTGAATCGCCTCCCCCTCCATGACTAGCTCAGCAGCTTTCAGTGAGCCGCCTACAAGCATCGCTGACGCACTAAACATCCCCTTAAAAGCTGGTGTGTCACCGTAATCCAAGTATCCTACACCTTTTTCATCCAACCTCTTGACGCGTTGCAAATACTCTTCACTGTGAACTAACTTTAGCTCCTCCTCGTTTGCCATCCTAGCCTCTGCAACATAAAGATCAGGGTGTTCTAGAATTCCTATTTCCCTCATGAGTTCCAGCATAAGTGTTAGCCTCTGAGGGCGTAGCGGGTGCTCAGGGCCAAGGAAATATTTAAGGTATTCGTCCGAGTAGACAAGTGCTACTTTTCCACCCAATATAGGAGACCTCCATTCCTCTCTTTAAACTCGAAATTTTCTCCTTAAAAACAATGCACAAATAGACTAAGCGATAAATAAACCATCCTCCTTTTAGAGGATGCACTTGGGCTTTAGCTATTTACTTAAGTTTAACATTGTGACGAATGAAAGTTAAAAATTGTATGGGTGGATACAATGAAGGAACTGCGAAAGCATTCGGAGGTTGATTTGTTGATATATGTTTGTTGATATATAATAGGAACAAGTTTTTGTCTCTCGCTAAAGTAGACGAGTAGAAAAATTACACAGAAAAATGGTTAAACTCACAATTTTAAAAGAGAAAAGAAGAGCATTAATGGACAACAAGTACGTCCTTGTCACTCCAGCGCATTACTTTCTGAGTAGTGCTTCCGAGAACTACGCGTTTGACGCCAGTTAGCCCCCTCGTTCCTATGGCTATAAGGTCGACGTTTTCATTGTTGGCTTCGTCAACTATTTTTTCTGCTGGGTCTCCGAAGGCTACCTTCTTCACAACGTCCTCTACTCCCTTCTTCTTGGCTTTTTTCTCGGCTTCCACGAGCAGTTTTTCAGCTGTTTGTTCTAAGTGACTTTTGACAAGGGCATACGACGACTCAGAGTATTGCTTCACTAATTCAAGCTCCTCAGTTTTTATGACGTTCAACAAGATTATCTGAGAGTTAAATGCCTTAGCGAGGTTTATCGCTTTATCCAACGCCCTCTCAGAGTATTCTGATCCATCTAAGGCGACAAGTATCTTCTTGTACAAGCAACCACCCCAAAGAAGTAAGATTAATCTTTTTTTAAAATCTTATTCTTAGCCACCATGGGTTACACTCAGCACAGTTACAACGTCTCCATCGTTCACCTTTGTATTTAGCCCCTCGAGCACCCTTACATCTCTTTCGTTAAGCAATACAAGCATTCCCGGAGCCACTCCTCCTCCATTGACAACCATGCAGTAAGCCTCTTTACTAAGAGCTGACGAGAGGACGTCTCTAACAGACGTTCCGTTCTCCACTTTTACATTTAAACTTCTGGCTCCAACTACTCTTGCTAGCCTTAATGGAAGCTCAACCTTAACCTCCATATGCCTCCCCGTCACAGCGCCAAGAAGTCATATACCGTCATCAGAGGAGATGCATCTCCTCACAGCCGAGCTACGGCTCAGAGTAGGTCAATCTCCTCATCAATTATACCGATGAACGCTCAAATCTATAAAGCTAGCGTTCACCTCAACACTGCCCTAACTCTTCTTAAGGCTACGAGGGGAAGCGCCTCAAGTATGACTCTTCTGCATCCCTTACGGCCAACGAGAAGGTCTGAGACTAATCTTTGAAGCAATTTTGACGTCACATCTAAACTCTCTCCGCCTCTTCTTTTAAGGAAGAGATCCCTAAGCCAAAGGCTCCATTTTAACTCGCCTCCAATCTCCCTCCTAAGTCGCTCACCATACTTCGTCATACAATTCCATTCTTCCTCGTAAGATTCAATTATGGTTTCAGCGCCCATTCTCCCGCTTTCCATCGCAAAATACATGCCCTCACCAGTTATCGCCGAAACCGCTCCCGCAGCATCCCCAAGAGCAATCCATCTCTCCCCACAAATAGTCTTTAGAAGGCCTGAAAGAGGAACTACTGCGGTCTCGAACTTTAGAATTCTCCCCCCTTTAAGCTTGGGCTTTACTAAGGGGTGGCCTCTAACTAAATGGTCTAAGTAATTCTTGAGTGGGACTTTAACTTTTGAGAGTAGCGCCCCCACACCGACCACCAACGAATTTCTTCTCGGAAAAATCCAAGCGTAGCCAAAAGGTGAGACCTCGCTACCATAGTAGAAGAAGTTTCTGTCTCCGAACAACATATCAATATTCCCTTCACTGACCTCTATAATATACTGGACGCATAACCCCAGCTGGTCTCTCCTCCATTTCCACCCTGAACTTCTCCTTGAAAGCGAGAAGACTCCATCAGCAAACACGACTGCGTCGCACTCGTAACTTCCGTTTCCATGGCAGGAAACACCTTGACTACTAAACAAAACCTCGTTCACTTTCTCCCCTCTGACAATTACCCCTCCCTCTCCCTCTACTCTTTCAGCTAAGTAGAGTCCAAGCTTTGTTCTGTCGACGTTCATCCCCACTCGCTCGTGATAGTCAACATTAAACTGCTTGTCGCCTACGGAAACGGCGACGCCATACAGCTCTCTTTCGGCAACATCCAAGCTAATTCTGAATTTTTTAACGGCTCTCTCGGTAAGCATTCCTCCACAAGGCTTCTCCCTGTTCGGCGTCTCCCTCTTATCAGTGACCACCACTCTCAAACCGGCTTTCGCCAAGTGTTCACCGCAAATTAATCCAGCAGGTCCACCTCCCACGATCACAACGTCGGCTCTCATTTTCATTAATCCCCTAAACCTCTAATTCGGAGAGCGCCTCAAGAGCGGTTTCAACGGCATGATCGAGTCCATCAATCACTTTTCTACCTAGGCAGTCAAAGAAATCTTTTCCTTCAATAGGCTTATCGCTTACCGCCACTATTGCACCGCACTTGACGCCATAAATAGAGCACACTGCAAACAATGCAGCTGTCTCCATGTCTATTCCAATGCAGCCGGCCTCAACCGCCCTCCGCAAATCTTCCATTTCTCTAAAGAAGACGTCGGTCGTCCAGATTGAACCCAAATGCGTCCTCCAACCTTTGCTTAACGCCGCACTGAAGAGAACACTCGTCACGTCACGGCTTCCCTCGACAATGGCTTCATTAATGTACCGCTTAGAAGTCCCGTCCCCTGTAAAAGCCCTCTCAGCTACTATAAGATCACCCAGTTTAATATTCTCCTTAACGGCGCCAGCGAAATCGCTTCTCACCACTACACGAACACCCGCCCTATGAAGTGCCTCCAGTGCCACAGCAGTCGCTGGACACCCTATTCCAGTGTGCACAATGGAGATGGCGACGCCACCATAATACCCGTGAAAGGTCTCTCCCCTCCTCTCAGCTTTTTCGAGGAGCCGAACTGCTCTCCTGGTAGCTATCCTCGTTGCAGTTAAGAGGACACGCCTTTCCACTTTACCCGGTCTGCAGCCGAGAATAGCGTAGACTTCTCTCACTTGTTTAGGAACTGCCCTCAGAAGACTAGCGGCCGCCTTCAAACAACCCCTCCGGTAATTCAAGATGGAACATGAAGCACAAGATGCGAAATTATGTCAAGAAAGTCAAGATAACTTTCGCTTCGTCACTGAAGGCTCCCGAGAAGAAAATAAATTGGCGAAGTATTCTACTGGGCTCTGAGGGCTGTGGCACCCTACCAGTTAAGCCATGAAGAGCTACGCTTATCGGGTCAAAGAACATTGCCGCCAACAAGAGTATGCACGCAGCCGTCATTATGCTAGTTAGCAACATGAGAAGAATGAAAGGTCTCCTAGCAATGCTTCCTTTAAAGCGTGTTGCCAGAACCGAGGCCATTATGGCCGTAAGAATAAGCGCATATATGGCGTACTGCCCTTCAACTGTAGCCAGAGTGATTATCAAGGTGAACATAACCGACGAGATAGCTATAGCCGCGTAGTCCGTCACTGCCAACTTCTCCTCTTCTCTATGCCACGCCTCCAGTAGTATTCCTCCCACCATAAGTCCGAAGAACCCTGTGTAAACAAGCTGATGCCCCAGTATTTCGTCAAGGTAATATGTCGGAACATATATCGCAGAAAGGTAGACGAGCACTTCAGGGCTGGTGGCCACCCTCGAAGCCATGAAAAGCATAATTTCGTTCTCAGCCATTGTAACCTCAACTTTATTTGCGGCAAAGTGCAAACCGTAGCCGACAAAGAACAGCATGAGAGATAAAAGGAGTAAAACATCCAAGGATGTCCTTTTCCATCCTTCTCTGCAGACACCCTTCGAGAGAACTCTATAGAAGCCATAGAACATGAAAGCCATGTAGGGCGCTTGAACAGCAAGCTCGAACCATTCACTGAACCCGCCAAAGTTAGCCACAAAAGAAACTATGAAGAACGACCCTATAAGCACCAGAGATCACTTAGCCACCTTATTCAATGGTACCACCTCTCTTTAAGAGAGGCTTGCATATAAATTAGAGTTTCGCTTACTTAAACACGATAAACTAAAATCTCTGTGGCCCCTTCATTTTAGGAAGGTGAAAAAATGGAAGAGACAAATACTCTTAAAGAAACCGTTAAAGAACTAGACCAATCGGCAAAGCTGATAAGAGACCTCGTATCCAACCTTATAAAGCTGAGGCATAGCCTCCTAAAAGCATACTCGGGCCTCAGTAAACTCTTAGAGGAACCCGAACTCATGAAGCCAGCAGCCCCCTCACCTACGCCTCTACCCGCGCCCCCCTCGCCTCCGACACCCACCCCC
>Ga0105162_1002102_pt1 | contig 10758 bp, 6 predicted proteins | sample JNZ201metaG_FD_81532 | JGI IMG/M metagenome (GOLD analysis project Ga0105162, IMG submission 81532) | Hot spring microbial communities from Jinze hot spring, China to study Microbial Dark Matter (Phase II) - JNZ 20120812A | ecosystem: Environmental > Aquatic > Thermal springs > Hot (42-90C) >...
ATACTAGTTGATCCATAACTTGAAGGTTATTCCATGTCGGGTTTTTACCCCAAACCCTCGCAGCCGCTGCAGCAACAATCGGAGCTGAGAAAGATGTCCCGCCATACCATACATAGTAAGCATTATAGATACCTAGAGTTAGTATCCTGAATCCTGGCGCGGCGATGTCTACATAATTCAGCGTGTTGGTTCCATAGTTGCTGAAATATGTTCTCGCATCAGTCTCATCCGTTGCCGCTACTGTAAAGCTGCTCGGTATAGCCGCAGGAACTGGAACAAGATCATAGTAGGGCGTAAAGGGATCATCATAATAATACGTTATTAGGTTATCTTCATTGCCGGCCGCGGAGACAACAATCTTACCTTGATCAACACACAAATCGATGATGTCCTCGAACATCAAATACTCATCTGATTCGTAATCTACGTATCCCCCTAGGCTCAAGTTTATTATCTTAACAGAATCTACACTGCAGGCCTCTATCAACCCACTCATTACATCATCGAATGTTCCCTCACCATTTTCATCTAGTACTCTGATTGCGTATATCATGCTCCTTGGAGATATTCCAGCTATACCCTTAGCATTATTCACCTTGGCGGCGATTATTCCCGCCACAGCTGTACCATGACCATACTCATCATATGGATCATAATCGCCATCAACATAATCATATCCCAGTATCACTTTTCCAATGAGTTCTTCATGGTCGTATTGGACTCCGGTATCTATCACGGCTACTGTTGGCGCCGTTGAAGCTATAGGTGCAAGGTCTTCCTTGGTCTTGAAGAGATACCATTGATAAGACCTGAATGGGTCTGCTGTTGGAGCTTTAGGCGATACCTCAGGTTTACCCCTAAACGCTTCATGCCTTATTGGTGGAGCCTTAACCTTAAAGTTCCTCGCAACATACAATACATTTTGATTCTTCTTTAGCTCTACCTCAGCTTGTTTAGCCTTTTCTTCATCCTCAAACTTCAACAACTTGACAATCTTCTCCTCACCTTTACGGCCTAAGATTGCGACATCTTTTACGGAGAGAGGCTTAACCTTTCTTACGATCTCATCAGCCTTCTCCCTTGTCAATGTAGGCTTAAAAACAATTATTCTCTCCCCCTTAACATAATTAGCTCCAGTCTTTATCTCCTCAATAGTTTTAAGAATCGGCTCAGCCCTTTCCTTAATCTTCTCCTCTATTGACGGAGAAATCCTGGGTAGACGCTTAGCGAAATCCTTAGACTCATCTATCACGAGCGAGCTAGTCGGCGTAACAAAGGTCAGCAAAGTCGACGTGAATAACAAAACGATTAGAAGAAAAGAGCCGACACCCATAACATATACTTTTTTCATCACGTTTTTAGTATAAAAAGCCCTTAAAATATTTTTCTCATAATGCATTCTTTTAATCTCAGGCTTATCTGCAAGTCTCCATTATCTCATTTTTTATATTCGCATTCTAAAAAAATAATTCCTTTTGAGCGATTCAAAACATTCCTTTCCTTAATCGAGAGGGCGAGGGCTAAATATGCTTATCTGTTAGAAGGAGTATGATTATGTGTGGTAAAGGAAGTTTTAAAGAATAATGAGACGCTCTATGTCTGTGAGGCATGTAGACATGTTTACAGGGAGAGAGTATGGGCCGAGAAGTGTGAAGACTTCTGCTTCAAATATCATGCATGTTCACTAAGTATAACGAGTCATGCCGTTCTTATTTAGCCTCTCTACAGTGTTTGTCTACTCAATCATAAGTGGGTCCTCTACAAATAAATAGGATATATGGGTCCCGTCTGACTCAACGTTTAGGTGAATAATCTTGATTGGACAATACGTAGTAGCATTCAGGGAAACACTAGAGGCTGCAATAATAATCGCGATAATTCTCTCCTATTTAGCAAGAAGCGGACGACGTAATTTTTCGCGATTTGTTTGGCTAGGCGTAGCCTCAGCAGTAACTGTAAGTCTGGGGACAGGAATGCTGGTATGGTATGCTTACGGCGCTCTTCCAGAAACTATTAAGATGTTATTCGAGTCGTTGACTGCGTTTATCGCTGTTCTTGTCTTATCGACAGTGATTTATTGGATGACACTCAAAGGCGGAACTATACATATAGAGATGGAGAGACGCACAGAAGTCGCTGCCACGCGGGGTGCTAGCTTAGGATTACTTTCATTGAGTTTTGTTGTCGTCTTTCGGGAGGGCTTTGAGACTATTCTCTTTCTCACTCCTTTCTTTCTCGCTGATGCCTTGGGGAGTCTTGTTGGAACGTCTCTTGGAATATTTACTGCTATCATGTTGGCCTACGGCATTTTTATCGTAGGCATGAAGATTAACCTGCAGAGATTCTTCTACTTCACTGGCGTACTTCTGATTCTGCTTGCAGGCGGTTTAGCGGGATATGGAACGCATGAGCTTCTTGAATACTTTGAGGCAATTGGCTTAGATACTGGTTGGCTGGGAGAGTCCGCCTATACGCTGAATATACCAGTGGATAGTCCGTTTCATCACAGGGGAGCGGTGGGCTCCATACTCGCAGTGATGTTCGGCTATACTATAAGCGCTGAGTGGGCAAGAGTAATAGTCCACTCAGCATATCTAATAACAGCGCTACCACTCTTATCGCATATAGAAAAAATACGCATAGAATCTTCGAGTGAATATCTATAATATCGTGTTGCCGCCATCTATTACAATATTCTGTCCAGTAATGAAGCTTGATTTATCACTCGCTAAGAAGACGACTAGGTTTGCGACGTCCTCAGGAAGCCCCATTCTGCCTAGGGGTATGCTTCTTACTGTTTGCTCGTAGAATTCTTTTGTCAATCCTATAGCTTCTGTCCCGGGGGACTGAATTGGACCAGGCGAGATAGCATTGACGTTTATTCCATACGGGGCCACCTCTAGGGCCAGTGCCCTCGTGAAGCCTACCACGCCTGCTTTACTTGCTGAGTAGTGAGCCAGATTAGAATAGCCAACCATGGAGCCGGCAATTGAGGCAATATTGATTATTTTACCGCTTCTCTGCTCTATCATTTTTGGCAATACTGCCCTTGTCACGAGGAATGTTCCCTTCAAATTAATGTCCAAAACCCTTTCCCAATCCTGTTCAGTCATCTGTAAGATGGGCTTGAATGGATAAATGCCGGCATTATTGACTAATATATTAATCCTCCCGAATTCACTTATGGCTTCCTTTACAGCTTTCTCCACCTCTTCCGCTCTAGAAACGTCGCATTTAACAGCCAACCCCTTAACCCCTAGCTTTTCTATCTCTTTCAACACATCAAAGATCTTATCGCCAATATCGAATAAAACAACGCTTGCACCATGCTTAGCCAACGTGAGGGCTATTGCTTTTCCTATGCCTTGTCCGGCCCCCGTTACGAGGGCTATTTTATCCTTTAACTCATACATTCATTAATCACTTCAATAATGAATACAAAATCTCATATTTATATCTATATGTATACAAAACTATACACTTCCAGACATTTATCATTAATTCCCTAAAAACCAACTACTTCCATAAACCTCAAGAACATGTACTTTATACCTACAATTCCGGCCATATCTAATTGGGAAACATCACAAATCTTATACGCTGTATCAGGACATAGTGCTATAGGGACTTTGCTAATGAGACACGTATTATTTGTCTGTGTAGAGAATAGTTTTAGAAGCCAAGTAGCAGAAGCATATTTTAACAGATATGCACCGGTGGGCTGGAAGGCAATTAGCGCAGGCACTAGGCCAGCTGAAAATGTCCATCCGATGGCGGTCGAATTAATGAAGGAGGATGGACTAGAGATAAGTAAGCAAAAAACAAAGCCTCTCAATAGAGAACTCCAGGACCTGGCCGAGATAGCAGTTATTGTTTGTAGCGGCTCATCCTGCCCAGTTATCCATTCCAGAAAAGTATTGAAATGGGATATACCAGATCCATCATCTATGTCAATAGACGAAGCAAGAAAAATCAGAGACGAATTAAAAATAAGAGTATTACAGCTAATCAACCACCTAAACAAAAATCAAAGCCCTTAGATAAATTTACGTATTCTAACTAGTGCCAGAATCTTTAATCTAACTCATGCATACGTGACCGAGTTATTGAAGTGTTATTATCTGAGTAAGAGCGTTTGTAGCTTGTGCAATTTATCCACATTACACAACGAAAATATCGCCTAATCCTTTAATATTCATGGAAATATTGATCAATTATATCGAAGGCGACAAAATAAACTGTCCAGCACATAACTACTCATAATTATTTAATTAATTATTTCACAAATAATATATTCTAGAAAGACACATATTATAACAGAATTGAGCAAGGCAGTCAGACGGGTAAGATACATCAAGAATAGAATGAAACATAGCGACGTAGATAAATTTGTTAAGCAATTTTCAATAAAATTCGCTATGCTTAACAGATTTAGGGAATTATTGAATGACTATTTTCTCTATTGCATGATGTCTCTTGACGATCTGCTTGATTAGGTCTATGTTCTTTCCGCCCTTACCGATAGTCATCCCCTTATCACTTGGATCTACTTCGGCAATCGCAATCTTGATTCCCCCATCCTTCTCGAGTACCCTCACTTGTTTCACGTTCGCCGGCTTAAGAGCATTCGCAATAAACGCAGCAACATCATCAGAATATTCAATGATCTTGAGGCGCTTCTGGAAAATATTCGAGAGCTCCCTAACCTTTACCCCCCTCTTCCCAACAGCCTGCCCAAGATCACCTCGATCAACAACAAAAATCAACATATTCTCATCCTCAACACAGTCCCTAACCGTCGCGCCTGTGTATTCCTGGAAGAGAGAAATAAAACGAAGCTCTCTCTCAGTAAACTTTACTTTCTGGCTAGCCACTCTCCTCTCCACCCTCAAGCAGCGAGGAACTACCCGGATCAATGATCGCCACGACAGAGGCACCGAAGGGCTTACCGAGAGCCAGCCCCATGTCCCTCGAGTCAAAATCAGCCTCAATCACCTTTACATCCCTCATCTTGGCAGCAACCATCATCTCAGACCTCATCTCAGCCGGACAGTTCCGAGAGAGGACAACAAATTTCGCCTTACCCGAGAGAACCGCGAGATAAGACTGTCTATAACCAAGAATGAACTTCCCAGTCCTTCTAATAATCGAGAGCTCCTTCTTCACATCCACCACGTCAAATCACCCCCCAGCAGAGCCACTTACATCTTCACGGTTCCTCCTACCAGGATAAAGCATGAGCAAATTAACCATACCAGTACCGACAGGAACCTCCTTACCAATCAAGATCCTCTCAACGTTACCTCTAAGATTATCAACCTCTCCCCTAGCAGCAGCCTCAAGAAGCGTCTGGACGCTGATCTCAAAGGCAGCCCTCGCCAGCACGCTGCTCTTAAGCCTCACAACGCCGTGACGACCGACCTGCCTAACCTCGCCATTAATCGTCATCATATCAGCCAAGAGCAAGAGATGCCTAACATCGACATCGAGCCCCTGCTCCCTCAAGACCTGTCTAGCCTCCTCGACTATGAGTTGCCTGGCAGCCTCTATACCCAAGACGCTGGCAACCTCATGAATATCGTTTGTCCTAACCCTTCTAAAGTCAACTTCTGGAACATCCATCACTTCCCTCAGATTAGACCCCTCAGTATTGATCACGTACTCATCGCCCTCCTTCCTAACCAATGCTTTCTTGATCCTCTTAATACCCTTAACCCTCGTCGCGAGTATCCTCTCCCTAATCTGTCCCATCTGCAACTCAACCTCCTCAGGCATCGTCAATACAAGCTCGTCCTCACCACTGATCTTTGCCTTATACTGCTTAAACGTCCTGACCAAGTCGGCATTCGTCACGCCCAGCTCACGCATACTTTCCCTGTCAAGCTTTACGATCAAAAGATTCCTCCTCAAGTCAATCCTGACCTCATCAGTAACATCGCTAAGAGAAGTAAACTGCAACTTCCGTGCAACCTGCCTAGCGAGCTTAGGATCACTATTGTAGGGAGGCTTAAGATATATCTTCATGATAGGCGTAGAAGGCGTCCTCCTAGCATCTATAATCTCAATCAATCTCGGAAGCCCAAGAAGAATACTCTGCTCCCTAACACCCGCGAAGTGGAAAGTCCTAAGCGTCAGCTGCGTGCCAGGCTCACCGATCGACTGAGCGGTAATCACGCCGACAGGATCTCCGACCTCTATAAGGCTCTGGAGATACGCCCTATGCGCCTCTCTAAATATTGCCGGGACAGCACTAGCCGGCGCCTTAAGCTTCAACGCAGCTGTGACCAGCTCATTCAAAAGCAGCGGTGGAATAATGCCCTCATATTTCTTTGCCTCAGCCTCAACTACTTCCTTGGGCGAGGGATCCCCACCCCCAGCATGAGCCTCCAGCACTCTCTCAACAATCAATCTCGGAATGAACGCCTTCCCATGATCACTCTTCGCAGGATCCACACCATCCTCCCCGTAGAGGAACTGAACAATCTTCTTACTATCAGACATCCTCACAGAACCATCGTACTCGACATAGAGAGACTCAAGGGCATTAATCAACCGACGCTGCATATAGCCACTCTGCTGCGTCCTCACAGCCGTATCCACCAAACCATCCCTCCCTCCAGCCATGTGGAAGAAAAATTCAATAGGCGTAAGCCCCTTCACGAACGAATTAAAGACAAAACCCCTCGCAGGAGGCGAAAGATCTCCCCTCTCAAAAAATGTAAGTACACGGTCTAAGAAACCCCGAGAAGGCCGCTCCCTCCGCACCGCCTGCTGCCCAACAATAGCAATCATCTGGTCAATATTCAGAGTACTCCCCCTAGCCCCAGTCTTCGCCATAATCACTAACGGACTCGAGGGCGGAACATACGTCCTAATCAGAGAACCAACCTTATCCCTAACCCTAGACAACATCTCAAGTATCGAAGACTCGAATGCCTTCTCAGGCGTCTCACCAGGCTTAATCTCAAGCCTACCCCTCTCATAATCAGACTTTAATTTTTGATACTCCTGCTCCATCTCCCTAATGATGACCCCAGCCTGCTCATAGGCCGACTCAGGCACAATCAAATCCTCGATACTAAGCGTAAATCCCCTAACGTTGATATAGGTATTTGCGAGCCTAACAAGCGAGTTAAGAAACTTAGCAGCGTTCTCAGAGCCATAATCTTTAGCAATTCTGTGAAGAACACTGTTAGGCTTTTCGATTCCGACCACAGACTTATCAACATAACCCTTAACGAGGACACCATCCCTAATCACTATCTCATCGTCAGGGTTGAAGGATGCCTGGACGCGGTGACTGAACCCTCGAGGTAGCAATAGACTAAAGATCTGTTTCCCACTCCACAACGGGACTGGCTCCGTCTTCTCTGGTGGAGGAAGTGGACCATTATACCTCATAGATGCCAAGAGATAACCGACAGTCTGTTTGTCAAGATATGTGCCGTCCTTAGTCAAGAGGTACAGAGAGGTTAGAAAATCTCTTATGGCTCCTATGATGGGAGCTCCGTATCTTGCTGAGATTATGTTTCTCTGAACTTGAAGGAGGAGACGGGCCTCTGCTTGTGCCTCCTCGCTCTGAGGGACGTGGAGGTTCATCTCGTCGCCATCGAAGTCGGCGTTATATGGTGTACATACAGCGAGGTTAAGCCTAAATGTCTTATAGGGCAGGACTCGTACCCTGTGAGCCATTATGGAGACTCTGTGAAGGCTTGGCTGTCTATTGAATAGGACAATGTCTCCGTCCATCAGGTGTCTCTCGACTATCCAGCCTTCTTCGATCGTTTCAGCGACTTCTTCAAGATTATGTACAAACTTGAGCCTTATCATCTTCTTATCTGGCTTAATGATGTACTTTGCGCCAGGATACTTGTCCGGTCCGTTCCTGATTAATCTCTTTAACTTCTCTTTATTCCAAGCATTGACAACTTCTGGTACAGTCAGCTGCATCGCAATCTCGAGCGGCACACCGACCTCGTCTATATCTATATTTGGGTCCGGCGAGATTACAGTCCGCGCGGAGAAATCAACTCTCTTCCCTGACAAGTTAAGCCTGAACCTTCCTTCCTTTCCCTTAAGTCTCTGAGCAAGAGTCTTCAAGATTCTACCTGATCTATGTTGTGCCGGAGATATGCCGACTGTTTCGTTGTTTATGTAAGTAGTTACGTGATACTGAAGTAGGTCTGCAAGTTCCGCGATGACTGGTGATGGTGCTCCAGCAGCTATACTCTCCTTAAGCCTTTTGTTTACTCTTAGAATGTCTACAAGCTTATGAGTAAGGTCGTCTTCAGATCTATAACCAGTTTCAAGAGTGATAGATGGCCTGACATAGACGGGTGGGACCGGTAAGACTGTGAGAACCATCCATTCAGGCCTAGCATACTCTGGGTCGATGTCTAGAAGCTCTAGGTCTTGATCATTGATTCTCTCGAGCCTCTGCCTGACGACACTTGCAGACAGCCGTACCGTTCCTTGGGGAGTGACCTCTAGGAAAGTTGATGGCTTCTCTAAATCTAACTTGTATTGCTTCTCTCCACAATGTGGACAGATATTTGTAGCCATCGCCTGCTGCTTGACCTTATAAAAGATGTGTCTATACTGTCTTCCCTCTGCTTTATGCATCTCGATCTCCTTTCTAAAGTTCTCAATGGATTCATTTTTCAGCAGTAATCTGCCGCAACTCCTACAGGTGGATCTTAGAAGCTCTTGAATTATCTTGACAAAACCAATATGAATGACGGGGACTGCGAGCTCGATGTAGCCGAAGTGTCCTGGACAGTTGAGGTAGGTATTTCCACATGTCTTGCATCTCTGCCCTGGCTCTAGTGTTCCTAACCTTGGGTCCATAACCCCTGTTGGGATTGGAGAACCGTCTTCGTCATATGTATCTGAATTCTGTATCTCAGCTACAGCCATCTTCCTGATGAAGTCCGGTGAGAGTATTCCAAACTTTATTGCAGCTATGCTTCCCTTTACCATTCTACATCACCTCCTCAAAGATTAATTTGGGGTAGATCCCCATCGAGAGCAGCTCGTTGAGCAATAGGTAGAAGGCATATGACATATTGACTGGCCTCTCAGAGACGTCTTTTCCATGCACTGGGCAGATAAATTTCTCTTGTTTTAGGTCGTAGTAGGCTGGCAGTCCGCATTTCTCACAATAGTAGACTGTATATTTATCGCTCTGTTCTAGTAGTCTATCGAGCAACAAGTAGGAGGCGCCATAGGCTATTAGGCAGTCTCTCTCCATCTCTCCAAATTTTAATCCTCCTCCTCTCGACCTGCCTTCGGTTGGCTGTCGAGTCAGTATCTGCACCTGCCCCCTCGACCTAGCATGAATCTTGTCCCTCACTAAGTGGTGTAGTCTCTGATAATATACGATGCCTATGAAGACCTCTACTTCATATTTCCTTCCAGTCAGCCCATCGTACAGCACTTCTGTTCCACTTGGTTTAAACCCAAGCTCTGCAAGTTCTTTTCTCAACTCGTCCAATGGTTTTCCGATGAAGGGTGATCCGTCGATTATTGTTCCTTTAGCAGCAGCTAATTTTCCGGCTCGGCTCTCGATTAGTTGTCCTACCGTCATTCTTGAGGGGAATGCGTGTGGATTTATGATTAGATCTGGCACTATTCCACTCTCCGTGAAAGGCATATCGGCCTGTGGAAAGAGCATGCCGACAACCCCCTTCTGTCCATGACGTGAGGCGAACTTGTCTCCTATTTCAGCGAAACAGATACTCCTAACCTTTGCCTTAACTAGCTTATTGCCCTCTTCAGTCTTTGTAATGTAGATATTGTCTACTACTCCTACCTCGGTGGGCCTTACGGCCTCGGAGGCGTCTCGCCAAACCATCTCTCTCGCGGGAGCCCTTGTATACTCCTCCATGAACCTTGGAGGACTAACCATCCCGACTAGTACTGTTCCACCAGTGACGTCAGATTCTGGAAAAGCTAATCCATCGACATCAAGTACTCGGTAGTATTGCTCTCCTCTGTATCCTCTTACATTCGAGTCAGGAATAGCTAGCCTGTCCTTTTCACCGCCCATGTATTGCTTAGCCTCAACCTCGTAGGTTCTATAGCTGATAGTAAATCCTACGCCTCGCTCGACTGACGATTTGTTCAATACGACGGCATCTTCCATATTGTAACCATAACCCGTGAGTATAGCTACTACTAAATTCTGACCAATAGGGCGCTGATTGAGCCCTAATAGCTCGATCGTCCTAGTCTTCACCAGTGGTTTCTGTGGATTTATCATTAAGTGAATTCTTGAATCAACCCTTAGATTATTCGCGATTGATGAGATGCCAAGCGCCTGTTTCGCCATTGATGCTTCATAGACATTTCTAGGTGATTGGTTGTGATTGCTGTATGGAATAATTGAGGCGACAGCCCCCAACATTAGCAGAGGCGAGACCTCTAGGTAGTTATGTGATTCAGTTACTGCTTCGGGTGACACTGCAACTAATGCATTCTCTTCTTCCATCGCGTCTAAGTATTCGACTGAGCCTATGCTCACCAAATCTCTAAACTTGAGCGTACCTGACTTAAGAGACTCGATGGTGTTTGGATTAAGCTTTATTTCTCCCTTCTCCACGAGGATTAATGGACGCCTAACCCTTCCCTCATCTGTAAATATTTCAACCTCAGTTACATGTTCATACTTGTGATAGGCAATGTTTATCATCGGGCTGATCTCGCCTGACCTCCTCATCGCTTTTAACTCGCTGACAAGTTTCTCCCAATCAGTATGAT
>Ga0105162_1002107_pt1 | contig 10750 bp, 9 predicted proteins | sample JNZ201metaG_FD_81532 | JGI IMG/M metagenome (GOLD analysis project Ga0105162, IMG submission 81532) | Hot spring microbial communities from Jinze hot spring, China to study Microbial Dark Matter (Phase II) - JNZ 20120812A | ecosystem: Environmental > Aquatic > Thermal springs > Hot (42-90C) >...
AAGTAATTAAAGCAAAGTACCGTTAAGTAGTACAGGGCCCGTCGCCTAGCCAGGATAGGGCGCCGGCCTGCGGAGCCGGAGGACCCGGGTTCAAATCCCGGCGGGCCCGTGAACATTACTCACTCGTATGCTATTCACATAGTGTAGTGGTAAGTATTGTTTAAGTTTATCTAATGAAATAGCCTGGTGAACTATTAATTTGCTTTCCACTTATCTACTGCGTTTTGATAAGTAGTATACGTATATAGCTAGAATCATCAATACGATTAAAAACGTAATCAATGCGAGCCTTATTTCGAGATGTATTGCTCTTAAAATAACCAATGTTGATATCAACACCAGTATTGATGCCAGAGAGGACCTGGCGACACGTGGATTTAATGCATATACATGCTCTATATGCGTTATAGAGCTCGTTATTAGTAGCCAGGAGCCATAGAATAGTATGAATATAGCTATCGAGAGTGCAACTGGGTAGACATATGTCAGGGCTACCCCAATCACTAGGCATATAGTAAACACTATGAAGTCGTGTATAAATCTTATCTTTAACACCATGAAACTACACCATAATCTCTTTTAATACATTATAATCAATACTGCTTAAAGGAGTTAGTGGTATAGAGGGCTTGAAACCTCCTTTATCTAGCATACAACCCACATATATAATATCCTCTTTTGCCTGTGTTGTTGATAGTTTTATCTTACCATGATACCTGGCTCCGATGTATTCAAGGTACTTATCAATCATGCTTTCAGCTATTACATGTGATATTAATGGTAGGACTGTGTTCTTACCGAGGTAGTCTTCTCTAGTGTTTTCAAGGAGACTACTTATTGATTCTAGTTTGTCAGTTTCTTTCTCCAGGTTTACTAATCTACCCGTGTATAGTCCGAATACGTCGCTTATAGCTGGTAGAGTTGGGAATGCAGCGGAGATCAATAGATCTATCCTCGATCCATGCCCTTTCTTGAAAAGTAACCCAGATGTATAAGTTATACTTACGCCCACAACGTAGAATGGGAGGTATGTATCTCCCTCTCCGAGCACTTTGACTCTGGCTCTTCTAAATCTTGACAAGATAGTTTTCTTGCAGTGGGTAATAACCTCTACTGCGTCTTTTAATGGTCTATTATGGTCTTTAACGCTGCGAGTTATGTATGTAAGTATTTTCTTTATTATTGGAGCTGGGGTTAGCGGATCTAGTCCATTCTCGAAGTATATATTGGATATTTCAATAATGTTCTTTACTAAGTTGATAAGGTCTCTCTCGATCTCTAGTGCACCTTGGTATTTGGGCTTGGATGCTGCCTCCTTCATGTTTAATAGCTCGTTTACTTGTGAGAGTGCCAACCCGATTAAGCTATGCGATGCCTGTGTGTTTTTATTATATAGTTCGCTTAATGCTGTGTATGTGGACTTCGCGATTTTCAACCTTGCTACTAGGGTTTTATCCTCGGTGTTTTCTAGGTATCGTAATGCTTCATCAATGTTCTTCGCGCTCTCGGTGTATTTCTCTTCGTTGGCGTCTATTAATGCATTGCATATGTAAGCGGATACGGTGAGATATCGATGTGTATCACTAATGAATGATTTATCTTCGTCGCTTATAGCTAGTTCTGATACACTTTCTATTTTAATAGACTCTTCGAATAGTGATTTTGGCTCTTTGCATGCTTGGCTGTATATGGGGTTGAGCGCTATGAAGGGCTTGTGTATTGTCTCTATGTATGTTGTCTTAGCATTTACACTTATTGGGATTAGTCTTGGTTTTACATATCCTTGGAATAGATGATGTCTTGCAACGGGGTCCGCTATCGTGGATAGAGATGTATATTGTGGTAGTATCTGGGAGATCCACTTGGATATCTCTCTTTTTAATTGTTCCATGTATGTTGTTGAGTCATATATGCGATTTATGAAGCCACAGTAGTCGCATTTTATAAAGGACTCTCCTTGTTTTAGTTGTGGTAGTGGTGCCCCGCAATTAGTGCATCTAAGCTTCTCTACTACGATTGTCACTGTGTTCTACCTTTTGAACATTATGGTTGTTCTTAGTGATGAGATAGATGACTCTATGCTTGTTATTCGTGTTTGTAGCATGTTTATCTGAGCTTGTAATTGACTTATTATTGCAAGGAGTCTTTGTTCAAGTTCTCTTAGTGCTTTCATTGCTTCTTGATAGTAGTGTCTCGCTATTTTATCGCTTAAGTTATATATGACACCATAGCACGCACTACACGTTGCTATTTTTCCATGCTCAGATATCAGTATTCCAGGGGCGTCACCGCTGTATTTCTCAACGATGTACTTTGTGAGAAAGCTATCAAGGTATATGAAGTTCACGTCCTCGCCTTGTATAGCTCTACCACATATCCAGCACTTTGTTGCCTTACCTAGTTTCTCTATCTTTGTCATCACGTTGCTTGCTATTTTATCAGCTGCTTGTTGGAAGTATACTAGTGCCTCCGCGTATAGCTCTATGCTTTTGTTTAGATCTTCTTTTTCAATGTGAGTGGCTTCTATTAGCTTTGAGTATCCTAGTAGTCTCAAGGCAATTATATTCATTGGCTCCTTAATGTTGAATATGTCTTCTAGTATTAGTCTTTTGCTTCCTTTTGATAATAGGTACTCTCCGACTTCTCTTATTCTCCTCGCTTCTTCGAGGTTGATACTTGATGCGTTCTCGAGCTCTATGCTTGGTATAGATGAGAGTAAGCTGAGGATCTTGAAGTCTTCTACCAGTTCACCTACTTTTACTGGTCTTGGTAGTGCTAGGTCGAGCTCGATGTCTCCTGGTAGACTTGCTAGGTATTCAAAGGTATTTTTAAGTATATCGGTGCTTTTGTATTGTATAGCGTTGTATATTAACATGTATGCATACGCTATTCTTGCTTTCTCGCGTAGGCTTGGGTCACTGGAGCTATTTGCTATTTTATATGCGTTCGCGAAGTGCTCTATTGCTTTCTCGATCTTATTTTTATTTCTATTGTCAAATGCTTTTCTCATCTCCTCTTCAAATCTCTCTGTCTCGTTTTTCCATATTTTCCACGCCATTTTCTTAGTTCACCTATTTCCTCGTGAACTCCTCGAGGATCTTCTTTCTCATTGCCTCGTATTCTTCTTGTGTTATTAATCCATCATCTAGGAGTTTTTTGAGTTCTCGTAGTTTGTCAGCTATGCTTGTTGATGGTTGCTGTGGCTGTGTTGGCTGTGGTTGCGGGGGTGGTTGTTGAGGCGGTGCTGGTTGTATTGGTTGTAGTAGTCCTGGCATTGCTATTAATGCTCCTAGTATCCCCGCTCCTGGTGCTTTTCCAAGGGCTCTCAGGCTCTCAACCGTTCTAATGATCTCAAGTGCCTTGTCCTCATCTCCTTTCTGTATTGCTAGGAGTAGTGGTAGTCCATATGTTGGGTCTTCTTTCTCCATTTTCTCTAGTTGTGGTAGTGATATTCCTGATACTCGTATATCTATTAGCTCTATTCCTCTGCTTTTGAAGGCATCGTATAGTATTCCCGTTTTTATCTTTGATACTACTTCGCCTAGTCTTGAGTAGACATCTATAGCTGTGTAGTTGCTGAGTTGTTCTATTAGGTTTTGAACCATGTATCCTCTCAGGAACTCTGTTACGCTCTGTGTATCTATTCTTTGCACTGCTCCAGCTATTTGTGTTAGGAATAACACTGGGTCTGCTATTCTAAACCAGTATTCTCCATATGCTTGTAGCTCTGTCATGTATAATGTTCTTGGACCTAGCTTAACTCTCGTTGATAATCCAAATCTCCCTCTGAATTGCTTTAGTGAGACGTAGACTATGTTTGCTTTGAATGGTGTTTCTCCGTATCCCATTACTAGGTTGTATGCTCTTGTTAATAGTGGTATATTCTGTGTTGTAATCATGTGTCTACCGGGTGGGAGGACATCGTATACTTTTCCATCACGCATGAATACTGCTACTTCGTACTCTTTCACTACTATTACGCTACCCCATCTGATATCTTCGTATGGGTATACCCATAGTATGTCATCTGGTCCTGGGTTAACCCATTCTATTACATTTGTTTTCTTGCTCATTGTCTTACACCTGTGCTTGTGATTATGTTGTCTCTTTCTGCCAGCTTTGACTCGTATTGTCTTGTTATTTCTTGTATCTCTCTAATACTTGCTTTGATGTCTTCTCCACGCGTTGTTTTCTCTCTAAGTGTCTCGGTTGCTTTTACTAGTTTATCAATTATTTCGCTGAGGGAGAGGTCGTGTTCTAGTAGTTTTGATAAGTCTTTTTCATCTACTTTGACTACGTAGAATAGTGGTTTGTACCCGTGTGGAGCGTGTTTTGTTCTAGTTGCTATTGTATCTATGCTGTAGACTAGTCTCTCTATCTCGAGGGCATCGGTGATTTTGTTTCTCGATGAGAGGTCAACTTGGATATCTCTAAGTATGTTAATGATGTTCTTTAGTCTCCGGTATAGTTGCTCTCGGACTATTTTATCGGTTTCTCTTATTAGCTCTTTTTCCTTGTATCCACGGTACCCAGGAAAGATCATAAGTAGTTTCTCGTATAGTTTCAACTCGGGTTTAGTCTCGGTCATGTTCAACTCCGTTTCCACGAGTCTCAGTGTTTAATAATGTTGACTATGAATATTAATAAAGTTTTTGCAGCAATAGGGTTTCTCGGGCTGGCTTTCTCTCTGTCTTGAAGGGGCGAGGCTTTCGGGCTACTACCCCTGTAGGCCTACTCATCGAGGTAATAACTATGTGAGGAGGATTGAGACTATTCACATCTCGAATACTGTGGTCTCGTGGACATTTCACCGAGGAAAGAAGATAGGGCTGTTGTATAAAATAAGAATCCATTAAAAAGAATTCAGTTCCCGGGAAAGGCAGGGAAGATCGTTTGTAAAACCACTATTGGAGGCCATGATCATACTCTATTTACTCTCAGCCGTCTTATTCCTATACGGAGTTATGCGTGGATCAAGAGTATTTGACCGAGTACTAGCTATTGATACACTGAGCTATGATCTAGCGGTATTCATGGCTATGATATCACTATCAAGTAGGCATATCCTCGCAGTATGCATGATCCCAATAGCACTATGGGCATACACACTTTAGACATCTACATCTCATGGTACACTACGAGAGGGATAAAAAGTGATTACGGGTATCAACATACTCACAGAGATACTAAAAACAACCGGTATAATCCTAACTAGGATTAGGAGGAGTATTCGAAATAGTAGGTATATTAAAACTACAATATTTCTACCTAAGAGCACATGCTGCAACAATCACAATAGTAGGTGGAACAATAACGCCACTAATAGGTATCACTAATTTCAATAGCAGAACACGGCCTCAACGGATTATACCTACAACAATATGCATAATAATAGCACTAAGTACTAATAACAGCTCCAACCTCTAGCTCACATAAGACAACTAGTAGCGACAATCCTACACAACACATACAACCCATTAAATAAGCATCAATACTAAGTGTCTCAAAACAATCCTACAAGAGAGACAGAGAAAACATGGGCTTAGTAGCTAGGTTCTCCACAAGACTCACTACATTGATAACAACTTTGATGGCTATATCAACAGCTATACACGGGCACTTAACACCAGGAGGAGGCCTCCAACCCGGATCCTGTCGCTCTCCCAGAGCGTTCTCCAAATGTAACCAGTTTCCAATCCCGCGTGAACACTGGAAACTGATCTAAACGAGCCCCAGCCTCCTAAGCCGGAGGACCCAGGTTCAGATCTCGGCGGGCCCGCAATCCTTAACATAGCTGATTAAGGATCGCTTCAGCATTCCCGGATCCGCGGAATCCCCGGAAACTCATCCGTAGAGGACTTCTACCGTGATTCGGCGCGCCCATACCATCACTCATTTAAGCAGGCACGGTTAAAGCGTAAGTCAACGCCGACAGGACCGGTATAAGAGTAATTGTTTTCTCCGGGGCAACCTTCGTTGACACGAAGCCACACGCGATACTAGAGACGTCACAGTAACACGCGTTGTGGGAAACCCTTCACGCCGAGGCAGAGAATTGACGCATTCATCACGCTAATATTACTACTAGCGTTTGAGCATGCCTTCCCACTAATCTCTAGCTCAAAAATGCTCAGATTGCAGTTTTCAATCTACTTAAAGAACCACAGAGCCTCATTGGCAGCGGATATCCTGGAAAAAGCCCTACTACAAGCGGGAGAGCAACTGCAATGGTTATTGAGCACGCGTACGCCTATCGTGACTGTTCTGAGGTTCATAAAGGGTTGCTATAAAGTCGCTTGTTGAGATGCGTGTTGTACCTGGTCTATGAGCGATCTGCGTACGTTCTACGCATATACGTCTTCCATTTTCACGCTTTCAATGCAAACCGGGCGGGCGTTTTTAATGTAACTCTCGTGCTCTCACCGTAGTAGTCTCGGTGAGGTCTTGGCTCGTTGAGGCCTGCATCATGGTGTTAAACTGAACAGAGTCTTAGGGTTTAGGCTTATCTGCGTGCTCAGACTGGTTTCCGCCTATGTCAGGTCTTCCCGCTATGCCTGTGCTTGACTGCGTCGTCGGGGTTCACGGGCTTTCTAAATATGTACAGCTTTTCGTGGTATATTAGCAGGAAGTCCCTTTCCCTCACTTTGCTCCAGACCTCTCTAGTGGTTTTCATCCTGTGCTGAACCTTGATCACCTCTTCCTTGAGCAGGAAGCCCGTTTCCAGGAATACTCGTAGCACGTGGTGGGATACCGGAACGTAGTGCCTGTGAATCCTGGTATCACCTATTAAGACGCCCAGGTATCCTCCGCGCTTCAAGACCCTGAAAAGCTCTATGGCAACCTCGCCCATGAGCTTCAAGTAATCCTCCAGCGTCCTCGCCCTCGAGAGGTCTCCCTCAACGCTTTCCTCCTGGCCGTACTCGATGATGTTCCAGTAAGGTGGGTGCATCGCTATTAGGTCTACTGAGTCGTCGCTTATTAGGAGTAACCTCCTGGCGTCACCGTGGTATATCCTACTCCAGGTTTTCTCGATGTTCTCCACTTCAACCGGCTTGACTAGGCCGCTCCACCTCCTAGCGTATTCCTCTAGCCAGTAGAGCCTGTGAAGGGCCAGTATAACGGCGTTGTAGTTTACGTCAACCCCGATGCAGTTCCTGCCCAGTAGCCTGGCCTCCACGCACGTGGTCCCGGAGCCAATCATGGGGTCCAGTACCAGGTCGCCCGGTTCAGTGTACATCTCTATGAGCGCTCTGGGTATTTGAGGAGCCCAGTTGCCCCTGTAATCGCCTCTATGGGTGGCCCAAGAACCCCTCGCGGGGAAGCTCCACACCGTTGTCGAGATGTCCGTTAGCTCCTCTGAGGAGGGCTTAAGCCTCCTGACCGCTATCGGCTCGAGCCCGATCTCCCGGCCCTCCACGACTACCTTACCGTACTTTGACGCGTACTCGAGGTACTCGCTGTAGCTCACTTCACGCAACCACTCCACCATCACTAGTAACTACCGGGTAGTGGGCATAATAACTGGGTCCCTGCACGTAGCGCGTGCACCTCAGTGGTTGCACGTGTTCATTAGCCCGGCTTCTCCCGGTGTTCTAAGTACCTCGTTTTAAGAGCGAATTTACCGCTGGTAGAACTTAAGGAGGAAAAGGTAAACTGGAAAGGAACTCGAAACTAGGTAGCCAAAGAACCCGCTTCCCCTAGGCATCAGATGATCTCCGCGGTGTGGTGACCGCCGAGAAATGTGGGGGAGCGAGTACAAGGAAACGTGAAGTGCGTGGAAAAAAGTAGCTTTACTGGGAGGGAGCCCGGTATAATGATGCGATGATGGTGATGGTTGTTGCTACCGAAGCTGCGAGCCCCATTAAAATTACGGGATCCGCCATCATGGCGGTGACCACGATCAGCGACGCCACCTGGGCCGTGGTCGCGCCGGCGAGGACCCCCCTGTAGAGCTTTTTGCTGGCAATTACAGCGTAGCCTGCAAAGGCGTGTAGTGCGGTGATGCACATGAGCGTGATGATGGCTACCCCTACGACCCAGTCGTAGTGTGTATAAGTACCCGCCCTATATAGGTGGCCAATGCGCACTACTATTCCGCTAATTATTACGGTGTTCACGGCTAGAAGAGGAATAACTAGGGGGGAGGTGCCCGTTCTAGAGAGGTTGCCTGCCACGAACTAACCGCCTCTAATTAAGCAACCTATTCCACACCCTATAAGGCATCCTAGCGTACTACTCCCTAGCACTATGAGGCAGTATCCGCAAACAGCACACGATATCTTCTCTAAGGTGCACAGGCCGCAGGCTATTGAGCATATTGCACCCAGCGTTAAGTCCGCTACACCGCACACCTGCGCGCATCCAACGAAGCAGTCCCACCCTCCATCAACGACCAGCGCTGACAGCACTCCGTGGAATTCCAGTATACCTGTAAGCTCCGGGCGCTTCACAGCCTTGATCGTCGCGATCGCCTTATCGATCTCACCGGCTATGAGGCTCCACTTGTCCTCGCCCGTCACGTACGATATCTTCGTTAAGCCGTAGCCCACAGACCTCATGTAGTCGTACATGTCCGCGCGCCCGGTGAACTCCACCGTTATGTACTGCGCCTTGGGGATGTCTCCCGGTACAACGATGTACGCGAATGCCTCCTCACCGCTCACGCGGTAGAGTATGAGCCCGAATCGGCTTTGAGAATCCAGCACTACGATGACGTATACGGTGCCCGGTGCTTCCGGGGACTGCTGTGCAGGCCTAAACGCTATTATCTTTAACTTCACGTCACCGTTCTCGGAGTCGATCACGTAGCGCGCTTCCACGCCATTAAGCTCCGTTTCCGGCCTCGGCACCGCGCCATGTATGTCGCCGGGTTCCGGCACGAGTCTCTTGAGCAACCGCTCAGTGCGGATCACCCTCTGGTCCCTGATGTGCATGGCGTACTCTATGGTTAATATATCGAAGCACTCGCATTTACAGGGCCTAGGCGCGTTTTCAGGAATACTGGGCTCATCCACGGAAAGCCGAGCTCTATCTCCACTGCTACCGGGAAAGTGCGCTAGAATGTAGGGGTAAGCCAGTACTGAAACTACGACAGCTGTCATCACCACCGCTACCAGTACAGCCTTCACGCACGTTCTCATAGTCTCACCGCTACCGTTCACGTCAAGGGTGGTTTATATATTTTTCGGTTATTTCCGATTTAGGAAAAACCTTAAACCAGTACAGGCAACTACAAGGCGTAAAGGCCCTGCTAACTGTAAGGGAGCGCGCTGGAGTGGATAGCGAAGAGGGCGAGAAACGGAGATCGAGGTTAAAAACTAGGGAAGTGATAAGTGGAAAGGGGTGGGGTATAGACCTTGGGGCGGGGCGGTATAGCCACCTTGCTGACGTCGTTACGCTTCTCGTCCCGGGTCCCTGTAACGCGCTTGCTGTTGAGAGGGCTCCTTAGGAAGGTGCGCTGCGACCACGACTGCGAGGAGAGGTCCCTTCTCTACTACGCCCTACTTAGGTATAGTGGGTGTAGGGTGAACTGTCCTCCTAGCCTACGCTTCCTGCTCTCCATATTCGACCTCGCGATCAAGGTGGGGGTCACGGTTATGGGGGGTGATGAAGAGGAGTTGAAGAGGGCGTTAAGGGACCCCGCCATAGCGCGTGGCGTGGAAACCGTGTTACGGGGCATAGCCCTCTACGGGGTCACCACCCCGCAGAAGCTCCCAGCACCCTTCATGGTGGTGTGGAACTTCACGAACGCGTGTAACCTACGCTGCTCACACTGCTATCAGCGGGCCGGAACCCCACAACCTGCGGAGCTCTCCCTCACCGAGAAGTTAAAGGTAGTGGAGGAGCTGGATGAGGCAGGCGTTGCCGCCATAGCGTTAAGTGGTGGTGAACCAACTCTCTGCCCGGACTACCTGGTGGTTGTGAAGGAGGCGGCTAGGAGGGGGATGTACGTCGGCATCGCTACTAATGGATGGCGCTTCGCGGACTTCGACGAGCTGAAGAAGGCAGTGGACGCCGGGCTCAGGTACCTCGAGGTCTCAGTAGACTCTGCTAATCCGAGGAAGCACAACGCCTTCAGGGGGGTGGAAGGCTCGTGGGAACGGGCCGTTAAGGCCCTCGAGAACGGTGTGAAGCTGGGCATAAACCCCGCCATGGCCACCACGGTAACCAAGATGAACCTAGACGAAGTTGATGACATAATTGAGCTGGCCGAGAGCATAGGGGTCAGGAGAGTGGTCTTCTTCAACTTCATACCCACGGGGAGAGGCAGGGACCTCGTTAACCTCGACCTCGAACCCGAGGAAAGGGAGGAATTTATGAGGCTCATCTACAGGGAGATGGTGAAGAGGAAAATGGAGATATACACGACGGCCCCCCAGTACGGTAGGGTCGTGCTGCAGATGAGTAGGGGATCCGTAGTCGCGCCCACACACCATGCGGTTAGCAAAGACCCAGTGACTAAGGCGCTGGCCGAGTACATTGGCGGTTGCGGTGCTGGGAGAATTTACGCCGCACTACAGCCTGATGGAGAGGTCGCCCCCTGCGTGTTCATGCCCATAAGGCTGGGAAGCGTAAGGGAAGAGAGCTTTATCAGGATATGGAACGAACACCCACTAGTCCAGAGGCTTAAAAGTAAAGAAGGCCTAGGAGGCTTCTGCGGGCTCTGCCCTTATAGGTACGTGTGCGGCGGGTGTAGAGCCCGAGCCTACGCTTACCTAGGCGACCCATTCGGCCCAGACGTGGGGTGCGT
>Ga0105162_1002111_pt1 | contig 10722 bp, 12 predicted proteins | sample JNZ201metaG_FD_81532 | JGI IMG/M metagenome (GOLD analysis project Ga0105162, IMG submission 81532) | Hot spring microbial communities from Jinze hot spring, China to study Microbial Dark Matter (Phase II) - JNZ 20120812A | ecosystem: Environmental > Aquatic > Thermal springs > Hot (42-90C) >...
TGTCATTGTAGCCGTCATAGCATTTTTATCCTTTGCGGCATTCCTAATTTATAGGGCTTTGAGGGCGCGCTCCATGAATAGGGTTTAGTGTGGTTGCTATGGGCTTCTCTGCGCTCCTCATGGGCTTCTTCAGGTTGGCTTTAAGGGCATTGAGTGAGAGGAAGATAAGGGCTACCCTAACGATCATCGGTATTGCTATAGGTCCGCTGGTTTTAGTAATGATGAGCTCCGTTGTTAGAAGCTATTCAGACTATATTGTTGAGAGGATAACGTCTCTTGGGCAGAATGCGATAGCGGTTTTCCCAGCCGAGAACCATAAGCTGAGCGATGAGGAGCTAAATTATATTAGGTCTCTACAAGAGGTTTTGAGGGCTGAGCCGTTCTACTCGGTGCAGGGAATTGTTAAGAGAGGTTCTGAGGAGGTTAGGGTTTCAATATTCGCAATAGACTATGCTCTGCTCTTCGAGGCTATAGGAAGCCTAAAGATAGGCGAGGGAGAGATGCCCTCTGAAACCCTCTATTGTATAGTTGGCAAGAAAGTTGCCTATAGGGGTGGTGGCGAACAATATTTTGTCCCAAACGATGTCGTAACAATAATCATTCCTAAAATTGAGGGCGAAAAGATTGTCGGCAAAAAGAACATAAACGTTAAGGTTGGCGCAATACTCGAGGAGTATGGCGGAGCCTTGATAGTTGACCCAGACTCAACAGTCTTCCTTAATCCGGAGGCTGGCAAAAAGCTTTTGGGGCTGAAGGATTGGTCCGGAATATTCGTGCTTGCGCGAGACCCATCGCTCGTTAAAGGCATTGTTTCAAGTTTAAGGGCGAAGTATGAGGATAGGCTGCAGGTTATAGCCTTCAGCGCTATAGCCGAAGCGATCTCAAGCGTTACTGGCGCAATAAACTTCATAAACTTCTCAACATCCCTCTCAGCTTTTGCAGTTGCTGTTGCAGGTGTGGCTGCTACTATGATAACATCGGTTATGGAGAGAACTCGTGAGATAGGCGTAATGAAGGCTATAGGCTATACTAGTAACCAGATTCTATCGCTAATTCTCTTAGAATCCATAGTTATGAGCTTGGTTGGGGGCTCAATAGGTATAACTCTAGGTATAATTGGAGCGTACATATTATCCTCTAGGGGTCTAACAATAGGCGGTATAGGATTAACCTTTATGCTAAGCCCAAAGATAACCCTTGACTTAATGGTGCAAACGCTCTCACTAACAATAATGGTGGGCTTGATTGGAGGCGCGTTGCCAGCGTATAGAGCCTCAAAAATACCTCCTGTAGTAGCTTTAAGATATGAGTAGGCATACCCTGAAAACTGATTTCTCATACTATAGAAAACAGCATTTTAAAAAGTAATCATTAAATTTTTAACAGTAGCTATTTAAATATTGGTGACTTACCGATGAAGTCTATCCAAAAATACTTTATTTTAATCATAGCTGTAATCGTTGTAGTTCCTATAGTAATTTATATGCTGCTTCCATCTCAGCGGATTTATCTAGAATTTTCAAGCGTTAACTTCATTGTTGAGACTTATGGTTGGAGGGTCAGTAGGGTCATAGAGTTAAACTTGAAGAATATAGGAAGCGAAAATGTCACAATAATTGGCGTGAAGCTAAATGGTGAAAAATGGAATCTATGGTCACCTAAAAGTTTACTTATCCCTCCAAATAGTGTTGGGAAACTTAAGGTATTTTATCCATGGAACGGTGGCAATTACAAAATAACAATTGAAACCGATAAAGAGGAGAGAAGCATTGACGTTTCAGCGCCGGAGTTTAATGGCGTTAAAGTCACTATACAAAATCCTAGCGGTGAAATATGGAAGAATTTAGTAACATTTGATTTCACATTCGCCCCTAACGAGCTTCAGGAGCCGAAATTATCAGTTTATGAGGATAATAATCCGATAGCATGTCAAATATGGGGAGTAGTAAAATATGAGGATGGTAGTGTTGAAAGTGCCTCGGTGAGTTTTATAACGGTTATAGATCCTGGAGAAGAAAAAACATATGTAATAAAACTTAATGAGCCGCCACGGATGGAAGTAACTAATCTCAATATTGAAAGGATAGATAACCGAACAATTATCAATAATGGAGTAATTAAAGTGAGATTTAATGAGGATTATAGGGGTGAAATAGATCAAGTTACTGATGTTGATGGAAAAATAAATTATGCGAAGGTTTTTGGAATATATAAGGGATCAACGCATGTTTGGCAGCATGGTTTCTTACAAACATCTGTTAATACTTATATAGTATCTTATACTGGTGAAAAAAGAGCTTATCAAATGAGCATTTTAACATCAGATAATTACATCACGTACGTGGAGTCAAATGGTCCCTTCCTAGCTACGTATGCTAGGAAATGGAAGCTACAAAGTGATTTTGGATGGGTTTATGAATTTTACGCTATTCCTCAAAATGCCTCCTTAATCCTATATAAGACAGTTTTCCATGTTTCTGGAAAATGGGATGTAGGTCCCGGACCAGATCCAACTGGCGGCTGGGCATATTATAATGTATATGGCACGGGATATACAGGTTTTCCATTCCTCGCGATTAGGCATGCATCATTCTTTTCGACGGAGAGCGCTGAGGTTTACTTTCCAGACTGGCCTGGGGAAGATTTATGGGCTAAACATTCTATTGCAGCATGCGTGAATGCTACTTATGGCGTTGCAGTAACAAAGGTTGCTGATGATCCGGTTCTTCCAATGGAGTATTGGCATATAACCGTAAGAAGATGGCCATTTAGCATTGTAAGCGCACCTGAGCCAGGTGCCCGAGATGAAGATGTATGGACCGACTATGTTGCTATAGCTGGTATACCTGAGGGAAAATTATGTTATGAAGGACAGGATCTAAGCCGTGAACCATACATTAGGGAAAGATCTATTACTCTTAGGGGGACAATAACATTTGATGTAGGCTTATACTCGTGGATCTATCATATTGAGATAATAGTTAATAGGGACATTATTGGCGTTCTTCAAGAGATAACTAGAAAATATAATGGTATGAGAGTGCTCATTGAGAGGGCATAATATGATCGAATTCACTTTGAAAAATTAATTTTCATCATGGAATTTTTGTGCAACTTCTACTCAAGAATTTGAACGTGCTTTAAAGCATAATATGATGCTGCCACGCTATTGCTTCAACAGCTAAATCCATTCCTTTAAAACTAATCTAAAGGAAATAGATTTAAGGTTATTTTAAAGCTATGAAATTGGAGCCCTGCACTTAGACATGTGGTGACGGAGAGATGAAGGTTTCGATAGGGTCGGATGACCTATATCCTGTAGCAATAATGCTTCATGAAGAATTGAGAAAGAGGGGATTTGAGGTTAAAGCTTATAGTGCTCTAGAATCTGGAAAGATTGAGCCTTGGCCCGATGTAGCCTCTTCAGTAGCTGCGGATGTGGCTGAGGGTAAAGCTAACTTTAGAATAGTGATATGCTACACTGGAACAGGGGTTACGATCGCCGCGAATAAGGTTAAAGGTGTTAGGGCAGCATTATGTTTTGATGCTGAGTCAGCGAAAGGGGCCAGACTATGGAATGATGCAAATGTTTTAGCATTAAGTGGGAGACTAACTACGCCATACATTGGGAGGGAAATCTTGAATGCTTGGTTATCGGTAGAAAAACCTGACGAGAACCAAATCGGCAATATAAGGAAAATAATAGATCATGAATCTAAAATCCAGTAATTTTCTTCTCTTCTTCCCCCGTAAAGACAAAATCTTTCAATAAACTAAAACATAAGACTTTTCATATTATTCTTTATTTAGCAAGTTTCTGTATTCTCTAAGGTCCCTGAAACCCACATTTTGGGCATTTATATTGACGTCTGAATAGCCGGCATTTAGAGCAACGCCATATTATTATTTCACCGCAATTTGGACATGGAAATGAGGTTGCATTCGTTCTAGGCGGGATTATCCTGTTACATGATGTGCAAACTGGCATCGTTATTCTTTTGCTCAATCTCACGACACCCACTTTTAGTTTGCATAATATCTCGCGCTTACTTATATATTTTAGTGAAATAATATTGCTTTGAGAATCATGAACAAAGATTTCATATCTCCTCTCCTCCTAAAGATCTTTATAATTGAGCTTCCTTGAAGATCCATATCTCCTCCCTCCGAGATATCCCTATGAATTTCCTCCTCAATAATTACTGAGAATACTCTATCTATACTCTTATCAGAAATCTTATTCAGGATCCTCCTGATTAAAAGTGAAATCTTAATCTCCTTCCCAATCCTTGCTTTCCACTCATCCTCGTACCTTTTAAGGAATTCTCTTTCAGTTTTACCACTCTTAATAGCTTCAGATGCTATTTTACCAGCTATTATAGCACAGGTTCCACCGAAAATAACCCCGCCGCCAGTTATAGGCTTAACTTGCCCAGCAGAGTCCCCAACTACTAAAAGGTTATCATCGTATGTCTTCTCAATTGGACCACATGTAATAATTAAGCCTGAATAAAACCTAAGGATCTTTAATTTTTCATTAACGGCCTTTTTAAAGCGTTTCTTTATAAACCTGAACAGTCTTTCCCTCGGATTAAAATATTTGCATGCTAAACCTACCCTGGCAACATCTTTGTTCAGTGGTATTACCCAAGCGAAAAAGCCTGGAGCTATCTCTCTACTAAAGTGAACTTCAACGTAGTCTGGATCTACGTTAACCCCCTCTAAATCCGCCTGAAACCCTCTTAATAACCTTTTTACTCCCAGAGTTTTTAAACCAGTCATACCTAATATTCTTGGCGATGCGCCCTCGGCATCTATCAGAATCTTAGTCTTTACCTTGCCGTAATTTTCAGCTTCTAGAACCCATCTATTATTACAGCGTTTCACTGATTTAACCTTCGAGTTCAATTTTATGAGTGCTCCATTCTTTAAGGCTTGTTTCGCTAGAAAATTATCAAGTAGATGGCGATCAACAACGCATGCGACAGCCTCTTTTCTTTCAATTGTAAATGAGAGATTTGATGGGGAGAAGAAGCGTGCTCCTTTGACCTTATTTTGCACATAAGACTCATTAAGCGGAATACCGATTCTACCTAGCCCGTTTATGCTTAGAAGTCCAGCGCAATGGTTGGGTAAACCAATTTCTTTGTGTTCCTCTAAAACGAGGACCTTAGCTCCTCTTAAAGCCGATTCACGGGCTGTAATTAGCCCGGAGGGTCCGGCTCCAACTACTGCTACTTCCACTTCCTCAATACTCATAATGTTCATTCTCTCTATCTTGAATCTAGAACAGACACTCAAATACTGTAATAATATAAGGATTATGTGTTGAAAAGCATAACTTTAAAATATTTGATGTACCATTTATTGAGCATCTGCTAGGAGGATATCGGTTGGCTAAAGTTGTAGTCTCCTTAAAAATATTTCCGGCAGATATAAACGTCAACATGGATTCCTTAAAGGAGAAGATCAGGGTTTCTTTACCTAGCTACGCATCGATTTACAAATTTGAAGAAGAACCAATTGCCTTTGGTTTAATGGCGCTTATAGCCCATATTGTTCTACCTGAGAATCAATCCGGCGGGTTGGACGAGATCGAGAGGAGCATACTAAGTATAGAAGATGTAAGTGACATACAAGCAATTATGGTAAGAAGAACTTAAAATCCTTACACCACATTTATATCTGAGAACTTCACTCACTCATATTAATTGAGAAAGGAATCCGTGGGGGAGGAGAGTCTCATCAGATGGTAAATGAGGTACAACTTAGAGTGGGCGATGCTAAGCAAAGGGATGTTTATAGAGGTATCGCTAGAATCGATCAGAAAACTATGGAGAAGATAGGGGTTTCAGCTGGGGATGTTATTGAAATAATTGGTAAAAGAAGGACATCAGCTATAGCATGGCCAGCTTACGCTGAAGATCAGGGTAAGGGTATAATAAGAATAGATGGTATAACACGAAAAAATGCTGGTGTCTCAATAAATGAATACGTTATTGTTCGGAGAGCCGAAGTTGTCGACGCTCTAAGTGTAGTACTTGCACCAGTAGACATGCACCTAAATGTCGATGAGGACTTCACGAGCTTTGTAAAGAACAGACTCTTAGAGAGAACATTTGTTGAGGGGGATACAACGCTTGTTATGATGCTAGGTCATCCAGTACAGTTTGTTGTCACTAAAACTAGACCACATGGCATTGTCAGATTAACCTATGATACAAATCTACAAATACTTTCAGAACCAGTTTCAGAGGTTAAAGGGCTGCCGAGAATAACATATGAAGATATTGGCGGATTAAAGGAGGAAATCCAGCGGCTAAGAGAAATGGTCGAGCTACCGCTTAGACACCCGGAGCTATTCCAGAGACTTGGAATAGAGCCACCTAAAGGCGTATTGCTTTATGGTCCGCCTGGCTGTGGTAAAACTCTATTAGCTAAAGCTGTTGCCAATGAGTCAGATGCATATTTCATTTCAATAAATGGTCCAGAAATAATGAATAAGTTTTATGGAGAATCTGAGGCTAGGCTTCGTGAAATATTCCAGCAAGCTCAGCAGAACGCCCCGAGTATAATCTTCATAGATGAGTTGGATGCAATAGCCCCGAAGAGGGAAGAAGTTACTGGTGAGGTTGAACGTAGAGTTGTTGCGCAACTGTTAGCTCTTATGGACGGCTTAACAGAAAGGGGGAACGTGATAGTTATTGGTGCAACAAATAGACCTAATGCCCTCGATCCAGCTCTCAGAAGACCGGGCAGATTTGATCGAGAAATAGAAATAGGTATACCAGATAAGCAAGGGCGTTACGAAATACTTTTAATTCATACGAGAGGAATGCCTTTAGCTGAAAACGTTGACTTAAAGAAATTAGCTGAAATGACGCATGGTTTTACTGGAGCGGATTTAGCAGCTTTATGTCGTGAAACAGCTATGAAAGCTTTGAGAAGATATCTTCCCGAGATTGATTTAGAGCAGGAGAGGATTCCGCCAGAGGTCCTTGAAAAGATGGAAGTTAGGATGGAGGACTTCTTAAACGCCTTCAAAGAAATTACGCCAACAGCGCTGAGGGAGGTTGCCATAGAGGTTCCAACAGTCTATTGGGATGATATTGGAGACTTGGAAGAAGTTAAGCAAGAGCTAAAGGAGGCTGTTGAATGGCCAATTAAGAATCCGGAAGTATTTAAGAGAATGGGTATTAAGCCTCCGAAGGGTATATTGCTTTATGGTCCGCCTGGCTGTGGTAAAACTCTATTAGCTAAAGCTGTTGCAACAGAAAGTGAGGCAAACTTCATCAGCGTTAAGGGTCCGGAGGTTCTATCTAAATGGGTTGGTGAATCAGAGAAGGCTGTTCGGGAGGTTTTCAGAAAGGCTAGAATGTCGTCTCCAGCAATAATATTCTTCGATGAGATTGATTCACTTGTCCCAAGAAGGGGCTTAGGATACGGAGATAGCGGGGTAACAGAGCGAGTTATCAGCCAATTGTTAACGGAGATTGATGGAATATCGACCCTTGAAGATGTCGTGGTTTTAGCGGCTACAAATAGGCCCGATTTGATTGATCCAGCTATTTTGAGACCCGGTAGATTTGATCGTCTGATATATGTTCCTGAACCAAATGAGGAGGGAAGACTGTCCATCTTTAAGATACACACAAAAAATATGCCCTTAGCGAAAGATGTAGATCTGAGGTTGCTGGCAAGCATGACTAAAGGTTATTCTGGTGCAGATATTGAAGCCTTATGTCGCGAGGCAGCCTTAATAGCCCTGAGACGTGACATGAACGCTAAGGAGGTTACCATAGCTGACTTCCAAGAGGCTATGAAAAAGGTTGGTCCAAGCATAACGCCGGATATGGAGAACTGGTATAGGAACTGGGGTCAGCAGTTCAAGAGAATGCAGAAGGTTACCCTGCCATTAGTTGCGTAAATGATGGTGAATGTTAATGTCTGTTAAAACATGGAGATCTCAGCCACTTTATACAGCCATAATTGAATCTCTCGAGAAAAAAGGTTCACTCAGCGATATCGAATTAATTGAGCTATTAAAATCTTCCCCAACGTTTAAGGACTTAAGCTTTAATGATCTTAATAAGGTTTTAATGAAGATGGAGATATCTGGATTAATCTTCGTTTCGTCCCTAACAAAAGGAAAAAGGCTTGTACAACTGAACAAAAAATAATTTTCTTTAAGGATTTAGAGAAGTATTTCCACTTTAACTTTATCTCCATCCTTAAGTCTCAATTGCTCCCTCAAATATACCGGAGCTATAATCTCTAAAACATTTTTGTTATAATGACTTCTAAGGGCAAAAACAACAGCCCCCTTCTCCTTTCCGTTTATTATGGCATGAAAGCATTTAACAGGTCCATAAGTTCTATTCTCATCTCTAAATCCCTCAATTTCTATCCCTGAATAAGCGTCCAGCTCCGCCCTTAATTTGGCATTTTGCTCACCAACTATTTTCAGATTAAGTGTTCCCGGATATGGATCAAAACCTAGTTTCTCAATAAATTGCTTCCTATATGCTTCTTTAGAAACATAGTAGGCGCCTTCTCCAAGACCGCTGAAAACTCTTCCCTCAATAACTATTGAGCGCGGTTTTCCCTCAAAGATCGCACTTAAACCGAAATAAATTTTTTTAAGATAGTCTTCTCCTGCCTTAGAAATTCTGATATAACTTCCCTCTCTAGTTGCAATTCGCTGTATTAATCCCTTTCGTTCCAAATTGATTAAATATCTGGAGGTACTTTGCTGGGATAATCCAATCTCTTTTGCAAGGGTTGTTGTTGAAATCTTTATCGTCTGATTATATGCCCCTATTTCAGCTAATTTATAGAGCATGAAAAAATCTTTTGAGTTTTCCTTGTCAGTCATTAATGACCTCTTAATTTTGCTCATTAATGCACCTCTTTTCTAGGTCAAATTAAGAACATTTTTCAACACTACTACTTTTTATTCTTTTTCACTCATGGATATTGCATTAATCTTTCTCTTTAAAGCCTTTAATGTTCCTGAAACAAGAATGGTATGCGCAGAAGTCTCATGTTCTCCGATTTTAGTTATAGCCGCTATTGCTGCTTGAACCATGGGTAAAGCCTTATGAGAGCAGCGTACAATAGCGTACTTCATCTTCCGATCATACTTAACCAGAGATACATCTGTTTGGCTAGCACCATACTCACCAAATAAGCGAATAATGCTGGATAATAAAGCACTTTGAAAGTCCCTATCCTTGGGGATCTGGTCACTATTAATCTTCACTAGAATATAACGTCGTCTAACTCTCTCTAACAATCTTCACCCCTCTTCACCAAATAAACCCCTGGACATACATAATTTTGACTTAATTTTCTTCGGTTGCGTTCGACTATGCTCCTTGGATTATCTGAAAGAGATCGCTTAGCATTATACGTATCTAAACCTATCAAACAAGCAAGGGAAACATAATCTCTCGGTCCTCTTAACATTTGTGGACTGCTCGCTCCACTTGATAGAATTATTGGCACGCCAAATTTAGTTGCTATCAAAATCTCCCTTCTAAGAACGCTCAAAATTCTAATTCTGGAATAACTATCTAGGTAAATTAACGGAGATAAATTAACTTCTAAAGCCGCATTTTTCTTAGAAGCGAGCTTAGCTTCAGAGACTCCGAAATAATGCTTTCTTGGATCATTTTGGGAGAAAAAGAGTAGGTCAACTCTTTGATCTTTAGCGGCTTGTAGAGCAACCTCCCTAGTGTTGCAGTAAACAGCGATTACCTCAAATTTTCTCCTAATTTTACTTAGGGTGTCTAGGAGATCCCTAGCGTTTTTGGGCGCTAAGTCAGCTCTCACAATTGGATCTAAACCTAGATCTCTGCAGATTCTTGTCGCCTGATCCATATTATCCCTTTTAGCATCATATTGAAATGTTAATCCCACAGCACTATATCCTAATTCAGCGGATTTCTCCAACAACGACTTTACTTTATCTATTTGATTTATCTGTGGACAAAGGTGAAGATCGATGAATGACTTCTTCATGGCAATAATCCGATTACTTGACATAATTCTCTAATCTCTTCAAACTTTGATGCTTTAAATTTTATGTGTATCCTTATTGGGTCAGCTCTGCAGAGTCTAAGTTTACCTTTGAACGCTTCCTGCTTATTGAGTCTAATGTATAGACTTCCGCCATTTAAGTGTAGGTCTAAGTGTTTAAGCAAATCTTCTTTGTCAACTGTCGGAAGATTTGATGATATGTTAGCTAACAAAGACTCTGCTATTTCAGGTTCCCTTATCTGGGTTTTAAAGAATATTATTGGGTTTCCATACTCCCCCTTCAAATTGCTTTTGCTAAAAGATATTTTATCGACATATTTGGAGGGAAGAATATTTCTAACGGCTTTGAGAACTTTATTTTGATCTTCGGTTGCATGGGCAAAGAAGCTCACATCTATATAAGATATTTTACTCTTCATTAACAATCACTTTCAATCTTTAGAAGCTACCTACTCTCTTTTAAGCCTTCTTTATATAATTGAGTTAAATAGTTCTTTAAGCTCTCGATGTTCTCCTTATGTACTGTTCTTCTTCTAGCATTTATCGGAAGCCCTAATTTCAATGCTTCTTTAAAGCTTAAGTTAACAGCCTTAAGCTCTTCTTTACTGAAACCTTTACCGGCCCGCCTCCTCATTCCTCTATAAACTATAGCTTTAATCATAATATTTTCACCACTTCAAA
>Ga0105162_1002114_pt1 | contig 10717 bp, 9 predicted proteins | sample JNZ201metaG_FD_81532 | JGI IMG/M metagenome (GOLD analysis project Ga0105162, IMG submission 81532) | Hot spring microbial communities from Jinze hot spring, China to study Microbial Dark Matter (Phase II) - JNZ 20120812A | ecosystem: Environmental > Aquatic > Thermal springs > Hot (42-90C) >...
GAACTGATTTCTGTTAGAAAGAGTCCAAAATGGTAAAATGCTGTGAACGGTGTGGTAACGTTACCGATATTCGTCATATTTCGGTTTTACAATTCCTAAGGTATATGAACTCAATGAATTTAGAGTACTTTAGCTCACAAAATGGGAAGGGGGTCTAAAACTATGAAAACTAAGGCAGTTTTTTTGGTGATTGTACTACTTGTTGTAGTTTCTCTGTTCACGTCTTGTACCAGCACAGTGCTTAAAAACGATGCAGGTAAAGTTTCAGTAACGTTGTTGGTTAAGACAACTGATAACGAAGAAGTGGAAAAGGTTTCTCCAGGGTTGACAGCTTACGGTGACTTGGTTGAAAAAGTGATAGTTACAGTTAGAAACGAACAAGGTGATGTTGTTTTCCAACAATCTACTTTAGACAAGTCAAAGTCAACCTTCGATTTGGAGCTTCCAGGGTATGGAAAATTCAAATTCACAGTTGAAGCAGTGGACTCATCCGGAGCAATTGTGATGAAAGGTGAAAAGGAGCAGGTCGTTGATTCTACAACAAAAGGTATCGTGCTTTACTACACAACATTCAACCCATACGGTACTTACTATACGTACTACAAGGCTTATGTGATACCGATATACAAAGCTCTCTACAGAATTATTCCATTCTTTGAATACTCGAGCTTTGATTCAACATCTTGGATAAGGTCCACACCCTCTCTCTATGAAATAAGAAAGCCGTACAGTGGCTACCCATCAATTGTTCTCATTCATGGAATCGACAGTAGTGAGATAAATGGTGTGTGGACGGATTATAAGAAAGATATGATACAAAAATGGAACAAATATATCCCAGCAGGTTACGGCTTATATTTCTTTGCATACCCTACGTTGGACGTGCCGCTTGATTATAGCGCTAGAGTGTTAGCTCAAAGTATAAGTACGCTTGGTAGTACCATGAGAACGAAATTTTACTTCTTTGCACACAGTATGGGCGGTCTGTTGCTGAGGTACGCACTACAAGACTCTACATTCAGAAGCTATGTTGCCAAAGTTGTGTTCTCCGGAACACCACACATTGGTAGTCCTTTGGGAAATTTGGTTGTTATGAACAAGAATAACCTTTCAAACAGGAGTGACTGGACATTGATAAAGGATTCACTTATACTTGCTAACATGGCTGGAGTATTTGTTGAAGCACCGAATTATAGATACTTGGTTTACGGAGTTAGCCATCCTCTAATACCTTCGGGAGTAATTTACAAGACGTTTGCAGGAGTTGTTCCAACATCGGATCTTGGTTCGCTCGTAAGCAGTGCTTGGTCCAATGGTATTACGAATGTCTTAGGACATTCCATAGTGGCTTCACTAATGGTTAAAGTGTTTGGGGCAGATTTTTCCAAGAGCGACGGTGCAGTACCACTCCAAAGTGCGAGTGCTTTTGGGAATACGGAAATTCTCTATGGCTATACTCATGCAGATTTAGCCAGCAATCCAACGGTAATCAGTAAAGCTTTTTACTTCTTCTTTGGAAAGACTTTAAGCATAGATGATGAAAAACTACTTGGTAGTAATAATACTGAAGGCGCTACTGACACAAAACTTGAGCTTGATGCTGTTAAATAAATGATTGGGCGCCTGGGAGCAAAAACGGGGGCTTCAGCCCCCGTTTTTGCTATTTTGTGGAATACTTCCAAAATCATTGTTTCACAGAACCAAGAACGCCTTGAACGAATTGTTTCTGCAAAGCAAAGAAGACAACAAGCATTGGTAAGGTTGCGATAACAACTGCCATCATAACAACTCCAAAATCAGGTGTGTAACCTGACGCAATGCTGGAAATCATGAGAACGATAGTTTTATTTTGCTCGCTTTGTATGATGACAAGTGGCCAGAGATATGCATTCCAACTTGTCATAAAAGCATATATTGCTGCTGCTGCGTATGACGACTTCATGGATGGCAAGACTATCGAGAAAAATATCCTCAACTCGTTTGCACCATCAACCCTCGCTGCCATTATGATTTCTTTCGGATACTGCTTAAAACTTTGCCTGAAGAAAAATGTTAGAAATACAGAAGGGATCATCGGTAGTATGACACCCCAATGAGAATCGATTAGATTGAAAAAATACATAAGTCTGAAGAGTGGAACCATAAGAGCAGCAAATGGAATCATCATAGTAAGTAATAGAGCAGAATATACTCTGTTCCGTGACTTCGAAGCGTATACTTCAAAACCGTAGCCAGCCATTGATGAGACAACGATTGAAAACACCACAACGAAGAGTGATATCTTGGCTGAATTCAGAAGCACGGTCCCTAGGTTATAGTTTTCCCATAGGTTTTTCAGGTTGTTCAAAAATTCCCCTCCGAAAGCAAGTTTTCCTTTCAGAACATCAACAGAACTGTTGGTGCTTCCTACAATCATCCAGTAAAATGGGAAAACAGATATGAAAGCTGAGATTGTAAGAAAGAAGTATATAAGGATATATCTCAATTTTCTGGTCATTCTTTCTCACCTGCCACTTTAAACTGAATAATAGCAAGAACTGCGGCAATTATAACTATGATGTATGAAATAGCAGAGGCATAACCAAAATTGGGGGAGTATTTAAAACAGACATTGTATATATAAACCGAAGGCGTTAGAAGTGAGTTCCCAGGTCCAACGCTTGAACCTGTCACAACACCAGCTGCTAAATTCATCGGTTCATCAAAAAGTTGCAAAGTACCTATTGTAGACGTGATTGTTGTGAAAAGAATAATAGGCTTTAGCAATGGAATTGTGATTTTGAAAAACTGCACAGTTTTTGTTGCACCATCAATTTCGGCGGCTTCGTAAACCTCTATTGGAATATTTTGTAATCCTGCTAAGTAGAACATCATGTTGTAACCCGTCCATCTCCAAGTCAAAGCTATTATCAAAGTCACCTTTGCCCAAAAAGGATCTAGCAACCATCTTATTGGTTCTTTTATCAAGCCGATAGTCATAAGTACATGGTTCACAAGTCCGTCGTTACTGAACATTACTCTGAAAATTACCGTATAAGCAACCAACGAAGTAACTGCAGGAAGAAAAAGTGCTGTCCGGTAAATAGCTTTGAATTTTACCTTAGGGTCATTCAGCAAAGTTGCGAAGATTAAAGCAAGGAACAGCATGATGGGGACTTGGATTACGAGGATTGTTAGGATATTTTTCAGTGAAAGAATAAAGTAAGTGTCCCTAAAAAGCTTTGTGTAATTACCGAAACCTACAAAGGTTTTTAAAAAACCTCTCGTTGAAAATGTTGAAAGATAGAGAGAATATACAATGGGGTAAAAGATGAATAGGATTACACCAGCCATCATGAGGCTAACGAATATCCAGCCCCATTTGTCCCAGACAGATTCTAAACCTTTTCTTTTATAGCTTTTGGACATTCTTTTTCATTCCTCCTTGATATGTTTAAGAAGGCATTAAAAAAACGGGAAGGTCCGGAGACCTTCCCGGATGAGATGCAAAATCACTTAATTGAGTTTAAAAATTGTTGTTCTGCTTTCTTCAGAGCTTCGTCTATAGAGAGCTTCCCACTGTAAACATCGGGCATAACACTCATAATTGCAGCGTCCGCTTCATAAGTGTAAACACCGAAGTCCACAGGTGGTATCTTCTTCATCCATTCTGAGAAGAGTTGGAAGACTTGTTGGTTGCCAAAGAACGGGTCTTTTGCTTTGTAAGCAGAACCACCTTGAGCTGGTAACCATGTGCCAACTGCTCCGCGTTCGACTAATATCTTTTGATAGAAATCGGCATCGCGTGCGTATATTTTCTTCAAGAAATCGATAGCAACATCTCTGTATTTGCTGTTTTGCAATACATACCAGCTTGAACCACCGAGATTCGATGCGTTAACGGATTCCTTAAGGTTCATTCTTGGCACAGGTGCAACTCTCCACTTGCCTGCCTGACTTTTTTCAGCTTTAATGGAACCAATAATCCATACACCGGTTACAACAGCTGCGACTTCCCCTCTGTTAAATGCACCTACCCATTCGTTCCAACCTGAAACTTCCTTTGCAATACCAGAATCTTTAATTTCCTTGTAAAGTCTAACTGCTTCTTTCAAAACAGGGTTATTTGCAATATACGGCTTTCCGGATTTGTCAAAGTACCAACTTTCAGCCGATTGCAAAAGTATCCTCATCAAACCTCCATCGTATGGGTCCGCTGCAATCATGTATTTTCCTGTCTTTTGTTTAACAACTTTTCCAATTTCAATGAACCTGTCCCATGTGATGTTTTCGAGGTCGGATGGTTTGAAGCCGGCTTGTTCAATGTAGTCTATTCTGTAGAAAAATCCAGCAACACCTGAATCAAATGGAACACCGTAAACTTTGTTGTTTAAAGTCATGAGTTTTACTTTGTATGGAGCGAATTCCGACCATGTGAAGTGTTTTGTCAAATCAGCAAATGCCCCAGGGTATGATTGGAGATATTTTTGCGCGTTGTAATCTTCGATAAGTACTATCTCAGGAAGCCCTGTTTTCACACCAGATGCAAGTACTGTATTCAGTTTTTGTTCAACATCTGCTTTTGCCATGTTAACAATCTCAAACTCGACATCAGGGTTGATTTTCTTGTACCTAGCCGCAGCTTCTTGCATAATCGGAATGTTGAAGTTTGGGTCCCAAGCCCAGATGGTTATCTTTGCCTTTTCAGCATACAGCAGAGCCGCCAAACCAATCAAAAGAACAACTAAAATCCTAACGAACATCCTCCTCATACTTTCCACCTCCTCAAAGTTTGTGAAGTACTTTTGAATCCGCCGGCACGCCGTCTGTGAAATGTAAAAAACTTTTTTCGAACCTGTCTTTTTATCTGTTGCACCTCAGTCTTTCCTGGTAACGTTACCGAAATTTCCTGATAAAATTTTACCAAAACGGCCTGTGAAAATCGCAAAGCGAATAGCAGCTGAAAAGTATCACTTTTGCCAGAAATACTTTAATATGGTTCGTCGTTCTTTTTCACTGTTAGATTTTCTCGCTTAATCTCTTTGAAAAAGATTAAACCTAATAAAGAACAGAAATGTGATATAATATGCTTGAAAAAATATCATAAAAGGATGTGCAAGAATGAATGCGATAATCATGGTACCCGTTACAGATGTTCGCGCGGAACGAAGATTCAGAAGTGAACGGATACATCAGCTTGTTTTTGGAGAGATTGTGGAGGTTTTGGAAGATATTCAAATCTTGGAAAAATTTGATTACATCTTGATACGAGATGTAAGACTCGATTATAAAGGTTACGTAAATAAAAATACCCTGTATTTTATGACCGAAAAAGAATATGAGCAAATTAAAAACTTTAGGATTATAAAAGTTTCTGTTCCGTTTTGTAGGATAAGCGGTTCTGTGAGTTTCTTACTTCCATTTGGGAGCAGACTCTACACTGAAAATGGAAAAGATTTTTTCCTGCCGAATGGATTCGTTTATAATGTAGTTGATGAACCAAATGAGAGTTTCAACTCCGTGGTTGAACTGGCACTCCAGATGATTGGAATCCCATATCTTTGGGGCGGTACATCTTCTTATGGTTTTGACTGCTCCGGTTTTGTCAATCGGCTTTATGATGTTGCATTGAATATCGACATGCCAAGGGATGCAAGTGACCAGGAAAATAGATATCCACAGGTTGCAACAGTCGATGAATATGAAAAATTAATGCCTGGTGATTTGCTTTACATGGAGGGGCATGTAATGATGTACATCGGAGACGGGAAAATTGTACATGCAAATGGTCATAACATGTGTGTGAGTATAACTGATTTGAACGATAATGATTATGGGAGGTATTTAAAATCACAGATTAGAAAGGTTTGCAGAGTTAGCTCAACGTGATAAAATTGTCTTCAAGAAATAAATCGGAGGTGGCGTTATGGGAAAATACGAAATGGATTTTGAAAAATATAAAAAGGCTGTCGAAAAGGTCATCCAAAGATTTGCAGACAGAGGATGGGAAGAAATCAGGGTTGAGGAGATTTGGTTTGAAACCTCGCTTCCTATTGATTTGATACTTGAAGTTATTAATCAAGGGATTTTAATACCGTCCGAAGTAAACTCCATTACACACGGAGGAAAGGTCATATGGAAAAAGGAGGAACTAGAAATCTAAAGTTTTTCTTTTCGTTTTTATCCTGGATTTTATATATTACTTCAGCTTTTGCCTTAGAATTTTCTTTAGCAGGTAGCTATAACTTTGGTAGCAACCTTTTTTCGTTGTACAACGAAAGGGAAGTTATCAACGATTCATCCTCCTGGACTTTTGATGTTGGCATCATACATCTCTCTGATGCTTTCGAATTCAAAGCTTCTATGGTTGCAAAAAATGACGGTCTTTTTAGCGATCCATTTTCTGAGTCATACTACGCCGGGTTTTATTTTGATTTTAAAGAAGGTTCGATATCTCTTAGAAATGGTAATTTTTCAGTCACGTTAGGTAGAACACATCTAGGGGATGTTGTTCAAAGCCCATATTCTCTTTTCGTTTCATCTGTCGGTATCCCGAGAAATACAGTAGATATTTCGTACGATAATGGGAAGTTCATCTACGTAACAAGGTGGATACAGCTGTGTGAACTCAAATTTGGAACAGATGAACGCGAAAGATTAAAGAGCTCAAATTACAAAGTCTATGCTTTGAGGATTGGCAATCTCAGATTCGGATACCAAGACATAACAGTGTATGTTGGACAAAGATTTAATTTTGAGTATTTCGCAAATCCGATTCCTTCATTTTTCATTCAGTACGTGAATGATGCTGGAAGGCCATATCCAGAAGGTGTTGGAGAAACAAATTATATAAGTGGATTCTTTTTGGATTACACAGATATTGACAAGTATTACTATGCGCAAGTTCTTGTTGATGATATAAACATGAATAGATTCATACATCCAGAAAGTTACCAAAACCCAGACAAAATTGCTTGGTCACTTGGTTTGGTTCAAAAAACAAGTATTGGGACTTTTAGCTTTTATCATGCTGGAGCAACGAAGTATACATTCCAACCATCAGCGGAATCTGGAAACCAAATGTTCTATGGATATACGTATTATCCTTATTTTGTTTACACTAAAGATGGAAAGAACGTAGTATTACCTTTTGAACTGTTGTACGCAGGTTACAAATATGGTGAAAACAACCTGGCGTTTATGGTGAGTTACGCTCCAAGTTTTATCACAGGTTTTAACGCAAATTTTGAGTTCGTCATTCTTGGTGAAAGGTCACCTGTTAATGCATGGAATGATAGAACAACATATATACCTGGGACACATCTGCTAGATGATGAGGTAAAAGAATATCGTGCTATTGGTAATGTATCTTTCGTTCGTAACATTTCAAACGAATTAGCTGTATCGGCTTACCTCAGCACAGAATTTATTTGGAACGCCTCAACTGTTGTTGAGGCAAACTCTGATAATGTTAGAAAACCGCTTCTGAGACCTCAAAAAGGTAATAATAAACCACTCTTTTCAGCAAATGTCGTGATTTCTTTCCGAAAATCTTTCTAAAACCAATAATGAAAAGAGAGGGGAAGAGTTATTGATATACCAAGCATTTGGAGCTGTATTGCCTTCTTTTATTATGATGTTTGTTGGTTACATATATGGTAAGCTTTTCAGAGAAGATATCACTCTTTTCAATAAAATTGCTACTTGGTTGATGGCACCTATTGTAACATTTGCATTTATGAACGACTACATCCCCACCGCTGGTGTACTCTTGCGTTATGGAATGGGCTTTTCCGTGATGTTTGCTATATCATTCTTGATTTCGAGATTGCATAAAGAAGACAGGGAAATATTCTTCACGGGTAATGTGTATGTGAACTCTGGTTACCTTGGCTATCCGGTACTAATGGCACTTTGGGGAGAAAGAGCACTTGCACTTGGCGTGGTTTATTCATTCGTAAATGTATTTGTAGGTAGCACCTTGCTTCCAGCGCTTATCAGGGGCAAGCTTGAGTTAAAAAACATTTTGAAGCTCCCTTTCCTTTATGCTATCATTTTGGGTTGGGGATTTGGAATAGCGGGAATTTCATATAAACAACTTCCTGCTGGAGTCCTTACAGCTTTTAACTGGCTTAAGGAAATGGCAATACCATTTTTACTGTTACAGGTCGGTCTTGGTATCTCGAGAATAAAATTTGAGACCTCATCAATCAAAGGTTACAGCTTTGTAGTTGTCGAAAGACTTTTGTTAATACCACTGATGTTGCTACCAATAGCGTTCTTTTTTGAACCGCTTGAAGCAAAAGTGTTCCTTCTTGAATGTGCTATGCCGATAGGTGTTAACAGTGTTGTGGTTATAGGTGCTTTTAAAAAGGAACTTGTTCCGAAAGCGGGAATGACTGTCGCTCTTACAACTCTTTTTTCGTTGGTGACACTTCCATTTTGGGCATACGTAATCGAGAGAATCTTTGGTTGAGTTTTAATCGTAAAATATTATAAATTCGAAGGGAGGAACCCGATGTGTACTTGCAGGACGTGATAAAAACCCTTGATGAATTTTGGGCAAGCCAAGGTTGTTTTATTGAACAACCTTATGACATGGAAATGGGAGCTGGAACATTCCATACGTCAACCTTCTTTGGTGTATTGAGAAAAAGGCCTTGGAATGTCGCTTTTGTGCAACCGAGTCGAAGACCCACTGATGGTAGGTACGGGGAAAATCCAAACAGAATGCAAAGATTCTATCAATACCAAGTGATACTCAAGCCTCATCCAGAAAGGTCCCAAGAACTTTATTTGGAATCATTAAAAGCACTCGGAATAGACCCTAAAGAGCACGATATACGCTTTGTTGAAGACAATTGGGAATCGCCAACGCTTGGTGCATGGGGAATTGGGTGGGAAGTTTGGCTCGATGGAATGGAGATTACTCAGTTTACATACTTTCAACAAGTTGGGGGCGTTTCGCTATCGGAAATTCCTTTGGAAATAACATACGGTGTGGAAAGAATAGCAATGTATCTGCAGGGTGTAGATAACGTATATGATGTAATGTGGAACAAAGATGTTAGATACGGCGAACTTTTCAAAGAAAACGAAAGACAGTTTTCTATCTACAACTTTGAAGAAGCCAACACGGATGCACTCTTTACACTTTACGATATATACAGAAAAGAGTTTGAGAGATTAATGGAAAGAGGTTTGCTTTTCCCTGCGTATGAACAGTTGCTTAAGTGTTCGCATACATTCAACTTGCTTGATGCACGAAATGCAATAAGTGTCGCACAGAGGCAAACGTTTATAAGAGACATAAGAGCCATGGCAAGTAAATGTGCAAAGGTATTTGTTGAAGCGGAGGGTGGTAAAAATGAGTGAATTCCTTTTTGAAATAGGAGTTGAAGAGCTTCCAACAACGGAAGTGCCCGGGATAATTCAACAGCTTTCAGAGAAAGTGCCAGAAACATTAAAGAGTGAAGGAGTTCAATTCGAAAACTTCGAAGTGTTTGTGGCTCCAAGAAGATTTGGATTTGTCTTGGATGGGCTTTCTGATACCACTCCAGACAGAGTTGTTGAAAAGAAAGGTCCAGCGGTGAATGTGGCATATGATAAAGACGGACAACCTACAAAGGCGTTGCTTGGCTTTTTGAAATCGAACGAATCAACGCTTGAAGATGTCAAAATAGTAGACAACTATGTCTACATAACGAAAATACAGAAAGGTATAAAAACTGAAGAAGTTTTAAAGAAGGTCGTACCGCAGATAATTTATAGTTTGAAATTCAGAAAACCTATGAAATGGGGAGATGGAAAGTACGAATTCGTAAGAATCCCTCACCATGTCTTAGCTGTTTACGACGGAAGAACTCTTGATATGGAGATTTTTGGGCTGAAATCATCGAACAAAACCATTGGACATCGTTTTGTTAAGGATGACTACTTTGAGGTAAATTCCTATAAGGATTACTTGGAGAAGATGAACAATTATTATGTCATACCACAAATTGAAAAGCGTAGAGAATTCATCGTGAAGCAACTTGAAGATTTTGAAAAGCAGGGGTTCGAAGTTGACAAAGATGAGTCTTTAATAGAGGAAGTTGCAATACTAACAGAATTCCCAAAGATGATACAGGGTGAGTTTTTAGAAAAATATTTAGAGCTTCCAGAAGAATTGATTAGAACAACAATTAAACACCATCAAAGGTCTTTCACGGTAAAGAGAAATGGAAAGACAACCAATTTATTCCTGGCATTCATCGACATGCCGGAAGATGTAAAAGGTAACGCGAGGAAAGGTTACGAAAGGGTTATCAACGCTCGATTAGAAGATGCCAGATATTATTATGAAAAAGATATAAAGGTTTCTCTTGAAACTTTCAACGAGAAACTCAAAGAAATGGTGTTTCAAAAGGAGCTTGGAACACTCTACGATAAAGTACAAAGGATAGAAAAACTCTCACAACGAATAATTGGGGTTTTGGGTTTGGAAAAGAAAAGTGGTACAATACTAAGGACAGCAAGGCTATGTAAGGCAGACATCGGTTCACATGTTGTATACGAGTTTCCGGAACTACAAGGCATAATGGGTAGAATCTACGCTCTGAAGGATGGAGAACCAAACGATGTTGCATGGGGAATTGAAGAACATTATTCTAACAATCCAACAACTATCGAAGGCGCAGTTGTGGGAATTGCAGATAGGATAGACACAGTTGTTGGAAATTTCGTGATTGGTAATATA
>Ga0105162_1002116_pt1 | contig 10712 bp, 7 predicted proteins | sample JNZ201metaG_FD_81532 | JGI IMG/M metagenome (GOLD analysis project Ga0105162, IMG submission 81532) | Hot spring microbial communities from Jinze hot spring, China to study Microbial Dark Matter (Phase II) - JNZ 20120812A | ecosystem: Environmental > Aquatic > Thermal springs > Hot (42-90C) >...
ACCAGTTAGATCTAGCAACCCATGACCACTCATGTTGAATAATATTACTATCTTTTCGTTCTTTTTCTTCGCTTCTAAAGCAATATCTATCACACTTTTGACTGCGTGAGCAGATTCTGGTGCAGGTACAATTCCCTCTACTTGTGCAAAAATTTTCGCCGCCTCAAACACCTCTGTTTGATGATATGCTATTGGTGCAACTATTTTGTTTTTAACTAGTAAGGCAAGTGTGGGTGCCACTCCATGATACCTTAAACCGCCTGCGTGAATTGGCGGTGGTATGTATTTGTGGCCTACGGTGTGCATTTTTATCAATGGTGTTAATCTAGCTGTATCTCCATAATCGTATGTATAGACCCCTCTAGTCATTGATGGAACTGCCTTGGGTTCTACAGCTACGAACTTTATGTCTCGCTTCTTACCTCTAACTATACCATCATGGTAAAACGGATACGCTAGACCTGCAAAATTACTTCCACCACCGACGCATCCAACTATATAGTCTGGAAGCTCTTCTCCCATTAGCTCTAGCTGTTTTAATGCCTCTAGACCTATTACTGTTTGATGCATGAGCACATGATTTAGTACAGACCCAAGACTATACTTAGTTTTTGGGGTAGTTACAGCATCCTCTATAGCCTCACTTATGGCTATACCTAGAGATCCTGGATGATTCGGATTCTGCTCAAGAATGACTCTACCAGAATTAGTATAGAGGCTGGGGCTAGGAACTACTTCTGCTCCATATAGTTGCATAAGTATCCTTCTATAGGGTTTCTGTTCATAGCTTGCACGAACCATATATATCCTGACCTTGAGTCCGAATACTGCACCAGCTAAAGCTAGAGCAGAACCCCATTGACCTGCACCAGTTTCTGTTGTGAGTCTTTCAATACCCTCTAGTCTGTTATAATAAGCTTGAGCTAGAGCTGTATTGACTTTATGGGAACCTGTGGGCATGACACCTTCATATTTAAAGTATATCTTAGCTGGTGTATCTAGATATCTCTCGAGTCTATATGCTCTTAATAGTGGTGTAGGTCTACCAATCTCTAGATAGAGTTGACGCAGATCTTCAGGGATAGGGATAAATCTATCTGTAGAGAATTCTTGTAACACTAGCGATTTAGGGAATAACACCTCTAGATCCTTTTGCTCAACTACTGATCCATCTGGTTTAATCATTGGCGGTAGCTGTTCAGGAAGATCGGGAACAATGTTATACCAGTATTTTGGTGTTATATCATCTGATTGAATAGATCTAACGAAATTTAACTCCATTGGCGCATGATATCACCGTTTCTTCATCACATTGAACAAAATTAAAAGTTTTTCGCTACAACGAGACGATAGAATAACCATACTTAATTAAATATAGCTATATAATACAACATTAATTATCACATCATAGAATCTATAGCTAAGCTACAAATAAATACTGACATGAGATTATATTAGAGTATACCCTATGGATACAATTAATACCAAATGTTTTGTCTAGTAAAGTAATACAAAGGACATGCAGAATCAATATTAATAGGGATTCAATGCACTTCTAAACAAACTGTATGTATATATGTCTAGGATAAGTAACTAAATGTCTATACCTAATCATAATTTCAATTACTCTAACCAATTATCAATTGAGTCATTAACTTGATCATTGCATAAATCAATCCTTTTTCTAATACTCAATAGGATGTATTGTCTATAATCTCGTCACCTTTCTTGCAAACATTATATACCCTGTATGTCCAATCATTAATGATGATGGTCTTATAGATTCTTTAGTTAGCATTATTTCACGTAGCAATACTTCGTAACATCTGATATCTATGTATCCTCCATGCTCTACTAAAGAATTATACAGTTTTTCAATCTGATTAATCGATGGTACGAAGAATACTACTGGAGCTGAAGGTTTTAAGGTTGTATGTAAATGTTCCAATAGATTCCATGGATCAGCTACATCAACTACTGCTCCATCTATCTCTTTCTCATCTATACCTTCTTTAGCGTCTTTAAGTTTTAGAGTTACATAGCTCGCTAAACCTAATATCTCAAGGTTTTTTCTAGCGATATTCAGAAATTCTTCTCTTATTTCATAGCCATAAATATGACCTGTAGGTCTAACTATATTAGCTAGTACAGCCGTAGTATTACCCGTACCTACACCTACCTCAACAATTCTTAATCCTGGTGAAAGCCCTAAGAGCATTACTATGAATCCTTGATCTTTAGGGTATATGACTTGTGTTACTCTAGTAAAACCTTTTTCAAGAAAATCTATGAGAAGCGGTTTTAGGATATATGCATTAAACTTAGTACTGGTTTTGACTCTAGATCCGTATTCAAGACCAATAACATCATCAAGATGTATAGAGCCTCTATCTGATGTAAAGACTCTATCTTTCTCTACTTTTGTAATCCATCTACGCCTACGATCCATATATATGAGTATCTTGTCATCTGGATGAACATAAATATTTTCACTCAGAGCTGATGTCATTCTTCATCACATCAACATTACCAGCCTTCATCATCGCGTAACGTAACTATATTTAACACTATATCTATGAAGTTCATAACTCTTCATGCTCTACTGACTAAGATTTGCTATAATAATGATTAAAACAAGTGATTTGTTATGGAATTGACAAAGCTCTACAAATACTTTACATAAAGTAGATTATCGATATTCTATGTCTCCTTAAAAACTTATCACATTTTTACGTAACTCAAATTAAAGTCTGTAATTCAAAAATCCTCTATAACCTCTATAACTCTACTTTTGTTACTCTTTCCCTCAATAACCCTATTACCACTAGACCAAAGTTCTTTCTTAAGTAATTCTCTAATGGCAGCTCTAATAACTTCTGATCTAGATGTATACCTACCTATTCTAACAAGTTCATCTATTGCCTCAATGTATGATTCCGGTATTTTTACTGTAACTATACGCAAAGGTATCACCATAAGCGTTATACTAAAGATAATAATTTATAAGCTAGGGGAGATATTCACAGTAGTGGGTTGGCTATGGGTACAAAAGGAGGTAAACCTATATCATCTATAGAGAAGAGACAGAAAAAAGTAGAGAAGAGAGAAGAGAAGAGAGAAGAAAAGAAAGAGATGAAATTAGGTATAGTAGATCAATCAATGGTCAAAAAAATTATAGAGGAACTTAAAGGTCAGACTCACATAACCACATTTCAAGTAGCTCAGAAATACAATATAAGATACAGTATGGCTAAGAAATTACTAAGAGCCGCTGTATCTCAAGGAGCTGAAATAGTTGCTAAGAATAGACGGGTTATTGTGGTTTCATTACGTAAGTAACAAGTTTTTACTCTAGATAACATTTAATGAACTATGTGACACTATTCTAAATGTCTCTATTACTTGATGTAGTATGATATAGCTTTGCTCAATACCTTTAATAGTTTTTTACGTGATGGAGAAAGAATAGACTCTGTACCTATCTTTGATTTCGATCTCTCTTTATCTAGATTAACTTTGATTATTTTTGGTGATTTATCTATTACTTCATGAATAACAGCACCATTTTCATCAACTATTGATGTAGGCATAAACATTACTTCTTCATCTTTTTTTCTAATAGTGTATCCGATACTTATAATCATTGAGTTAAGCTCTAGTGATCTGGTTTTCATTATAGCGGTTATCTTATCTACTGATATTTGTGGATATGGATAGAAAATCACTACATCAACATTCGTTATCTTCATCAAGAGCGAAAGCTCTGGTAGATGTATATCTTCTGCTATGAATATACCTATGGTGAGACCACAGATATTGATTATAGGTGGTGAAGAGCTTTGTCCAAATTTTGAAGGCGTGTTTACTTGACTTATAACTGATTTAATGTTCATTGACGGATCTACTAGAAATGCTGATCTATATATTTTTGAACCTCTTCTTTCAAGTATGGGTCCGCTTAGTATATATATTTTGAATTTATTAGCTAATCTTGCTAATTGCTCAGAAGTTCTTCCAGGTATAGTTTCTGTAATCCTCCTAGTCTTCAGATTCTTCTTTAAATCAAAAATAGGTACACCATTTATCATGGCCGGCAATAAAACTACTTCAGCACCCTCGTTTTTTGCTCGCTCTATCATTTCTTCAATTCTCTGAATATTCTGATCATATTTACCGAGATCTATAACGCTATGAAGAACAGACATAACGTTTTTTACATTGTTTGACATACCTTCACACCTTCACCATATAGTTCAGAAATTACATGCTTACATACTTCTTTAAATAACTCTTGTATTACATCTATATAATTGACTTTACCTAATTCTACAGCCTGTATCTTTGTATAGAGTTCCTGTGTTCTCTTGACACTCACCATCCTCCTTAGTTCATTACGAACCATGTTGAGTATCTTGGTAACATTTTCGACAATATTTTCACTTCTTCTGTATACAGACCTTATGGTGTTTAGAAACATCTCGAAATCGATATCTTTATCATCAAAACTCGCTCCAGCAAGAAGAAGATACACATATATCCCTTCTATATCAGGTATAAGTATACCGCCTTTTACACTCATCGTATAGCCTCTCTTAATAATCGTATCTATGATTTTAGCATATGTACTGGGTCTACCTATACCTACCTCCTTCATCCACCTAATTATATCACCTTGAGTTGGCATCGTATATTCACTCAAAACAACAGTTCTTATCTTTAAAGGTTTTAGAGAAAATGTTGTATTAGGTACAGAGATAACTTTTATTGGCATATACATCAATAGGAATCCTGGGTCAATTACATTCGTTACGAGCTCTATAGTATGTGAGAATACTTCGTTATTATCGATATAGACTGTTGCAATGTATCTAGTTTTCTCCACAATGCCAGGCTTCATCTGACTTGCCATAAACCTTCTGAATATAAGATCATAGAGTTTGAAATGTTTAGCAGTAAGTCTTAATGGAGTCTCTATAATACCTTCAGCTATAAGCTCTTTAAGTCTGTCCACATCTATAGGTTTTGTTGGACGTATACCTTCGTGAGCTCCTCCGCTACCCCAAGTTCTAGGTTCAAAGACTTCAGAAAGTTTATCGCCATAGATACTAGATATATACTCTTTAGCTACACCTATACCGGCCGACGATATTCTTGTTGAATCTGTTCTATGGTAAGTTATAAATCCAAGCTCGAAAAGATCTTGAGCAAGTCTCATAGCCTCTACAGCATCGATCTTTAGAACTCTATGTGCTTCAGCTATCATTTCATCTGTTGTAAATGGTGGTAATGGATATAGCCTCTCAATACTTACTGATATAGGTCTAAAAACAACTTCCACACGTGATGGAGAAAGCCTTTTGATCTCTTCGCCAAGAGCCTTCTCTAGTAAATCTTGAGGAACTTCTATAGATATCCCATCAAGATATATGATCTTGGTTTTTCTAGCTGTTGTTAGCTTCTTGATATAGAGCTCTATGATTCTGCCAAGAACAGGTGTCTGAACCCTGCCTGCACTTAACCTTCCTTCTCTTTCTCGCAAACCTATATCGAGAGTCTTCAGCTTGTTCGTCACATATTCAGAAAGTGCAAACCCCAATAACCTATCCTCTATCCTTCTAGTTATCTGAGCTTCAACAAGCGATAAATTGACTTCCCTGGGATTCCTAAAAGCATTCATTACAGCTTTTCTAGTAACCTCATGGAACTCTATCCTCATAATTGATTTAGCGAAAGGTGCTAAGGATATCGCTATATCATATCCTATCTTCTCGCCTTCAGCATCAGGATCTGTAGCTATAAATATCTCGTCAACTTCCATAGCTATTTTCTGAAGTACCTCAATAACAGATCTAGATGATTTTACTCTATCACTCCCACAGATAGGACATGTTTCTCCTTTTACGAATTGTGTACCGCATCTAAGGCATCTTTTAATGTAATCATATTTTGGTAGAAAGAGTGTCTTTTCCTTGTGTTTAGCAATAGCTATTCCATAGACACTATCTTCCTGAATACCTTCTTCAACTAATTCAAAAACATGACCACCAGTAGAGGTTATAATCAGATGTATATCGCCTACATTAGTTTCATAGATTCTTAGACCATCTATTTCCCTAAACGTTGGTCTTCCAAAGAATGATGCTATAGGTCTAGCTTTATTAGGAGATTCAACTATAAATAAAGCTGTTCTAACTCTAAGCTCCTTGGGTACTTCACGAAGATCTAGTTTACCAGATCTAATTGCTTTCAATAGTTCTCTATCATCATCAATACGTTTGATTACATTATCAATATCTACTGTTTCTAAGGAACTCATTGAAAAATCCTCTATAAAGTACTTTACTCTGTCTACAAGTCCATTAAGCAATCTAATATCATCGACTAATACTATGGAAAGTCCTGTCGTTATACCTCCAACAAAAAGTCTCGAAGTTCTGCCGCTAGCCTGTATATATGTAGGTGCATCTGGTATCAATATGTAAAGTGTGTTGTTTTCTTCAACAATAGATGCTTTCTGATATTTCTTGAGGGCCTCAACTATATTCTTATCAGATAGAAGAGATGTAACGAAATTGTGGGCTTCGGTTATTATGGAGGCTATAGGTTCTTGTGAAGATATCTTATCAACTATAATCTTAATTCTTTCAGCAGACATCTGTCGAAGGATTCTTCTGAGCTGTGCTATAAGTCTAATTGCCTTATCTTTCTGTTTCTCATCCTCTATTACATCTAAAAGTACTGTTAAAAGCCTCAGTAAGTTCTGTGGATTAAATCCTATTTGTGTTATCGAAATTTTGTGCCTAGGGACTCCAATAAATATGGCATATCTGATCCTCTCCGGGATATCTATTCCTCTCACAAGAAGACCATAGTACGTGGCTACACCTATTAGAGCCTTTATCTCACCTAAGATGAATCGTTCTAGAGTGTCTGTTCTCCTGCTCGAGAGCACTTCAACATCTATACCTCTATCTCTAAGTTCATTACAGAGTTTGTTAGCGTATTCTAATCCTCGATCAATTGTTACATATATTAGACATCCATCGCCTAACTTATTGATAAGTTTTGCAACAATATCTGCTACTTCCTCTTCTTTAGGCATCAACATGTAGGTATCTACAACATTTCTATAGACTTCAACAGCAGATCCTATATTGAATCCCAATAATTCTCTAAATAATCTGATCCTCTTGCCTCTAGCTCTTCCTGTAGCAGAGCTAATTACAAGTATTCCACATTTCCTTCTTGTAGCTAGAATTTCGCGCTGAAGATCATTAAAAATATCTCTGATATGTTTCTCGCCTTCATAACACATACCTCTAGTTTTTTCATTTTCAGATGAGTCACACTTCATTACTCTCTGACGAAGAGCCATGAGTTTATACGCTTTCTCTATATCCCTTTCACCAAACCCTATAAGCTTCAAAATCATGTCTATGGCTTTACTACCCTTCATTACAGCATCAACATCGTCTACAAAAACAAAATCTATCTTATATCCTTTGGAGAGAAATTCATTGAACACATCATTAAAGTTTCTCATGAGGTACTTAGACGTTGTGATAATTATATCAAAATAACCCTCACGTATAGCTTTTTCATATTCTTCTCTTTTCTTTGGTGAAAGCTTTGAATGCATAGCTATAATCTGAACTATTATACCTGCTCTTTCTGCAAACTCTCTTAACCTTTCTTCACACTGTTTCACAAGGATAGATGTTGGAACGATTATGTATGCCTTTTTACCTAATCTATAGGATAGATAGAGAGCTACTATCAATCCAAACGTTGTTTTACCTACACCTGTAGGAGCTATAAGTGCAAAACTCTGGTTTTGAGCAATTCTTACAGCCCAGCTTATCTGGAGATGCCAAGGAGAACTCTTCAAACATTTGACAAAAAATTCACTAAAGTCATGCACAAATTTTTGAACATCAACAACTTTTCTAATGCTACTTTCAGTGAATACTTCCTTAACATGTTTTGTTAGTTCAATCATATTACTAACAGGTATTATCTCGTTAGTACCCATACATTTTGAGCAAGCATTCTTAAACAACAATCTACTATCTTCTATAGGACCACCACAATTGGGACATAAATGTAGATATATACCTCTAGGAAGCAAGAGCTTGTTAATGTGATTTTCATCTACTTTATGTAGAGAAACCTTAACACTTAATGCAGGTAATACCATAGAAAATCCAGCTGAATCATATCCTCGAGAACCTATATTCATGTTTTCTCTCCTGGACTAGCTATTCGCACTTACTATAAAAATTTTCATTACATAAAGTTCTAGTCTAGAGCTTAAAGTTAGGTGAATTAAGCTAGAAATGAAAGATGAAAAGATATGGGTAAAAAAATTTACCTTCTCTTAATGAAATATCCAAGAATTACTCCAATAACAACAACAACTATACCAATGCCTATTGTTGCTGCCCAGTTCTGCTCTACCAAAGTGGTAGTAGTTGGGTATGTTGCTGTAGAAGTAACAATATTTGTCTTAACAGACGTTTGTATTATAGTGGTTTCTTGAGTTACAGTAGTAAACATTGTTTTAGTAGTTTGTTGAGTTACAGTAGTAGTTGTTGGTTTGGTTATAGTTTCAGTTTTCATTATTGTTTCTGTAATCCTTATTTCAGATACTTTCGGTACACTTACTGTTGTTGTAATACTCTTCTCTATTGTTGTTGTAATCTTCTCAACTATTACAGTTGTTAGTGTTGTAGTAATTTGGTGTGTTACTTCAACGGTTACTATAGTAGGAGTCGGTGTAGGAGTTGTAGGTGGTAATGCCACATTTAATTCATAGTAGTATTCATAGAATGTCCAGCAGAATTTAGCTGTAGCTTGCGTACTTGAGAAAAATTCGCCAAATAGATCTATCATCTGTATTATATACTCCTTTAATGCATCTAAACTCCATTTATCTGGATGCATAGAATTTAGTAATCTTAAGGTTTCATCTATAAATATATTGATGTATAAGCCTATCTTTGCTTTGGGATATTGTTCCTTTGCTAGAAATGTTATTTCGGTATGATCTGCTAATGACTGATCTATATTTCTTCCATACACATCAAATTCTATGTATCTTAATGTATCGTTGATCTAGACTGGAATAATATAGCTACCTACTAAAGTGCCCCCTGGTGCACCAGCTTCCGGACTACGGTACATCTGTATACTGATCAATATATCTCCTCGTGATGTTCCACCACTTCTCAAAGTCTTGGATATCCATAGGTAGTAGTTTATAGCTATTGGTGTAAGTGTTTTTGTAAAGTCCACAGATACATTAAATACTGCCTTGACAGTTGGTAATTCACTTAACTTTATAGGCAATTTGAAATATGGATGAGGATCTGGATTACTTCCCCAAATATTTATCCCGTATCTAAAGCCTGGTCCAGCTATGAGTCTTACTCTTGCTGGATAAAGCTCGCTGAAATCACCTTCACCTGTAACACTTTCTTCAGTAACAGTAAGTGTTATACTTCCAACAGCTGTATCTGGTATATTCCATAAATTCGCTACAACATCTACATAAGTTAACCTGATCGTAGCCCACTTATTGCCAGCACTTCCTACTGCTTGACCAGTAATCTTATTTGGATCTGGAAATATAGTTGCTATTTGTACTTGTTGTTGAGTGTATGAGTTGTATGAGTTGATGGATGCTGTAAGTAACAGCATTATAGAGAGCACTAAAACTGTTTTAGTTCTTTTATTTAGCGTTATGCAAATCAACAAGTTACACTCTGTCATACTGTCTATAAATAGAATTTAAAAACTTAGCTTAAATCGTACTCGTAAGTTATCTCAGACATCAACAATAACGTAACAATTAGTAGTTAAAAAGCAGAGCTTAAGCTTTATATTGTATCACTCAAGTATTAATTCGTGGTGTTTAGTATGTGTATAGCTGTTGTCGGTAGTATACATGCTGATTTTTATATAAAGACCAAGAAATTTCCACAACCAGATGAAACGGTTATCGGTAACGATTTCGCAATACACCCAGGTGGTAAAGGTGCTAACCAAGCTGTAGGATGTGCTCGTCTAGGTATTGAGACATATATGATAGGAGCTGTAGGCAATGATTATATAGGTCGTCTGCTCATAGAAAATCTTGCAAAGAATGGTATAAAGGTAGATTACATCTTTACAGCAGAATGTAGTAGTGGAGTAGCATTTATAATTCTTAACGAAGAAACTGGCGAAAATATGATAATAGTTTCATCTGGTGCTGATAACGCTCTTACACCAAATTATGTAGAGGATGTTCTTGAAAATCTAAAGAATAGAGCTAGAACTCTTTTAGTTCAACTTGAGATACCTATAGAGACAGTATATAAAGCAATTGAAATAGCTAAAGAGATGGGTATGACTACAATACTGAATCCCGCACCAGCAAGATCTTTAGATAGGTATATCTACAGCTACATAGATGTGATTGTTCCAAATAGAGTTGAGCTTCAGCAACTTACAAACATCAAGATAGCTACCATTGATGATGTTTTTAAGGCTAGCGAAGAACTACTAAACTATGGCTGTAACGCTGTAGTGACTACACTTGGATCTATGGGAGCAGCAGTAGTTACTCCATCAATAAGAGTTATTGTTCCAGCATTCAAGACCCAGATAGTAGATACAGTTGGAGCTGGCGATGCCTTTGTAGCAGGTCTTGCAGTATCGCTATATGAAAA
>Ga0105162_1002118_pt1 | contig 10708 bp, 8 predicted proteins | sample JNZ201metaG_FD_81532 | JGI IMG/M metagenome (GOLD analysis project Ga0105162, IMG submission 81532) | Hot spring microbial communities from Jinze hot spring, China to study Microbial Dark Matter (Phase II) - JNZ 20120812A | ecosystem: Environmental > Aquatic > Thermal springs > Hot (42-90C) >...
GCGGATAGTTTAAACTATCTAAAAAACATCTTCCCCAACCAGCAATCCCATATTGGATAACAGCATAAGTTATTGTATCAAAATAGACACCAACAGCAATCTGACCGGAAATTGCCTCATCACTTGCCCATTTTAAATAAGGACAGGTAGTATCTCCGGCCCAAGTCTTGGCATTATCACCATAATTTTCAAAAACATAATTGCCACCATAAAATAAATCTTCATATTCACTATTATACCTTAAACCAGTATAAGGGTTGATTGGAAAATTACCAATATTATCTTCATTTGCCGGATTACCGCCTGGAAAATAATAGGCCAATGGACCTTCCGGATCCAAAACTTCGCCAACAATATCAGGTAAAGGAAATTCACCGCTGTGGTCTGCTGCCCAAGCCATTAAGGCCTTCTGGAGAACTTGCATATTGTTTTTTATTTGTGTTCTTTTTGCTCTTTCTTGAAAAAGTGAGAAATGGGGAAGAAAAATATTTATTAAAATACCAATAATCAAAATTACTAAAAGCATTTCTATTAAAGTGAAACCTTTTTTCTCTCCCATTTCTCTAAGAATTTTTCTAAAAAATAAAAGGCTCCGTCTTTTCGACGGAGCCTCTCCTTTTGGGAATTTTAGTTTAACGATTAATATTCATATCCGCCCGGTGGGGTTGGTGGCATCTTCTCTTTTTCAGGTTTCTCAACGATTGCGCATTCGGTAGTCACCAGTAAAGCAGCAACGCTACTCGCATTTTGAAGCGCAGTCCGAGTAACTTTTGTCGGATCGATAATTCCTGCTTCAAACATATCCTCAAATTTCATTGTCTCCACATTGAAACCAACATTGGGATTCTTTTCGGCTTTCACTTTCTCAACAATTACCGAACCTTCAACCCCCGCATTGTTGGCAAGTTGTTTGAGCGGCTCTTCCAACGCCTTTTTCACAATCTCCACACCAATCTGTTCGTCGCCTTCCAATTTTAGTTTTTCTAAAGCCGGAATGCAACGGATTAAGGCAACACCGCCACCAGGAACAACACCTTCTTCAACCGCTGCCCTTGTAGCGTGTAAAGCATCTTCTACTAAGGCTTTCTTCTGTTTCATTTCCACTTCGGTAGCCGCACCAACATTAATGACCGCCACACCACCGGCCAATTTTGCCAATCGCTCTTGTAATTTCTCACGGTCATAATCCGATTTTGTCTCCTCAATCTGTTTTCTAATCATCTCAATCCGACCTTGAATCTCTTTCTTAGAACCCATACCTTCCACAATCGTCGTATTCTCTTTGTCCACCACCACTCGCTTTGCTCTTCCTAAATCAGAGATTTGGACATTTTCTAATTTAATTCCCAAATCTTCGGAAATTAACCGACCACCGGTAAGGATAGCAATATCCTCCATCATCGCCCTTCTTCTTTCACCATAGCCTGGTGCCTTAACTGCGCAGCATTGGAGAGTGCCCCGAACTTTATTCACGACTAAGGTAGCAAGCGCCTCACCTTCAACTTCTTCGGCGATTATTAAAATCGGTTTGCCCTTTTGCGCAACCTTTTCTAAAATTGGCAATAAATCTCTTGCCGAAGAAATCTTTTTCTCATAAAGCAAAATATAACAATCTTCTAATTCGCACTCCATTTTGTCGGGATTGGTAATGAAATAAGGAGAAAGATAACCACGGTCAAATTGCATTCCTTCAACGACTTCCAAAGTAGTTTCTAAGGATTTTGCCTCTTCAACCGTGATCACACCTTCCTTACCGACTTTTTCCATCGCATCAGCAATTAGATTACCGATTTCGGCATTATTATTTGCCGCAATCGTTGCCACTTGGGCAATTTCTTGACGAGAAGAGATCTTTTTGGAAATCTTCTTCAACTCCTCCACAACGGTATTTACCGCCTTCTCAATACCTCTCTGAACCGCCATCGCATTAGCACCAGCAGCAACTACTTTTAATCCCTCTCGATAAATCGCTTCTGCTAAAACCGTCGCGGTAGTAGTGCCGTCACCCGCAACATCAGAAGTTTTCGAAGCAACTTCCTTTACCATTTGAGCACCAAGATTTTCAAATTTGTCTTCTAATTCAATCTCTTTCGCTACGGTGACACCGTCTTTGGTGATCGTCGGAGCACCCCATTTCTTTTCGATAACCACATTTCTTCCCTTAGGACCAAGCGTAGCCTTTACTGCGGCTGCTAAGGTTTCTACACCACGTAAAATTGCTCTTCTTGCTTCTTCATTAAATTTCAATTCTTTTGCTGCCATATTACTCCTCCTTTTCTTCAATTATTGCTAAAATCTCATCTTCCCTCATTATGAGATACTCCTTGTTATCGATTTTGATTTCTTGACCGGCATACTTTCCGAAGAGAACAATGTCTCCTTTCTTCACTTCCATTGGAATACGATTTCCTTTATCATCAAGACGACCAGGACCAACCGCAATAACTTTGCCCTTAATCGGCTTCTCTTTAGCGGTATCCGGTAAAATGATACCGCCCTTTTTTACTTCCTCTTCTTCTATTCTTTCAACAACAACCCTGTCAGCCAAGGGTTTTATTTTCATATTTCCCTCCTTTTTAAATTTTAATCGCGCTGCCAATTAACTCTTACAAACTTGTTATCAGAAGAAAATTTTATCTCTAAATTTCCTTTATAAGCCCTTTTGAGTGCCTTACCAATCGCAATCGCTAAATTTTCTGAAGTAGTCTCTATCACCAGCATATCTTTAACATTTTTTAGACTCATTATCCTATCCAAAGGATTCCTTAAAATTTCTCTTTTCTCAGTGTTCTTTACCAGATTCACAATATCTTCCCTATGAGTATGATAGAAATTTCCGCTGATATTCACAACCCCCATAACATAATGGTCTTCTATTTTCCGGCAGGAGGGACATTTATATTTATAAGCAACCATACTCACCATATTCGCTAGTTCATCATTTCTTATCCATCTTTTATCATGATATAAAAGATTACAGGTAGGACAAATTGTTGGATCTGGTAAACTTTTAGGCAATAAATAAGGATCATCACCTTTTTTCTTTGGTTCTTTTCTGATTATTTTTCTCATAAGTTATAAGAAAATTAAAAATGGGCGAAACCCGATTTGAACGGGTGACCTCCTCCTTGTAAGGGAGGCGCTCTCGCCAACTGAGCTATTCGCCCATTAGTTATATATCATAACAAAATTTGTGGAAATGTCAATAAGAATAAATAACCAATTAAATTAAAACTAAATTTAAAAAGTTGCATGAGACACAACAAATTTTAAAATGGAATTTTCTTATAAGTCTTTGTATTTCAAATACTTATCTTAAATTTATAATAAAGATAGGGAACATATCCCTCTATGCCTTTATCATCGTCTTAATAGATATATTAATCTGGGTATTAAAAGATGCTATATCAATAACTTTAAATTGTATCTTATCGTTCATTCTAATAGGCATCTTGTTATTCATCTTAATAGGTATATTACCGATAATCTATATAAGTATAGCACCCATACACCTATTAAGATTATCGGTATTAATCCTCATAGATATTTTGCTACAAAGAAAGAAAAATTAATTTTACCAATTTGCCTTTTAAATCTTTAATATTGACTTTCTCTAATTTTCTTATAAAATTAAATTATGAAATTGGGGAAGTTTGAAATCTATCCAATTCTTGATGGTTATTTTGGATTAGATGGTGGAGCGATGTTTGGTATTGTACCTAAAGTAATTTGGGAAAAAATGAATCCTGCTGATGAGAGAAATAGAATTAGACTCGCTTTAAGAACCTTGTTAGTAAAAACTCCTAACGAATTAATTTTAATTGATACTGGAATTGGCACAAAGTTTAATGAGAAGTATGTTGATATTTATAAGATTGAAAACCAGTATTTAAATATCGAAAAAGAATTGAAAGAGTTGAAAATTACTTTAGAGGATATTGAGATTGTGATAAATACTCATCTTCATTTTGACCATTGTGGTGGCAATACAAAAGCGATTACTTATGAAAAGGAGATAATAGAATATATTCCAACTTTCAAAAAGGCAATCTATTTTGTCCAAAAGGAAGAATTTGAATATGCCCTTGCTCCCGATGTCCGTTCAAAGAATAGTTATTTAAAAGAAAACTTTTTACCCATCAGAGATAAATTCAAATTTCCTGAAAACGAAAAGATTACCGATGGAATCTATGTGATAAAAACTGGTGGTCACACTGTTGGTCACCAAATTATTCTTATCCAAAGTGAAGGAGAAACCTGTTGCTATTTAGGCGATTTGATTCCTACCCTAAGTCATTTGAAAATTCCTTATATTATGGGTTACGACCTATTCCCTTTGGAAACTATGAAATTTAAAGAAGAACTTTTGAAAAAGGCAAAAAAAGAGAAATGGTATTTGGTTTTTGAGCACGATCCAAATATTAGTATGATTAAATTTATTAATGAAGAAGAATATCTGGTCATTTGTTAAAAGGAGGCACTAATGGATGAAAAAGAAGCAAAAAAGGAGATTGAAAGATTAAGAAAAGAAATAAGATATCACGATTATCGCTATTATGTTTTAAATGACCCGGTTATTTCTGATTATGAATATGATATGCTTTATAAAAGATTGGTTGAATTAGAAAGACAATTTCCCCATCTTATTACTCCCGATTCACCCACCCAAAGAGTTGGTGGCGAGCCATTAAAAGAGTTTCAAACGGTTACCCACGAAATTCCGATGCTTTCTTTGGATAATACTTACTCTTATGATGAATTAAAAGAATTTGATAAAAGAATAAGAAAAACAGTACCGAACGCCCGTTATATCTGTGAATTAAAAGTTGATGGTGTAGCAGTCTCTCTTTTATATCGGGATGGAAAATTCGTTCGTGGTGCTACAAGAGGCGATGGTCATAAGGGTGATGATATTACTTTGAATTTAAAAACAATCAAAACCTTGCCTCTTAATTTGTTAACCGATGAACCCGATTTTCTTAATATTGAAGTAAGAGGAGAAGTTTATCTGACAAAAAAACAATTTTTAGAACTGAATAAACAAAGAGAAGAAGAAGGAGAACCGTTATTTGCCAATCCCCGAAATGCTTGTGCCGGTAGTTTAAAACTTCTTGACCCAAGAGAAGTAGCAAAAAGAAATTTAGACATCTTTATTCATACTATTCCTAAACCCCCTTCCGAAAAATATGATTCCGATTATCAAGTATTAAAAAAGTTAAAAGAGATTGGCTTTAAGGTGATTCCCCATTCGGAAATATTAAAATCAATTGATGATGTTATTGCCTATTGTGAAGAATGGAAAGATAAAAAAGAAGAATTACCTTATGAAGTGGACGGAATTGTTATCAAAGTTGATTCTTTTAAACACCGATTGGAACTTGGTGAAACGATAAAAGCCCCCCGTTGGGCAGTGGCTTATAAATATCCACCGAAACAGGCAACAACAAAAATAAAAAGAATTTATGTCCAGGTTGGAAGGGTAGGCACTTTAACGCCGGTAGCCGAATTTGAACCAGTCTTTCTTTCGGGAACAACAATCACTCACGCGACTTTGCATAATTATGATGAAATAAAAAGAAAGGATATAAGAGTTGGTGATTGGGTAATTATCGAAAAAGCAGGCGAAGTGATTCCCCAGGTGGTAAAGGTAATCAAAGAAAAACGGACGGGCGAAGAAAAGGAATTCCAAATGCCCGAAACCTGTCCAGTTTGTGGCGGTAAGGTCGTGAGAGAGGCAGATGAGGTTGCCTATCGTTGTATTAATGCCAGTTGTCCTGCCCAGATAAAAAGAAGAATTATCCATTTCGCGTCGCGTCAGGCAATGGATATTGAAGGACTGGGAGAAAAATGGGTAGAAACTTTGGTTGATAAAGGATTGATTAAAGACTTTTCTGATATTTACAAATTAAAGAAAGGTGATTTATTAAAATTAGAAAGAATGGGTGAGAAATCTGCCGAAAATTTATTAAAAGCAATTGAAGCAAGCAAAAACCGACCTTTTCATCGGGTATTATATGCTTTAGGTATTAGACATGTTGGTTTAGGAACTGCCCAAATTTTAGCCAATGCTTTTAATAATATTGATGAATTAATGAAGGCATCAAAAGAAAGATTGTCATCCATTAGTGGCATTGGTCCAATCGTTGCCGAAAGTATTTATAACTTTTTCCATACAAAAGAAAATATTGAATTGATTAACAAGTTAAAAGAAGTGGGAATAAACTTTGAGCGCGAGAAGAAAGAGGAAAAAAAGATTTTGGCAGGAAAAACTTTCGTTGTCACCGGTACTTTGAAAAACTTTACCCGCCAACAAGTTCATGAATTGATTTTATCGTTAGGTGGCAATGTGGGAACTTCCGTTAGTAAAAAGACCGATTATCTCATTTGTGGTGCTGACCCTGGTTCCAAATTGGATAAAGCAAAAGAATTGGGAGTGAAGATAATCAGCGAAGAAGAATTCTTAGAGATGATTAAAGGAAAATAATTGAAAAAATTAAATGAGAAAATTATTGGGGCTTTTCTTCATCTTTCTTTTTCTTTTCTGTCCAAAAATGAAAAAAGAGAATAAAGAAGAGTATTATAATAAATTAAGGGAAAGGATGGTAAAAGAGCAGATTGAGGCAAGAGGAATTAAAGACCAAAGAATATTAAAAGCAATGCGGGAAGTAAAAAGACATCTCTTTGTTCCTGAGGCTTTTAGAGAAGAAAGTTATAACGATTATCCCCTACCAATCGGTGAAGGACAAACTATCTCCCAACCTTTCATTGTCGCCTTAATGACCTATCTTTTAGAACCGGAAACAAGTGATAGAGTATTGGAGATTGGCACCGGCAGTGGATATCAGGCGGCAGTTTTATCGTTATTAGTAAAAGAAGTTTATACCATTGAGATTATTGAAAAATTGGCAAAGGAAGCAGAAAAAAGGCTTAAAGAACTTGGTTATCATAATATAAAAGTAAAATGGGGCGATGGCTTTGAAGGTTGGCAAGAATATGCTCCCTTTGATAAGATAATTATCACCTGTGCCTTACCTTATATTCCCAAGCCATTAAAAGAACAACTAAAAGAAGGCGGCAAAATTGTGGCACCAATGGAAAAAGACGGTATTCAAGTGTTATCATTATTTACTAAGGAGAAGGGAGAATTAATAGAAAAGGTCTGTGACTATGTCCGCTTTGTCCCAATGCGCGGTAGAATAGAGGTTGAACCAGAAGAAAAGTGAAAAAAGAAATTCCCCTCACCCTTGATTCAGATATTCAATATCTAAAAGGAATTGGACCAAAGAAAGCAAAACTTTTCCATAAGTTAAATGTCTATACTATTGAAGATTTATTATACCATCTTCCCTATCGCTATTGGAATTTAAAAGATATTAAAAAAATAAAAGATTGTAAAATTGATGAAGAAGTTACTATCCAAGGTAAAATTATCCTTGTTGGCGAAAGAGAATCAAAAACAAAAGGCAATATAATAGAAATTATCCTTTCGGATGGTAATGATTATTTAAAATGTCTCTGGTTTAATAGACCGGATTTAAAATATAAATTTCAAAAAGGTCAGGAATTAATTGTCTCAGGCAAGATTGATTTTTATAAACAAAAAGAGATGGTTAATCCTTATTATGAAATTCTTGACGAAAATAATAAAAATAGAAAAATTTACGCTGGTACAATCATTCCCATCTATCCTTTAACCGAAGGACTTTCTAACTGGGATGTTAGAAGAGCAATAAAACAGGCATTAGAAAAAACTTATTTCCTGATTGAAGAAGACTTACCAGAAGAAATTATCAAAAAATACTCTTTTTATCTTAAAAGAGAATCCTTTAAAAAAATCCATTTTCCGGAAGATTTAAAAGAGACCGAAAGGGCAAGAAAAAGATTAGCCTATTCGGAACTCTTCTATTTTGAACTTATTTTAGCCTTAAATAAGAAAAAGTATGAAGAATTAAAAGCCTCGCCGATTTTTAAGACCGATGGCGAATTAACCAAGAAATTTCTTAGTAATCTACCTTTCCAATTAACCCCTTCCCAAATAAAAGTCCTAAAAGAGATTGAAGAAGATTTAAGAAAAGGAAAAAGTATGACAAGACTCCTCCAAGGAGATGTTGGTAGTGGCAAAACAGTGATTGCTATTTATACTTCCTTGATTGCGATTGAAAATGGCTATCAAGTAGCGATGATGGCACCAACCGAAATCCTTGCTGAGCAACATTTCTTTAATTGGTGTAAAGAACTCTTAAAATTAAATGTAAGAAGTGCCCTATTAACCAGTAGCGTAAGTAAAAGAGAGAAAGAAAGGATATATTTAAAAATTAGTCAAGGAGAGATTGACTTGGTTTTTGGCACCCATGCCTTATTAGAAAGTGATGTCAATTTCAAGAATTTGGGATTAGTGATTGTTGATGAACAACACAGATTTGGTGTTATGCAGAGAGCCACTTTACTTGCCAAAGGTAATAATCCCCATTTCTTGGTTATGACCGCGACACCAATACCAAGAACTTTAAGTTATATTCTTTATGGTGATTTAGATATTTCAACTATACCAGAAAAACCACCAGGCAGAGGAAAGGTGATTACTAAATTGATTAGTGTCAATGCGCGAAATAGATTAATTGAGAAAATAAGAAAAGCCTGCTTAACCGGTAACCAAGTTTATTGGGTATGTCCGACAATTGAAGAGAGTGAAAAGTTGAGTTTAAGAGCAGCAACTAAGGTTTATGAAGAGATAAAAAATACCTTTCCGGATTTAAAGGTTGCCTTAATACACGGCAGAATAAAAAGTGAAGAAAGAATGAGAATAATGGAAGAGTTTAAAAAAGGAAATATCCATATTTTAGTAACCACAACCGTTATTGAAGTTGGTGTTGATATTCCTAATGCTTCAATAATGGTGATTGAACATCCGGAAAGGTTCGGTCTTGCTCAACTACACCAATTAAGAGGAAGGATTGGCAGGGGAGAAAAAGATTCTTATTGCTTTTTAATCTTACCCAATATCAACGATGAAAAAATTCTTTTAAGGTTAAGTTATTTTGTCAAAAGTGATGATGGTTTTTATCTGGCAGAAAAAGATTTAGAATTAAGAGGTCCTGGTGAATTCTTTGGCACCCGCCAACACGGACTACCGGAATTTAAGATTGCCGATTTGATAAAAGATAAAGATTTATTATTAATGGCAAAAAGGGATGCCTTCAAAATAATTGAAGAGGACCCAAATTTAATAAAATTTGAAAATAGAATAGTAAAAGAGAATTTATTAAGGAAATTTGCCGACAAAGTGGAATTGGCAAGGGTAATATAGTTTTTAAATTTATTTCAAAATTAAGATTTTATTTATCTTCTTTCCATCGTTAAGGAAATAAATACCTTTTTTCAACCTTTTCTCTTTTATTAAATTTCCTTTTATATCATATATTCTTCTCTTTAAAAAAAGAGGTTTTTTAATTCCTTTTTCTTTTATTTCATTAACTCTTTCCCTAAGTTTAAAAAGATAAACATAATTCTCTTGTGGGTTTTTGATCGCAGTGATTAAATTTCCTTCTTTATCTAATAAAAGAAAGTAAGGTGTTTCAAATCTAATAGGAAATGGAAATTGAAATCTATATATTGTCTCGCCTTGCGGAGTTAATTTCCAGATTTCCACAATTCCCCATTCAAATCTGGCTGTGTCTCCTATTACGAATATATTACCATTAGAATCAGTAACCGCAGAAGAAAAACGAGATGCTGCTGGTTTCGGAACAGAACTTGTATGCCAATTCCATAATTTGCTTCCATCAGGAGCATATTTGAAAACTCCATCGCCACCAACCATAATTATATTATCAAATCTATCTACTGCTGGCCGCCCAGCTTTACGATTTTGAGGTTCTTCAGGTACATAAGCATGAGACCAAAGAGAGTCGCCATCTTTTGAATATTTAATAACCTGAGGAAACCATTGTCTAGGTCTCGGATACACTCCCCGATAGCCAGTAACAATTACATTATTAAAATTATCGCAACAAACTCCCATAGCTGCGTCAGGACCCCAATCAGAAGTATATCTTCTTTCCCACATTAACTCACCATTTTCCGAATATTTAAATATAAGCCAAAAACCATGTGGTCCGGTGCCTCCGGTACCACCAACAATTATAATATTATTTTCTTTATCAACAGCTATATCTGTCGACTTATAGTAATTACGTTCAGAAAAGGAGATAGTCTCTTGCCATAAAACTTGTCCAAAAGGATTGAATTTAAATATTACCCATAATGAGTCATAACCAGGAGATGGATATTGGTTCCATGTTCCACCAACAATAATATTATTTTCCGTATCCGTAGCAACACATAGGAGCGTGGAACCCGCATTTCCTAAATATACAGAATCTTGCCACAAAATCTCGCCATCAGGATTTAATTTTCTAATATAAGGGTAAGTAGTAAGGATAATATTGTTAAAATTATCAATTGCAAAATCAGGAAGATCAAAAGGACTGAAATATCTCTTTACCCATACAGTCTCCAATTGGGCATAGGAAATAAAATTCAAAAGAATTAATAAAAATATCTTTTTCATTTCACCCCCCTTCGCGCATAATTTTTATAAAGAGGGGAAAAAATTCACCTCTTCCTTTTATTTTACAATAATTATTTTTTACCTTTTTATTTTATGTTTTTTTTAAAATAATTTCAATATCTCCATTATCAGCATCCC
>Ga0105162_1002119_pt1 | contig 10708 bp, 9 predicted proteins | sample JNZ201metaG_FD_81532 | JGI IMG/M metagenome (GOLD analysis project Ga0105162, IMG submission 81532) | Hot spring microbial communities from Jinze hot spring, China to study Microbial Dark Matter (Phase II) - JNZ 20120812A | ecosystem: Environmental > Aquatic > Thermal springs > Hot (42-90C) >...
ACTCCTCTTGCATTATGTCTTTCAATGAATTAATCCTTTGAATGATAAATTGTTACTTTTCATTATTATTTCGAAATGATTATAAAAGACTTTTAATTTTTAGGTGTTTATCTCGATTTTATTTTTTGCGTGTTATTGCATAGATTATTTTGAGCATTTTTGTCGAGGCTGTTTGCCAGTCAAATCTATTAGCCCATTTAACAGCATTTCTTGACATTTCTTGTCTAAGTTGATGATTAAGTAAAATGTCAATTATTTTTTGCGTTAATTCTTTTATATTGTCGTGGTCTACAAGGTATCCTGTTTCCCCGTTTTTTACGGCTTCCCTTAATCCTGCTACATTATATGCCACCACAGGCGTACCGCAGGCGTTCGCCTCTATCACCGTTATCCCCCACCCTTCCTTCATTGATGTTGCCACGTAAACCCATGCTTTCTGTAGCAACTTGACTTTTTCCTCTTCGCTGATCTCCTTCATGCATGTAAATTCTACCCCTACTTTTTTCGCCAGCTCCATAAGTTCTTCGTGTGCATCTCCTTTACCTGCTATTATTAGTTCTGATTCCGGAACTTTCTGCTTAACTCCCTTAAAGGCTTCGATAATGTGGTTTAGTTGCTTGTATTTTTTGACTCTGCCGACGTAGACTACTAGGGGTTTCTCCGCCTTCTCGCCTATAGAGAAATGCGAGTTTACCCCGTTATGCACTATGGCTACCTGTTCCCTCTTAATGTGATGGCTGACTAATTCGTGCTTAGTGCTTTCCGAGACTGTTATAATTGGAGTTCTCCTGTAAATTATAGGGATCATTTTTTCGAGGATATATAGTGGGAGGGCTAACGGGAAGGGTAGTTCCTTGAAGAAAGTTAAGCCGTGAAGGTGATGGATTATCGCTATGAGAGGCTTTTTAACGTAGAGAGGAGTGAACAATGGAACCTTACTTACGTCGTCGATTACTACATCAATTCCATCTTTCCTCAGCTTTAAGATATAGTATAGCGGCGCAATGACGCCATAGAGAAATTTGTTTCCAACCCTATAAATTTTCACTCCATCTATTTCTTCATAGCTCTTACGTCCCTCGATTCTCGAGGAAATCACGACAACATCATGGCCCATACTGGATATTCTTTTGAATATTTCGTGAAGATGAACTTCTGCACCGCCCGCCTCCGGGTTTAAAATATCCCGCCAATTGAACACGATGATCCTAATAGAAACCACCTTCCACTTTTTTCATTACTTTACTAAACAACACTCTTTTTAAACCAAATCTCTTTTTAAAAACTTCTTGTTTTACTCTTTTTCTGCTTATCTGAGACTGACATGTCCTCCCCTCGTTAAATTAATGGATCCGAGACTGGGACTTCCCACCTATCCAGCATTTCCGCTATGTTCCTTACCTGTTTAGTGCTCCATGCATCTTTTAACTCTGTCTTTCTAGGATGACCTCGATAAGTATATCCAGAGTTTTTCATGCTTCCCTCTTTATTCGCCTCACCTCAACGAAGATGATGTCCTCTTTCTGTAGAATTCTTTAGAGATCGTCGTCTGCGATTTCTATGAACATTTAAACGTTTTTGCCAACAAATTTTTCAACGCCCCCTAATTAGAAACTCCTGTTCATCTCTCTTTGAAAGACACGTTAGAGTTACTAAAAGAAAAAAAATATATTTCGTGGAAGGCTTTTTTTTGAAGCTTCTTGATATTACCTTTGGGTGGTTTTGTTGGGTTTGCGTTGGCTGTCTGAGTTTCTGGGTAACCGTTTCGTGCTTCTTGGTTTGCTTTTGCGTCTCGTTCTCTCAGTGCTTTTTGCACACGACTTCGATGTTAACTTTTTTCTTTCTGTTGCCAGAGCGTATTATTATGATGGGGCTCTCATGTTTTTTGTTGAGTGGGCTTACCCTGTCGTCTACTTTCTGATTCTTTTGTTCTCGTATTTTCCAGCTGACCTGATAAGTGACACGTTTCTCTTTTTCGGTCAGCCTTTCTCACTTTCTGAGAAGTTTTTCTTGAAGTTGCCGTTTAACCTTGCAGACCTCGGGGTCGCTTACATGATTTTCCGCGTGCTCAGGGAGGATGGCCGGGAGAAATACGCTTTACCCTTGAGTTTGGCCTACTGGCTTAACCCATTGTCGATATTCGTGAGCGCTGTGCACGGCCACTTCGAGTCAGTTTCTGTGTTTTTCGCCGTCCTCAGTTTCTATCACTTGTGGAAGGAGAATTACGTTCTTGGCGGACTTGAGCTGGCTTTAAGCTTCGGCGCCAAGTATCAGGGCATCATACTATTTCCAGCAGCGATTCTTTTCATGTGGGGGGAGTGGAAAAAAGCTCTGAAGTTCGCCGTCTCCTTTATTATCTTTGCATCTCTCACCCTTCTTCCTCTAGGTCTCTTCTTCTATGAGCCTAATTTTCACCTCTTCTTCTTTAGTCCATCCCTTGAACGAGCCTTATCCCCCCTCACAAAGTTTGCTGCAGGACTTGAAATGGTCATGAACCCAAACATGACATACTACAGCTTTCTAGTAAGGTACGGCTTCACACTAATTCCACATATGGCTTCTGCGATAAGCGTGTCGGTCTTTGCATTGGTTTTCTGTTGTATATATTACTTTGCTTACTTCAAGGGCGTATTTAGGTTAAAGTATGATAGCAGGAGAACGCTTCTTACAGCCTACTTTTCAGCTGCTTACATGGCGGCTTTCCTCTCTATCGGCAAAATGAGCCCTCACTTCGCCCTCTGGGCTCTGCCTTTCCTCCTTATGCTATACTCTGACTATGCTATTGAGAAAATTCTTCTGCTTCTCTTCAACTTTATTCCTCTCTGCGACTACTTCCTCGTAAGTAGCCTCTTCTATTATATTAACGGAGGATACTGGAACTATGCGACATCCTCGACATTCATTCCAGCGGTCGGCTTAATTTTCTCTTTTGTTTGCTTGGCGATACTAGTAAACTTCCTTTTCGAGGAAAATGTTGTCCCATTCAAGAGGCAGATTTTGCTTGCTGCCGAAATGATGCCGGACAGACGCCTTGCACTTCCATTAATCATGGCGGCACTCATTGTGGTTGTCTCACTTCCACTGAACGTGAATGGCGTCTTTTGGTCCCAGTACCCGGTATTACCCGCATACCCACTTGAGGAACTCACGTATCCTGTAGCACCAAGACTGATAATAACCTTCTTGGTTCCATGCATGCTACTTCCGGCATTCCTACTAACGGCTACTAAACCCATCTTACTAGGGCGTAGATCCCAAGTTAAATACTTGAGCTTGAGGGTAAAAATCGCCCTCATAACGGTGTCCTTAGCGTTAGCCTCAGCGCTTGCTTCATGGATAGTAAGTGAAACCTTGCCATTTGTCTCCTCCAGAATATCTCATACGCTAATGTTCACGCCCTCACCATCGTCGCTTAATCCGCTGTGCGTTAATGGAGGGGTGCTTGTCAGTGTGCTGCTACTAGTCTCCTTCTTTGCAGCTCTCCTCCTCCTGCTAGACAACGTAGACAAGTGCTCCGAGTTAAAAACTTAAGTTGCCTAACTTTCTCTACAAGCCATGTTGGCATATCGCTCGGCTTCATCCTCGCATAGACCAGTTCGCCTACCTCTCGGCGGTTACTGCTGGAAAAGTCGTTGTCAGCTCCACAACTTAGGGCATGTTTTGTCGATCAAGAATCAAGAAAGAAGGTTGTTTTTCCTTTGATAGTCCGGTTAGTTTTTGGTTATTAGTTGTCTGGCTGTTTTGACCATTTTCTCTATGAATGAGATCCGCTGCTTTACTGCTTCACAAGCTTTGCTTCATGAAAACCCTAAATATGCATGTAATTTGCCCCGGTCCCAGCCGATGTAGACGTCCTCGCTGGATATTTTAGCGGCTTCTCTGGCTGCCTTCTCAAGTTCCGTCACCGTCCATTTACCTTTCTCATGAACTTTACTTAGAATATCGGCGAGGATTAAAATGGTTCGCGATGGCTTTCACGGCTTCCTCAGCAGCCTTATACAGCTTCTCAGATGCCTGCACAGGATCCCTATTCGCAAGCTCAGCTCTCTCACCAAGGTATTTTTCAGCCAGTTCAAGGTGAACTTCAGCAACCTCTTCTGGGTCCATGTTAAGTTTCTCGGAAATCGCTTCAACAATAACGCTTTCCAAGTCGATGCCAATTCCTAGCCCTTCTCGGAAAGCTTCGCGGGAATAAACACCATTACACTCAAACTAAACTCCCCTCAAAAAAGTATTATTTAACTTAACTTATAACACTTATAAATGAAGTCAAGTGCTTCGTGAAACGTTATCCCGATGATAAAAGCTGCTGAATGCCTTTAAAGCGCAACGACGAGAAACAAGGCGCTTAAAATAACCCAAAAAAATTAGGAACACGCCCACCCCCTTAACCCATAACTTTCTCGATTTTTTGTCTTGAAATTGCTTTATGTCCGCTTTTTTGTTCCTCCTTTCTTCCAGAAAAAACTTTTATTTTTTGCTGTTCTTTGGCTGTTGGGAGGTGTTTGCGTGCTGCGTCAGGCTTTAAGGCGCCGTCCGCTCATTCTAGTATTCATGTCTTCAGCTATTTACTCCGGCTTTTTCACCTTTCTTTCGTTTACAAATCATTTCTCGTTTCGGACAAATGCGTGTGACCTCGGAATATTTAGTCAAGCTCTTTACTCCTCCCTGAACTTCGGCCTTTTGTTCTGTGACACCATTGAGCTGGGAAGCCACTTTCAGTTCCACTTTGACCCGTTCCTTTTCCTCCTTCTCCCCTTCTACTCCTTCGCGCAGACCCCACTCTTACTCCTCGTCATTCAGTCTATTTCGCTCGGTTTTGCAGCCATACCAGCATTCCTCCTTTCGCGCGATGTGCTGAAATCGGACGTCCTCGCCTTCCTCCTTTCACTCTGCTACCTGTTGAATCCATCTATTCACGGAGTTAACCTTTACGACTTCCACCCTGATTGCTTCTTCCCTCTCCTACTCCTCTCTTCCCTTCTTTTCATCGAGCGGGGACGCCTTCTCAAGTCAGCCTTTTGCATGGTTCTAGCCTTAATGTGCAAGGAAATTGCAGCTTTCGCCGTCGCAGCCATTGGAGTATACGTTGCGTGGGCTTACAGGAAAGAAATCCCGTGGCGTCTCCTTGTAAAGATTAATTTTAAGAACGCTTTTTCAAACCGCTACCTTCTCTTCGCGGCATTCACTGTGGTTCTCGGCCTCGGGTGGTTCACTTTTTCATCACACCTCTTTCCTTCGCTTATCTCCAGTGATAGGCACGCCTTCTCTTGGAGCTACCTCGGGGTCGGGATGAGCGAAGTTGTGAAAAGCTTTCTAACGAACCCTGTTGGCAGCCTTCAGGCAGCCTTCACGCCAACTCCAGTCAAGCTCTTCCTGCTGAAGCTTCTCTACGGGAAATACCTTACAGACCAAATGTTACTCGTCCTCGTCCTCATTGAGCCCCACATGAAGCTCGTTTACCTCTTCCAGCTCTTTTTCCCCTTCGCCTTCCTGCCACTAATGAGTCCAGCCGCGCTGTTACCAGCCATCCCATTGATGCTCCTCAACGCCGCATCCATCACGCCAACTCACTATGTTGCCATAGGATACCAGTATCCCTCCCTTCTAGTCCCATTCATGTTTTCGGCGTCCGTTTATGGAGCTAAAAACATAATAAGCTTAACTCGAACGGCCGCCTCTAAAGTTAACTTTCCCCCTCACTTAGTGGATATAGCTTACGCCAAGGGTAGAGCCTTCTTCTGCCTCACCCTCATAATGTTAGGCTGCAGCTTCTCCAGCTTCTACGCTTTGAGCCCAGTATGGCTTGTTGAGGGTGCGACTCCTCATGACCATGTTCTTCACGCCGTAGTGTCCTCTATCCCGCCTTACTTTTCCGTCTCAACGCAAAACGACCTGTTCCCCCACTTCACCCCAAACCTTAACCTTTACCTGGGCCACTACACTTTCATCCCGGCTGAATCATACGACATTATAGTGGTCGACACGCACTCACCATGGTACTACCTGAGTGGCTCTAGCGGTCTGAGGCTGCTCTATGACTTACTGGCACCAAGCGAACTAGTAGCTGAACTGCTCGCCTCGGGCAACTACACCGTCCTGTTTGAGTTTGACGGAATACTAGTATTAGTGAGAACCAACTTTACTTGATTCTTTCCTTAAATTGCGCCAGCTTCTCGAAAAGCTTTACTGAGGGGAACAGATGGTTGAGTATGTAAGCATAGTACAAGTTGAACTTTAGGAAGCCAAGCTTGTGCATTCTCCTCGAGGATGGAAAGACTGCGACATCTAAGCGGTAGACCGTCTTTCCTTTAATTCTTCTGGCCAGTTCAAGCCCGAATATCCCATCTTTCCCGTCTAACGATATTTTGTAGGGCATTTCAACACCAACGTAGCCTCCAGCCTTGAAGTATGCGTCCCTCCTCACCACAGTGAAGTAGCCTGGCGGGAAAAACATTCCCAAGCGATTTAACACGCATCTTCCCAGTGACCAAACAAAGTACTCTATTTTGCCTATTAGGGGAGCGTCGTAGGGGATTGCTAAACCGCTTAACGCCACAACATTGTCGTTCCTGAATTCCCATTCAATTTTTTCAAGGAAGTCTGGTGGAACTAGCGTGTCGGCATCAGTGAATACGAGTATTTCTCCCTTAGCGTGCATTGCTCCCATATGCCTTCCATCACTCACGGTGTGCTTGCTGCAGAATATCACTTTAGCCCCCTCCCGCTCAGCCACTTCTGCCGTAGCGTCCTGAGTCCTATCGTCAACCACAACTATGGTTTCCAAGTCCTTAAACGTCTGCCTAGCTATAGACTTAAGCGTCAATCCAATATATCTCTCCTCGTTTAAAGCTGGAATTATCACGGAGAACTTGGGCATCCTAATCCCTCAACAACTTTTCACGGCTAGTATTTCTACGTGGCTTGCCAGCCTCAAAGGGACCTCCACCACGAAGTACCTTTGAAGGAGCGTGGGTGGTGTTGGGAGCAGGAGGAACGGTCTCACCTTCACGTCTTTAAATCCAGCGCCCGCCACCATTTTAACCCAATCGCTTGGCGGCTTAGCCGACGGGTGAGTTTTCTTCGGCTCACGGGCTAGAATATGAATTAAAACTGTTGCCGCCGCGTTGGTGTTGGGTGTTGTCGCCACCAGTACTCCCCCAGGCCTCATCACTCTGTAAGTTTCTTGTAGCGCCTTTCCGGGCTCAAGAAGATGTTCAAGGACGGCGAAGCAAGTTACTAAGTTGAATGATTCCTCCATGAAGGGGAGATTCTCAGCGTCAGCTACAACAAGCCTTCCCCCTCTTCCTCTTCTGATGGCGTAACTCGACACGTCCACCCCGACGGCATCGTAGCCAAGCTTTGAGAGCAGCTCAACGACGAACCCGTAGGCGCACCCTACGTCAAGAGCCCTTTTACCTCTTCCATCGAGAACTCCTCCTTCCACATTGTGGTCAGCCCAGGAGAGCGCGTTCAAATAATGCCTCTGAATAGCCCTCCTCTTCTTTCCATACTTATATTTCTCCTCAAAGTACCATTCGCCGTAAGTGCTCCTCCTCATTGTTCCTCCCTTTTTTGATCTCTCTGAATTTTTTCCATTTTTTCGTTGACCGCCAATACCGCGCTTAGCAGCGTCGGCTCAACGTTTCTCTCTTTAAAGAACTGCATGAAAGCCTTTAAGTCTTTAGGCAGACATCCCCCACCGAAGGCTTTGCCGCCGTATATTCCATATGTGCCTATGCGTGGGTCTAGGGCGACGGTCTCCGCCACTAGATCCGGGTCTAAGCCGAGCTCGACGCACAGCAAGTAAACCTCATTAAAGAAGGATATTTTCGTGGCTAAGAAGGCGTTCGCCACATACTTCACCACTTCTGCAGTCTCGGGGCTGGTTCTGATTATCGGCGCCCCGAATGGCTTATAAAGCTCCTCCAAAACATCCCCCGCCTTCCTGTCAACCTCTCCTATCACAACTCTACTTGGCTGCAGGAAATCTTGGAGGGCGCTCGCCTCCCTGAGGAACTCCGGGTTAAAACACACACCGAAGTCAACTCCCAACTCAAGACCAGAGTGCTCACACAGCAGGGGAACAACGACTCTTCTCGTCGTGTACGGTGGGACAGTGCTCCTCACAGCGACAACATGGTAGCCTCCCTCCCCCAGAGCCTTGGCGACGCTCACAACAGCGTCACTCAAATAGGTAAGGTCAACCCCGCCGTTGTAGGGGGTCTGAACGCATATGAACGAGACATCGGAGCGTGAAACAGCCTCATCAACACTCTCAGCAACATTAAACCCCTCTTTCTCTAGGACGTCACACTTCTCCCGGTCAACATCGAAAAACACGACATCATTACCGTACAGCTGTAATCCAACGCCCGTAGCCCTACCAACAACACCCGACCCTATTATCGCAACCCTCAAAGCATACACCACCATTTTTCAATGGAAAAAAAAAGAATCTAATCTTCCAATCATACATGAGAAAGTGCCCTTTTCTTTTTTTTGTTTTTAATCACTTGACGTGTATCCTTTTCACGAGTCCCAGCTAAAACTTAGGGGCTGTGCTTTCGCGTAGCGTTTCGCAAAAACGTTTTTAAATTGCTACCTGAACTATTTAGTTGTCTCCCTACTGGTACTTTATTGATGGAGGTTACCTTTGTGAGGGTTCTGGTTACTGGTGGTGCCGGCTTCATCGGCTCCAACATTGTTTTTGAGCTCGTTGAAAAGGGTTTTGAAACTTACGTCGTTGACAGCATGCATACTGGAAATGAGAAGAACCTGGAGGGCGTAATGGACTCCGTTAGGCTTTTCAAGTGTGGTGCTGGAGAGATCCCTTCTCTCAGCCTTCCCAAGGTTGACTTTGTCCTCCATTACGGGATCTACTCTTCCTCCCCGATGTATAAGGAAGACAGGAGGAGAGTTGCTGAGGCTATAGGCGACGCCATCACAGTGTTCGAGTTCGCAAAGGACTGCGGCTCCCGAGTCATCCTATGCTCCACGTCAAGTCTTTACAATGGGCTCCCCACCCCATGGAGGGAGGACGCTGTTCCCCTCGTCACTGACTTTTACACGGAGGCTAGAATAGCCATAGAGAGGCTCGCCGAACTCTACCATAAACTCTACGGTCTAAACGTGATCACGCTCAGACACTTTAGCATCTACGGCCCAAAAGAAGAGTATAAGGGACAGTACGCCAACAACATAACACAGTTCCTTTGGTGCATGATGAAGGACAAGCCCCCCGTGATCTTCGGTGATGGTAACCAAACAAGAGACTTCGTTTATGTTAAGGACGCCGTCGAGGCGGCTATGCGAGCCATGGAGAAGGACATAGAGTACGATGTCTTCAATGTGGGGACAGGCAAGGATACATCCTTCAACAAGATAGTGGAGATCCTTAACAGGAAGCTCGGAAAGAACATTAAGCCAAAATACGTCCCAAACCCTATAAAGAATTACGTCTATAAAACGCAGGCAGACCCGACAAAAGCAGAAAAAATCCTCGGGTTTAGAGCGAAAACAACACTAGAGGAAGGAATAGATAAAACAATACAGTACTACAAGCAGCTAGAGTGGATACCAGACGTCTAAAGGACACCGGCTGAACTCTGAGAGTTTCACATGGAAAACCCATTTCTCCTAAAATGCCATTTTCCATTTCATGAGAAGCTCGGAGTCTTTTAGCGGTAGCCGGTAATATCTTCCTTTTTCTTCTATTATGTTGCAGTAGTTTAGCGACGCTACTAACCGTGTTGGGAGCCTTGCTTTAGCCTTTTCCTAGAAAAGGCAAAATAACATTCTAAATAATATTTCTAGTGCCTCCTTAGGGTCGCAGATTTCTATGTATTGCTTGAATGCGTTCCTAATTTCCTGTCTGAGGAGATGACGCTCGTCTACTGTTACAAAAAAGCTACAGTTTTCCTCGAGAAGGAACGTTGAAGTTTAACCTTTCAGGCTGATTAAGAAAGAAGACATTTACGCGTCCCCTTCCTGACGTGCTTCACCTTGCCACTTCCAGCTAACTGAAGTAGTAACCCATTAGCAGTAGCCCAAGAGACACCAAGCTGTTTCGCCCCTTCATCAGTAGTTTTGGGACCACATGAAAGCGCCCTTAACACCCTCTCAACCAAATCCATAACATGCACCATTGATTCTTTAATGCATTTAAAATGCATTTCAAATAGATTCATCACCCCCCATAAATTTAAAATTTTCAGACGTTAACATTTCCACGTCATTCGCCCCCCTCACTTTAATGAAATTTTTAATAATGCCTAAGCTCCTATCTTCTCTTAGAAGGTTTTTCTCAGAGGTTTGAAAAGAGGGGTCTTGTTGAGGGCGAGTTTCGTTGTTTTTTCAGCACTGGCTCTCCTCATCCTTTTATCAGCCATTTTTTCCCCTATATGTCATGGCGAGATGAGTGTTGCTGCTTCCACAAGCGGCTCCATTGTTGTGAGTGAGATAAAAGGCGAAATCACCCGGTCCACCGTCTACATGGTTCAGGAAGTCTTGATGTCCGCTATGCAGGCTGGCTCGCGGCTTGTGGTCTTTTACATCAACACTCCAGGCGGAGAGCTCGGAGCCGTGAACGAGATAATGAACCTTTTCGAGCTGAGCTGGGTGCCCGTTTGCGTCTTCGTGTCTCCCTTTGGTTCAACTGCTTGGAGTGGAGGAACATATCTCCTCATGGCAAGCCACATTGCTGCCA
>Ga0105162_1002120_pt1 | contig 10706 bp, 6 predicted proteins | sample JNZ201metaG_FD_81532 | JGI IMG/M metagenome (GOLD analysis project Ga0105162, IMG submission 81532) | Hot spring microbial communities from Jinze hot spring, China to study Microbial Dark Matter (Phase II) - JNZ 20120812A | ecosystem: Environmental > Aquatic > Thermal springs > Hot (42-90C) >...
CACTTCACCTATATCGTCGATAATTCCTTTAAACATAAAATTATTTTACTTTAAAAATAAGATTTTTCAAAGATAACCTTCCAAAATAAAACCTTCTTTAAATTGATGGATTTTAAAATCTTTTAGTTTAATAAGATTTTTTAAATTATAAGAAAGACCGTCGGAAAAAGATATTCCCCTGCCCATTATCTTTGGTGCGTAAAAAAGATAAATCTTATCAACAATTTTTGCTTTTAAGGCACTGCTAATTGTTTTCGCGCCTCCTTCAATTAAGAGAGCAGCAATATTTTTTTTATAAAGTTCTTTTAAGATCTCTTTCCAATCAAAAAAATTACCTTTTAAATCTAATCTAATTAATTCCGCTCCTTTATCTTTTAAGATTTTTATTTTTTCTCTATTCTCTTTGTGATAAAAAATGATTACATTATCTTCTTTAAAAACATTTGCTTTTTCGCTAATTTTCAGATGAGGATCAAGAATAATTTTTTTCATCTTTTTATTTTTAAATACTCGACAAGTGAGAAAAGGATTATCCTTAAGAATGGTAGTAATGCCACAAAGAATAGCGTCACAATAACATCTGAGTCTATTTCCTTCTTTTCTTAATATCTTATCGGTTATCCATTTTGATTCATAATTTAAAGTAGCAATTTTTCCATCCAAAGTTGTTGCTGCTTTTACAATAACAAAAGGTTTCTTTTCTTTTATATATTTAAAATATACCTCATTCTGTTTTTTTATTTCTCTTTCTAAAAAACCCACTTCTACTTTAATTCCCTTTTTTTTCAATAACGCCACTCCCTTTTTATACACAAGAGGATTGGGATCGTAGATTCCCACATAAACTTGTTTAATTTTATTCTTAATTATAATATCGGTACACGGAGGTGTTTTCCCATAATGGCAACAAGGTTCTAAGGTGACGAAGAGAGTGGCGTTTTCTAAAAGGTTTTTATCTTTTACTTTTTTTATTGCGACTACTTCCGCGTGGTCACCACCATATTTTTTATGATAACCCGTGGCAATAATCTTTTTATCTTTTACAATCACACATCCTACCAAAGGATTGGAAATAGTATAGCCTCTTCCTTTTTCTGCTAAATTTATTGCCAAACGAAAATAATTTTCTATTTCTTCCTTTTTAAACATTTCAATTTTAGATTAGATTTTAAAAGGGATTTTTATTCTTTTTTGTTCTCTTTTTCTTTTTTTGCTTCTTCAATAATTTTCAAAGCCAGTTCTTTAGGAACTTCTTCATAATGAGAAAATTTCATTGTAAAATAACCTCTTCCTTGGGTTATTGAACGAAGAGTGGAAGAATACTTATAAAGTTCTGCATAAGGAACCAATGCCTTTATTTTTTGCATTTTTCCTTCAGCTTCAATTCCCAATATTCTTCCTCTTCGGGCATTAAGGTCACCGATCACTTCGCCCATTGTTGGTTCTGGACAGACTACCTCAACATTATAGATTGGTTCTAATAGATAGGGATCCCCTTGTTTTTGAGCTTCCTTAAAAGCAAGAGAACCAGCAATCTCAAATGCTAAATTAGAGGAATCTACCGGATGGTATTTACCATCATACAAAGTAACTTTTACATCCACTACTTTATAACCGGCAAGAACACCGCTCTCCATTGCTTTTTTAATACCAGTTTCTACCGCAGGAATATAAGAAGCCGGAATTGCGCCACCAAAAATCTGATTAACAAATTCATAACCCTTTCCTCTTTCTAAGGGTTCAATTTTAATATAACAAATTCCGTATTGACCTCGGCCACCAGATTGTTTCACATATTTTCCCATCGCACTTGCTGGTTTTCTTATGGTTTCTCGATAGGGAACCTTTGGTTTTTCTAAATCAATGTTTACATTGAATCTTCTTTTCAGTCGACTAATAATTACATCTAAATGTAATTCTCCTAAACCATTTATCAATTGTTGTTTTAGTTCATAATCGTAATGGAAAGTAAAAGTTGGATCTTCGTCAGATAGCCGATGGAGACCATTGGAAATTCTTTCTTCATCACCTTTTGTTTTAGGTACTACCGCAACAGAAATAGATGGGGGTGGAAATTCAATTGGAGGTATTTTTATCGGATTATTAGGCGAAGTTAAAGTGTGATTTGTTTTTGTTTCTTTCAATTTTACTAAAGCACCAATTTCACCCATCCGTAATTTATTTGTTTCTTGCCGTTCTTTTCCCTTGAGATAATAAATTTGGTTAATTTTTTCTTCTCTTAAAGTAAAAGTATTTAAAAGGTTCATTCCTGTTTCAATAGTACCGGAGTAAACTCGAACAATATTTAAATCACCAATGTGCGGATCAGATAAGGTTTTAAAAACAAAAGCTAAAGGATCTTTTTCATTTATTTCAAACTCCTTTTCTTCATTGCTATTTATATCAATTACTTTGACTTGAGGGTTATCAATGGGCGAAGGTAAATAATTGATAGCAAAATCTAAAATTAAATTGATACCAATATTATTTAAAGCATCGCCTAACAACACTGGTGAGAGTTCGCAGTTAAGAATTCCTTTTTTGATAGCATTTTTTAATCTTTCTTTATTTATTTCTTTTCCTTCTAAATAATCGTTCATTATTTCTTCATCCACATCGGCACAGGCTTCAATAATTTTTTCGTAATGTTCATCTTTTATTTTCTCTATTTCTGCTGGAAGACTATTTAAAACTTTTACCTCGCCATTTTCATATATATATCCTTTATTTTCTAATAAATCATATACGCCAGAAAAATTTAATTCTTTACCAATAGGTAAAAATAAAGTAAAGATTCTAGAAGAGAAATTCTTTTTTAGTTCCTCTAAAGTTTTATAAAAATCAGTATGTTCTTTTTTTAATTTATTAATAAAGAAAATTATCGGTTTTTTATTTTCTGAAAGGATTTTATAAGCCATTTCGGTTCCTACTTCTACTCCCGAACCGCTATCAATTACAATAATACCGGTGTCAACTGCGCGAACACCAGCGTAAACTTCGCCAATAAAATCTAAATAACCAGGAGTATCAATGATGTTGAAAAAATAATCGTTATATAAACCATAACCTAATGCCAAATTAATACTAATCTTTCTATCAATTTCTTCTTCGTCGTAATCAAAAAGCGAAGTTCCATTATCGACTTTTCCAATTCGGGTATTCTGTTTTAATAAATACATAATTACATCACAAATAGAAGTCTTGCCGCAACTTCCGTGACCAAAAAAACCAAGATTTCTAATTTTCTTTATATCATACTGCCACATATTTTCCTCCAAATTTGATTTAGATATAATAATAACAAAAAATTATTTTTCCGTCAAGAATTAATAATTTTAATAAAACGAGTAATAAATTCATTTTTCAATATTGACTTTTAAAAATTTTATTCTATAATTTTCAAAAGATAATATTGATGATAATAAGTATTTGGATATGATATTTAGCGAATCATTATTTTCTTCTAAATATCGAACATTAGAGTTAAAAAAATTTGGTAAGACAAATAAAAGGGGATCAGAATGAAGAGAAAAATGGTAATTTGGATTGCTTTTATTTTTTATCATTCGGTCTTTGGCTATTGGGTAAAGGAACAAATTGGACCATTTGGTAATTGGGTTTCTGGGATTGTTATTGCTAAAGGAAGAAATGATGATACTAATCGAATTTATGTTGCTACGTGGTCAAGACTTTACGAATTAACCTATCGGAATAATCGGTGGGATATTTTTGATATGGGAGTGACAAATGGTTGGGGAGTTTGTGCTGGTGATGGAAGAAATGATGGTGTAACGAGAATTTATGCTGCCTTTGTTCTTGTTTCACCGCAGAGATCGGGAGTGTGGGAATATACTTGGACAGGGACAGGTTGGCAAAGGGATACGGCAATTAGAATTCCTCCGCTTTCTCCTTCTTCACCAGCGGCTCATGGAGTAGCAATTGGTAAGGCAAGAAATGATGGAATAAACCGAATATATTGTGATGATGGAAATAATAGAAGAATTTATGAAGGTTATTGGACAGGTACTCAATGGGTGAGTAGTGCAATTGCTGATAGCTACGGCGTGGATATAATAATTGCTTCGGCAAGAGGAGATGGAATTAATCGGATTTATTGTGTTGGACAAGGAACTTATATTTACGAATTTACTTGGAATGGAACCCAATGGGTTCGCGAACTTGTTGATTCAACCAGTCGTTTTTATTACGGAATTGCTTGTGGTTATGGAAGAAACGATAGTATTCTTAGACTTTATTCCGCATGGGGAAGTTCTCCTTATGGAGTTTATGAATTTACTTGGAATGGTACCCGATGGGTAAAAGAACGTGTAAAAGGTATTAATGCTCTTCCTCGGACAGTAATAGTTGGCGATGCCCGAAACGATGGTTTAATGAGGGTATATGTAGGTTGTTATGGTGGAAAAGCAATGGAGTATTTTTATAATGGAAACCAATGGGATTCTTGTTGGGTGGATAGCGCCGGCAGTGGTAGTTATGTAAGCATTTTTATTGGTAACGGTAGAAACGATGGAATAAATCGTGTTTATTTTGGCTCTTCTAATAATTACCTTTATGAATATTCTTATATTTCTACCGATATTAAAGAAAAGAGTTCCGATTTTATAATCTCTGAAAAAATAAATAAATATTACAATTCTCTTGGTCAAGTAATTTCTTGTTCTCAATTAAAAAAGGGAGTTTACTTTCTTTATAAAAAAGGAAAATTAAAAAAATTTGTTAAGATAAATTAAAAGGAAATGAATTATGGTTTATTTTTTGTATATTTTGTTTCTTTTTAATTGGGAGAAAACTTTTGGTGGAAATGGCTATGATGAAGGAAGGGATTTAAAGGAGTGTTTTGATGGCGGTTACATAATTGTAGGTTCAACATCCTCTTTTGGACAGGGTCTTTTTGATGTTTATTTAATAAGAACTGATGAAAATGGTGAGACTTTATGGACAACAACCTATGGTGGACAAAGTAATGACCGTGGTTATTCCATTCTACAAACCCGTGATTCCGGTTATATAATTGTTGGTAATACCCAATCTTTTGGTAATGGAAGTAGCGATGTTTGGATAATTAGACTTAATAAAAATGGTGAATTAGTATGGTCAAGAACCTATGGCGGAACTTATGCGGATGGCGGTCTTTATATAACAAAAACTTCTGATTCTTGTTATGTAATAAGTGGCTATACAAAATCTTTTAGTAATAATTTAGATGCCGACCTTTATCTATTAAAAATTGATGAAAATGGTAATTTATTATGGGAGAGAAATTATGGTTTAAGAGGTTTTGGATTGGATGAATTCGGTTATTGTGTGAAAGAGACGCACGATAATGGATTGATAGTTGTTGGTTATGGAAGATTTCCTTACGGACATGGAGTAGATGATGTGTGGATTTTAAAGACCAATAGCGAAGGTGAAACTTTGTGGACAAAGATATTTGGTGGCGAACTTGCTGATTATGGTTATTCAGTTTTGGTTGACAATAATAACTTTTTTTTTGCTGGTTATACCGGTTCTTTTGATAGGAATGTCTATTTAATTAAAACTGATAATAATGGAAATTTAGTTTTTGAAAGAAGTTATGGCGGAACCGGTTATGATGTCAGTTATTCTATTATAAAATCTTTTAATAATAATTATCTTCTTGTTGGCTCTACTGAATCTTTTGGTAGTGGTGGAAATGATATCTATCTTTTAGAAGTTGATGGAAATGGAAATATAATATGGACAAGAACCTTTGGTGGCACAAGCGAAGATATTGGCTATTCAGTTATCAAAACTAATGATAGTTGCTATCTTATTGTTGGTTATACCCTTTCTTACAGTAGTAGTGTAGATGTCTATCTTATCAAATTTTCTTATCCCAGTGCCCTAAAAGAAAATAAAAAAGAATTTAAAAATATAAAAAAAGTTTATAATATTTTAGGTCAGCCAGTACATATAGAAACTAATAAAATACCTTCCGGTATTTATTTTAGTTTAGAAGAAAATAAAGTAAGAATTTTTAAAAGGAGGTGAAAAATGAAAAAGTTATTTTTGATTTTAATTTATTTCAGTCTTTCTTTTTCCCAGGAAAGAACAGACACTGTGATGAGTACTTATTATGATTGGCAAATGGCTTCTCATATGAGGCAGAGAATCTATTATGACCCTGGTTACGGTGTTCATGTGATTGCTACGGTTTCTTATCAACGGGTTCCTTCTGATAGAAATGTTTATTATAATTTCTTTGATGAAAGATTAAATATGTGGGTGTATGGGCAACAAGGCGTTCCAGTATTTCCTTTTTGGGCAGGTTACGGAGTATTAGATATAAATCCAAATACACATGATGCTTATTGTGTAGCCCATTTTAGGGTAGGGCTAAATCTTTGTTTAGCAATTGGCAGTATTACTTCTCCATTAGAGCCTTGTACCATCAAAGTTGAAAATTATGACCTTTTGTGGCCGGTTTTAGGTATAACGAACAATGGGTGGTTTCATATAATTGCTTCTAAAGGCTCTTCAGGTTCTCAATATTACGATGTTTGTTATATTAGAATGCGGGAATGGAGATATCCAGAAGAACCTATATTAATTGCTCCAAGACAAGGTGAACCAATTGCTTGTTTAGGAGAAACTTATGGACTTTTTACTTCAAAAGGAAGTAATAAAGTAATTGTCTTTTGGACAGAATTAGGAAACTCAGGAACTGATAGCGGTGCCTATCGGATTTCTTTTAATGGCGGAGATACTTGGAGTGAAGTTATTCCTTTCCCTTTTCCTGAAATTTTTACGCCCGGAAGCGAAACTTTACCGGAGGTTTCTTTTGTTTACGGATTTTTTGACCGAGAAGATAATCCCAATTTCGTAATTTGTTATACACCAAATATAAATGGTCAAAAATATAAATTGCCGGTAGAAATTTGGCATTTTAAACCAGGAAGAAATCCAGAATTGGTAAGAATCTGTCGGAGAAGTGCGGATACCCTTGCTGGTTCAATTGGTATTGGTGCAATTTTTGCTGGTCGACCAACAATTGGTCAGGAACCACAAACAGGAATATTATATGTTTCTTGGGAAGAGTTTGATTCATTAAATTATGAACCACTAACCGGTAAATTAAGAGCGGATATTTTGGTTTCTTATTCCTTGGATAATGGTTTAACCTGGTCTGAACCAGAAAGAATTACCCGACCCGATCAGACATCTAAGAGATATCCTTGTTTAGCACCAATCGTTGATGAGCAAAATAATTTATGGATAACCTATTTGGCTGATTTAATTGCTGGATTTTATGTTCAAGGTGAAGACCCAGGAAGTCTTAATCCAGTTATTGTGAAAAAATTAAGAATATTGCCGCAGGCGATTAATGAAAGTAAGTTTTCATACCATAAAAGCAAAAGATTTTATAGTAAAACAGCAATTTATGATGTAAATGGTAAAAATATTAATGAAAGAAATTTAAATTCTAAGGGAGTGTACTTTTTGGTAGATACTAAAGATAAAAAAGTAAAAAAGAAAATAATTATTTTTAAATGAGGAGGGAAAATGAATAAAATATTTGTTTTATTATTAATAATTTTACCAATTTTTGCTTATCGCTATGCAATTGTTGTTTCTAATGCTACTTATTCAATGAGTGATTGGCGGGCAGTATGTGATTCTTTACAATTAAAACATCAAGGAAGGATTTTTATTTATACTAATTCAATTTATGATGTGCTTTCTCAATTACAGGATTATCAACCGGATTATATCTGTTTTGTTGGCAGACCAGTTTCTGAAGTTAACCAATCTTTTGTAAGAGATTGTCACCAATTAACAAGACAATTAGATAATGATATTTACGGTGATGCGGTTTGGGGGATTATTACCGGTTATACCGCAGAAGATGCTTTAAGGTTAACTCGTTATGATACTTTATGGGTAAGAACAGTTCTGGGTGGTACAAATTGTACTTGGGATTACTGGATAGAAAAGGGAATTTCTACTTATGAAGCAGAATATAATAGAATAAAATTTAAGTTTCCCGATGGCACTACCCTTGATACTGTGTGGCCAGAGAGATGTCCCACTGATAGATGTACCTTATTAGTAAATTATCTTAACAATGGAATTAACGATACTGTTCCTAATCGACCAAGAATTATTGGTAATGTTGATATCTTCGTAACCAGTGGTCATGCCAATCAATGGACTTGGCAATTACATTATCCAAGTTCTGGTTACGAAGGATTTTTCCGTTCGAGTAGTGGTCAATTAAGAGGAGATCCTTATTCCGGTTCTACAAGATACATAAATTCTTCTAATCCGAAATTATATTTTGCTGTTGGCAATTGTCTAATGGGCGATGTTGCCGATATGAATTGTATGGTTCTTGCTTGGTTCCATACCGGTGGAGCAATTCAAATGACCGGTTATATTGTAGAAACTTGGTATGGTTATATGCTTTGGGGTTTACCTGCTTATTACCATTATCTTCAAGGAAGAACTACTTATGCCCAAGCCTTTTATTTAAATAACCAATCCCTTCTTTTTGACCAGATAAATAACACGCCAGGGACAAATCCATCAGGTTTAGAGTACGATAAAAATAATGTTGCCTTTTATGGTGATCCTGCTTGTCAAACAAGAATTTATCCGATAAGGGAGCCTTATTATTCAGAAAATATTGAGATAAGACCCGGAACTTTAAGGGATACGTTTATTATTACTATTACTGCTAATTATGATTCCAGTACCTTAGGATTCAGCGGTGTCTCTGGAGCAAGACATCCAATTGTTTTCTTACCAGTAAGAATAGAAAGTATTCAAGTAGAAAATACTAATGCCCATTCAGTGGTTATTACTGATAACTTTTGTCTTTTATATGTTTGGTATCAAGGCCAAAGAAAATTTGTAAGGGGAGAGACAAGATATGTAAGATTTACTGCCAAAAGAAAGCAAGTTCCAATTGAAGAAATTTCTTTGCCAATTATAAGAAGGAATATTAAAAAGGAAAAGATAAAAGGCGAAATCTATGATATTTTTGGAAGAAAGATAAAATCAATAAGAAAGGGTATTTACTTTATCAAAGAAAATAAGAGGAATTTCAAGATAATAAAAATCTAAAAATATGATATTAATATCTCTTTTTCTCTTTAATTCTTGGGTGTTGATTGATTCAGTTAAAGTTAAAATTTTCCTACCCGCAAATAATTTTTTCTATTTCAAATTTCCTTATCCAATCGAAAGTTTAGAAATTTATCTACCTTATGATTCTTTAACTCCCTTGGCAAAGGAAGCGATAAAAAGGGCGCCTTCCTTTTTAAAGACCGATTTATTTAATAACTTCTTATCTCTTTCTTATGAGAAACAGAATGAATATGCTAATATTATTTTAAATACTTCCCATCCCTATTTAGATGAAGTATGTTTTTTAATTGCTCATATTCCTCCGGAAATTCTTAATAGTGAGAATTTTTATCCATTATTAATTAGTGAGAATGCCCATTTTTTATATGCCAATGATACTGCGATTTCTTATGCCGATATTATTGATTATGGTAATCCCCAAACCGATACTAATTATTACTCAACTATCCGTTATCGGATTTTTAATGGGCAGGATACTTTAATTTTAGAACTTCCTTATGAAATCTATTATTGGTATATTGTCCATCCGAAAATTTCAAGGGAGATTTGTACTTATGTGGATGTGACGACAGGAAATCCTTTACCACCACCGAATGGAAGGTTTTGGCGAGAATATCTTTTTTATTATAACGACCCTAATTATCCCAAATTGAAAGATTATTTAAGTGGTATTAGAACATTATGGAACTGTTTAAGGAATGATACTTTTAATAATGGTGCCATCGGTGCCATCAATAATTGGTTGAGAAGAGTTATGGAATTCAGAACACCCCAAAGAAGAACCTATCAGCCTTGTCAAATATATAATCAACATCACGGCACCTGTACTGAATGGAGCATAATAACAACTGCTGCGGCACGGGCAGCTTTAATTCCTTGTGTAAGGATCAGTGCTTACGGAAATAATCACCATTGGAATGAGTTTTATGAAAGAAGTTGGCATCAATGGGAACCGGTAAATAAAATGATAAATGATAGTGTAAGATATGACCCAAATTGGTGGAATTTAGGTTGTGCCTTCAATTGGCGAGGCGACGGATATATCTTCTCTGCTACTAAGAAATATACTCCTCATTGTAGTTTAAAAGTAAAAATATATTCGAGAGATTCTATACCAGTGGATGGTGCGATGGTTTATATTTTAGGCGGTACCCAGCCGGTAAACTGGTATACCTGTTTTCAAACAACTAATAAAAATGGTGAAACTTATTTTATCTTAGGAGATACCAATTCTTATGATTGCCAAATTATTTCCCCAATTGGCGAAATTCCCTATACAAGAATTATTAATTTTGCCCAAGCGGGTAGTTATTATGAAAGGGAATTCTATTTAAATGGAAATATGCCAAAAGTTTTGGTAAAAGATACTTTTATTTCTCTTATTGAAAGATATAAATTAGAAATTGACTTTCAAGTAAATAACGAAATAATTACTAATCATAATCCCGATGATAATAGCAAATATAATTATAAAACTTCTTTTGGTGAAACCGATTTCTTTATTACCGATTATCAGAACTTTCAAAGATTTTTAACAAATGATACTTTTTATTCCTATCTCACAAAAAAGAAGA
>Ga0105162_1002121_pt1 | contig 10703 bp, 7 predicted proteins | sample JNZ201metaG_FD_81532 | JGI IMG/M metagenome (GOLD analysis project Ga0105162, IMG submission 81532) | Hot spring microbial communities from Jinze hot spring, China to study Microbial Dark Matter (Phase II) - JNZ 20120812A | ecosystem: Environmental > Aquatic > Thermal springs > Hot (42-90C) >...
AGGAGCACCCTCATCTAAGACGCTAGCAGGCCCTCCGGACAGTATTACCCCCTTAACGTTGAACCTCGCGCTTAAGAATTCTATCTCCTCCGCCTTAATATCGTGAGGAAGAATCTCCGAGTAAACTCCCAGCTCTCTCACTCGCCTCGCAATAAGGTGGGCGTACTGGCTCCCGAAATCTAAAACCAACACGGCATCGTGACGTCTCATGAACACACTCGCCGCGCACCAAGCCTTTAAAATGATATGCTGTGAACTTTTTCCCGATCCCCTCCCATACGGCCCCCATGTACACCCATGTAGCATCCAAAGACTTCATGAGCACTCTCCACTCTGCCTCGAGGGGCTCTCCTTAATCGCAGCGGAGGACCACCTTCCCGGTGCTTAAGCACCTTAAACTGGATAAGCGTGGTGAGCGGTGAAACAACGCAACGTCGAGGCGAAGCGAGTACCCACTGCTAAATTCAGCCCATACCCGCTCGTCAAATCTGCTTTCTTCTTCTCCAGAAGTACACAGTGGAATTAAGATGAAAGGTCGATAATTTATGAGTCTCAATTTTGCTGAAGGGGAGATACTTAAAATTATGCTTTTCAAGGCAAAATGACTTATGAAGACGCTAGAGCTAGGGGTTGTATCTATGGTAGGCTACTGGGTTGAGCATCTACCAGCCTCGGTTTCTAGACCATTATTCACAAAGCAGCGACATGTCTTTTTCGGGTGTTTAGTCAAAATACTAGGCGCAGTAACTTCAATGTTCCCCTCCCTTATGGATGCGTACATGATTCAGGGTATTAAAGTTAAGAATTTAAACGAAAAGGTGATAAAATGTTTAAGCTTATAAACTACGATAAACTCTCGAAGTTACTAGATACAATTAATCAAACTCATACTTCATTTTTCTCTCAATTTGGCGAGGAAATTACGTGGAAGATAAATCCAAGCAATGCTGTAACGAAAGAGGCCCAGCTCCGCTTCCTGTTCTTCACGGTAATGCTAGATTACAGCACTCTTTCTGAGCAACTGTATTACAGAATGAAAGAGTTATACGAGCGAAACCCACATTTGTTCGATCCCAAATTCATCTTGTCAGGCAATATAACTGAACAACAGCTATCTGAGAATTTTTTAAGGGAAAAGATTCGCCCGCGTTATCCCAGAAAAGCGGTAGAACGATGGTTCAAGCTAAGTTATTACGTATATGTGATGTATAGAGGCCTCTTCACCAATATACTCGAAGGCGTAGAATCTTACGATCTCGTAAGACAACGTATTGACAATTTACCTGGTTATGGTCCTAAACTAACTAGCTTGATTATCAAATTTCTAATCAAGAGGGGTTTTCTACCAAGATCCATGGAGTTCGAGCTTGATATACCAGTAGATGTTCACGTCAAGAGAATACTTTACTACACGGGCGTCACAGATAGGGAAGAAGTAAGTGAAAGTGAAATCAATGCAATTCAAGAAGCATTTAAAGCTAAATGTAAGGAGATGCATCTCTCCCCTATAACAGTTGATGACTACTTATGGGTTTCAGGTTCTAGACTCTGTTGTTTAGACTCTGTTGTTGTAAAAAGCCAGGTAAACCCTGTCACTGTGAAAAATGTAGTATATGTCCTTTAAGACCCTTGTGTAAAAAGGCGTCAGAAGTTATGATAAGGTAGAGGATAAACAGGATAAAAAAGTAGTTTTATTTCCTCCCATAACGAATAGTAATTTTGAGAGAGCTTGTATTAAATACTTAAAGTAAAGGCTTGAAAATAGCAGAAAGTATGGCCGAAAGCTAAAAAGGAGGCTCGAACAGCTCAACTAAAGCTGTTGGGATACGAAAAGGGAGCTCGGAGAACTGCTCGTCTTCTATGCTAGGAGGGACGAGCAAACACCCGACAGGCTTTACAAATTAGATATGTCATGGAAATTCAGCGATATCGACCGCGCTCTCATAAGGCTAGCATGTGCAGACAAACGCTGGAAGCCCGAGCAGCTATACCTAGTAGTAGGAGACAATAAAGGCCGGAGCGAGCCAGAAAGCTCGCAGGTAGGGGCGTGTTTGCCGAGATACTCTCGAAGCTTGAACTCGTAAAAGTGGGCGATATAGCCTCAGCCTACGAAAGCCTGAAGAGAAACAAGAAGCTAACCAGAAGACTCACGAAAAGAACAGACAAGCCCTCTCAAAGCTAAGCGCGTTCATAGGCTTCCGATGACTTAAGAAGGCACGGAGCACGAAGAGCACGACCGCAAGGCCAGGATTGAACCCATTTTGAAAATTCCGATAGCTGGGAACTTCTTCAACATGAGCCAAAAGCAGCAACTTGAGAGAGAACGCCCGCAACGCAAGCGAGACGCCACGCATCTTGCAGTACAGTTTTTCTCGGCTTTTAATACAAAGCTTTTAAAAGCGCAAGTGCCTATCTTATATCGATGAAAATTGAGGTGGGTTCCTTTTTTAAGCTTAAAGAGGGGGCACGAGAAGACCTTACTCCAGCCTTTGACAAAATAATCAAAGCTTTCGTAAAGGGGGTTATTGAGGAGCGGCTAGCGAACCCTGAGTATTTCTTCGAGATAACGTACCTCGAAAGAGGAGGGCCTCTTGAAAACTTCCTCAAGAGAGTGTTCGAGGGGTTAAAAAGACCGGGGCCCACGGTTCTTCCGCTCAGGATCGGCTTCGGTTTCGGAAAGACTCACGCTAGCATCCTCCTACTGCACTCTATTCTCTCCGCTGAGAAAATACCCGAGTCCGCTAAGGAAGTACTGAGAAGTGCAGGATGGAGTGAAGAGTTAGCCCGAAAAACGTTAGTATTTCCGATCGATTTCTACGCTGAACAGCGTCCTGCCGCTTCTCTGAGGAGAATCCTTAAGGCATACACAGACAGGGGAACAGGCTTCTGGCGTGGAGAGAACATTAAGAAGCGCATCGAGGAGGAGGGATTCGACGACGAGGAAGCCCCGGCGGATTTCGCAAAAAAACTAATTAGCCTAGCGAGAAAAAGCGGCACTTCCCTCCTCTTCATCATTGACGAAATAGGGTGGGGCTCTAGAAAGCTGATTGAGGAGTACATTCATGGAAAGGGGGGCGATGCCTCGCTCTGGCAGCTCACTTGGCTAACGAGCTTCTTAACGAATCTGGCCGAGGAGAGCAACCGTGAAAGAGTACCGTTCGCCTTAATTTACTCGTTCGCCGAACAGGACGAGCGAGCAATAGAGTACCTGGCAGCAACCGACGAGCGTGTAAAGAGGCTGTGGGAGGTAGCGAAGAGCGACTTGTTCAACAAACTTGCCCGCTACACCGGTGGAATCGAGGAGACCGCACTAGGCCTGAACCCCGACGATATGATTAAAATAGCCATGTTTAGAGTTCTCTCACCAATAGAGAAGGAGCCCGATAGGGATGAGATCTCACTGAAATTAGCCGGATCAGCAAGCGCTTTCCTCGGAATTAGAAACATAGAGGATGTTAGAGAACTGCTTAGGAGGTATTATCCCCTATCCCCTTTAATGGTTCACGCGCTCAGAAAGCTGGCCAGGCGCAACGACCTACCCGCAACGGAGTACGTTAGATCCGCTATCTCCATGCTGGCAGGAGCGGCTGAGCGGGCGCTCAACAACGACCCGTACTCGCCCACAATCGACGTTAAACACCTAGAGTTAGAGGCGGCATGCTTCCCAGGTAACTTAGGCGATGCAACCGCAGATTGGTTAGGCCTAGTTGCAGAGCTGAAGGTGTCAATAAGCTCTGCTGAAAAGGAGCTTATCGAGTCGTGCGAGCATGCCGCTAAGGTGATTTTAAGCAAGGGGGCGACAAGCAACACTATAACCCTTCTCAAAATTAAGGATAGAGAGGCGGCGGAGATTTACGGGACAACGTTAGAGGAGCTGCAGCTAGCAGCATTCCTGACTAGCAGACCGGAAGAGGCCGAAAAAGCAGTTAGCTCGATGAAGAAAGCAATTGACTACCTGCTCCGCACATCCTCTAGCATAGAGGAAAGGACGATCGAGGGCGTGAGCTTCCTCTTCCCTGCAATCGCTGGAACCATCTTAAGCAAGTTAAAGGATTACATTAGCGAGGAAAGGAGAAAGGCGAGTCAGGATCCTCTAGGCTACTTGCGATCCTCCAGCTTCCTCTACCTAGTTACCTCGCACCTAAGGAGCGAGAAGGCCTCAGTGTTCTTTGCTGACTACAGCCATGTAGAAGACCCAGAGAAGCTGGCCTCACTCGTAGGCAAGACACTGAACGAGCCTAAACCAGCGATAGTCTTCGTAAATCTGCATGACGAAAAGCTGGCGCAGAAGATACGAGAAATCGGCTGGAACGCAGTAGTGTCAAACATTGTCACTAAGCTCAACGAAGATGCCTCTGTGAAGGCCATAGGCAGACCGCCGTACCTAATCCTACTCATTCCCAACTTGGGGGAAGAACGCCTCAAGCCTCTGCTGGAAAGCCTGACTGAGTATCAAGGAGCTGAGAGCTTCCTCGAATACTTAAGGGACGAGGAGAGGGTGATCGAAGACTTTATGAGTAGAGCAGAAGCAATCGTTACCGTTAAGCGTCTAGGGATGCCAGCGAAGGAGCTGAGAAAGATCATCCAAGGCAAGGTTGGGAATGAGATAGGAGCTGCCAGAGACCTCGCCGACCGAAGCAAGCTGAGAGCGGCTAGAGAGGCTGCTAAGAGGCTTGTAGACCTCTACAGCGAAGCTGTTATCATATACGACCTTGATAGCAGGAGATTCTCCCCCATTAGCATCTCAGAGCTTATCACAAAAGCAACGGAAGGAGTTGAGATAAAGGATCCCAAGATGTGCGCCGATGTCCTGAACACCTTACTGAGCAACATTATTGAAGCCCGCTTTGTCAGCAGCACAAACAGGCTGGAGAAGCCGGTTAAAGAGTTCATTAAGCGCAGAATAGAGGAAGGGCAGATGGGTGAAGTGAGAGTAGATGATATCTTCGAGTCACTATTCCAAGGCTCTTTCGGCGTGGTCCCTGTAAGCCGTGCCATCGCCGAAAATACCATTTCGATGCTGAACGGTGCGACGTTCGATCTCCCGGATAAGACTGTGACTACGTTCGCTAAAGAAGGACGCATAAGCTTCGAGGTAAAGGTTAAGCCGAAGATCATTGAAAAAGAGCGTGAACTTGCTCCCGCAGAAGTCGAGGTAGAAACTCTGAGGGAGTTCATGCTCTCCGGCATCCCAAAGGAGAATATCATGGAGCTGAGGGAAGTCCTTAACTCCCTCAAAGGTGACGTCATCAGCCTAGTGGTAAACCTGAAGGAGGAAGATGGGTACAACCTTGGTGCTTTAACGATACGCAGGAACTTCTCCGATGCGATCGGTCCTCTAGCCGCGCTGGCAAGAACGTTAGACGCAAAAGGTGAATTCCGAGTCATGCTCAGAGCCCCGAAGAGCAAGGACGAGATAGCTAAGATACTCGGCCCTCTCAGTAAGTACTTAAGGCTCGAGGACACCAGCTATGCTTAAAGTCTCTGTCAACCTCCTCGTTAGTGCGCTACAAAGTAAGTTACACGCTAGCGTTAAAGATGCGGGCTTGATACACAGACTGATGTTCGCCGCTTTCCTGCAGGCGGGGCTCGAACGCAAGGGCATGTTATCACTCTACAGGCACGTGCTTGACAAGGTAGAGAGCTGCATACCTCAACCGCACCGAGCACACCTGCTAACTCTCTCGCCTTACGCCGCGGAAGTGATAAGAAATGTAGAGGAAGCCGCTACGAGGGCGGTTGTGACCTGGGAGGCGAGCGTGAAATCTTTGAGCAAGAAGCTGAGAAAAGTGCTTCGCGGAAAGATAGGCTATGTCTACGTGGTTGATGCTCTATCTCCCATCGAGTTCGCCTCGCTCCTCGTCGTTGCAAAAAGGAACGGTTACTATTGCGATCTAAGCTCTGAGTACCTAGTGAACCCCGCGGGTAAGACGTGGTTCGTTAAAGAGCAGGTAGAGGAAAAACGCCTCCGCGAATATGCGAAAGAGTTAGCCGAGTCCCTAGCTAGCCCTAAGCACAGCGTCTCGTTCACGTTTGACAAGGCAATCCACAACACGATAGGGGATGTGTCTACGTTCCTGAACAGCGGGGAAGGTGGGAATCCCCTACATGCCGTGTGGAGGGAGGTGGAGAAAGCTTCATCCGAGGTGGGGGAGAGCGCGGCAGCACTGCTGCTGACCACCGACCATGGCTATGGCGTGTACGAGGGGGCCGGCACGCTCTTCGTGGACCATGGGCGCGAAGGCGCCATCCTTGACCTTGAGCCGGTCGCACTAATCGCTCTACTCAAAAAGGTGGAAGCCGATGGAGGCTGACTACATCCTCAGGTTCAGAGACGACGAGAAAGCGGAGCTAGCTCTCTACTCCGTGCGCAAAACAGGAGGAGCGCGCAGAATGCTCGTGAGAGTCATTGGGAAGCCCGCTAGGAAGGGGCACGAAGAGATAGTGAAAATTACTGGGGGTAGCGGCATCGCGTTAATAAAAAGCGAAGCTAAAGAGCGGGAGTACTCAGTTAGGCCTGACCTCGCGCCGATCATTGGCTCGTTCCTTCTCCTCCTGAGACGAAGCAGGGATCCCTCGAAGTGGTGCAAGGCGTTCAACGAGGTGATGAGGGGGCGCATGATGGCGTTCGGGGAAACCTTCGCGAGGTTTTTTGACATAGCAGTGTCGCTATCCGCGGAGCTGAAGAAGACCTCAGGCACGAAAGCGCAGGGAGAAGCCTTACTACCCGAGGTAGCGGATGCGATCTCGGCAAGCTTAAAGAGCTTCATTTTCTCAATTGAGAAACGTGTGAGAGAATATGCACCAAAGGCTTTTTGACATAGAATTGCCTTACCTTGAGGAGGTTAACAGACATGCTAGAATGGAGATAGGATTTAAAGGTACGGGAGGGGCACGTATAGCGCCATTGTTAAGAAATATTCATTACTGGCCCGCCAGGCGCCCCTGCAGCTTAGCCAGGGCTTTGACGCTGGCCGCGATCCTGCCTAAAGGGGTTAGCCATGCTGAGTTTCGAGGGTTAGTGGGGCTGGGCGCCGCGCACAAGCGGATGCTCTACATGGTTAAGCCCGACGTCGTCGGGATCGAGGCGGCCTGCCGCGCCCACCTGGGTAGGGCGCCGAGCGAGATCACCGTGGTCGACCCAATGGCCGGCGGGGGCGCGATACCGCTGGAGGCGGCGAGGATGGGGTTCAGGACGGTGGCCGTGGAGTACAACCCCCTCGCCTACATTATACTCAGAGCGACAGTGGAGTTCCCGGCGAAGTACGCCAGGTCTGGCCTCTTTGAAGCGACACTTCGAGAAGCAAGGAAGATGATAGAGTGGGCCAGGTCGAGGCTGGGGAGGTTCTACGGCGAAGATGCTGAGAATTACATATTCGCCAGGGGTGTCAGGTGCCCGTTCTGCGGGGGCTTAGTGCCGCTTGCGGGCGTGGGCACCACTATAACGAAGGACGAGGGGTTCGAGAACAGGTACCTCGACATCGCGTTTGATAAAGAGAGCAAAACCTTCAGTGTCAAGACCACCAGCAGGAAGCCGGAGAAGGAAAAGTGGTTAAGGATAGCAGGCAAAAGGGGCACCATCAGCGTCGAGTGCCCCTACTGTGGCAAGTTCTTCGCCGCTAGGGGCAGGGGGAATACGGCGTTAGCCAGGTGGTTCAAGAGGCACTACGAGGTGCTTGAAGCTGTCATCGAGATGTATCAACCTGCCGAGGATTTTATCGACGAAATCCCCCTGCTTCACATCCCCCTAGTCAAGCAAGTCGGTGATCGCTTCCTCGCAGCTGCAAACGACGAGAAGGAGCTTTCCCTCCTTAAGGAGGCTTTCATCAGTCTCGCCGAGGGAGTTCAACAGGAGGATTTGGGCGCTTACCTGCCAATGGACGTTATACCGGTTTCGAACGGGTGGGCTGACCCGCTGAGAGCTTTAGGCGGGAGGAATAACGTGAAGTGGTACGCCCTCTTCAACCCCAGGCAGCTCTTCGTTCTGGGTTCGCTCACGAGGTACGTGGCGCAACGAGCCGAGGAACTGCACAGCAGCGAGGGCGAGTTCGGGGCCGCCGTTGCCACCTACCTCGCCTTCGCCTTGGATAAGCTGGCAGACTACAATACGATAGCCACACTTTGGCATCGTTCTCGAGCAATTATGGTTCACACGCTCAGAGGTGAAAGCACGATTGACCTAAGGTACGAGTATTGTGAAAGCAAAAGGATCGATTTAGCACTAAACTGGACTCTCGAGCCTGAGGTGGCGGTGAGCGGCAAGCTAACTAAGACAGCCGGGGGCATATTGCCGGTCCTCAAGTTCCTCTGTGACAACTTCTCCAGTGCTTCGAGCAGCAAGGTCGAAGTGTACTTGGGAGACGCGACGAGGCTCTCCCAAATCTTGGGTGCGGGCTTCGCCGACGTGATAAACGTTGACCCGCCCTATTTCGAGCAGGTCGTCTACAGCGACAGGATGGAGTTCTTCTGGGTCATCTTGAGACGGGCTCTCTGGCCGGTACTGGACGCTCTCTTCCCGAAGGAGCGCGTTAAGATTAACTGGAGCCCAAAGGGAGCTGGTGGCTCTGAGTTCCCGAGGGAGCGCGAGGTAGTCGTGAGGGGCAAGACGAGGAATGAGCTGAGCGACAGGGATGAGCAAGTGGTGAGGTTCAAATCGCTCTTCAAGGAGTTGGCGTCAGAGTTCTACAAGGTGCTGAAGGATGACCGCCGCCTGGTCCTCTGGTTCACGCACCCTAGTGAGATCGCCTGGAGGTGTGTGGGGGAGGCGCTCCGCGATGCGGGCTTCGTCGTCACGAGGGTGTACCCATTGTTCACAGAGATGCCTACGAGGTACAAGAAGCAGGTCAACCTGGTGGCGCAGCAGATAACGCTCGCGATAGTGGCTGAAAAGGCCCGCCGGGAGCTTCTCAGCGGCATCGGGGAGGATGTTGAAGGCTCACTAAGGTCTAACAGCCGCTTTAGGAGTGAGGGGGAAAAACTCGCTGAGCACGTGCTCGCGGTATCTAGGGGGACGCACTTGAACACTGTTGATACTTTCGCCTTAACGCTCGGCACCGCTATGAGCGTGGCGACGAAGTTCGATCTCCCACTCGCTGTACCCTTCGAGAGCATTTACAGGCCTGCTGTCTCATGCGTGCTGAGCAAATTCCTGGGAGATGTTCTCAGGGAAGTTCTCGCCGAAACAGGCTTCCTGAAGGATATCCTGAGCGTGGATGAGGCTAACACGCTGGTACAGAGGCTCTCGGATTTACTGTTGAGAGATGGAGCTACGAGGGCTTACGTGCCCCTTTTCCTAGCCTCTAGGGTTGATATAGCGACCGGGCAGCCATACGCCAGGTTCGAGAAGCGGCCCCGTGTCTACGGCCTAGATTTCGACTTCACCCAGACGGTGTCGAAGCTCTGCGGTTTCGACCTGGTTAAACTGAAAGAGCACGGCTTAATCATTGAGGAGAAGGTGGCTCGAACCAAGTTCTACGTTCCCGCCGGGCTGGGCGACCTCCTAGCTTTAAGGTCAAGGATTCCCGAAAGTAAGTTGCTGGCCACGCTACCGGGCCTGGCTCTCCTAGCTGCCTACACTGCACTTGAGAAAGCGGGGACCGCTGAGGGTAGAGCTAAACAGGTAAGGGAGGAGCTGGCGAAGAGGGTGGCAGGTTTGAAGTTTTCCTCTAGCGGGATAACCGATATCGCGGCACTCGGTTTACTGATCTTATCGCTTACATCGGTCGAGGAAGTAGCCGACATACTGGGCAAGAGTGCACTGCCGATAGTTGGATTGTCCGAGGCAGGCCAGGCGAGGGCTTTTGCAGCTGGAGCTCTGAAGATCTTAGCGGGCCTCTCCTCAAGCTAGACGTGGAGAATGGTAAAGCCTGGCAGTTAATGTGAGAGAGCGTCCGGGGAGCGCTTACCAATAGCTGCGGGCTCACGCACAGGTTTAAGGGTGTGTTGTCGGAAGGTTCTCTGCAACACTATAAGCGGGAAAACTCCCAGTTTATATAACCACACAGCCTTGTACTAGAAGCGAGTACGCCTCATAAAACATTTCTGTATCATCTTTACAAGATATCTTACATAAACTGCATCAAAAACATTTAATCCTTCACAGCAAGTTTATCATTAGCAATCATTAATTAACCCCTTCAGAATCGAAACGTTTTCCTTAGTATTCAACTCTCTAAAAATAAAGCTTATCGGATAAACAAAGTTTATGCAACTCTCGTTTCGACAAGCTGCTCATAGGCTTCACTCCGCTCTCCGCTCCAGCGGGCTTACGAGAAGCATCAGCTCCAACTACGAGGCTTGCTTTCTCCTCAATTGCGAGCTTGGCTAAAAGCGAGAGAAGTAGGCGAAAAAAGAAGGATTGCATTCCTTTCATGCATTTTTTGGGTTTTAGGCGAGTGTTCTGGGGGCTATGTTGGACAGAATTGAGAGAAGGATTAGAGAGGCAGTAAGGGTTCTTAAACAGCTTTGGTACGAGCGCCAGGATATCTATCTGAGGGATTTTACAAGTACGTGGGTGAGGAGACTTCGACAAGTGATGTGGTAGTGTTGAATGACATTCTGGGGAAAAAGTACTTGGTGGTGCACGAGAGGCTAGTGAGCGAGCTGAAGGGGAAGGGCATTCCCATTACTAGGCGGATTGCAGCGGAGCTTTACCCGAAGACGTACGAGGTTCACTTCACTGCTGTGGAGTATGAGCTAGCTTA
>Ga0105162_1002122_pt1 | contig 10703 bp, 8 predicted proteins | sample JNZ201metaG_FD_81532 | JGI IMG/M metagenome (GOLD analysis project Ga0105162, IMG submission 81532) | Hot spring microbial communities from Jinze hot spring, China to study Microbial Dark Matter (Phase II) - JNZ 20120812A | ecosystem: Environmental > Aquatic > Thermal springs > Hot (42-90C) >...
GGGGATGAGTTCTCAGAGCTATAAGTCAGGACGCTGCCGAGCTCATAACACCATTATTACACGAGCTCCACCCAACCTAGTTTGGGGAAGATCAAAGAAATAGTTAGTGTCGTGAGAGTTGAAAACCACTTCGATGCGGCTTCGCCGAGAATATATGAGCTCAGCTGAGAACTGCCGGGGCTCCATGAAAGGAGCTGCACGACCTCTTTGCTTGTCTATCTGCAAAGTTACCTAAGAGGGAGCTGATAAAAGAGAAAGAATACTAAATCGTTTGTAGGAATGCTGAAAAAGCGCGCTGCGAGAGGATACGCGCAGATATGCATAATTAAGGCAGGAAAGGACCGCTGCACACATGAAATTTCTCTAGAAAACTGTATGGAAAATGAGGAGACTGAGCGTGAATCATAGTTCTCAGAGTTTCTAGAGGAGGACCCATCAGCACCTTTATATGAAGATGCGAAATTCAATCATTATAATCGGGAGATTATTAAAGTGAAGTGGCTTCCAATCAAATGGGGAACTTAAAATTCCTTTGGATGCCGCAGAAAATTGAAAACGCTTCCTTTTCGGCGCTAAACTTCAGGTCAAGATGCAGCATTAAAGATAACGGGAATAAACTAGACTTAAAAAAGGGGAGAATAAGAGGTTTAAAACAAAAACAAAGGAGGGATTAGAAGGGGGGTTTCTTCAGCACGGTCACTTGGCGAGCTGCAACGAACGGCTTGAACTCTCGTCCGTCGCCATGATAAAACTTCATGAACCACTCAACCCAGTGAAGCCTTAGTGTGTGCAGGAATGATAGAAGGCCCTCGAAGGACAGTATGAACAGCGATATTAGTACTGCTCCTATTAGGGATTCCTGTACTATTTGCGGCATTTTTATAGTGAAGATTTCTGTTACCGTAAATGATACTGCTAGTGTCGGTGTGTATGGGGGTATTTGTAGTCCCAGGTGTGAGAAGATGTAGTGCACCGCTGCCAGGGCGAATATTCGTGCGAAGCTCACAGTGTGAGATAGAAGAGCCAATAGCTGGTCGAATATTTCTGAAAAGCCTTCTGACTTGTCGTGGGATATCGCTATCGTTCCGACAAGTGCCAGTATTACTGGTAGTATTACGAGGAAGAAGAGCATTATTGTTATGGGGGGAAGGTGTATTTCGAAGTGTGAAGTTGAGTTCCAGATGAAGAGTTGCTTGGCTAAGTGGAGCGTCTCCGTTAGTTGTTCGGGGAGAAGGTGGAGGGCTTCGAGGAACTCTAAAGTGTGCCAGATGCTTTTGTCGAAGAGGTTGGGTGCTAAGGGCTCGAAGACCTTTAGGGGTCGCAGGGTCATGTAGAATGGTGTTGAAAGCCTTGTTATGAGTTCGCGCGTTATATTAGCTGTTTCGATCATGTTGGTTAAGGCGGATACTGGGGTTTCGGGGTGAGCATGGAGCAACTCCGTTAGGCGTTCGTAAAGTAAGGTTGTAGATGGGTCTAGGAGTAATGGAGGTGTTGATGAGAACCACTTCATGAAGTCTACACTATACTGGTCACTGAAGAGAATGGTCATGGCGCCTATGTGTGTCCACATTAGGCATGTGGGCATGAAGAATGCTTCCTTCAGTTTTCCTTCGTGGTAGAGGTTTACTATTCTTAGGAGGAAGCCGAAGTTTATCTCTATTACTGCGACAACTATGGCGAGCCTTAAGAGCTTGAAGTTTCCTTCAGAGGTGAACGGATTAAACCATAGTGGATCTATGACATGGTGTGACCCGAAGAACGAGCCGTAGAGGAAGCCAAATAAGACGGATGTGAGGCCACACCAGAAGAGGAGGCTACCGGCCTTGAGGCCGTAACCTATGATTTCGCCGACGACCGGCTTTCTAGTGCGCCAGGCTACAAGTGCAAGACCCACTAGGGCAAGTATTGCCCCGTGGGCCACGTCGCCGAACATCATCCCGAAGATTATTGGGAAGGTTATTACCATGAACTTTGTCGGGTCTATTTCCTTGTAGTTCGGTATTCCGAAGCTTTTCACTAGGGCCTCGTATGGTCCCGCTATCCTTGGATTTTCAAGTTTTGTTGGGCGTTCCTCCTCCGGTATCGCTGGATCTATTACTTCTACTACCGCCGTCCTTTCGGTTGCTTTGTCTATTGCTTGAACCAGCCTCTTCGCAGACTTTAAGGGAACCCAGCCCCAAAGTTCAACAGTGGTTTCGGTCCGCCTGAGGTAGTTTTTAGCCTCCATTCTTTCTCTTTCTATGGAAAGAAGTTCTTTGCAGGCAAGCAGGTTATAGCCGTGCTGCTTTATTATCTTCCACTTTTCGTCCTCAAGTTTCTCGAGACGGTCTTCTAGAGACTTAACCCGCTTCTGTGTTCTCTCAATTATTTTATCGGTTGACCCCTCGACTTCTGATGGAATTTTGAACTCTTCGAAGCCAAATGCTGTCAGGAGACGCTGAACGATTTCTTTGTGCTCTTTGAAGGTCGCTATCAGGACGACGGCTCTTCCCTCACCTATGCTGGCGTGGTGGAATATATAGTCGCCATTCGTTACCTCCGCTACTCTCCATTTTATCATGCTAACCTTGTCTTCGGAAATCGTGCCAGCGACGGCGTAAACATAGCGCCCCTCCCCTATGTGAGTTAGCTCTATTCCGAGGGGCTTCACGGTTTCCGCTATCTTGAGAAGTGCCCGTTGTTGCTCGAGCTCCTGGTTCACTTTGACGAGCTCCTCTCTGAGGGCGTCGATCTTCGGTGCAACAGCCTCAAGCGTCTTCCGTGTTATAGAGATTATGCTTGAGAGCTTCTCGTCGTCCACCGCCATTTTTTTGCTGTCTGGCAGGCGGGCAATGTATGGCACATATTTTTCAATGCCCAAGTAGTCTACGTATTTTTGGACGTCGCCGAGCAGCTGGATCGCCTCTTTCTCCTCGTCACTCAGCTTGACTGATGAGGCACCGCCTTTTTCCTCTATGTCTATTAGCTCGACTTCTCCGGTCTCGTGAATGCAACGGATGAGAGCGCGCTCGTAGTCCTTGTGGCAGACAACCTTCAGCATTCCTTGCTTAAGAGGACGCGGCCAAACCATTACGGTTCCCTCGTCAGATGTAAGAATTAATTTCGAGCGACAGCCACAAATCGATCGGGCACCTATTATATATTTTTTGTTTTGTTGGCTAAGACGGCTTCCTGTCTTTGAGCGACGCGAACTCCTTTAGTAGTTTCTTCTCTTCTTCCTCAGGGAGCTCGTAAGAGTGCTCAACCGCCGGGTAAACCCCACTTCTCACTTCGTCAATGTATTTTCCGACAGCATCCATTATGAATTTTTTAATGTTACAGTACTGCTTTACGAACTTTGGCTTGAATCCTTCAAAGAAGCCCAATAAGTCATGTGTTACTAGGACCTGACCATCGCAGTATACTCCGGCCCCTATGCCTATCGTCGGGACGGAAACGGATTCAGTTATAATTTTCGCCACTTTCCAAGGAATGCACTCGAGAACTATGGAAAAAACGCCTGCCCTTTCAAGGGCTTCAGCGTCCTCCATAAGCTTTTTCACAGCTTCAGCCGTCCTGCCCTGAACCTTGTATCCTCCAAACTTGTGGATGGACTGAGGAGTTAAGCCTATATGTCCCATGACGGGGACGCCGTTATCTACGAGAAGCTTCACGACTGAAGCCATCTCCCTACCCCCCTCAAGCTTGACCGCCTCGACGCCGCCCTCCTGCACAAGGCGCCCAGCGTTCTTAACCGCTAACTCCGGTGTAGCATAGGACATGAAGGGCATATCCCCAACAACCAATGCCCGCTTGACAGCCCTGCTAACAGCCGCACAGTGCCTCACCATGTCATCCATGGTTACAGGTATCGTGTTCTGGTAGCCAAGTATCACGTTCCCCAGGGAGTCACCCACAAGTATCACGTCTACTCCGGCCTCATCTAGTATGAGGGCTGTCGGGTAGTCGTAAGCGGTGAGCATCGTTATTTTCCTGCCCTCTTCCTTCATTAAACGCAAGTCTATTATTGTCAACTTCGCCAATTCAATGCCCTCCGTAACGCTCTTAAGTGAAAGAGGCTAATTGACGTTTTAAGCATTTTCAAGGCTACTACTAAAAAAATACGCTTTTTCTCTAAGTCAAGAATAGTAATTCTAAATGTTAAGTATTTCAAGAGAATGAGGCTTGACAATATTTAAATAAAGTTAGTTGTTTGTTAAAGGTGGACGATGATTCAGAGGAGGTGCTAAAAGGGTTTTAGGAGGATGAGGTTATTCCCCGCATAGGTGTTTTCATATGTCACTGTGGCAAGAACATAGCTGGCGTCATCGATGTCGAGGCACTCAGAGACTACGCGTCTACGCTGAGGGATGTTGTCTGGGCTGAGACATACATTTCTCTCTGCACCCATGCCGGAGCGGAGCTGATAAAGGCGAGAGTGAGGGAGCAAGAGCTGGACAGGGTGGTAGTTGCGGCATGCACCCCTAAGACGCACGAAGACGTCTTTAAAAAAGTGTTATATGAGGCGGGGTTGAGCCCCAGCATGTTAGAGTTCGTAAACATTAGGGAGCATAACTCCTTCGTCCATATGATGGACGCCGAAAATGCCTTAGAGATGGCTAAGGACATTATAAGGGGAGCGGTAGCCAAAGCAAGACTTCTCGAGGAGGTGCCACGCATACTTCTCCCTGTGAATCCCAGCGTCCTCGTGATAGGGGGAGGAATAAGTGGGATACAGGCTGCACTCGAGGTGGCTAAGAACGGGTTCAAAGTGTACTTGGTGGAGAAGAGCCCCACTATTGGTGGAAGGATGGCGATGCTCGACAGAACATTCCCCACAAATGACTGCGCGATCTGAATTCTTGGGCCACTAATGCTTGAAGCCGCCAGAAAAGAGGAGATAGAGATCCTAACTTACAGCGAGGTTGAATCTGTCGAGGGTAGCATAGGAGACTTTAAGGTTAGGGTTAGGAGGAAGCCGAGGTATATTAAAGAGGAGCTTTGCAGCGGATGCGGAGCGTGCGCCGAGGTCTGCCCCGTTTTCACACCAAGTAGCTTCGACTTAGGGTTGGGGTCAAAAAAGGCGATATATCAGCCGTTTCCACAAGCCGTCCCTCAAACATACCTCATAAACATGGAAAAGTGCATCAAGTGCGGCCTATGCGAAAAAAGGTGCGGCAAGAATGCTATAGATTTCAATCAGAAGGAGCAAGTAGTCGACTTGGAGGTTGGAGCAATAATAGTGGCCTGCGGCGGCGCATCATACGAGCCAAAGCTCGGCGAGTACGGCTATGGAAAGTACGCCAACGTGATAACACAGTTCCATCTTGAAAGGCTATTAGCCCCTAACGGCCCGACAGGAGGAGAAGTCGTAAAACCCTCAGATGGAAGAAAACCCAGAAGAGTAGTCATGATACAGTGCGTCGGCTTCAGAAACAGGAACGAGAACGAGTATTGCTCTAACGTGTGCTGTATGGTGTCCCTCAAAAACGCAATGCTGTTAAAGCAGCACTTGCAGGACGTCGAAGTTTTCGTCTGTTACACTGACGTGAGAGCATATGGGAAAGGATACGAGGAGTTCTACGTTCAAGCGAGGGAGCATGGTGTCGTGTTCCTGAGGGGGCGAGTCGGGGAGGTCGTTGAGGATACTGGTAGCGGCGAGCTTATAGTAGTTGTCGAGGATACGCTTTCAGGCAGAGTTCTCGAGCTGAAGGCCGATCTAGTTGTTCTCTCGACGGGCGTCGTTCCTTCAGATGACTTAAAAAAGGTCTCAGAGATCCTTAAGCTTGAGCGAAGCCCAGACGGCTTCATTAAGGAGTTCCACTCGCGGCTAGCCCCAACGGACACCAAGATGCGCGGCATATACATTTGTGGTGACGCGCAGGGACCAAAAGCTATAGATGTGTGCGTGTCCCAAGCGAAGGCTGCCGCGGCTTCCGCCGTCGGTCTTCTCTTGGCTGAGGAGGTGGAGTTCGAGCTTGCCACGGCAGTTGTCGAGAAGGATAGATGCAACGGCTGCGGGCTATGCGAGCTTGTCTGCCCTTACAGTGCCATAAGCGTTGGCGACATCGCCACGGTAAATGAGCTCTTGTGCAGAGGATGTGGTAAGTGCGCCGCAACCTGCCCCTCAAAGGCAATTTACAGGAGAGGATACAGGGAGGAGCAGCTCGAAGCGTACATAGATGAAGTTTTCAAATAGGGAGGATGGAAAAGTGAGTAGCCCAAAAATAGGGGCTTTCCTCTGCTGGAAAGGGCGTGTCACGCCCCTGGAAATGAGGTTATGGTGCCGCTGACATGGCTGGAACAATGAGGTCGCAGTACCCTGCCACACTTAGACCGATAAGGGTGCCGTGCACCGGTAGAGTTTCAGCGGACTTGATAGCTAGACTACTTTGGAAAGGGGCGGACGGCGTAATGATTGTCGGGTGACGAGTTGGCGAGTGCGAGTTTGAAAACGGAAACATTATGGCGGCGAGACATGTCGAGATGGTTCAGGACTTGTTGGAGCTTATGGGGCTGGGTGCGGAGAGGGTGACAATGGTTTACTGTTCCTCGGCTGAGGGCAGATACTTCGCGGACATGGCGAGAAAGATGAGTGAGAAGTTGATGGATCTTGGTCCTAACCTCTTAAAAACGAGGAAAGTGAATGAACCTGTGGCTGAAAGCAGGCAGGCCCCAGGCGACCCCCCCAGGTAAGCGTGGGGGCGAATGAGCAATTCTCGAGCATAAAAAGGAGATTGAGTTGGTTAAGAGTGGAAGGAATAACGGATCGAGGTTTCGTGCATAGGGGCGATCCTCTTCAGTTAGTACGCGACCTAACTAAACTTTTACTGGAAGCCGGCGTTGTTGATGGTATCGTTTCCGGCGTGAGTAAGGAAGGTAAGGTAGTCCTCCATGTTGTTAAAAGCGCAGATGAGCTGGATGAGGCAATCTTAGGCTACGTTCTAGTTCACAGCTATCAAGGATTAGAGTCGACAGTTAGGGCAATTAGGGATAGGAAGGGAGATAGGCTGGCGGCACTTGTAAAGCCGTGTGAGGCGAGAGCCATAATTGAGCTAGCGAAGAGAAGGCGGATTGACTTAAACTCGGTGTTCATCGTTGGCTTTGACTGCCCTGGAATGAGGACTAATCAGGACGCTAGTGGAGAAGTTATGGAAGCACTACGTGTTACACCTGGTGACGAAGTATTGAAAGATGCTTGTAGAAGGTGCGAGGTCCACGCGCCACCCTACGCTGACGTATGTGTAAGTTTAATCTCTTCACCTGAAGTAACACTTGTGGAAGCTGGGACAGAGAGGGGGGCGAAAGTGCTTGAAACATTGAGGGGTAAGGGTGTCATAATTGAAGGCCAGCCACGCGAATTAATCACGAAGAGAGAGGAAAAATTAAGGTTATTGAATGAAAGGGGAAGAAGAACCTTAAAGGAGGAAGAGAATAAGTTATTATCTGTGCCCGGCCATGAAAGGTTTTCATGGTTCATGGGCCAGCTTGATGCATGCGTTAAGTGTAGTGCATGTATAAGGGCATGTCCAATCTGCTTCTGTAAGGACTGCATCCTTATATCCAAGCGAAAGGAATACACGCCTTCCCTCTTCTTGGTCACGAGGATGCTTCACATGGCTGACTCGTGTGTCTGTTGCGGTAAATGCGACGAAGTATGCCCGAAAGGCATATCTTTATCCTACATGTTATATCACCTAGGTAGAAAATTCACATCTAGACACAGCTACCTTGCTGGAGTAGACTTCTCCAGACCGCCTCGAACAGTCTAGTAGCTCTCCTACACTTTAAGCATTAAGGAGTCTATTAAAAGAGAAGTTAAAGTTTTTAACCATTTTACATTTTCCTTTATATTTCCCTTGATTAAAACTAGTATTTTCGGTTTTCAAGTTAGGAGCTCATAGTGCTGAGCTTTAAGCTGTGTCAATTATGCCCTCTTAACACTGGACATATGATGCTCAGCTTCAATTTGTTCATGGCTCAATTGTAATCTGATGGCACCCTTATTTTAAAGGCAATGAAAAACGCCAACTCAAAATTCCCTTATGCTTTGCCGCCGCTTGGAGTACAGCCACGACTTTTCGATGTAATTTTTGCCGTTGGTAATGAAACCACTGATGGACATTAAAAGGGTGCAACAGTCAGTCGAGCTTTTAACTATCCTACAACAGTGAAACCATACAGCGCGAGGGGGGAACCTTTGTTGATTCGTCTAGTTCTCATTGCTCCCATCTGTCAGCCTGAATGCTCAACGAGTTTCGCTACTAAATAAAGCGAGTATACGCCGAACGCTCAGATATCGCCCCTTCCACAAAAGCAATTACAAGTTGCTTAAAGCGAACTTAAGAAGCTTTAAAGCCTCTATTTGGAAGCTGCCGGTAATCCTGCTTCGTTCTTCATGATGAATAATACAAGTATTCCTTCATCGCTTTTCTCTGAATGATCAATGTGCACGTTTAACCCGAAATCTTCCAGTAAAACGCGAAGGTCATCTATGTAATCGTAGACGCCACATGAGAAGCAGAAGGAACCGCTAAAAAGCACTATGAACCAGTTGCCGCCTACCTGAACCAGTTTGGCAATAGCCTCGGGAGCATGATACTTATTGTATTCTCGAATAACCGCATACACCTTCTTCTTAGGAAAACTCAACTTCGCACCTGCCGAGGAAGAATAAATGGGGGATTGGTAGCCCGGCCCAGATTCGAAATCCTCCATGAGCGTCTGGGGTCCCGGGGTCCAGAGCCCCGTATGCTTGGCCGCTCTGCGTCTTTAAAACTCTACACCACCGGGCTTCTGTTCCAGAAGATGGCAGCGAAATTTTATATAGTTTTCGAAGAAGTTATCAGTCGTAAATTCAGCCGGAACATGAAAATTTTAATGTTACACTTAATGCACCGGAAATTAGTCTAAGGAGACGCGTGTTTCTTTTTCGAACAGTTGATGTTCTTGATCCACCCCAAAGGTAAAGTTTGTTTAAAGCCCTTCGAGGTAATGTTTTCCCTTACTGGTTATCTGCCACACCTCAACCTTACTCAGAAAGCCTTTCTCCTCAAGCCTTTGCAGCAGAGACGCTATCTGTTCCTTGGAGGCAAGCTCCTTTCCCGCTGCCTTTCGTGGAGCGTTAAACTCAGTTATGATCTGGTCAAGGACCTTCCTCTGCCCAGATAAGATTTCAAGCAGGAATAGCTCGTCGTCGCCAAGCTTTTCAGATGGAGGGGGCTTCAAGTATTCTCTAGCCTCCGCCCATTCAGGCACCTTCTTAGAGGCGTTTCCTCCCTCTTTAGCCATGCCAAACATCTCCCCACAATCCTTTAATACACAGCCTCCCCTTTTTACTTGCTCTCTTCTCATATATTTTGTTTATCTTTTCCTTTTAGAGAAATCCAGTTTCTTCCTTGGAGAAATCTGGAGAAAAAAGAATAAGCAAAGAGGTCTCATTCATGGAAAAAGGGTTAAAGCGTGTCTATGTATTCCTCCGCTTTGGGTGGCTCCGGCTTTAATCCTTTCCTCTTCCGCACTTCCGCTATTACTTCGCCCAGTAAAGATTTTGGAACTTCAGCCCACCTTGAGAACTGCGTCTGCCAGAAGGCTCTGCCTGAGGTCCTGGAGCGCATATCGTTCGCCAGCCCGAAGCTCTCTCTGACAGGGATTTCTCCATTTATGAATGCTAGTGGGCCTCGCTGCTCCACGTTTAGAACATGTCCCCTGCGCTGGGATAGTATACTTGAGACTGTCCCGATGTAGTCTGGTGGAACAGTCACCTGAATCTTGTATATGGGTTCAAGCAAAGTAGGCTTCGCGCTCAGGAAGGCACCCCATGTGGCGCGTCTACTCATAGGCATAATTTGTGCTGGTCCTCTGTGAACTGGGTCCTCGTGAAGCTGGCAGTCTGTAACGACTACTTTGACACCTCTCATTGGCTCCTCGGCGAGCGGCCCAGACTCACAAGCCCACTTTATACCTGAAATCATGGTATCCTTGACCTCTCGCATGTACTGGATGCCACGTGTCCTGTCCACTATGACGTTAAAGTGTTCATCGATAGCCCAAAGGTTCCTAGAGTCGTGAGCATCCCAGCCAGCTTTCTCCCTCAAAATACGCGCTCTTTCATCTCTATCCTGGTACTCTGAAATTTCTCCTTCAGCGAGCAGGTTGATCGTCTCCTCGTTAAGCGGTTCAACCATGATCCAGATCCTGTTATGCTTGTTCGGGCTCTTACCCAGGATGGGCGGCGAGGATGACGTAACGGTCTCTCTGTAGACAACTATAGGTGGCGAAACTGTGATGTCCACCTCGGACTGGATCTCCTTCAGCGAGATCTCGAGGTGTAACTCACCCATACCTGAAAGCAGGTATTCTCCTGTCTCCTGATTGATTGTCGCAACAATGTTTGGGTCCTGAATTGAAAGCCTCTGCATTAGCTCAACAAGCCTTGGCAGGTCCTTCGGGTGTTTCGGCTCGATAGCCACTGTGACGACGGGCTCTGAAACATACTTGATCTTCTCGAATGGAACCATGACGTCTTTAAGGCCCTCAGCCACCACGGTCTCCCCAGCCCTAGCGAGCTCTAGGCCAAGCATCGCCGCAATGTTGCCGGCAGGAATAGCTCCGACAATCGCACGCCTAGCACCCATGTAAATGCTCGTTTGCTGGACTCTGTATCCTTTCTTGGCTGTGAGCAGGTAAACTTGGTCACCTTCACTAATAGTTCCAGAGAAAAC
>Ga0105162_1002123_pt1 | contig 10702 bp, 7 predicted proteins | sample JNZ201metaG_FD_81532 | JGI IMG/M metagenome (GOLD analysis project Ga0105162, IMG submission 81532) | Hot spring microbial communities from Jinze hot spring, China to study Microbial Dark Matter (Phase II) - JNZ 20120812A | ecosystem: Environmental > Aquatic > Thermal springs > Hot (42-90C) >...
CACTTAACCAAGGTGGAAATTCTGAAATCGCAAATTTGCTGGGTAAAATTGTTTCTGATTTTCAAGTTTTGATTGACGGGAGACCCATCAGCGCATCTGAACTTTCGGAGCTTTTGAAACTTCTTTCAGACAGAGATAAATACGAAATAACAATTGAAGAAAAATAAAATTTTCAATCGGTGATGAAGAGAGAAATTTTTAAACTCGGCATAATTTTCACGCTTGCTTTTTTATTCCTTGGATTTGTCAATTATGCTCCAACAATTGCAGTCGTCCAACTTGTTAAGAACAAAGCATATCATAAACCTCCAACTTTGAACGATTGGAAACTTGCACAGAAAGGACTTGGGCTTGAATCCGGAACGCTTGTCAAAACCGATGAAAAGTCATTTCTTCTCATCAAGTTTCTTGATGGAAGTTTTTTGAGGGTTGGTGAGAACACAACGCTTGAAATTGTTGGTGAAAATCCAAAAGGGAATTATTCAAGAAAAGTTAACATTGATAATGGCGGAGTTGATTTCAAAGTGTCAAAAGTCAAAGGTAAATTTGAATTTACAACTCCTTTATCTGTTGCAACTATAAGGGGGACGGAGGGACTTCTTATTTCAAGATTTGATGCGGACACATTGATGTTAAGGGAAGGCGAGGTTGATTTCTTTAACAAATTTTCAAACATCACAAGAACTGTAAGAGCGGGGGAAATTGGCATATCAACTAGAACAGGTGAAATTACAACACGCCAAATGACCGAGTCAGAACAGCAAAAATCACAAGAGATAAGAAGAGCAATTGAGAAGAGAGAAATTGAGATAAGAGGTAAAACGGGGGATGGAAAAGAAATCCGAATTAAAATAAAAGAAAAATAATCAATGCTTAAAATCATCGCTTCTTTTTTCTTCTTTATGTTCTTTAACATCTTGTCCCCCGCTCAACATATTTTGAGCATTATCCCCGTTCAAAAGGGTGTCAGCGGTGAAGATTTGAAATTGAGAATTGAATTTGCCGATGTATCAAAAATTTCAACAGCAAAGTTATTTTACAGGGCAAGTGGAGAAGCCACATTCAGATTAATTGAAATTCAAATCACAAAAGAAAACATAGTTGTTTTAACTATTCCCGGCAGATATGTTAAGTCGCCGATGATGGAGATATTCGTTGAAATTACAGATAGATCAGGAACAGTTAGTTATTATCCGGGCAAATCAGCGGAGGAATTTTTGCAAATACCCGTTGCATCGCCAGAAGAATCGGAGGAAATAATAATTTTAAGCCCAGAAAAAAATTCAAATGTTCGTTCTGATGAACTTGTTGTCTCTGCATCGCTTATATCTGTTGAAGATTTTGATCCCGCAAGGACACAAATTTTATTTGACAATGTTGATGTTACAAAATGGGCTGTTGTATCTTCGGAACTTGTCGTGTTTGTTCCTGAAAATGTCAAGTTTCAGGTCAAACCCGGCTCACATCGTATAACTATACTTTTGAAAGATACGCTTAATAAAATTGTTGCAAGAACATCTTGGAGTTTTAATGTAGTTTCTCCCGAAGAAATAGCCCAAAGAGAAAGGCAAATTAATTACGGAGCTGGAGTTGAAATTGAATTGAGACAGGAATCAGTTCAGAAAAAGAGCAATTTTTATGGACGTGGCAGAATTAATTTTAACAGCAGTTATAGGTTTTTAAATTTTAACACAAATCTTTACCTTACGAGCGAAGAACGCTCAACAATTCAACCGCAAAACAGATTTTTAATTGAGGGAAATTTGCTTGACTGGGTGAAAATTGGGTTTGGTGATGTTTATCCAAGTTTTTCACCACTTGTTTTAAGTGGTTATAGGGTAAGGGGAATTTACAGCAAAGTTGATTTGAGATATTTTCAGTTTGAGATAGTAAATGGCGAAACAAAAAGAAGTATTGAAGGTTCAGTTTTGAGAGAAGTTCCGATTGATAGTTTGACGGGAACACTTCCGCAAAATAGCATTTATGATACGACAAATCGCAAGGTTTTAATTTATAACTACGGGACTTTCAAAAGAAATCTTTTTGCTGTTAAGCCGACCTTTAAATACAGGCGAAATTTTGAACTTGGCTTTACATATCTTGTTTCCGAAGACGATAAAACATCAATAAAGTTTGGTGGAAATCCTCAAAAAAATGTCGTCTTGGGTTCAAACTTTTTGCTTTCGCTTGACAATGCGAGGACAGAAATCAGGGCAAACGCAGCTTTAAGCGTAAAGAATGAAAATTTAAAAGCAAGTAGCTGGACAGATGCGGACATTGACTCGCTCTTGAAGGATACACCTTCTTTGCGAGATAATTTGAAAAAATATCGTTCTTTGATTGAAAAATTTGTTCCGTTGAATCAATACATCGTTCCGATAAATCCACTTGGGTTATCTTCACTTGCATATGAAGTTGGTTTAAATCTTAACTATTTTGGAAACTTTTTCAAATTTGATTATATCTTCCACGGCAATGAGTATGTGTCGTTTGGACAACCTTATTTAAGGCAGGATATCCAAGGTTTCAAAGTTTTTGATAGGTTGAGATTGTTGAGAAATCAAGTTTTTTTGACTTTGAGGTATGAAGATTTGAGCGATAACACAAAGAAACAGCGTGATTATACGACTAATTTCAAAAATTTTGAAGTTTCTGCGATGTATTCACCGCTTTCGAATTTGCCGAACCTTACTTTAACTTATTCAAGAGCAACAAGCGATAATGGTGCGCCTTTGAATGATACATTGAGAGCGTTGAATGTTGCAATAAACAAATTAAGTTTTGATGTTGGTTATAACTTTGAATACATTTTCAGAAATCGGTTCAACTTTACATTTTCTTTAACCGGCTCCGATGATAAAACTGTTTTGAATGCTGATTTAAATAATTTTAATTTTGTCTTCTCACTTTATTCTGATGTTAGAGAGAATTTGCGCGGTAATGTGCTGTTTGCGTTGAATAATTCACACTTTAAAAAACCTTCGTTTGATTCAACTGGAAAATTTCTCGGGACTTATGATGAAAGATTTAACTATGTTTCGCTTGGTGCGGGAGCGGATTATCAATTCAAAAATAATATCAGATTGTGGGGGAATATATCTCCAAGTTTTGGTGATTTAAAGCGACTTTATCTTTACTTTGGTGGTGAATATGCAATCGCGAGAAATCAAAGTTTAAATTTCAATTGTAATCTTTTGTTTTACAGCTACATTGACATCGTCGCATACATAACTTACAAGATTAAATTCTAACGATGGACAAAAAAGTTAAGTTAGAGTTTTGGGGCGTTGCTATTCTTATTGCGTTTATAAGTTCCGTCATTTCATTTTTCACTGTTGAATTTATCCCGGTTCTTAAAGGTGTTGAGCTTAAGACGATTGATTTAAGATTTAATTACAGGGGCGAGGTTCGTGGTTTTGCTGATTCTTCTGATATTGTAATTGTTGCTATTGATGAGGTGTCGCTTGATCGGGCACCGCAAAAGTGGCCGTGGCCAAGGAGTTATTACGCAAAATTGTTAAGAAATTTAAAAAGAGCGGGGGCACGCGTTGTCGCATTTGATATTAATTTTGACTCGCCGGATCAGGACCCACGAAGCGATGAAGAATTCAAAAAAGCAATTGAAGAAACAGGCAATGTCGTCCTTGCCGGTCGTGAAGCTCGCGGTGTGAGATTGAAAGGAAGAATTATTGAAGCAAAAAACATTTTGAGAAACATTTTCATTGGAACTCCGAATTCTTCCCCTGGAATAGTTGAGGTCATCCGTGATTACGATGGCGTGTGCAGAAGATATATACCTGTATTTGCTACCGCCGATACAATTTTCCCAAGCTTGGGGCTTGCGGTTGTGCTTTCATACTATGGATTGTTAATTGACTCCGTTTACGATATTCCACCACGAAGTCCATTTGAAAATGGCTTTTTTAAAATTGGGGATATAAAAATTCCAAAGTTTGATGATAAAACCTGGCTTATAAATTACGCCGGACCTGCTGGGACTTTTAAGTATATAAGTTTGATTGATGTGCTTGATGATAAAGATTTCAAGACGAAAGATGAAATTGAATTTGGTGATATAAACACATTTGACAATCCCGAATTTGGGCTTTTGCATGATGAGGTTTTCAAAGATAAAATTGTGATAGTTGGAAGTGCGATTCCAGAGTTTAAAGGCGAACTCGGCGATTTATTGCCTGCGCCATTTATAAAAAACGGAAGCAATTTGATGTATGGCGTTGAAATCCACGCAAATGCGATTGCAACTGTGATTGAAAGAAAATTTATAAGCAAGGTCTCTGCATTTGTTTCTTTTTTGATAATTTTTGCGATGGCGTTTATTAGTTTTATAATTGTGGTAGGCGTGAGAGGTTTGAAAATTCGTCCGGAGTTTTTAGTTGAAGTTTTGGCGATTTTAGTTTTAGCTTTGATGTTTGCGTTTTGGACATTTTTTACTGCGTTGAGCTTTGAGAAAAATTTAATTTTTCCTGTCATATCTCCAATACTTGGTGGTTTTTTTGGTTACATTGGTTCAATTGCTTATCAATACTTTACAGAGAGGAAACAGAAGAAACTTATCAAAACCATATTCAGCTATTATGTGCATCCATCGGTTGTGAATCAACTCATTTCAAATCCTGAACTTGTTCGTTTAGGCGGTGAAAAAAGAGAAATGACGGTTTTGTTTACAGACCTATGGAATTTCACGACGATAAGTGAATCTTATTCGCCAGAATTTATTTTCAATCATCTGAATGAGTATTTTGAAGCGATGACCAAAGTTATATTTAGATATGGTGGGACGCTTGACAAATATATAGGTGATGCAATCGTCGCTTTTTGGGGTGCACCAATTTATTACGAAGACCATGCGTTAAGAGCATGTCTTTGTGCTTTAAAGATGCAATTTGAACTTGAAAAGTTGAGAATCAAGTGGGAATCTGAAGGCAAACCATTGCTTTATATGAGAATTGGAATAAACACGGGCGAAATGATAGTTGGAAATATAGGTGGATACGGGAGATTTAATTATACTGTCATCGGGGATAGTGTGAATCTTGGAGCGCGACTTGAATCAGCGAATAAACAATTTGGCACGAACATAATAATAAGCGAATACACATACAACAAGGTCAAAGATTTTGTAAAGGTTAGAGAAATTGGAGACATTGTCGTTAAGGGGAAGAGCGAACCAGTTAAAGTTTATGAGTTAATTGATGTTGTAATTTCAGAGAAAAAGATTGTGAAAGTTATGGAATAAATTTACGAGTTTTTCACCCTGTTATAAATTATGCAAATCCCGTCAAGCACGAGAGATGGTTCGTAGAAATCAATCATATTTGTGTGTTCAATAATTGTTTTGGCAAGTCCGCCTGTTGCTATGACTTTCGCATTTTGTCCAATGATGTTTTTAATTCTTTTGATCATTCCTTCCATAGCGTCAACTGCTCCATACATAATTCCTGATTGCATGCTTGAGACGGTGTTTTTCCCAATCACACTTTTTGGGAAATGGAGTTCAATTTTGGGAAGTTTCGCAGCGCGTCTGTGGAGTTCAGCTGCGCTTGTTTCAATTCCAGGAGCTATAACTCCGCCGAGATATTCGCCTTTTTCGGAGACGACATCGTAAGTTGTTGCAGTTCCAAAATCAATAATTATAACTGGACCGCCGTATTTTGTGAAGCCGGCAACCGCATTGCAAAGTCGGTCTGCTCCCACGGCGCTTGGGTCATCGTATAAAATTTTTATCCCAAGGTCAAGTTCGGAGGATACAACGATAGGTTTAACCTTAAAATGTTTTTCGCTCATCCATACGAAGACATCTGTTAAGTTCGGAACAACGGAGGAAATGCCAACCCCGGTTATTTCTTTCACATTTACTTTCGCATCCTCACAAAAAAACTTAACAAGAAGCCAGGTCTCATCTTCTGTTCTCGTTATCAAACTTGAAACCCTCCAATCGTGGATTAACTTTCCATTTTGGTAGATTCCGAAAACAGTATGCGTATTTCCAATGTCAATTGCCAGAAGCATTTTCAATTTCAGATTTTGTTTCAACTTGTTTGATAAATTCAAGTATGTGAGATTTTATTTCATCTCTGACTTTGCGAAAAACTTTCATTCTTTCCTCTTTTGTCCCGGTTGCTTCCGCAGGGTCTTCAAAACTCCAATGAATTCGTTTTACATCCCCGGGAAATGTCGGGCATGATTCCTTTGCTTTATCGCATACAGTGATTACATAGTCAAATTCTTGCCCTAAAAATTCCATAACACTTTTTGAGCGATGATTTGAAATATCTATTCCAATTTCTCTCATTGCTTCAATTGCAAGTGGATGAACGAATGAAGGATGAGTTCCGGCGGAAAAAACTTCAAATTTATTGTTTCCGAAATGTCTCAAAAGTCCCTCAGCCATTTGGCTTCGGCAGGAGTTTCCCGTGCAGAGGAATAGAACTCTTAACATTTTATTTCCGCTTTTATTTTGAAAACTAAAAAAGGGAGACACAAGGTCTCCCTTTATCAATTATACTGGTTGAAGATATTTTTCAAGTCGTGCTAAAAGATTACGCTTTGGCATTGCGCCGACGATTTGTTCAAGGACGCGACCATTTTGGAAAAGCATAAGCGTTGGGATGCTCATTATCCCGTATTTCATTGCTGTCTTTGGATTATAATCAACATTCAATTTCCCAACCTTTAATCTGTCTGCATATTCATTTGCGATCTCCTCAACTATTGGAGCAATCATTCTGCACGGTGCGCACCATTCAGCCCAGAAATCAACGAGAACAAGCTTGTCCGACTTGAGGACTTCGTCTTCAAAGTTTGCGTCTGTGAGCTCAATTATGTTTTTAGCCATTTTATCTCCTTTTTATTTTGAAATTAATTTGACATTTTTTTCACCGAATAATTCTCTTAAACCATTTATGAGTTCTGATTTTGGTTTGACAAACAGGTGCGGTATTTCAAACCTTTGCAACAAAGTTCCGTTATCTTTAACATCAATTTCAATTGAGCAGTTTCCCTCCTCCGAACTTTTGAGAAGTTTTTCAAGGCGTTCAACCTTTTCGGGTGATTCGTTTTTATCAACAATTGCGACGATTTTGCGAGTGAATTCTTCTTTAACATCGCTCAAAGGATAAACTTCCTTGACCTGAATTCTCAACGAGTTGCCTCTTTTTCTTGCTTCTCCAACTACCATGACAAGTCCTTCAATAACGAGATGTCTTGAATAATTTTTATAAACTTCGTTAAAAGCGACGCATTCGGCTTTTCCAGTGAAATCTTCAAGTTCAAAAATTAACATCTGATTTTTGTTTTTGTCAAGTTTTACTTGCATATCTGTTATAACTCCACAAGCACGCACGATTTGATTTTCTTCCACAGAGTCGGGCTCACCAAGCTTAACATTTGAAAAAGTTTGAACTTCGTCAAAATATCTCATCAACGGATGTCCAGAAACATAAAAACCGAGGACATTTCTTTCGTATGAGAGTTTTTCCATCTCACTCCACGGCTTAACATCTGGAAGTTGGGGATAGTTTTCCTCATTTTCAACACCAAAGTCAAATAAAGCAACTTGTCCATTTCTTTTGTCTCTTTTTATTCTTTCACCAAATGTCATTGCTAATTCAACCGCTTGAAGAAGTTGAGCTCTATGTCCGCAGTTTAGAGAATCAAAAGCACCTGCCTGAATTAAACTTTCAAGAGCTCTTTTATTCACAACTCTTAAATCAACACGAGCACAAAAATCAAAAAGATTTTTGAATTTACCGCTTTCATTTCTGACACGAATTATCTCGTTTACAGCATTTTCTCCAACATTTTTTATCGCACCAAGACCAAATCTTATCGTGTTTTTATCTATGATCGTAAAGTCAAGATTACTTTCGTTTATATCGGGTGGCAGGACTTTAATTCCCATCCTTCGGCAATCTTCAATCAAAAGGACTATTTTATCGGTATCGTGTAATTCGCTTGACATAGTCGCAGCCATAAATTCAGCAGGGAAGTGAGCTTTCAAATAAGCGGTCTGATAAGCAAGATAAGCATAGGCGACAGCATGACTTTTGTTAAATCCATAAGATGCAAATTTTTCAAGCATGTCAAAAATTGCTTCGGCAATTTTTCTGTCAATTCCGTTCTTTACAGCTCCTCCAATAAATTCGTCTCTTTGCTTTGCCATCAACTCTTTGTCCTTTTTACCCATCGCTCTTCTCATAAGATCAGCTTTTGCAAGTGAAAATCCAGCAATTTGATTTGCAATCTGCATAACTTGCTCTTGATAAACAACAATTCCAAAAGTTTCCTTCAAAATTGGCTCAAGTTTGGGATGTAAATACTCAACCGGTTTTTCGCCGTGCTTTCTTGCGATATAATCATCAATCATTTGCATTGGACCGGGTCTGTAAAGTGCGTTCATAACCGCAAGGTCATGTATATTCGTTGGCTTTAACTTTCTCAGATATTCCTGCATTCCGGAACTTTCAAACTGGAAAACCCCGACCGTTCTACCTTCGCCAAGAAGTTGAAATGTTTTCTCATCATCAAGCGGTATTTCATCAATGTTAATTTCAATTCCGTGATTTTGCTTTATAAGTTTGAGCGTATTGACGATGACCGTCAAAGTTCTTAAACCAAGCATGTCAATTTTCAAAAGCCCGGCTTTTTCAAGATAATCTTTATCATACTGTGTCATCAATTCTGTCTGCGGTGTCTGATAAAGCGGAACATAATCGCTAATATCACCGGGTGCTATAACAACGCCAGCTGCATGAGTTGATGGATGGCGGTTTAAACCTTCAAGTATAAGTGCATAGCGAACAAGTTCTTTAAGTTTGGGGTCATTCGTTGTTTTTAGCCATTCAAGTTCCGGAACTTTCTCAAGTGCTTCGCTTAAACTCATCGGCTTTCCTTCAATTACAGGGATGTTTTTCGTGATTGAGTCAATCGTCTGTAAAGAAATTCCCAAAACTCTTCCGACATCTCTTATAACGGCACGTGATGACAAAGTTCCAAATGTTATTATCTGAGCTACGGATTTTTCGCCGTATTTTTTCTTGACATAATTAATCACGAGTTCTCGTTTATCGTCAGCGAAATCAACATCAATGTCTGGCATTGAAACTCTTTCTGGATTTAAAAATCTTTCAAATAGCAAATCATATTTCAACGGGTCAATGTTTGTAATTCCGAGGGCATATGAGACGATTGATCCAGCTGCCGAACCACGCCCCGGACCGACAGCAACGCCCATTTTTCTTGCTTGACTTATAAAATCGTGCACAATCAAAAAATAAGTTGAAAATCCCATTCTTTTTATGACATCAAGCTCATATCTGAACCTGTCCTCAATTTCTTTCGTGATCGTTTTGTATCTTCTTTGCAATCCTTCAAAGGCAAGTTTTTCAAGATATTCATCTGGTGTTTTAACGCCAGCGTCTTCTGGGATAGGGAAGTGTGGCAGATAATTTTTGCCAAGCTCAATTTCAAGATTGCATTTTTCTGCTATTTCAAGCGTCGTTTCAATTGCTTCTGGAAAATCTTTAAATGCTTTATACATTTCCTCAGCGCTTTTGAAATAAACCTGATCCGTTCCATATTTGAGTTGGTAGATGTCCTTAACGGAGTTTTTATCCTGAATTGAGATAAAAATGTTGTGTGGGATTGCATGTTCCTGTTTTATGTAATGGCAATCGTTTGTTGCAACAAGCTTTATTCCAAGCTCTTTCGCAAGGCGTGGCATTCCTTGTAGAACTGGAAGTTCTTTGTCTATGAAATGATTTTGAATTTCAAGATAGAAATCATCTCCAAAAAGTTCTTTAAACTTAACAGCCATTTTTTTAGCGCCTTCATAATTCCCATCCACAAGATAAGAAGATACAACTCCACCTATGCACGCTGAAAGAGCGACAAGACCTTCACGATGCTTTTCAAGAACATCCAAATCAATTCTTGGTTTATAATAAAATCCTTCGGTATGTGCGATTGTGATAAGTTTCATCAAATTTTTCCATCCGATCTCGTTCTTTGCAAGCAATACAAGATGTTTGTAGTGTGTTTTTTTATTTCTCACCGCAAGGTCTGATTCCTCATCTCGGCTTCCTTTTGTCTTGTCAAATCTTGAACCCTCGGTTACGATGTAAATTTCGCTACCTATGATTGGTTTTATTCCTGCTTCTTTTGCTTTGATGTAAAATTCAAGTGCACCAAATAGAACCCCGTGATCTGTTAAAGCAACTGCCGGCATTTTGTTTTGAACTGCGGATTCAACAATTCCATCAATTGTGCTAATTGCATCAAGAATGCTATAGTGAGAGTGATTGTGAAGATGAACAAATTCCGCCATCTATCCTGACCTTTTTATTTAAATTTTTCTAACGGGGACAGGAAAATTTAATCAAGAAAAGAGACAAATTCAATAAAAGGGGGCGTTAATCGCCCCCCGGCTTTTTCATTCTTTATATGTGTCAATTTGTGCTCTTTGCAATTTGTCGCTGTAATCAACATAAACTGTCTTTATCTCTGTAAAGAAATCAAACACCGCCCATCCACCTTCGCGATGTCCATTTCCTGTCTGCTTAACACCTCCAAATGGCAAATGTGTTTCCGCACCGATCGTTGGAGCATTTATGTATGTAATTCCAGCTTGAATATCTCTTATCGCTTTGAATGCTTTATTCACATCTCTTGTGTAAATTGATGA
>Ga0105162_1002127_pt1 | contig 10685 bp, 10 predicted proteins | sample JNZ201metaG_FD_81532 | JGI IMG/M metagenome (GOLD analysis project Ga0105162, IMG submission 81532) | Hot spring microbial communities from Jinze hot spring, China to study Microbial Dark Matter (Phase II) - JNZ 20120812A | ecosystem: Environmental > Aquatic > Thermal springs > Hot (42-90C) >...
TATTCCTTCAGGAGTAGTTTCTGTTGGGCTTAGCATGTCTTCTATCCTTACCGAAACATCGTAGTAAACAACACTTTCCCAAAAGCTTTTTTCAGCCCACCATTTTGGTCCTTTTTCTATTCTTATTACTCCGCCTACTTGGTCAGTTACTATTGCTACTTGCCCTACGTTGATGCTGTAGTGGGTCGCTTCAAAGGTAAAGATTCCTATCAAAATTCCTACTACTAGTAGAAAGATAATGATTCCTGCAATCCATCTTTTTTCCATACTCTCACCTCTTCTTAACCTTCTTCCTTACTGTTTTTGCAAGGAAGTAGCAGCCGTATATCGAAACTATAGACAAAACAACCCATCCCAAGATTGGTGCCCATGCTATATGCCAGTAGCCTTTCTGAATAGCTGGAAATGCGTTTAACACTAGCAAAGTCCATATAGCTACTAGCTCTATTGCTATCGCAAGTCCGATGAGTAGTAGATCTATCACTACCACTATCACTCTTTTCTCCTCCATTTTCTTCTTTCCTCCTTTTTCTTGCCCCACCCACGGCTGGATTTTGGGGTACGTGGGGCTTGACCCCAGGCTTAAAAGCCCTCCAGCCCACAGAAAAAAAAGGGAATTGGTCAGAGCTTAAAGCTCTTCATTTTTTGGTTGTCAATCCTTCTGGGACAAAGGCTTATTTATTTTGCCAATAGCTTACCGTTGAGATCTAAGAAAATTCTTTTTGATTTTCTACGTTCCCAAAGGAAAATCTTTATAGGTTTCACTAGTTGACCAATAGTATATCCTGTCAGAGGGTAAAGAAGTATGTTTAAAATCACAGTTGACTTTATGAATAAGTCAGAGAAAATTAGCCATTTAAGGATACTTTGGACTACATAGAATACCAAGACCGCAACTGTGATCCAGAGGGGGCCAAGCTCGAACCAAGTTTTGTAAAACGAAATCGAAAGTTCGCTTTTACCGTTAAATTTTTTCAATAGATTACCTAGGGATTTATTGGAAATGAAAATTGAAGTTAGTAATGATATCAGTAGTAACAACAACAACAACAGAGGAAAGTAGGACTCGATACTTAGTGAGCTTAAGAGTTGTTTGTCGTGTAGCGAAACAGGATAGACTACACCTGTTACTACAAATGAAATGCATAGAAATCCTAGCACAACCGAAGAAAGAAAATCTCCAATCAATGAAAAGTAAATCCTTACAGTTGAAATCATTTTTCATCACCTCTTTTTTCTTTTGACTATCTCAACCGGTTAAATCCGCCTCCGCCACCTCTAGCAGTTGTTGTAAAGAAGAACCAGCCCCAATCTCTCCACCTTCCGAAACTTTGCCACCACCAGAGAAATCTCCACCACTTGCCTTCTCCCCATATCCATGTCCAGCCATCACTCATTTCTGTCTCCAGAACTTCTTCTGCAAATATTACAATTGCTATTCCAAGTACAGCTAGAACTCCACCAATTACTCCAAGCGCTACAGCAAGTATCTTAGTAAATCCTTCTGGTATCGATAGCAAAATTGCAATGAGAGATGCTATTGCTCCAACTAAAGACATTAAATTTCCTCTTTTTTTCATGTCGTCTATAATCCAAACAGGAATGTGGCGGTGATATTTCTCATTTCCTTTAAGAGTAGTTGGTGATGCTTCGTTAGGAGGAATATCATAGGTCGATGGATAGTACGGCCCGTTGTCTGGATGGTTATACTCTATATGTAAAGGTGAGGACGCTGTTGTTATGAAGGTTATTCCATCCCAAATTTCGTACACTGGGCTCGCTGACCCTGAAAATGTTCTAGTAGATGTTGATTTAACTTTGAAAATACTGTAGATTTTGTCTGTTGGATACTTTGTCGTGTTGAATAGAAATCTAATTCGATCCCCATTTACTTCAACCCAGCCGTAAGCTCTCAATTGAGTCAGCTTTGGTATTCCTGTTAGTGTAACTGTATCTATCCTCTCCATTACATAATTCGTTCTTATTTGAAGTAGCCGACCGTTAACATTTTCACTCCAGTGATAGTTAAAAAATACTTCAGTTTTTACTTCAGCTACTGGTATTATCTCTGCGTACACGCGAAAGGACATTTGCCCTAATAGTAGAAATATTAGAAAGGTTGTTAAAACTATTGCTATGGACTTACTTTTTGCCATTTCTCTTCACCTCTTTTTTTCTCACCTTTTTTTCTTTGCCCCCTTTTCTGGGAAAGGGTGCTCTCTTAACCCTCCCTTCTCTCATGAGCCCGGGAGCAGGAGCTATTTGCGCCTTTCCGGCCAGGTAGCTAACCTCCTACTCATCATCTCGAGTAGGTTTTATAATTTTATTAGCAAACAATTAACCAAAACCTAAGGTAAAAGAGATTAAAACTACCCAATGGAAAAAAATCACACAGATTTTCTTATTGGTGCAGGTTTTAATTTTCTCTAGAAAATAAAAAAGGGGAATTAAAGTTTTATTGGTCTGAATAGTTCTACTATGCCTCGATAGAAAAATGCTATTCCTAGGATCAAAGAGGAGATCGATAGGAGAATGTCAATGAAGGGAATCGAAGCTTTATGCCACCATAGCAGACTTATTTCCCAAACACCTATCTTAAAAAATCCAAGGGGATGGTAGGTGAAAAATATGTAGCACAATAGAAAAGCAAAGATTCCGCAAATAATTAAACATATTTGTGGACCATATCTTTTCCAAACAGGCTGTGCTACTGTTTTTGCAACTTTGTTTGTTTTCGCTATACCTTTTTTCACTAACTTTTTGATTTTCCTGGAGTTACTTCTTTTTCTTATTGGTAGTTTAGAAATTGCCAAGATAAGTAGAGAAACTCCAAGAGATATAATCAAAGCTTGCCACCATTCCAACCCACTTTTGATTATTATAGTAGTTTCATTTTCTCTTTGATTAGGCTTAGGGTTCGGCTGTATGTCAGGTGTTGTCCTGTTAACTATTTCTTCAGGTGTTATGTTTTCTGGAGTTACAGGAGGTGGTGCTAAAAGTGTAAATGTAGTAGAGGCAGTAGAAGTTACCATATTATCAAAGCTTCTCCTCACTGTGAAGAAAATTACCCCTTCTGTATCCTCAGAAACTCCTAAGTTTAAAACTTCAAATGTAACATTTTTTACCTCATTAGGTTTCATGGTTAAAGTAATGCTTGTAGGACTTATGGATGCTCTTCCTGTTGAAACTTCAGCAGAAATTATAGCTGAACTTTCGATAGTAGCAAACTGTTTTAACTCTACTATGCATTGTGCTTTATCTCTTATTTTCGAATCTTTTACCCATTTTATACTTTGGATTTTTATGTCAGCTAATGGAATTCTGTATACAAAAGTATCAGCCAATTCTGCTGGAATGAAAAAGGTCACTATTGGCAAACCAGAGAATTTACCCCATGGTATTTGGACTATAACTGCTTTTGGAGTGCCTTTTTCATCCTTTTCTATTTTCCATTCATATCCAGAAAGCCAAGTATCTGCTATGTTGCCTTGGGAAGACATTTTGTGTAAATACCAAATAAGGCTTCCTTCTCCTTCTTCAGGAAATATAGGCGGCTTCACAGGATTTCTTATTGAAATTTCATTGAACCATCCACCTCTTTCTTCGCTCCATCCTTTTCCTGGCGCTATTATAGAATAAGCTAGTTGTGGTTTTTCGAAAGGAGCTGGAGTTCCTGCCACATCTTTATCGCTCACAGCCTTAGGATTCCAACGCACGTATCCGAACCAATAAGTTGAATATGCTTCTGTATTTTCTACATAGCATAGAACACATTTTTCATTTGGATAGTAAACATACTTTGCTCCATGGTCATAACGAATAAATCTTATGACTTCTGAGGAAAAAATGTACTTTTCGCTGAAAATCACTACATCTTGAGTATGGGGCTCGCTAAAATCTCCTTCAAGTCTTCCTAAGTTTTTAATTAGCACTTGACCCTTTGGTGTTTCTACTGTTACTGTATTTTCTCCGCATTCGGTATTCATAGTAGTGTTTCCTAGAAGCTTCCCGTCAACGAATACTTTTACTTGGAAAACAGTGTACTTCTCCCAATATGGTTTTGCCCATTCATAAAATTCCACTACTGTTGGTGAAATTTTAACATCTTTTTCGAACCAAACATTTCCCCACCAGTCATTGCCGCATCCTCTGTAAACAGCTGGACAAACAATTCTATCTTCTATTGGTGCTAACTTTAACTCTCTTCGGTAATATGCTTTAATTGGCTTAATTACAATTTCCACACTCTTTTTGGTTTTTATTTCTGTAGTTTCGTTTAATTTCTGAGTAGTGTTTGCTGGTAGAATTATTCTTCCCTCTATTTCATCTAATTGATCTACTGCGACGCTAAAAATCCAAAAGCCACCTTTCCATTTTCCTGAGCTATCTTCTGATCCTCCTTCTAATCTCAATTGTTGAGGTGGTGTTATTAGAGTAGCATTGCAAGATTCTGCAATTAGCAGAGTTATTACTATTCCTATTGTTGCTATTATTCTTTTTTCCATTTTTCTTATTTTCCTCCTTTTTTATTTCTTCCCTTCATCTCGGGAAATCTGTCACGGGGTTCCCCCCAATGACTAGTAACTCTCCTTTCTCCTCGACTAAATTGAGATTTAAAAAGTAGACGAAAGACAACTGAAGATTTCGATAGATGGAAGAAAGAATAAGAAGTATAGAAAGAACTCAAAAAATCTTTTTTCTATTTTCCTCAAACTTTTAAATTATTTTTCTTTTTTTCTGTTCTTGTTTGAACTTAAATTTAAGTTAAATTGTAAGTTGAAGCTACTAGGCACCACTTTAAAGAGATTTTTTGTCATTTAGCAGTAGTAATATTATAGAAAGAAAAGTATTTAAATTTTACTTTTTCAAGCTAGAAGCTCTATTTTTTCAAATTCAGAGCTGTCAAGCTGAGAAATAAATAGAACAAAATTTGATCTTGAGTAAAAACTTTGCTTTCCTGCTTCTTGTAAAACAAAATTTTTAATTTTTTCAGAGGAACAAATAAAATAGCCTTCCAATCTTGTTAAAGCCTCTTTTACATCATTTGAAATTTTACTTTTACTTAAAGAAGTTTCTAAGAATATACTAATTTCTCTTCCCCCATTTTCACAAATTATTTTCTCTCTTCCCATCTTCACAATTCTTAATCCGTTTTTTTCAATCAACCCTAAAACTTTCTCCTTTGAAATATCTTTTTTTTCCTCTGGGATTTTTTTAAACTTAAAAATAAATGCGAGCTCACCTTTTTTTGTTAAGAAATGAACTATTGCTTTTTGTCTATAAACTTTTGCTTTTTTCCATGAAATTAAGTCAAGCTTTGCCAACTTTTCGACTTCTTGTCTAAAAGTTTTTCCAGAAATTTTTAACTTTTTATAAATCTCAGAAGTTAAGCAAGCCTCACAATTTCCTAAAACCTCTATTATTTTCCATCCTATGCTTGATACTTTTTTAAAATCCTCTTCAACCTCAAATTCTTGTTTATCTTCCTTTTCCTCGATAATTTTTAAAACTCTTTTTTCCATAAACTTTCTAAGAATTTCATCATCAACCTTTCCTCTTTCAGGAATAACAAGAGGAAACTTTACCAAAAATGGATTTGGAAATTCTGATTTTCTCAATAAAATAAAACCAGTTCCTACTGGCAACCTTCTAAGATATCCTGAATCCTCTTCTTTTAATCCAAGCATGTTTGCCGCATCCTCTATATCAGAGGAATGCTTAGTATCTAAACCCAAGTTCAGGTAAACATGAGTAGAAGTATTTCCCAGAGCAGGATAGCTCACTAAGGAAGGATGCTGATCTGTATAAACCATCCCTATTCCCAACTCCCTTATTTCTCTGAATATTAAATCAGTTACAGATTCTACTCCAAACTTCTTTGATTTTTCTCTGTTTAAAACATGATGAGCTTCTTCCAAAACTATAACTCCAATTAGCTTTTCCCTTTTATTACTCACTAAAAGCCAATCTCTTATCCACTGTAGCAAAATTTCTATTAAGAAAGTTTTATCATCGCTAGCTAAAGAATCAAGCTCTAAAACAGTTATTTTTCCGTTTTCAAAAAAGCTTGATGGCTTAATCCCTTGATCGCAGTTAAATATTTCACCTGTTTCCCTAAAACATAAAGATTCTAAAGGCCTTTTTGCAGTTGCAATCCAATTTTTTTCTCTTGGCGAAAGCTGAGAATAAGAAAGTTTTTCTAAATATTCTTTAACATCAAGAATTTTTGGGCAAGTTTTTTGGGAATAAATTTCGTCCAGAACTTTTAAAATTATATGTCTTCCTCCTCCTAAAAGCCAATAAGCATGGTCAAAAATTTCGGCAAATTCTTTAATCCACTGAGAAGCTTGAACACCTTCAGGAGGAATTAAGGGATTAAACCTGAAAGGAACAACATTTCTTCCTACAGTATAAACAGTTATTTTATCTTTAAGTTCAGTTGTTAAGAGATCGCGATAATTCCTTTTTGAAAAATCGAATATTAAAACAGGAATATTATTTTCAGCAAGCTTTTTAACTAAATAATGGATTATGTTAGTTTTTCCTGAGCCAGAGGACCCAAAAATTCCGATGTGTGTGATTAAATCCTTTTTGCTTATATAAAAATTATAAAGCTCTCTTTTTCCATACAAAACTTTACCAAACTCTATTTCACCTTTTGAAGCTATTTCCCTTGGAGGCGGTTCAATTAATATACCTTCCCTTAAACTTCTATCAGAAAGAGCTAAGGCTTTTATTCCGTCTATTAATTCTATTATCTTTTTTCTATAATTTTCATTTCCAAGATAATAGGCTGCTTCTAACTTAGAAACTCTTTCTTTTCCAAGAAAAGGTGTTAGCCTTTTAAGTTCTTCAGAAATTTTGAATTCTTCCATTTCCATCACCTAAAATCTTAGAAATTTTGCTTTCTACTTCATATTCCTCAATTAACTCTCTCAACTGTTTTTTAAGTGAGACCAAATCTTTCCAGAAGTTTGTATTTTCCTTTCTTCTTTCCATCCTTAGCATCATTAAGTTTAGCTTAAATTCTCTTAGCTCTTCCTTGTTTGATATTGAGGGTAAAATCCTTTCAAGTTCAGCTATTTCTCTTTCTATTTCTTCGTTAAACTTTTTGTTCATCAGTTTTCTTTCTTCTATGGCTTCTGTAAGCTCTTCTATTCTTTGCTTTAAAAACTTAACTCTGTCAAAAATATTTCCAACTATTTTTAAGCCGACAGATTCAAGGTCAATAGCTTCTTGTTCTGAACTTAAAAATACTGGAGGGATGGTTTTAACTTTTTCTTTCTCTATAATCTTTTCTTTTTCAACTTCAATTTTCCTTAAATTCCCAACTTTTTTAACTGTATATCCTTTTTCCTCTTCCTTTTCTTCGTAAAGCTCCTTTTCAAGAGATATTCTGTAAGGGATTTTGTAAATATCAAATGGCCTTTTCATTTTCTCACCATTTAGGTAAAACTACTTATAAGTAGTAAAAAATTTAAAGTTAACTGAAGATAACAAAAGATAAGAAAAGAAAAAAATTATTTCTCGTACAAAAACCTTCTCATTTTTTCTATGTTATCGCTACTGTATGGAATTGCAGTTGTTGGCCCAACTATAATTTTTGGCACTAGATCTCCATTTCCTCCTATGTATATTCCAACTTCTCTTCTTCCTATTTTTCTCATAATTTTTTCCATGTCACCACCAAAAAATAGTTAAAAAATCTTATATTTAAGCATTTCTCTTTGTTACTATATATTAGTGGTGACTATTTTTAAAACAGTTTATACAAAAGAACTTGCCTTTCATAAATACTTGAGGGTCTTCTCCGTTCAGCTCTTTCTTACATATTTCACAGACCATATTAACCTATTAGTAGTAACATTTAAATATTTATCACTTCAAGATAGTAAATATGAACTTGCAAGAACAATTAGAGCTTTGTGCATATTACTATAAAAAATGGAAAAAGTTAGCAAATTCTTCAAAGAGTTTGGAAGAGGCAAAAAAATTCATGAAAAAAGCCTTTTTCTGGCTTGAGCTTCAATCTGCTTATTTGGCCCTTTGGAGCATAGAAAATCTTAAGGGAAAGGACCAGAAAGTAAGGGAAAAGCTTATTATAGCAAAAGCAAACTTGGCAAAAAAGCTAGCAGATTATGCAGAGGAGATATTAAGAGAATTTAAGTTTTAAAATTCTCCTTTAGAAATTCAACAAATTTTTCTGTGTTCATAAATCCTTTTAGGGTTGCTGCACATGCCTTTATGTGCCCGCCTCCACCCAAGCTTTCTGCTATTTGGAATATATTTTTATCTGTTTGTGTTCTTAACTCAATTTTTGTCCAGATATTTTTTGTTTTAGAATTAAGCCTATGCATTATTACAGCTATTAAGTCAAACGGAGCCTCCTCATGCTCCAAAAGCTTGTTGCTTATAGTATGAATTGGTATAGACTCAAAAGTTTCCAAAACTGCAACTTTTTTATTATCTATGCTAAAAACTCTTACTTTAGAGAATAAACTTTCTTCAATTTCTTCAACCCATTTTCTGTATTCGCTTAAAAGCTCAGCTACTTGATGGCTTTTTTCAAATTCTTCTAAACCAGAGAAGGCTAAGGATATTGAAATATTTTTTAGTTTGTTTGCGAGTAGTCTTCCAGAGAATTTCCACTTTATACTGGCTATCAAATCTCTTAGAAAAATTGCTTCTTCGCTTCTTGTTGAATTAACATCAATTTCATCTGCAATTTTAACGAGTGGCGATTCTATTCCAAAATATTCAGCAATAAGCCTGGAAGCGCTGGGCGAAGAGCTGTTTAATTTTAATTCAACATTCTCCGGCTTTTTTTCAAACGACCATTTATGATGGTCAATCCAAACAACTTTATCAAAAACAGAGGCTAGCCTTAAAACTTTTTCACTTCCTGATAAATCAAAAATATAGAGATTCTTTAACTCTTCATCGCTTTCTATTGCCTTGCACAAAGTAGGAATTAATCTATGCGTTGAGGTAAAGTAAATTCTGGCTTTTGCATTTCCCAAGCTTTTTAAGAACAAGGATAAAGAAATTACTCCGTCTGCATCTCCATGCGTAATAACTGTAGGAAAACTCATAGGTAAAAATTTGAATTCAATTTATTTATTTTTAATCAATTTGGCTTAATTTATTTTTTTGAAAACTAATTTTTAATTATGGGAAGAAGGAGAAAGAGGGAAAAAAAGCCTAGAATTAAAAGAGCAGAAACAAAACTTAAAAAAAAGGTTGTTTTTCTTGTAATAGATGGTTTAGCTGATTTACCACTAAGCGGAAAAACACCTTTAAGCGAGGCGAAAAAACCAAATCTAGATTACTTAGCTTCCTTAGGTTTAACGGGCGAAATAATACCAGTAAAGAAAAAGTTTTGGAACGAATTAACTAGAAGCAGTGTAAGCCATTTAGCTGTTGCTTCGCTTTTGGGCTATGATCCTGAGAAATACTATTTTAAGCGTGGCCCTTTAGAAGCGATTGGAACAAATTTGCCATATACGCCAGGACATCTTGCTCTAAGATGTAATTTTGCAACTGTTGATAAGGATATGGTAGTTATAGATAGAAGAGTTGGAAGAAACTCTTTTGGATTGGATGAATTGGCAAGAAGTATAAATGAGCATGTAATTTTACCAGCAAAATTCATCTTCATGAGAACTTACGAGCACAGAGGAGTTTTGATTATAAAAGAAAAGTTAAGTGATAAAATTAGCGATTCTGACCCTTTTTATGCAGGAGAGAAAGTTAAAAAAGTCGAGGCTTTAGAGCCAGAAGCAGAAAAAGCTGCAAAAATAGTTCAAGAATTTTTAGAAAGTGCAAAGCAAGTAATAGATTTCCATCCTGCAAATGAAGAAAGGATGAAGCTTGGTTTACCGCCAGCTAACTGTATTTTAACTAGAGAAGCTGGAAACAAATTGCCCAAACTTGAGAATTTTTTAAAAAAGTATAAGCTTGGAAGTGCTTTATGCATAGCTGAAAATGGTTGTATAAAAGGAATTTGTTTAATAGCTGGGATGAATGCTTTAACAGTACCTGAACTGAAGTTTGATCCTACATTAAAATTTATATTTTCTTCTATAAGGGAAGCTTTGGCTGCTTACGATTTCATATTTGCTCACATTAAAGGACCTGATGAGCCAGCTCATGATGGTGATTTTCATAAGAAAAGGATGTTCATAGAAGCAATAGACAAATATTTAGAAATGTTTAGAAATTTTGATGGAATTTTGGTAGTTACATGTGACCATATAACTTCTTGTAAAACGAGAAAGCATGAATATGGGCCTGTTCCTTTGTTAGTTTATGGAAAGGGTAGAGATAATGTAACGAAATTTGATGAGTTTTCAGTAAAAAAGGGAGGGCTTGGCTTAATTACAGGAAAAAAACTGATGAAATTTATTTTTAAGCAATAATTACTTTTCAATTTTATATTTAAGTAAAGCTCCTACTCCACCTATTTGCTTAAATTGAATTCCTTCTTTAGAAGTTGTTGAAATAAACTCTACTCTTACTCCAAGATTTTCGGCCATTTCCTTTAAAATATCAGCTAAATTCTTGCTTTCTTCTAAAGCTAAATTCTTCTTGCATTTTGGACAAACTTGATTAGAAGCTATTCTTTCGGGTAAATCTTTTTCTAAAAAATAATTACACTGAGAGCATTTTAACTTAGCTCTAACCCA
>Ga0105162_1002129_pt1 | contig 10676 bp, 12 predicted proteins | sample JNZ201metaG_FD_81532 | JGI IMG/M metagenome (GOLD analysis project Ga0105162, IMG submission 81532) | Hot spring microbial communities from Jinze hot spring, China to study Microbial Dark Matter (Phase II) - JNZ 20120812A | ecosystem: Environmental > Aquatic > Thermal springs > Hot (42-90C) >...
GGCATCCCAGTATAGTTCACTTTTCGGAGCGAGAAGAATAATTTTGTTCGATGAGCTTGACGGCTTAACTGGCACGGCGGATAAAGGCGGAGTGAAAGCTATGATTGATGTAATAAAGACGGCGCAATGTCCAATTGTGCTAATTGCTAACAACGCCTTCGACCCAAGGTTTACAGCCCTCCGCAACCACTGCCTCCTAATAGAGTTCAAAAGGCCTTCAGTGACAGAGGTCCTAAAACATTTGAAGGCGATATGCCTCAAAGAGGGAATAGACGCTGAAGAAAACGCCTTAAAATTCATTGCACAACGTTCAGAAGGTGACATCCGCTCGGCAGTAACAGACCTCCAAGCACTAGCTCAAGGCAAGAAACGCCTAACCTACGAAGATGTTTCGTGGCTGGGCTTCAGAGACCGGCAAGAAACGATTTTCACGGTTTTGCGGATGATTCTATACGGAAAAACATGTGAGGGTGCCAAACGGGCTGTCAACATGGCGGATGTAGATGTGGATATGCTTTTTGAATGGATATACGAGAATGTTCCAAACCACTTGACAGATCCCCGTGACTTGGCGAGGGCTATGGATGCCCTCTCAATGGCTGATGTTTACCGTGGGAGACTGCGGAGAACCCAAGACTGGGGTTTCATCCGCTATGTTATCGACTTTATGACGGCGGGCGTGGCCATGGCCAGAGTTAACACGAAATCTTCTGGTTGGACACCCTTCCACTTTCCAGAACGTATACAAGCCCTTTCAAAGACTAAGGAGGAGCGAAGCATCCAACTCGAAATCGGTAATAAGATAAAACGCAAATGCCACATATCCGCCACCAGAGCTTCAAAAGAGATTCTCCCCTACCTGCGGATTATTTTCAAGAACAATGTGGAAATGGCGGCTGGAATCGCCAAGTGGCTTGACCTCACACCAGAAATGGTTGAATACATTACGGAGAGCAAAGAAAAGGCTGAAGCCATAAACAAGCTTTTGGGCTAGTGGATTCTGCTTCCTTCTGCAATATCCTTTTCGGGTGTTAGTGCCACAACGTTGCCTTTATCATCTTCAGCCGCCAAAATCATGCATTGAGACTCCACGCCCATGAATTTTCTCTTTTGAAGATTCAGTATAAAGGCGTACTTTTTGCCTACAAGATCCTCGGGTTTGTACCACTGTAAAAGCCCAGCAACGGCTTGTCGCTTTTCCGTTCCAAAATCAACAATCATTCTTATGAGGTTTCGTGAGCCCGGAATGTGGTTTGCCTCCAAAACTTTTCCAACACGCATGTCCAACTTTTGAAATTCCTCAAAGGTTATTTCCACCATACGCATCACTCCAATTCCGTGAGCATGCGTCACTTTTAAGTTTTGCGTGAAGCCTTTCTCTTCTTTATCTTTTCAACAGTTTTTGCTACGCCTTCCCAGCCTTCGACCGCCTTCGAATGGATTATTTCGAAAGCCTCCTTCGAAGTTAAGCCGGAAAGTTCTTCGCCTGTAGCCTTCCTGACAAGGTAGGCTGCAGCGTTTAACACCTCACCGTTCAAACGTGAATCCATTAAATCCGCCAAATGGCAAATTAACGCCTCAATAGTGTGGGGCCTGATGGGGCCGTATTCCCCGTGGTGAGCCGAAACAATGTGGATAAGTTCTAATGGAAACCCTCTTCGAACAAGTTCCGCTATGGCTATTGATAAGTGATCCATATAGTCCGCTAAGCCAGTGGTGCTGTAACTGCCATTCTGGTTGACGGTGTAGGTTAGAGGCTTGAAAAGGTCGTGAAGCAAAACACCGGCCACCACAAGGTCTCGGTTCACCTTTCCATGATAAACCTTCTCGACGGAGTGGCATAACGCCAAAGCTAAGTTGGTTGTCGAAACTACATGTTCAACATATCCGCCTGGATAACAGTGATGGTGCGATAAACCAGCTGGTGAAACGTCAAGAGGCAAACCGCTGTAAACTTTTCCATCAATCTCGAATGCAGGGTTTTCGAGGAGCTCAATTACCTTCCTCTGAAGGTTTTTGTCGCGAATTTTCTCAGCTAAAGCCCTAATCTTTGGGTGAAGCAAGCCCAACACGTCCACATGCTAACTAGATTAACTTTCTATTTCCTTTACAGCGATATTACGTTTTGCCCAACTTGCTTCTTTCAGCATTTGCCTTATCGTGCGCCAACCGGATGGGTTCTGGAATACCACTGTTGCGTATGCAGTGTTTAACAATTTTTATTGCTGTTTCTAGTGAAACCATGTGGCCGACGCTGACATAGAGAATTTTCCCAACAGTAGTTTTCACCGCAGCACCTACGACTTCGCTTCCGTCCTTCAAATAGGCGAAGTCTCTGCTTTGGAAAGGTTCAAGCTCGCCGATGAGTTTACTCTTTGCAACACCTATCGTAGGCTTGCCCAAAACAATCCCCAAGTGGCTCGCGAAACCGCAGCGGTAGGGGTGTGCAAAACCTTGTCCATCCACAATGAAGACGTCCGGCTGTGTTCTCAGTTTCTTAATACACATTAGGGTGGACGGCAGTTCTCTAAATGAAAGAAGCGTTGGAATATAGGGGAAGACAACCTGACGCTTGGCAGTTTGCGCCTCCACAAGGTTTAGGCTATCAAAGTCGAGGACCACAGCAGCGCTTATAGCTATGTCCCCAGCGTAAGCGGTGTCAACACCGCCAATGAAACGAATTTCCTCCGGAAGTTTATCCTCCAAAATTATGAGTTTTGATAGGTGAAGCTGCGCCTTATGCGCTTTTTCAATAGAAAAACTAAGCTTAAAACTAGATGGGCTCATCTAGTTTTCCTTTCTCGAGAGCTTCGAAGCGTTTTTCAAGTCTTTCCAAGCGTTTCATGTGTTTTTCCAGTGATTGTCTTCGGGCTTCGTGGGTTACGTCGCCTCTTGTGGTTTCAATTATCTTCCTTGCGATGTCGCATTTCCGCCTAAGCCCCGGCACAAGCATGTAGGCTTCATCCATAGCCATAAGCTCAGTGTAGATTTCATCCATCACGCGCAGGCATTCCTCACTTTTCTTTACGTCACCCTCCCTTAGCGCATCTAAGGCTAAGCGTCTGTATTCGCCAATAACGTCAGCAAGCCCAAGAACATAGTCCATTGATGGTACATTAATTTCCACAGGCGTTACAAAACGTCCTTCTTCAATTAAGGTGAGGAAAATGTTTGCTTCAGCATACTCTTGGAGGGCAACATCATACAAACCGCTGTGGATGATGTCCGGATGCTCTTTCGCCATCCCGTTAAGCCTTAAAATGATCCCTTTGGCTTTTACAAGAAGCCTTTTCGCCTCTCTAAACCTCTTCTGATGGATGAAAAGTATCGCCTGTTTAGAAATACTTGCGACTTTCCGCATGTCCGCTTGAACTTTTTCTCTGACTCTTTCTTTGTCTTTAAGTTCCCTTCTAATCTGCTTCAAAACAGCCTTTAAAGCGGTCATGTTCATCGCTCTGCTATAAATATAGGTGCACTGCTATTTTATCATTGCCAAAAGAGGTAAAAGGGGAGGACAGCGCTAGCAACTGCTGAAAGAATTTAAGTGCTCTATTGACTTTTCTCTTGTTCTGGCCATCGCTCTATTATTAGTTTGTCGTCTCCTATTTTGAAGCTGACTTTGACGTATATGGAGTCTGCACCTTTGAATGGAAACATGCTATCTTCCGCCAAATCTTTTGGCAAGTATATCAGGAATTTGCCGTCTTTTCTTCTGAAGAGTCTTCCTTTTCCTTCGCTAACCATAATGGACACCTCGCGGAAGCGATTTTGAGACTCATTGAATTGAGAAGTGTGTTATTTAACCTTTACTCCCGTTTTCCTCGATAAGTAAACCAGAATTTAACCAGATGAAAACTTTAAGGGCTTTTCAAGCTTACTTAACAGCACGACGCGGCTGTCCTCGGACTCGTCAATGACCTTGTAACCTGTTGCTTCTGCAAGCTTAGATGCAAACTCGCGGATTTCACTGTGACTTGGCATGCTTTCATAACCCAAACGAAGCCTAGAAAAGCCGACATGCATGTATGCTTTAGGCTCAACATAAGTTGGATTAGCCTTCCCTATCAGCCTAGCGTACTCTTCAATGTTTCCCATGTTGAGGCTGCGCACGAGGGTTATGCGGATCACTGTTGGACACTTAAAACTTTGAAGGAGCTCTAACGTCTCGTTTAGCTTTTCCCAAGCATCTGCTATAATCGGTCGACAAACTTTTCTGTGGATTTCCTTGTTTGGAGCGCAGAGTGAAACGTACAATTGTGAAGGTTCGTGGCTTAGTTTTGCCAATGTGGATGGCGTTGTTCCATTGGAAACCAGAAACGTTGTAAATCCTCTCTTATGGAAGGCTTGGATAAGCTCTCCTATAGGCTCGTAGAGAGTGGGCTCACCGGTCAAACTTATGGCTGCATGTCGCGGTCTTAACGCTTCTTTAAACTTTTGAGGATCTGCTTTTGGGTTTCCTTTATACCCGCTTAAAATCGCCAGCTGCGCCTTAATGCTCCCCTCAACGATTTCTTCCGGCGAATCCCACAGAGGCAACTTGGTTTCTTCCCATGTGATCTGGAGATCTCCGCTTTGGGCTCGCCAGCAGAACAAGCATCTCTGAGTGCAATAGAAAAGCGCTGGGGTCATTTGGATGCACTGGTGGCTTTTTATTCCATAAAACTTCTGTTTGTAGCATGGTCTTCCGTGGACGAGTGCCTCGTAAAGCCATCTGCACCGTTTAACAGCTGAATGTTTGCCAACAATGTGATATCTGTGCTTTTTCAACGCTTCAATGAGCGTTTCTGGAATAAGGCTCATTGTTCAACCAGCATGTAAAAGAGGAAACCGCTTTTATAAAGTGCACTTTTCACTTGAAACAGTACTCAATGTTTTGAAATTCTGAACAAAGCTTAACCACGTCTCTTTTCACGATTTCTGGGTTTTCTTTGTCAAGCACTACCCTCTTGATGAACTCGGCTATTTTTGTCATTTCATCCTCTTTCATTCCACGCCTTGTGATCTCGCATGTTCCCAGCCTTACAACACAATCAACAATTATGTTTGCTTTTTGAAGTTTTTCAGCCACATTTCTACCTTGTTCATAACCTCCGAAATCCATTATGACTTGATGGGATTCCGTAAAGCCATGGGTTGGACACTTCACTGGAAAGTCATAGTCGTGCAGCGCCTTAGCCAAAGCTTTAGCGTTGCAGATCACCTGCGAGGCGTATTCTTTGCCGAAACTTTTCATTTCAGCCAGAGCCAAAGCTAGGGCGGCTATGCGGTTCCAGTGGGCGTTGTCCACAAACCTTGGATAAATCCTAGCCTTTATTATTTCGCCAAGTTCCCTACCCGCCAAAATTATGCCGCCTTGAGGACCGAAAAAGGATTTATGCGTGGAACCGAAAAGCGCCTGAGCTCCCTCCCTTAAAGGGTCTTGAAACCGTTTCCCAGCAATAAGCCCAAGCACGTGAGAGCCATCGAAGCCAACAACCGCCCCGTTTTCACGGGCAACAATCGCCAACTCTCTAACTGGTTGAGGGAAAAGAATTAGACTAGCTCCAAAGATTACAACTTTAGGTTTCACTTGTTTAATGGCCTCCATCGCCCTTTCCGTTTCAACTTTCATGTTTTCCCTGGAAAAAGGCATAGGATGAACCTTCAAGTTTAGAAGCCCAGCTAAACCATCCTTCCATAGTCCGGGATACCCTCCGTCCTCCGGCGAAATACACATGAGCGTGTCTTCAGGCTTAGTGAAGCATGCTAGAAAGACCATGTCTGCAATGTGTCCGGAAAGCGGGCGCAAGTCAGCGGTTTCCGCCCCAAAAACCTCTTGAGCCAACTTCTCTCCATACTGTTCAATTTCATCCATAAATTGCGTGCCCATGTAGAAGCGATCTCTAGCTGTGTAGCGGTGTCCGAGCTCTGAAGCTAAAAGACTACGCACAGCCGGGCTCATAACATTTTCAGACGGAATAAGGTTCAAACATTCTCTCCCGCGCCACTGCTCGTGTTTCTCAACTAAGCTTAAGATTTCGTCAATCATCAACTGCACCAGCGTCAGTCTTGTGAGTGCATGTTTGCCTAAAGGTTTGCGGTCGAACCTAACTGTAAAGTCTATATAGCGAGGTAAAGTTTAAAATGCGCCGTTAATAGTAAATGATTCACATCACCCAGGACGCACTCATGAGCTGTTGGAGCGCGGCAAGATTGAACAAAAAGACAATAACAGTAAACACATTAACAGTCATGCTTGTTTTGGCAGCGTTCTTTCAATTAATCCCCCTACCAGTTTATGCCGCGGACGTAAAAATAACATCCATATCTTCTACGTCTGGAAAAGTAGAAGACCCTATTACACTTACTGGAACCATAAACACAACAAACGGTGAGTACATGATTCTTTTTGGCAATTTGACAGTGGCAAGCGGTTTTGCCTCCGGAAACATCGTAACCTGCACATTCAGTGTACCTCCACTCCCAAGAGGAAACTACACAATAATGCTACGTGACGTAAACGCAAGCATCGATTCCGAACCATTAACTTTTCAGATAGAAACAAACTACATTGTAAAAGTGGAAAAGCCGCAACCTCCATACCAATTCCAAGAGGGTACCACAACAATCAACATTACCGTTAACGTTACCGGAGGAATAGGAGAGACCACTTACACTGCAAACGTCACAGTTAGAACACCCGCAAACGAAACCTTCTGGAAGCTCACATATGTAAACACAACGAACATAGGCATGGGAAACACTTCACTTCGATATCCAGAAGACTTTGGGGTTAACGCCCACACCAATTACACTGGGATTTACACTGTCTATTTTAACGGAACCTTGGCGTCTGACATGTTCTTTATAGGGTTGACGGACCGAACAGAATATCATAGAGGCGACACCGTGAGAATCAAGGCTGTAGGATATTCATCACTTAACGGTGAGAATGTAACCATAACAGTTAAACTTGGAGCCGAAACAATTGCGCGTTTCAATCACACAGTCTTGGGCGACATTGTAGAAGCAAACTGGGCTGTTCCAAACAACGCTTCAATTGGAAACTACAGCTTAAGCATAATACCAACACCGGCTACAAAAAAGGTTGATGACGCCCAAGTTTTTGCTGTTCCGGGTTTTGAGGTCAGAATTGTCTCACAAAGTCTCGCCTATGAAGCCGTGTCAAATGTCACCATTAAAGTGCATGACTTTGAGGCTGGGAAGACCTATAACATTGTGAGTGGTGTAGGCGGTGTTGCAAGCATTCGACTTGAAAAGGGTGCCCACAAGTTTACGGCATATTTTAAGAAAGTTAGGGTTGGCGAAGTCTCCGTTAACATTACTGGTGAATTGATGTTAAACTTGACATGCCAAATAACAAACCTAAAAATAACGGTTGAAAATGAGCAAAACCCGGAAGTTAAGATCCCCTTTGTATCTTTGAACCTAACAGCCACTTACACTACGGAGCTAGATGGAGTGCGCATCGAAAATGAAATAGACGTTACCCAAACAGATATTGAGGGCTCTGCAAGATTTGTGCTACCTATTTTGAACGCCACCTATAGATTGACAGCCTCTCGCTATGGAAGAACCTTCTTTAACGGCACAATTCCTGAACTAAAGCCAGAGGCATGGAACAACGTAAAGATAAGCTGTCCAGTTAAATCTCTAACTGTAAATGTTACAGATGCAAATAATAGTCCTATACCGGGCGCCTTGGTGGAAATTCAAGACGTCATGGGTGGACTCTATGACGCAAAATTCACAAACTCAAATGGACAAGTATCCTTTAACTGTGTTTTCGGAATCTACAATATTAAAGTCTCTTCAAGAAATGCTATCCTCAACCAGACAACAACCGAAATTTTCGACGAGAAAACGGTGACGGTGCGCTGCTTACTGTACAATCTGCCAATCTACGTAAGAGTAGTTGACTATTTTGGGCAACCAATTTCAAACGTAAACGTAACCTTAGAAAGAGGTGGGGTCCAACTAGGCTTCAAACTGACTAATGCAAATGGTTTAGCTAGCTTCATAGAAATAGGCGGAACACTAACAATAAAAGTCTATTTAGCTGGGCAAAGCCAACCAGAATTGTCTGTTACGTATTCTGTCATGGAGGCACGAAGCGAAGCAAATCCCATTGAGGTGAAATTATCCAGATACGTTGCTCTTGCCGGCATCCTTGTTGAGACAGCATGGTTCGCGACAATAATCTTAATTGTGGCTGCTATAGCGATCTTTACAGCATTAGAAGTTGCAAGAAGACGCTTCAAATAACAAGCCTAAAACTAGAGTCTGAATCTTAAGTCCAGTTAGGAAAAACTTTATATCAATTGCCTTCAAAAATTTACAAGACAAAGCTAAGGGGATTGATGAAAAGTTTTACTGACGTTTAGGGTCGTGTTGTGCTTGGCGCAAACGAAAATTTGTTCTCCCAAATGTGAACTGTTCAAGTGTGGCAAGAACGCTGCAATTTTCCGCCGGGACGGCGTATGGTGCCGATGGACAGAAGACATGTGCAATGTTGCTAACTGTTCATATGCCTTATGCGTTAAAAGACGTCTGCTTCCGAGAGGTGTATGTGGCGAAACCGTAAAGAGAAAAACTGTCGAAAAGCAGCCCGAAGAGGTTGTTGGTCCAGCGATAAAACTTCGAGGAAGGGCTCTGCGCAAAATAGGTGAAAGAGAACTCTTCTAGCCTCCACACTTGAAAAGCCTTCAACCGCGGGGTTTATTAAGAACGCATTCACTTGGCTTTGACTCGTTTAACTACAGGAGGCCTTATTTTCTTCAGAACCCTGTAGCCACAAACTGTGCACTTTATTTCCCCGCCCCGAAGCTCCAGCTCTTCCGTTGAAACCTTGGCCCCGCACCTTAAACACTCATAAACCAATCCCACAGCTGTTTTCTCCATGTTTTTCCCCTCGAACAATGAAGCTTGTTTATTTTTAAACGTTTCCAAACTTATGATTAATAAGAGATGACTCGTCGTGAGAAAACGTTTAAAAACGCTTCTTGCAGCCGTGCTATCTCCAGAAGAGCTAAACGCCGTGTATAATTCCTACGATATCATTGGAGACATAGCGGTTATCCGACTAAACGAAAACTCGAGAAGATACAGCCAAATAATTGCTAAAACAATAATGGAGGTCCATAAAAACGTTAAAACCGTTTTGGCTCAAGTAGGGCCTGTCTACGGCGACTTTAGACTGCGTAAGCTTGAATATATAGCGGGTGAAAATAGGACAAAAACTGTTCACAGAGAATCTGGATGCGTTTTTGCGGTTGACTTAGAAAAATGCTATTTTTCGCCTAGGCTTCATTATGAGAGAATGAGAATTGCTAAATTAGTCAGGGACGGCGAAATTATTGTAAACATGTTTGCCGGTGTTGGCTGTTTCTCCATCATAATCGCCAAACATTCAAAGGCTGCAAAAATTTACTCAATAGACATAAACCCCACAGCTGTCCAGTTCATGAAAGAAAACATCATACTCAACAGAGTTTACGAAAAAGTGATTCCCCTTGAAGGAGACGCTAAAGAGGTGATACAACAAAAACTCCGCAGCACAGCGGACAGAGTCCTTATGCCTTTGCCTGAAAAGGCTCTTGAATATCTGCCATACGCTTTTCTAGCATTGAAAAACGGTGTAGGCTGGATACACTTCTACGCTTTTGAACACGCAAATCGAAAAGAGAACCCCGTAGAAAAGTCGATGGAAAAAGTTGCCAATAAACTTGGAGAAATGAGCGTAGCCTTCGAAATACCTTTCGGCAGAGTTGTGCGGACCACGGGGCCCAACTGGTACCAAATCGTAGTGGACATCATGTGCAAGGGATTTAAACCTGTCAAATTTAAATAGAAACTTCAGAAAACTATACGTGGTGTGCCCATGAAAAGAAAGCTTATGGAAATATTGGCTTGTCCAATTGACAAACATCACCCGCTTGACCTCTACGTCTTTGAAGAAAAAGACGAAATTGTTGAGGGCTTGATAGTTTGCCCAAAATGTTTAAGGTGGTACCCAATAAGGGATGAAATTCCCGAAATGCTTCCAGACGAGCTGCGAAAAGAAAGCGAAGATCTGCCTTTTCTGAAGAAATGGAAAGATAAAATTCCGGAGAAGATCCTTTTTGAGGGTAAACCCTTCAGACTAAAAAGACCGTGACTTCTAAGACCCCGTTATTTTAACTAGTCTACCGGTTTTTGAGGATTTTAAGGCAGCTTCAGCAATCTTCAAAGCCCTTAAACCATCAAACCCCGTTACAAGCGGCTTTTCCTTTCCAAGAACACAGTTTGCAAAATGTTGAAGCTCAAGTTTTAATGGCTCTTGCCAAGGAATCCTAGGTTGAACAGTTTCTTTTGCATTTTCTATCGTCAACTCTTGTGTAATGTAGTCAAGCTTCATTATAGCCTCGCTTCCAGTGACTATCAGCACCCGCGTTTTATAAGGGGTTAACCAGTTGGCTTCTATGAAGGCATTTTTTCCACCCTCAAAAGTTAGCATGATGTGGGCATAATCTTCAAAAAGCTTATGTTTCATGTTTCCAGTCTTCGCGTAAACCGCTGTTGGGTCCCCTCCAAACAAGTAACGCGCTATATCTATATCGTGAATTGCCAGATCCTTCACGACGCCTATGTCCCCTATCCTTTCAGGCCACTCGGAAACCCTTTTTGCTGTTGCTCAC
>Ga0105162_1002130_pt1 | contig 10675 bp, 7 predicted proteins | sample JNZ201metaG_FD_81532 | JGI IMG/M metagenome (GOLD analysis project Ga0105162, IMG submission 81532) | Hot spring microbial communities from Jinze hot spring, China to study Microbial Dark Matter (Phase II) - JNZ 20120812A | ecosystem: Environmental > Aquatic > Thermal springs > Hot (42-90C) >...
AACATCTATTGATAGGATAGAGAAATACAAAGAGTGGAGCAACTATGAGATAGCTGTGAAGGTAGTTGAAGACAAGGTCTATGTAGCGGTATACTTCAGGAGAACAGTTAAATCAAGAAAAACTAGAACCGTAATGGCTATCGATGTTAACTTCGACAATGTTACACTAGCTGTATTCACACATAGTGGGAGGATACTTAGGCTCAAACGTTTTGAAACACCTCTTAGGAAGATATTAACGCATAGGATATGGATTGAGAGGATTCAGAGAAGGCACTCTAGATCGTGGAGATTTGCTAGAGGAGTTAGAGAAGCCATCAAAAAACACGGCGATAGGATGAGGAATATTGAATGGGATTACACTCACAAGATAGGTGATAGAATAGCGGAGATAGCCAACGAACACCATTCAACCATAGTTCTCGAAAACCTAGACAAACTCAAGAATAACGTGAATAGAAGCAGTAATTTTAACAAAAAGCTATCACTATGGTTCTACAGAAAGATACAGTTCACAATCAGCTATGAAGCTCTTGAGAGAAGATTGGATGTTAAGCTTGTTAACCCAATGAAGACATCATCAACGTGTCCGAGATGTGGAAGCAGGTTAGAGGATAGCGGTGGTAGAGTACTGGGATGCAGTAGATGTGGATTCACAGGAGATAGAGATGTAATTGCATGCATAAACCTATTCTACAGGTACTCAAGATGTGGGGGTCCAGGGGTGCCCCTAAACGCCTCCAAGGGTGATGCAGATCCAAGACCGATGCAGAGGAAAAGAGATGAGGCGATGAAACCATCCGATATAAACCTATACAAGAGCTGAACCCCTATACTAGCAATCATAATAACAACGATTATAAAAACATGCACCCTAGATATAGGAGGCGGGAATGATTTTACTACATCTAGAGGATTCCCTCTAGATGTTCTTAATGCTATAAATAGTGTTATAAATGAAAAAACTATATTGAAGGCTACTGTATAAGGTGTAACATAATATCCTGTTCCTAGAAGTAGTGTTGCTAGTGGAATCGCTAGGTATCCCGCATTTGGAAGGGAGGATAGTACCACTATTGTCATTCTATCCTTAGGATTGCTAGATATGATAGGAGAGAAAAGAAACGACGACACCATTAAAACACATATATGCAGGATTGATAATACAATAAAGAATACATAGAAGTTTATTGAAGGCGCATTAAGAACGCCAACAAATATTACCATAGGTACAGCAATATAGTATAGAAAATAGTTCACCAATTCAACTATGTATGCCATAAAATCAGAGTTCCTTCTACCTACCATAAACCCAATAGTGGCTAGACCTATATCTACAATAAACGTCAGCTCCAATGCAAACCACCAGTCCATACTAACCCATATTATTTCTAGATGCTTTAAGACGCAGGATAGTATTGATATATGCTGTGTTTATGGATGAGGTTCCCTATCCTTCAGCACAGGTTTTACTAATGCGAAAGCTTTTATTTGTTAATGTTTTAGTATATAATGGTGTGTCAACTTGAGCTTAAAGCCCCGACCTGTAGTTGAAGACGTTTATTGGGTTGGTGTTAATGATGATGTTAGGGAACTCTTTGAATCGCTTTGGCCCTTGCCCTTTGGAATATCGTATAATGCATATGTAGTTATTGGTAGGGAGGCCGTTGCTCTTATTGATACAGTTGATAGTAGATTTACCTATGAATATATAGGTAAGGTTAGGGAGGTTGTCGGTGATTTTGATAGGATTCGCTATATTGTTGTAAATCATCTAGAGCCTGATCACCATGGAGCTACACCAGATATTCTTGGGATCATTCCAAAGGCTAGGCTTGTAACGAGTCAGATGGGTAGTAGAGTGCTGTCTTCAATATATAGGATTTCTAGCAATAGGATTATTGTAATCAAAGATGGTGATAGAATAGATTTAGGTGGTAAGACGCTGAGGTTTATCTACACACCCTGGCTCCATTGGCCAGAGACCATGGTTACATATCTTGAGGAGGATAAGGTACTCTTTTCATGCGATGCCTTTGGTAGCTATGGCTCTCTACAAGATGGGATTTTCGATGATGAGCTAGATATGGATTTCTATCTAGATGAAGCTAAGAGGTACTTCTCCAATATAGTGATTAAGTATACAAGAAATGTTCTAGAGGCCCTTGAGAAACTAAAGAATACTGAGATAAGGATTATAGCTCCATCTCATGGACCTATATATAGATCCGATCCACGTAAAATAGTTGAACTCTATAGAAGGTGGTCCCAACCTTCACCGGAAAGAGATAGGGTGGCACTAATCTATGGATCCATGTATGGTAGAGGGGAAACTATTGTTGAACACATTATCGAGAAGCTTAGCCAGAAGAATCTCAAGATCATACCACACAATGTCTCTACATCCCATCCATCATATATACTATCCGATTTAGTCGAATCCTACATTACAGTATTTGTATATCCATCTTACGATGCAGGTATATTTCCATATATGGAGGATGTGATGAGAATCTTCCAGCTTAAACAGATTGGACGAGGAAGATATGCTGCAATAGTAAATATATATGCATGGGCCTCAACGGCTAAGCAGACCATCGAGCTTCTTACAAAGGCAGGATTTAGAATCATAGAGCCTATAGTAGAAACCAAGGCAATACCAGATGAAGAAGAGCTGAAGAAAATTGAAACTCTCATAAATAATATAGTGGATACATCAAGAAGAGAGAGCACATCATCTCAATAATATTTGGTAATACTAAAGCGTGTTTTAGCAGATTTGTGCAACCAAATATTAAGGAATTTTTGTGTTGCTTATGCTATCCACTGTTCTGCTACCTCTATATGTTACCATTGTTAGGGCTTGTTGAGGTAATCCTAAGTTACTTAGACTATACGTGTACCGTACTGAGCTAGTGATCTATACCACTTACTGTATTGCTAAAATTAAAAACATCTAACCTCATCCTACTCTAAATGATGAGTTTTCAGTTGTAAAAGGCTTATAGAACTCAATGAATTAAACGGTATACCTATCATGGATGCCGATCTCTTTAGTTATATACCACTGCAATTTAGACGGCAACATTGAAATAGTAAGAGTGCTGATACCATCCACAATTTTATCAAGGTAATGGCACCTAGAGCTTTAAATATCCCCAGAGGTACCTCTACTGCCTGTAGTCTTTGCTAGGTGCTCTATAATGGGTGCTATATATGGCGTTTCCTTTGATATGATTGCCCAGGATGCTTTGATAGCCATTCCACTATTTATTTATATTATTATTCTTGTCTTTATTGCTACAAAGAGGCTCTATAGCCTCATGGTCTCTCGAGGTATTAGGCATAACGTAGCAGTATACTTTAATAGAAAAGTTATCCATATGCTCACAGGCGGTCTCGTAGCCATCTTTGTACCAATATTATTTAGGGAACCTTTCATCCCTATGCTGTTTGCATACATACTAGCTATCCTTACATACCTTCCTCATAGATCTGGAAAGATTCTCACATGGTTCCAAACGGATGATAATATGTATGAAGTTAACTTCTGTATAGCTTGGGGAACCTCTATAGCTATTCTATGGCTTTTAACAGACAATCCATGGATATCAATACTACCTGCTCTAGCTATATCGATTGGGGATGCAGTTACAGGTATAGTTAGAAATGTTGTTTTCGGCTATAGGACAAAGCACTGGTTGGGAAACATAGCAATGGCTGTGACAATGATTCCAATAGGGTATATATTCTCGGGGTTGATAGGTGCTGTAACAATGGCTGTAGCTTCAGCTATAGAGAGGATAGAGCGCAACCCAATAGACGATAACATACTGATAGCCTTTACGGCAACAGTCATCATAGCCGTAATGTATGTTGCGATGCCACTTTCTAGCTAGGCTATACACATATACACTACTTATTGATTCTGTCAATAACTAGCCGACCTTCCCCACCATGAAGAAGACCTTCAGCTATAGACTATCAGTCCTCTACTTCACTATAAATAGTTTAATGGACTCTCTGATTATACCACCATATCGCAGATCGAGCAACATTTACCAAAAAATCTCTATAATACTTCTATATACCCTGCTTTTCACATAAATGTAGAGTTTTTTTATAATAAAGCCTTACATCTCTGTAGTGAGTTCGTGGAATAGCCGTTGAGCCCACCAGAACACAGAGGCTTCCATCTAGGGAAAAGCTCCCGAGCCACTTGGAGTGGTGCCACTAAGGCATTAAACAAAAACCCGTAGAAATATTGCCCATTGCAGAAAAGTTTTTTGATGAGATTAGAGAGTTAGAAGCAGTAATTTAAGACGAGCTATTGTCCAAAGTATCATTCTTTAGGGAGGTGACAGCAAAGATTGATTATATGTAGAAGATATCTGTAACTATGACTGTTGCGGTACTGTTGGCACTAATACCACACATTGTTTAGCCATAGTAAGGTAGCATAGCATAAATATGTTGCTGAAAAAGCTTTACCCCATTCCTGATTCTACAGAATTGCATCTGCAACTCTATCTTAATCCTACACTGATGTTGGAAACATTTATTTTTTAGGTCTGCTACCTATATGCAGTATTTAAGGGTATTGAGTTAGGATGTAGATGTATAACATTTGCATGACTGAGGTGCTGCATTTGGATGATGCTATCATTGTCAGGGATCTTGTTAAGAGATATAGAGTAAAGAAGAAGACTGGTTTATTTAGATCACATATCGAAGTTATTGAGGCTCTACGGGGTGTAAGCTTTACCGTTAATTATGGAGAGGTTGTAGGTCTTTTGGGACCTAATGGTGCTGGAAAGACCACAACTATAAAGATTCTAGCGACACTATTGCTTCCTGATTCTGGTGAAGCCTATGTTGCTGGATATAATGTTGTTAAGGAGGCTAGTGAAATAAGAAAGAGGATAGGCATTATGTTAACTGTTGAAAAGGGCTTCTATGGAAAGCTAACTGGTCGTGAGAATCTAGAATACTTTGCCGCACTCTACGGACTTGATGGCAGGAGGTCTAGGGAGAGAATAAATTACCTCATTAAGTTGCTTGAGCTTGACAAACTTGGAGCCGACTATAAGCTCCTTGAGGAGTTTAGCCTTGGAATGAAGGCTAGGCTCAGCCTAGCTAGAGCCCTTCTAAGCGATGCACCAATACTTCTCTTAGATGAGCCTACACTTGGCCTTGACCCACCTAGTGCTCGAAGAATTAGAGAGCTGGTTAAAGATCTAGCTCATAGGGAAGGAAAGGCAGTACTTTATACAACTCATAACATGTTTGAAGCTGAGCTTGTATGCGATAGGATTCTACTAATAAATAGGGGTACCATTGTCGTTGAGGGAACTCCACATGAACTTAAAATGAGGATACCTAAGCTTAGAGTAGTTACAGTTAGCATTAGAGGAGAAGGAGGTAGTATACATCAGATTCTAGACACACTAGGTACAAAATATGAGGTAAAGACTGAAGAGAATGGTATTTATAGTGTTAGAATCCATGCAGAGAAACCGGAGGATATATTCAATGATGTTATGAAGAAGCTTATAGCAAACAGCTTTGAAATAATATCAGCTAGAATCGAGGAGCCTACACTTGAAGATGTATTTATATACTTTAGTGAGGGATCGCTATGAAACTCCATACAATATTGAGGGCTGAGTTTAGTCTTGTGTATGGTGAAATATTTAGAAGAAAATCAGCGCTTGCAGCAATGATTATATACCCCTACCTCTTTGCAGGCTTTACACTATTCTTTGGATATACTATAGGTTCTCCACAGCTATTCATAGAAAGGGTTGGTGTAGAGCCTACAATATTTATGATTACAGCAAGCAATATAGTTATGTCTATAATTACCGCTGTAGACGATGTTCTCTGGAGACCTCTGCATGACATGTATGTAGGAACCTTACCATACATCATTGCGTCGCCTATTAATAAGCTCGAGCTATTCATAGCTATACCAATACCTAGGCTATCACTGCTACTAATGACAGGGTTTACAAGCATAGCTCCCATATATACGCTATACTATGGTATGAATGGAATTGTGCTAGCTCTAGCCATAATATCCCTAATAGCTCTTGGGGCACTCACCATGTCTACACTAGGTATAGTTATTGCTGGGCTGATCCATACTATTGGTGAAAGTTGGAGGATACTCAACATAGTTAGACCATTGATAATGGTTCTACTGGGTGCCTATTATCCAAGAATGTTTATGCCCCTTTCAGCATATATTGTGAGCTTCCTCATACCATCTTCACACGTTGTTGAAACTATCCATAGGATACTTCTAGGTAGTATAGATAATCTATATCTATTTCCTATACTTGCCATTATCTTGGCTTTCACCTATATACCTGGTAGCAGAAGAAGCCTGCTGTATTGGGAGAAAAAGAAGGTGAGTGAGGGTGTTAAGACTTATTAGAAGGGCCTATGCTGTATTTAAATCATATGCTCTCTCAGATCTAGTAAGAAGCAAAGGGTTTATCTACGGCTTTATAAGCTTTTCAATATGGATCGTGCTCTTTATGAGTCCTCTCACCCTCTTTATAGATCAAACAGCAGATCCACAGACGGTAGCCGCATATGGATTTACAGCTATACTGATATTTATGTTCTATGGAGCTGCTACATGGGATTGGGCTGCAGAGCTCCGCTGGATGATTAATGATGGTAGACTTGAGTACTATATAGTTAGTGGAAGTGGTTTTCTACCACACTATCTAGGTATCCTACCAATATCTCTAATCTGGCTAGCAATGACTATGCTCTTCAACTATGTAGTTCTATCTATACTATGGGGACCACCACTACTAGTCTTTACAGACATAACCATGCTCGTATATGGATTCATACTACTACTCATTAATCTAGTGGCCTATGCTCTAATACTTGGAGGTACTGTTGTCTCTAGCGGTGTCTCTGGCTTCGTTATAGAGATACTAGGCTTTATACTACCAGTAGCAACAGGGGGTCTAACACCACTTTCAAAACTACCAAGACCACTACAAACATTTGCACTACTAACGCCATTTAGCTATCCAGCAGAAATGCTGAGATACTCTATACTTGGATGGACCCCAATTATGGATGTATGGCAACTTATAGTCAGGGGTATACTTTCAGCACTAGTATTCCTACTAATATCACTGGCATACTTTAGATACCAGCTAAAGAAAATTTTAAAAGAGGGTGTACGTGTAACTGCGCTATGGTAGCATCCACTATGTAGAATGACCGATTACAGCTACTACTGCTCCTTTCCTAGGCATGCTAAGCTCTACCATGTTGGTATTAATATGGTGTATCTCTGAGTCTCCTCCAACTCTTTTAATATCCTTAATAGGCTTTGCTGAATACATCCGAACTCTCTTTTCATATCCATGGTTGACCGCCATGATAATGTCGCTCTCCTCTCCATAGTATGTGACTATCTCGACCTCAGGATTGTCGCATCTGTAGGGTCTCTCAATATTGGATTCAATAGCTATAGAGTCGTAGAGTCTGTGATAGCCTTTACTCCAGTCAATAACTTCCTGCCTAGCTAATACCATCTCTATCGGTATTAATGATAGATATGCTGATCCCATCCCCCTTCTAGCTCTAAATATAACCGGATTTCCAATTCCATCAACGGCTATAACCTCAGCGTCTACAGGTCGTGCAAGATATGTGTATATAGGCTCTGGAATCTCTACTGCGATTCTGTCACCTTTTCTAAATACACCGAAGTTTCTTACAAACTCTATTGTTGATACACCAATTAGTTTGTGCCCTATGGAGCCTGCCTCAAGCATATTTTCAACACCGAATAGCTCGGTCCAGAGGTGTGTTGGAGATTCATGAAGTGCTCTAATATTTGCGATCCCCCTTATAACTGAGGTATACATGTTTCCACCATTCTCTACATAGTTGTACATCTTCCTCCACGTAGATGATAGCGCCACCAATGTTGATGACATTATGAGAAGCTTTCTACTTTTCATAACTCTCTCTACATCTAGTTCAAATATCATAGATGTCTGAAGACCTGCTGCAGAGGATAGAATATATGCTCCTATAAGTGGCTGTATGAGAAGCTGAAGTCCGGCAATACTTCTATATCTTATAAATTCATAGTCTCTAAATATATAAAATGGTACGATGATAGATGCATCTATAGATCTTCTAAACTTTTCATGCAGACCAATATCTTCAATCTCTCTAAGCTCATTGGAAAACCTCTTCACTATATATGCTGCCGGCTTTAGCGAACCGTCCTTTCTAACTATACCAAATGCTAGCTCTAACGGTCTCCATTCATATGGAGGATCGCTTTCGTGTGGAAAATCTGAGAAGCACCAGATAAATGCACCAGATGCTCCGTGTGCTAAAGCTGAGTACAGCACCTCGTTTATAAATCTAGCATGCGCTTCCTCCGAAAACTGGTGTGTACTGAATCCAAACTCCTCTAGAACTATAGGTATGTCACCATCATTTGAAAACATCTCTAACACAGCGCTATAGGTATAGCCATGCCTTACTATATCACTATCATAGAGATAGAGATGAGGGCCCACATAATCAACTAGATCTCTAACATTCGGTGTTTCCTGCATATACTCATTTGGAATATCACCCGAGGATGCTACATGTCCTGGATCAATACTCTTAACAGTTTTGACGAAAGCTCTTAGAAGCGCTAGGGCTTCTTCCCTACTCTCAGCTCTCTTAACAAGGCTAATCTCATTGCTTAAAATCCATCCACCAATTCCACCATGATCTTTAAACCTTCTAACAATTGATTCGATAAATCTGCACGTCTTTTCAATACTCGATGGTGTGTAGAGATCGTCAAATCTAGTCCATGGAATTCTCCAGTTCTTGCCACTCATATGACCAACAATAAGGCTTGCAAAACCTGCGATACCATTCTCCTCTAAAAGTTTGAGAAATCTATCAAGCTTCTCGAGAACCGGATTATATACATTGGCATTTTCATCAGCGAAATCCTCATTCTTAATGAAGAATCTCACAGCTCTGATGCCAAGCTCCTTCATAAGCCTAATGTCTTCAGCAATATCATTTTCATTCCAATCCCTCCACATCCGGATATTTGTCTTTCTCGGCCAGTAGTTTACACCCAATAGAAATCTAAATCTGTTATTAACTAATACAATATTTCCTCTTTTTTCCGTTTTCAAGAGCTACCACCTGCCGCTGTAAGGTAGGGGTATAGAAGTATAAATCTTTATTGCTATCTTCTGTAGAAGTCTGCTATCTAGAGTTTACCTTCATCAAATACATAGCTAGAAAAGAGTAAGAAAATGGCAGGGTATTAGATACGCTAAATTTGCTCTATCCATCATCTATTACATTTTAGTGCTAAGAAGATTCGATTAAGTATTTGCTTATAAACAGATAAAGATTTTTACTTTAAAACTGCGAAACTATATATCTCTTTGGGAACATTCATGGATAGATATGTGATACTCGGATTTGACCTCGGCGCCGGTAGCTGCAGGGCTATGATCGGCTTTATCGATGAAAGGGAGAAGAAGGTCGGTGTCGAGGAGCTGTATAGATTTCCCAACTATATGATTAGGATAAGGGAAAGCCTTTATTGGGATGTTTTAAGAATCTGGCATGAAATGAAGCAAGCTATAAAGCTTGCATATAGAAGGTATGGAGATAGCCTTGTCTCCATAGGTGTCGATACATGGGGTATAGATTTTGCTCTTCTTGATGAACGAGGCGAGCTTCTAGGCAATCCGCACACATATAGGGATCCGAGAACTGAGGGTATGATGGATGAGGTTCTGAGGATTGTTCCTAAGGAAAGGCTCTATGAAAGGACAGGAATACAGTTCATAAGAATAAATACGCTTTTCCAGATCTATTCTATGGTTAAAGCAAACGATCCCAAGCTTAAGGTAGCTAAGACCTTTCTCATGATACCCGATTTATTCAACTACTGGCTATCGGGAGTTGCAGTAGCTGAATATACAGAGGCTACAACATCGCAATTTCTAGATCCAGGTGCTAAGAAATGGTGTTTTGATATTCTAGAGATGCTCGGTATTCCCACACACATATTTCCAGATGTTATAGAACCCGGTACAAAGCTTGGAAAAATTGAACCTAGACTTGCCTCGGAGCTGGGCGTCTCTAGAGAGATAGAGATAGTCGCACCTGCAACACACGATACTGCATCAGCTATTGCAGCGGGTCCTATGGTTAGTGAGAATGCTGGTTACATAAGCTCTGGCACATGGTCTCTTGTAGGCGTTGAGCTTCCAAAGCCTCTAATAAACAGAAAAGCCATGGAATACAACTTCACGAATGAGGGTGGCGCATTCAATACCATAACATTTTTAAGAAATGTGCAGGGTATGTGGCTTGTAGAAGAAATTAGAAGAATATTAGCTGATAGAGGTCAGCAACTCTCATATGATGATATCCTTAGAATAGCTAAAGAAGCCAAATCATCCAAAGCATTTATAGATCCAGATCATGAAGATTTTGTAGCTCCTGAGGATATGATTAGCGCCATCATGAAGTATCTGGAGAATACTAAACAGGAGAAGCCCTCGAATCTAGGGGAGCTATTTAGAATAGTATTTGAGAGCCTAGCACTGAAGTACCGACTTGTTTTCGAACAAGCTGAGGAATTGCTAGGGAG
>Ga0105162_1002137_pt1 | contig 10657 bp, 8 predicted proteins | sample JNZ201metaG_FD_81532 | JGI IMG/M metagenome (GOLD analysis project Ga0105162, IMG submission 81532) | Hot spring microbial communities from Jinze hot spring, China to study Microbial Dark Matter (Phase II) - JNZ 20120812A | ecosystem: Environmental > Aquatic > Thermal springs > Hot (42-90C) >...
CACAAACCTCTGTCATGTAGCAATCCTCGGCTTATATATAGCTAAGAGCACGTAGACAGAATACGGACCTTGAGTAAACAGTAGAGATGTTGATATGTAGGCAGGTTCAAAGAGCGACATCGTAGGTTGAGGTATCTCCGGTGGATACTGCGGGTTTTTATACACGAATACAGCTCTATATCCGTTAGGTCCCCACACTCTGTAGGCAGCATCAATAAGCACCTTGTACAAGAGGGTTGAAGTCAGATTTTCGGATACCCAGTCTGGGAGGTAGAAATCGATTCCAGTATTAAGGTCTCTATATACGTAAACAGGAGGGGTCTTGTTAGCTATCTTATATATCGCTGCGATCCCCTTTGCTGCGTCAGCTCCGAGGATCGAACTACCCAGTGGGAGCGGACCCGGGTAGAACGAGTTAGTTGATACATCAACTACGAATACTTCGTAAGCCGCTACATACAATCTCTCCGGCCTTATCCTAAAGTGTTTAATGAATATGTCTAAAGCTGCTTCTTCTGTACTAGTTAATGCGTCCGCCAGGATCTCGATTTGGGTGGCGTTAATAGTTGCTCCATCAGCTACCGACGCTCTTTGGCCGACGACGCTGATCCAATAGCCGTAGTCCCACCAAGCAACTACGACTGAGTCCTTAGGGGTGTTCTCTCTTATCCACTTAAGGCCATCTATCCATACGGGAGCTTCTACGTTAAGGTCGAGAGAGGCCTCTACTATAGTCGGTAGCTGGGCATTATAGGCCCTGACCCACACGGTAAATCCTTGGAAGACTACTGAGACCACGTAAACAAAGACTATCACGACAGATACGAGCTTGGTTAGTAATCCAGACCTACGGCTCACGGCACTAGAGATTAAAACATAGATTATGTAGCCTACGAGAATTGTAGCTGCTATAGCGAGAAGATAATTAAAGTACGAAATATTGATCGTACCCACTATAGAGAAAGCGAAGAGAGCTACTAAGAAGAAGTACTCGTCTTTTAATCCCGAGCCTATAGCTGCTCCCAATAACCCGGCGCCTATAGCTACTGACACTACAAATTGAGAAAGCGGCAGCCCATGTCTCCCGTAAATGAGAGCTGTCACAATCAAGATTAACGATAGTACGAGTACGTACCATCCGTACTTGGAGTCTCTTTTCCTTATCAGACTACTCAAGAATATGTATATTGTGGAGATAGTGGCATACACGATCGCAGCACCCAAACTTACTATGACATCTTGAGCTCCAGCCGGCTGGTATTCTCTGACAGTTTCAACTAGTACGTGTGTGAGAGTACCAAGACCGACAGCTGCGAGAGCTTTACCTGCTAGAGCGAGCCTTCCTCCCACAGTTGCGTATATCCCCAGCAACCCAGTAACTATGAGAACAGCGAAGTATGTGAGCTTTGGTCTTTCTGCCAGTATTCCCAAGTAAGTTGAGAACCTGCTCACTCTTAGCTTGTACACTAGATAGCCAAGCGTGAGCAAGAGTATGGATGCCGGTCCAAGCACTCCAACCGATCTAACGACGTACCTAATTCCATATGTAGGGGCTAGTAGTTGGAAGATGAATAGTGGTGCGTATTCTATTATCCAAAGAGTGAGGTCTTTAACGTTTGGCTGTCTCATGAGTGGTAAGAGCACTATGTGAGCAACCATAGCTGCGAACACCACGTTATGGCCAGCCCATCCAAGAGCTGCTAGACCTAGCGCGAGTCCTGCTAAGGAGGCATTAAGATAGTCCCTTCTCTTCCAAGCTCTTATATGAAAGAAAATAGCTATAGAGAGAAAAGCTAAACCGATCGAGTACTTAACTGTAAATCCAGCGAGCTGTCTGCTATTGAACATCAAGGAGTAGGTCAACGATGCTATACCGGCAGGCAAGTCGGATGATAGCTCGCGCACAGTTAGATAGACACCTACAACAGATATCACGAAGAAAATCGGTGGTAGGTAAACCATCCACTCATAAAAAGTCATGCCAGGATTAAACAACCTAGCCACATGATAAGTTCCGATGGCAAAGAGTGGGAGTCCTATGTAGACACTGTGAGTAAAGTCTCTGCCCCAAGGATACCAGAATATGTGTGTTAAGTTGTTGTAGTGATTCAAGTAGGTTATGTAGTCAAGCCCGCGTTCAAGTAGAACACTAGCAACGAAGTATTCTTGAAAGGGATCGAGCTCGTAGAGTGTGGGACCGTAGCCACGCTCGATCGAGTTCTGAACTATCTGCGTTCTAAGGTAGATACCATAGGTAACTGAGAAGACAAGTAAAGCAAGCCCTAAAACCAAGGGGATCTTCCTGCCCACTACTCTCAGCAATTCCACTCTAGATTTATGTTCCTCAACTTTTTTCTTCACACCCTTACTCAATCCAAACTCCAGTAGACTAGCACCCCAGAGAGTTATAAGTATTTTTACTTGTCACTCCGCCAAGTTTGCTAAATCTATGTGTAAAGAACTGCGTCGAGAGAGTAGGAAACTTATTAACCCTCCCGGGGCTAGAATACTAGCTATGAGAATACCTGCGCGCGAAGTTCGAGTAGACGCAGGAGACCTTCGGCTAGCCTTCATTAGTAAAAAAGTAAGCAGTGAGCTTGGAGTTAGTGGAGGAGCTAGGCTTAGGGTTCAAGCGGGCTCTAGTACGACATCTCTATGGGCTGTAGTTACCGACGACAACGAACCATCTATAGGTATACCTACTAGCATATATAGCGAACTTGGGAGGCCTGGTGAAGTTGACGTAGACCTCTTCACAGGTACACCTGCAATCGAGTACATAGTAAAGAAGCTTTACGGTAACAAGCTTACCTACGACGAGATTAGGAGTATTATTCGCGACATAGTATCTGGCGTGCTGAGCGAAGCAGAGATAGCTGCCTTTGTTGTTGCGCAGACAGTTGTTGGTATGGACGTACCTGAGATAGTGAGCCTGACGAAAGCCATGGTTGAGACCGGTGAGGTGCTAAACTTTGGTGAAACAGCGTATGATATACACTCTATAGGTGGTGTACCGGGTAATTCGAAGGTATCGATAGTAGCTGTTCCAATAGTAGCGGCAGCGGGGCTATTCATACCTAAAACCTCATCGAGAGCTATAACTTCTCCAGCTGGAACTGCTGATACGATGGAAACTATAGCTCCAGTAACATTTACGGCAGAGGAGGTCTTGGAGTTAGCGAAAAAAGTTAGGGGATTCATTATCTGGGGTGGTTCTCTAAACCTAGCTCCAGCTGATGACATACTGATCCGAGTAGAGCACAAGTTGAGAGTAGACCCTGTATCTCAAATGGTTGCGTCGATCTTGTCTAAGAAGCTGAGTATGAGTGTTAAGAATCTAGTTCTAGACATCCCGGTAGGCCATGGAGCTAAGATAGAGTCCATACAGGAAGGTAGAAAGATAGCTTCTCTTTTTACGCAAGTCTCGCGAGAGTTAGGAATAGACGTAAGATGTGCTATAACTTACGGTGACCAGCCAGTTGGTTATTCAATAGGTCCGTCACTAGAAGCTAGAGAAGCTCTCGAAACGCTTTTAGGGGGCGGACCTATGTCTGTGCGTGAAAAAGCGGCCTCACTTGCCGGACTCGTGCTTGAAATGGCTGGAGTTGCACCAAGCGGTGAAGGTAGAGCGGTAGCATTGAAGCTGCTTGACTCAAGTAAAGCCTATGAAACGTTTAAGAGAATCGTTGAAGCTATGGGTGGAAACCCCAACGTCAAGCCAGAGGACATACCCGTTGGGAGATATAAGGCGGAAATAAGAGCTGTAACCGACGGATACGTAACCGGAGTTCACAACAAAGCAGTAGCTCAAATAGCTATAGCAGCTGGAGCCCCAAAGGATAAGGGTGCTGGCGTAAAGCTCTACGTGAAGCGTGGGCATAGAGTTAAGAGCGGCCAATTAATGATGGAAATCTTCAGCAACTCGGAAGGTCGACTAACGGAAGCACTTAAACTAGCTAGTAAATTAAACCCGATTGTAATAGAGGGGATGGTGCTTGAAGTGCACCCGGATTTCTGAGTTGCGAGAAAATGCCGTTTTAGCTAACGAAATTAATTAGGTCACACCGAAGATCAAAACCTGGTGGTGAGAGCGGAGGGCTTGCTATTGGAGGATCTTCGTGAGGTTTCACGATATTTTCAGGGATACTTAAAAGTTACTTCAAGAATTCGTAGTAACTGTCCCTGGGGCATGTTGTATGTTAAACATGAAGCAGCCTATGCCACAGCGTAGAGTAAAACATCAAGTGATGTCAAAGCCTCACAATCAAAGAGGCAGATGCAGGGAGGTGATTAACTTATGAGGGCATATGAAGTTTTCAGAGTTGCTGGAAGAACTCTCGTGACAACATCTTCCCACATAGTGTTGCTCTTGGTTTCAGCGTCAATACTACTTCTTTCATATTCCGTGCGTAACTCGGAGGCAACTAATTTGCTTCCAGTGCTTGCATCAATTGCTGGCTTAACCATAGTTGAATACGGTAAGTACACATATAATCAGTTTTTCTACTCGATGTTAATTAGTGGAGCTGTACCAAAGCACTTAAACCTACTTAAGGTGGCCATATCCTTCATTATAGCATTACCGCTATCGCTATCAACGATTCCGTCTAGTAGGGTTGCTATTGTTCTACTTACTTTAGTCTTATCGGGGACTTCGTCATTAACTCTTCTCACGTACTACGCAAGAAAAGTTAAAGAGAGCTGTAGCGCTACAATAGTCTGAGGTAGACCTATGGTGGAGGTAGTAGTGCTATTAAGAGATGTTTGGAAGTCTTACGCCTTCCTGGGAATGAGTATAAACATACTTAAAGGTATAAACATGGTGGCTTATAGAGGTGAAGTTGTTGGAATTCACGGTCCCAGCGGCTCGGGTAAAACCACTCTGCTAAGAATCATAGCTGGGTTAGTGAGACCTGATAAAGGTGAGGTAATAGTCGACGGCTACAACTTGAACATGCTGGACGAATACGGACTAGCTCTTTATAGAAACAATGTCTGTAGCTACATACCTCAGGATTTCGCTGTTATTGATACTATGACAGTATATGAGAACGTGGAGGTACCTCTATTGTTAGCAGGTGTTGATGCTGATGTCAGAAGGAAGAAGGTCATGGAAATACTGGATTACGTTGGACTTAAAGACAAGGCGAACCTCAGGACCGGAAAGCTTTCCGGGGGAGAGAAGCAGAGGGTAGCTATCGGGCGGGCCCTAGTCACTACGCCCTCAGTACTGCTGGCAGATGAACCTACAGCAAGCCTGGATTGGTCTAACGCAATTAAGGTAGCTGAGCTTTTCTTAAGCATAAAGAAAGACTTCGGGACTACGATAATAATAGTAACTCATGACGCTAGGTTACTAGAGTACGTCGATAGATCCATGAGCTTATTCGAGGGAGTGTTAAAACAAATCAGTTCTCCTAGGTTATAGTTATTTCACTTAGGCCCTTCAGTACTAATGCGGATAGTCAGCTACTAAACCAGGTAGCTTATCTTTCTGGCGCAGGACCATCTCCTTCTGTAGCTTTTAGATTAAGGACTTTATGGTCTAGGAGTTAGCAGCTAACATATAATTCCCCCTACTTACTGATCCTTGGTGGCGGCTCCGGCAGGCGCTATGAAGATACCTGAACATCGGGTAGTTACGGTAGTTACGTTAAATAGTGCTACCTACTTAGTTTTAGAAGTAGAAGTACCTATAAAGTGGTGAGAACGTGATAAGGTTATTCGTGGCTGTAGAAATAGAAAACACGGAATCATGGCGAAGGATCGTGGAGTTTAGGGATGCTGTGACCTCCTGCTCAATTGACGGCGGTATAAAGCCTGTAGAAGACGAGAACATACACATTACCCTAAGGTTCATAGGTGAGGTTCCAGAGTCCTACCTTACTAGAATAGTGGAGTGCTTACGTGTTGTTGAAAACTTCAAAAAATTTCATATATCTATACATGGAGTAGGGGCCTTTCCGAGTACTGCTAGACCTAGAGTTTTATGGGTGGGTGTTAAAGATGGAACCGAGGTTCTCAAGGCTATTCGAAATTCTTTTGAAGGCTGCCTAAAGGCGATAGCTAAAGAAGATCACGAGGAGTTCGTACCCCACATTACTGTCGCTAGGATCAAGGGTAGGTTTAGACAGGATTGTTTAGCTACATACCTAAAAAAGTACGAGTTCGCGGACTTCGGTATTAGCTCTGTAACGCAGGTTAAACTAAAGAGAAGTCAGCTGACACCGAAAGGTCCGATATACACCGATGTGGCGGTATTTAGGTTGAGAAACGATGGAGGAACTTGAGAAAATACTGGAGGAAGCAATTAGTGAGTTAAGGCCTCAAGAAGAGGAGAGGTACGAGGCACTAAAGATATACGAAGAAGTCAAGAGGTTAGTAGAGGAATCACTTCGCATTCCTTATGATTTCACTGTAGAGCTTCATGGATCTGTAGCCAAAGGGACGGAATTGAAGGGTATGATGGATCTAGATGTCTTTTTACTCATAAGGTATGACGATATAAATAGAGAATGGCTTGAGAGAGATATAGTCAAACCTCTCTTCGAGGTCTTTAAGGAATTTTATAGAGAGGTTAAACTGAAGTACGCTACTCATCCATACATACACATAAGTCTCGGGAAATATGAAGTAGATGTAGTGCCTGCGTACTGGGCTAAAGATATATCAGAGATAAAGACTGCGGTTGATAGAACACCTTTTCATACTAAGTATGTCTTAAGTAAACTTACTGAAGATATGAAAGACGAAGTTAGGCTACTCAAAGCGTTCTTTAAGAGCGCGGGGGTATATGGAGCAGAGATAAAGGTCGAGGGTTTCTCAGGGTACCTCACAGAACTGCTAGCAATTAAGTATGGAAGTTTCCTAAATGCTGTTACTAACATAGCTAGGTGGCGCTTCGGTGAGGTCGTCATCGTAGATGAGAGTATAGCTAAGATTGACCGTAGCTACCTGAAAAAAGTGTTCAAGGCCCCCCTAGTGGTTCTAGACCCCGTTGACCCGAAGAGAAATGCCGCGTCAGCCGTATCAGCAGAATCTCTAGCTAGGGTAGTACTGGCTTCATCGATTTTTCTACAGAAGCCGTCTAAGGAGCTAATAGTATCCGGGGTTAGGGTTCCCGAGGTAGATAACATCGAAAGCATGTGTCACGCTATAACGAGTTCTGGGCGCGAAGCTATAGGAGTACTCTTTAAGCTCGCTGGCGAGATAGTCCCAGACGTCTTATGGGGCAAGCTAAGGTCTGCCACAAACTCCCTAATTAGTTCTCTGCGGAGAGCCGGTTTTACGGTAGTAAGCTACTCGATATGGAGCGACGAGTGCTTTAAAGCTTTTCTCACGATTACCGTGCTTCCTAAAGAGCTTCCTTCCCATGAGGTACACCTAGGCCCTCCACTAGGAAGAATCGCCGATATCAAGTCCTTTGTTCTTAAGTATTCTCTCAACGATAAAAGCTTTGGTCCGTATGTAAGTCATAGCGGGCGGATATTTACTTTAAGAAAAAGAAAGCATACACAGCCCTATCAGGTTATAGAAGAGCAGCTCAATTCCCTAAAGCTAGGAGCAGGCATCTCTATTCTTGGTGTACTCAAAAACGTCGGCGAGGTGTGTGAGTACATCAAACAGCATAAAAATCCCGAGCTTGTTCTAGCCTTTAGAAAAGCAGCTAAACTCGAGCTGTTTTGAGTACGTTAATCTTTTGGTGTCAACGTCGTCGCTAACTACTATAACGTGCTTTCAGTACTTTCGCTTACTAGCTTAGAGTAGTATGCTATTATTTTCCTGAGATATTCTTCCGAGACCTGGCCTAGGGGAGTAGGTGTTTCAAGGAATCTTCTGGGGATTCTTACTTGGTCGGGTTTAAAACCCTCAAGAGCCTTGGTTCTATGCTTCTCTAAATATATCCTTTTACCCAGGTTCACTAGCGTCAGTTCATCAATATCGTAACCTAACGCTTTCAGAGCTTTCTCAACGATCTTCCCGGTATAAACGCTGCGAGCAAAGAGGCATATCACCAGCGAATTTAATACCTGTCTCCAGGATTCTTCTCCTATGATTAGTTTTGCAGCATCCTCGGGGCTCGGTAGTGAGGCCCCAGAGGCAACTAGGTTCTGGTCTATGCTATATGCTCCAGAGTCTAAATGCGAGTGTCTAAACCCTATGGCCAGAGAAGCGTGGAATAAGGGTCCTGTGTGATAGCCTGCTGGCTCAACTTTGTTATAAGCAAGAGCAAACTCTAGTCCACCATACCTAGAAGCAGCTTCTTCAACTCCTAGTCCTAGCGATTTATAAAACTCGTTCGGTTGTAGCACTATGTAATTAACAGCCTTAATGTAGTTTCTCCAGTTACCCCACCTAAGTTCAACGAGAGTCTCCTTTATGCTGATGATCCCTTTTTCTAAAGCTTCTGTCGCCCATGCTAGAACTACACCTGTAGTTATGGCGTCTATTCCTTCATCTTCTACAGCCTTAATTAGCTTTAGCAAACCGTATCTATCGCTGATCCCTAGGTTGCTTCCGAGAGAGTATATTGGTTCGTGGTCATACGGGACGAACTCTGTCTTATAAAAGTACTTCTCGTCTTCGTACTCCTCCCTTATGGCAGCTAGGTGTATGCATGCTACAGGGCACGCAGTGCAGGCCAGTCTTCTGGCGAGATTTTCTTCCGCTAGTTTTTCACCACTAATCTCTCGAGCGCCCTCAAATCTCCCACTAGAGAAGTTTCTCGTAGGTAGAGCCCCTAACTTGTCTAGTGGTACTACGTTTGCCGCTGTCCCAAGGTCGTGGTACTTCCTAGTGCTCGGTCCTCTAGTTAGCTCGTATAGCTCTCTATAGACCTCTCTATAGGCTTTGATATCGGGTAACTTAAACCCCTTCTTACCTATTACTACAAGAGCTTTCAGTTTCTTTGAACCAAACACAGCTCCGAGCCCCATCCTCCCAAAGTGACGGTAAGTTTCAGCAGTTAGAGTAGCGTACCTAACGAGTCTCTCACCGGCTCTACCAATTCTCATTATCGTCCTATAGCCCGCGCCTGGAAGAGCCTCTCGCAGAACTCTACCCACGGTTTCAGAACTCCTCATGCCCCACAGTGCTCCGGCATCTCTAAACCTTACCTTTTCTTCATCTACTACAACGTAGATAGGCATATCGCTCGCACCTTTAATGACTATGGCGCCATAACCAGCAAACCTTATTGCGGTAGCAGCTCTACCACCACCATGAGATTCTGCGACAAACCCATTAAGGGGGGATTTAAAGACGGCAACGACCTTAGAAGCCATAGGATAGACGCCCGTAAGGGGACCAACAGCAAAGATTGCTGTATTCTCTGGTCCTAATGGGTCCGCTCCCTTCGGCACTTCTTCTCTATATAGCTGTATTGCTACACCTATACCTCCCAACCACTTACTAAAGAGGTCTTCTCTGTTTTCAACCCAGAACAACTTTCTACTTAAATCTATGTAGAGAACTCTAGAAAGAGATTTTACCCAGTCGACCACCTTACCCCACCTCTTCGAGAGATAGGACGTTGTGAGGGCAGAATGTTACGCAATAACCACAGTGAGTGCATATAACGGGTTTCATGAACTCGGAGTCCCACATGACTGCACCTATATCACAAGCATTTACACAAAAACCGCAACCAATGCACTTACTTGGGTTTAGTACTACACCACCACCCTGTCTTAGTGTAAGTGCGTTAACAGGACAAGCTCTAGCACACGGCGGGTCCTTACAAGCTCTGCACACTATTACGACAAAACCTCTTTCAACACCTCCAGCAGATCTGACATGTATAGCTGACTTACTGATACCTATGTGACCGTATCTATTAGTACAAGCGTAAACACATAAGTCACAACCTACACATCTATTAGAATCGACTACAACTAACCTTTTCATTTTTATACTCCTTAAATACATCTCCAAGTTTAAAATTAAGTGCCTTGTGTAACTGTTTCAGTTTTCATATCTGATTTCATATCTGCCATATCTGTTGATACGTTCGAGATATTTGTAAGCACCTTGTAGTGGTATACGTGGGCGCATCTCGATGAGGTGTTAAGAGCCGCTCGATGCTATAGATGACGGCTTTCCCCGAGGTACTTAGGTGTGGGGTGCTAGGAGCCGCCTCGAACGCCCCTAAGCCCGACGAGAGCCCGAGCGGAATGCTGGGAAAGGAGATGAGGTAATGAAACCAACCAATATAAACCCATCTCAGAGCTGAACCCCCGAATTGGCTGGTAAAACTTGCTGTTAGCGCATCTCAACGCCGGCGTTGAGGACCGCATGAACTACCACAATCCTTTATCGAGACTAGGTTAGGTGTGTGAACTAAATCGCAACGGTTTACATAAAGGTGTATAAGTAACCGAGTGTTTTACTAGCTGGGAGTCGATGAGCTGGTGAGCCGTAGGCGGGGAAAAGAGGTCAAACAGGTGGGATGAACCCGTGTCCAGAAAAACCAAAAACAGCTAAAATAACTAAAACAACCACGTTAATGGGTACGGGCAATATTCACAGGAGAATATACAGAGGGTTACTGAAGTGCTACATGCACAGCAAGGTGTTCAACGCAGACCTAGTTGGAGCATACAACATACTACTCAAAACAAAAACCATACCCCCGAACCCCACTCTACGCGGGGTAGGG